>Ga0209415_10005841_pt1 | contig 22009 bp, 20 predicted proteins | sample PeaSoiSIISIP2007_FD_187696 | JGI IMG/M metagenome (GOLD analysis project Ga0209415, IMG submission 187696) | Peat soil microbial communities from Weissenstadt, Germany - SII-SIP-2007 (SPAdes) (version 2) | ecosystem: Environmental > Terrestrial > Soil > Wetlands > Peat | place: Germany... | reverse complement strand
GGCCCCATCGACACGCCGATCTTGGGCAAGATGTTCCCCGAGAAAGACGCGGCCGCCCAGCTTAGGGAGAAGATGATCGGCATGGTTCCCATGAAGCGATGGGGGACGTCGGAGGAAATCGCGAAGGCCGTCCTCTTCCTCGCGTTCGATGCGACCTTCACGACCGGCGCCGAACTTCCGGTAGACGGAGGATGGTCTCAACTCTAAGGGGTGGACCAGGACTAAGAAGATGCACAACTTAGTGGTGAGCTCTTTGGCGGTTGCTTATCTCGCAGCGAATAGATACGCCGCCGTGAAGGTAGGAGTGTTTGAGTCAGCACGTTCGCGCAAGCATCTCCTACTCTATGGCGTCCCCTTCATATTGTGGGGCTCTGTCATTCTGATGGGATGCAAGCTCATGGAGATTATGCGCCAATTCGATGAATGGGCGGCCTGATGGCCCATTGAGATGACTTATTTTGCGGACAAAGCTCCGAACAAGTTAGCTGAGAACCGGAGTGCATTGTCGACTCAGGATACGAGCACCGTGGCCAAGTGTTCTCGACTGACGACTTCAGGCCAATCCGCGTTTCCAGATTAGATTCTGCTCGAAACGCGGATCGACGATTGGACAGTCGTCGATGAGCGGAGGGACGGAAGCCCGTTTGCGTCGGGACTGATCGTGTTCCGAGATCCGATAGGTAGCCAAAAGTCGGCTTGCCGAACGTGATTTCCGGATTGCTCTTGAATCACGGGCAAAACCGGAAGTTGAGACGGATGGACGTGGTGGAGCTACAATGATCCTGCCGGGCGAAGGGGAAAGAGGCTCTGCGGGAACGCAACCCTGTTGAGGAATAGCCTGGTGGTCGTATCGATACGTTGAAAATTCACGCCTGAGGGCGGAACACGCGCTGTCGAAAAGTGGCTTCTTTCGATTTCAGGCCGAACCAACACTCCGCCAAGCCCGGCGCTGTTCCAACGCATGCGCGCAGGAGATGAGTCAGGATCTAAAAACGACGAGGAGGTGTACCGTGAAGAGAATCCTTGTGGCGCTCGTCTCGGCTACATTCATTGGCGTTGCGTCCATGTCCTCGCCTGCGCCTTCCCCGAATTATTCGATTCAGGCCATACGCTATGCTTCGGCCGAGGATGAAGTCGCTGGCCTCGTCATGGGCGCTCCCCAAGGCGAAAAAATCAACATTGCCATGGTCGTCTGGCTGATCCGCGGCGGCGGCCACAACATCCTTTTCGATAGCGGCTACCACCGCGATACTTTCCTCAAGTATTTTCCCGCCACCGAGTACATTCGCCCCGACGAAGCCGTCAAGCTCGCGGGAGTTCAACCCGAAGAAATCACGGACATCGTGATCAGCCACTCGCACTGGGATCATTTGGGGGGCATCGATCTTTTTCCGAAAGCCAACGTCTGGATTCAGAAGGAGGAGTATCGCTACTACACAGGAGATGCCTGGCAGCCCGGCGGCAATCACGGCGGCATTGATCCCGAAGACGTCCAACAGCTGGTGCGCATCAACACGCAAGGCCGCTTGCGGCTGGTAGATGGCGACAACGTCGAAATCTTCCCTGGCATTCGCGCCTACACCGGCGCACGCCACACCTACGCTTCGCAGTATCTCCGCGTCGATGGCAATCCTCCGTTCGTCCTTGCCTCCGACAATTGCTATCTCTACCGCAATCTCTCCGAGCACAAAGCCAGCGCTACGTTCAGCGAAGCCGATCATCCCGCGAACATCGCTGCACAATCGCGCATGGTCGAGCTGGCGGGATCGGTCGAGCGCGTTGTGCCGGGCCACGACGCGCTGCAATTTCAGAAATTCCCCACGAGCGCTGAGGGACGCATCGCAAAAATAAAATAGGCGACTTCACGTCTTGAGGGCAAAAACAAAAGGGAGAAAAGATTTTTACGCAGAGGACACGGAGAGCACAGAGGGCGCAGAGGAGCTTTTTTCCACAATCATGCACAATTTTGCACAGCTTTTTTCTCCGAATTTTATTGACGCCGGAAACGCTCAGGAATATCTTCCATTCCAGATTGAACCGGAAGCGTAAAACACTTTACGGTTCAGGCTAAAAGCTGCGAAAGTTTAACGACGATCGCGCTTTTAGATTGGACTGCAAAGTTGTGAACTTACGGGCCGGTCCGGAGACTGCAGGAGCTTAACGGTTCTTGCAGGCTTGGACTGAATCGCAACGTTCGAAGGGTTGTACGCATCAGTTTGGAAGGCGTGGTCGGCCGCAAGGCTCCCGCGTCGCTGGATTGAACGGAAGCCTGATACTTTACGGCTCGATTTAGAGGGCGCAACGTGCTTAACCGCATGTTGCGCCCTCGGCTTTTTCACTGGTACTCTTCCTTTCTTACTACTCACTACTCGCTTCTCTCTATGCACTAGCAATCAACCACCGATTTGTCGTAGACTCTCCTTATGCAAATCGGACAAAGACTCAAGACACTTCGCGAAGAAAAGAATTTCAGCCAGGGCGATATAGAGAAGTCCACCGGCCTTCTCCGCTGCTACGTTTCGCGCGTCGAGAACGGCCACACCGTTCCGACCGTGGAGACTCTCGAAAAGTGGGCGCGCGCCCTCGATATGCCTCTCTACAAAGTGATGTACGAAGGTAACGAACCCCCCAAGCCACGCAAGCTCGTCAGCGACGACGACAAAGGCCTCTGGGGCAACTCCAAATCGGAAGCCAACGAACTTAGCCAGTTGCAGCGCCACCTCGCCAAGATGGACGCCAAGCAGCGCACGCTCTTGCTAGGTTTCGCAGCACGTTTGGCGCGCCACGCCGCCAAGTAACTTCTTTCCGCGCGGTCATACCCTTATTTCATGGTTCTCTGGATACCCGGGGGTTGGGATACCCCGCAACCCTTCCTCTTCCCGTGCGTCCAACCAGGCAGGCTCGCTCCCGAAAGGATTCCCCGACATGAACGCGATTCTTACCGCAGCCTTGCTCATCTTCGCCGCCTGCAACACCTCGCCACAGGACAAGCCCGCCACCCAAGACGATCATCACCAGGGCGTCGTCGATCGCGGCGATCACGTTATGGGCTTCTCCCACGACAAAGCCACGCATCATTTCCTTCTCTACTCCGATGGCGGAGCCATCGACGTGCAATCCAACGCGGCTGACGACACCGCCACGCGCGATGAAATCCGGACGCACTTCGGACACATCGCAAAGCTGTTCGCCGACGGCGATTTCTCCGCGCCCATGCTAATTCACGCGCAAAATCCTCCCGGGTCGGCGGCTATGAAAAAGCTTCGCGACGCCATTCAATACAAGCTGGAAAATACCGAGCACGGCGCGCGCATCCGCATCACCTCGAAAAATGCCGACGCCATCGCGGCCATCCACGAATTCCTGCGCTTCCAAATTAAGGACCATCAGACCGGCGATTCCGGCCTGGTCACCAGCGCCCCATGAGCGCTGCTTTGAACTTCGACCTTCAACCATTTCACCTCGTTTGTTCCGTGCCCCCAATGAGGTAAAATGGGTGATTCGAGCACACCCCATGGCCTCACCGTTCAACATCATCTCGAGTACACCGCAAGTTCCGGTTCCCGCGCCGGGGGCGCACCCGCGGCCGGACTGGCTGCGCGTAAAATTCTTTGGCGGTGACCGCTACCAGGATCTCAAGCGCATCATGCGAACGCTCGACTTGCACACCGTCTGCGAAAGCGCCCGCTGCCCCAACATGGGTGAGTGCTGGGACCACGGCACCGCTACGTTTATGATTTTGGGAGATATCTGCACGCGCGCTTGCGGATTTTGCGCTGTGCCGAGCGGCAAACCGGCGGGACCGCCGGATGAGGAAGAGCCATTGCGCGTGGCCGAAGCGGTGGCGCGAATGGGTTTGCGCTATGCGGTCGTTACGAGCGTGAATCGCGATGATCAGGCGGATGGTGGGGCGAAGATTTTTGCGCGCACCATCGAAGAGATTCGCAGCCGCGTTCCTGGCTGCAAAGTGGAAGTGCTGATCCCTGATTTTCGAGGCAATTGGGACGCGCTAAACCTTGTCCTCGCCACCAAGCCTGACGTCCTGAATCACAATACCGAGACCGTTCCGCGGCTCTATCGCCAGGTGAGGAAGGGCGCCGTTTACGAGCGCTCGCTGGAACTACTGAGGCGCGCGAAAGAAACGCATCCCGATGTTCCGACGAAGACGGGATTGATGCTCGGGCTGGGCGAAGAAAAAGACGAAGTCCTCGCTACGCTGCAAGACCTCGCCGCGCAAGGCACCGACATTCTTACGCTGGGCCAATACCTGCAACCCACGCGCGATCATCTGCCCATCGTCCGCTACGTTCACCCCGACGAATTCGCCGAGTTCAAGGTTTTGGGCGAAGCCATGGGGTTCAAACACGTGGAAGCCGGGCCGCTCGTGCGGTCTTCTTATCACGCCTTCGAGCAAACTGAATCCGCGCACAAATAATCGGGACAAGAGCAAGGGAATAGCGGAACACAAAAAAAGCAAACCTATTTAGGAGCAGCCGTCGACCAATCCGTAAACGGCACAGCGCGGCCGCCGCGAACGACCGTCGGAATCACGTGATCGAATCCTTTGTGTTCTTTCGCCGAATAGTTGAGCTTAAGCTGCGGCCCGAGCCCCAGATCGTGGTCGTGGATCGACTCAATCGCGTGGATCAACCCTTCACGCGTCAGATCCTTCCCAGCCCGCTTCAATCCCTCGACCAGAACCATGGCGTCAACGAATCCTTCGAGGCTGACGAAGTTAGGCTGCTCCGAAGGAAAATATTTGGTTAACGAGCGGCGGTAGAGGGCTACGGACTTTTGCTCTGTCATGTAGTAAGGCGGCACGACTTGCGTGATCACCACGCCTTCGGCGTCTTGTCCCGCTTCCGAAATCAGTTCATCCGTGCCGACGAAGGAGACAGTTAAGAACAGAGGCTTCCATCCTTTTGCGTGTGATTGCTTGAGAATCGGAGCCACCGTATTTGCGGGACCCACGACGACGACAGCATCTGGATTCGCGCCGCGCACGGTGTCGATCGCACCGCCAACTTGCGCCGTCTGCCGCTGATACGAAGCGATGGCGACAGGTTCGGCACCCTGCTGCTTCAGGGCGGCTTTGACGCCTTCGAGGACTGCCGTTCCAAACGCGTCCTCGGGGTAGATGACCGCTATCTTCTTGTAACCGAGAGTTTTCCAGAGGCCATCGACCTGCTCGCGGGTCTCGTCAAAATAGGAAGCGCGCACGTTTACAATCCAGTGGCGCAACGGAACATAGAGCGTTTGCGCGCCGGTGAACAATCCAACCAGAGGGATCTTGGCGCTGTCGGCCATGGGGACATACTTCACGGCCGTAGGAGTGCCTACGAAAAATCCGAGTGCGAAAACTTTCTCGCTCATCAGATGGTCAAAGCAGGCTTGCGTTTTGGCGGGATCGTAGCTGTCATCTGCCGAGACGAGCTTCAGCTTGCGCCCGTTCACCCCGCCTTCTTCGTTGACGAGGTTAAAGTAGGCTTTCGCGCCGGTCACCGTCTCGACGCCGAGAAAATGCGACGGACCTTCGAGCGCGGAGCATGACCCGATCAATATCTCGTTTTCCGATATACCGGGAGTAGTTTGGCCGAATACTGCGGACACGGGCAGAGTCAGAAGGGCGGTAAACAGACAAACCCCCACGACTGATTTCCGTAGATCGATTTTCATCTTGCTCTCCGTACAGAGGGAAACCTAGCGTTCCTGGGTAATAACTAAAATGAGGGGCGATAATCGGCCTGTCAACGAAGTAGGGGATTTCCGGTAGCGAAGAAGTAAGTGGTGGCGCTTGAGTTACTTGAGGGGCGAAGAAGGGGAGGATGCCAGGAGTTGTCCGGGGCGAACGCTAGGGTAGGTGGGTGCTACTTCAGCCTGGTGGACACAGCGATTAGTGCCGCGCCGGCGATGAGCAATGCGGCTGCGGCAGCCGGCGGAACCGTGGTGCGCTCCGGCTTCTCAACGGTGGCGGTAACCGGGCCAATCTTTGCGAGCTCTTCGCGCTTGTGATAATCAAAGTCGGGATGGAGAAGCGCGACGACGCCGAGCACGAACAGGATGAGACCGAGTATCACAGCGAAACGTTTCATGAGCCAGAATGTATCACAGCTGATTGGAATTGCTTAAAAAGAGGGGAGGGCGAACACACCCCTGCGCCGGATTGGCGAAGGGGGAAATTACTTGTGGAGCGAAGCGAGAAAGGAACTACGAACGGCCTGCGGCAGCGGCAGCAGTAGCGGCTGCCGCCTTTTTTGCGGCTTTCGCAGCAGTGGAAGCCTTGCGGCGGCGCTTGGTTTTCGGCGGCGTGGCTGGGGCTTCACCGATCAATTCGGCCACCATGATACTGGTAACGAACAACTTGGGGCCGTGATCGTCGAAATCAATTGCGGTACGTTCCTGGTCGGAAGCGGTAACGATACCCAGGCCGTACGTTTCGTGCTTGACTGTCTGACCTTCTGCCATCACTTGCACATCGTCCTCCTTGATTACATTCGCGTCGCTGAAAATCGATTCGAATCTCGTGAGGTGCGGTGCCCCCGAGCAACGAGGGCACCCAAATGCACAGGCTAGAGGCCGGTAACGTTCTCTGCCTGAAGACCTTTGGGGCCTTTCTTTACTTCAAATTCCACTGCCTGGCCTTCGTTGAGCGATTTGTATCCGTCCATCATGATCGCGGAGAAGTGGACGAAAACATCTTCCCCGGTTTGACGCTGGATAAAACCATAGCCCTTCGAAGCGTTGAACCACTTCACTGTTCCTTGTTCCTTCACTTCCACTACCCTCGTAGGCGCTTTCCCGATGCGGCTGGGTCCGCGGCATGGAATTGCTTTGTTTCTCCTGGTCCGTACCCTGGTTAGCTACGGGCGAGCCAACACCCGAGAGTTCCCAAGCGCCGTGACAGCCTCCAGCCCGCGAAAAAGACTGCAAAGAGTGTCCTTGCAGCCCCCTCGAACGAGTCAAAAGGTGATACAAGAGCAACAAACACTAGCCAAAGAGTACCACAAAATGGGGTATTTGTCCACGTCGGAGATGGCCCATGCGGAGGGTCTTTAGCTTTTGTAAGAAATTGATAAGTAAGGTTTTAGTGGGGACGCCGGTGCCAGAGGGACGTGCCCAGAAGGGTAAATTCGGGCTATTCGAGAGACTCGGGTTGTAGGCCAAAACCGCGCTCGCCGGCTGCCTTCTTTACCCAGTACTTACGGACCCAGGCTTCCCAACTCTTACCAGCGGCTGGATCACGACCAGAGAAGGCGAGCGCCGCAATATCGGCGTACGAAATTTTCTGTCTTTGGTTGGAATCCTTCGGGAGGATTCGCACGAAGGAGGCGGCAAGGGTCGGACCCGAGACGCGATCGAAGATATATCCTTCTATCTTTCTGCCAGCTTTGGTGCTTAGCGTCACATCGCCGCGATAGTCGAAGGCTTTTTCCAGAGCTTCACGCAATTCTTGTTCCGTGGCGAGTTCGGGCACCCATCCTTCGACAGCTTCGCGAACCCTGCCTGGGGCCACTTCCAAAGAATCGGGATTCGGCGGAAGAGATTCGGTGTGAGCAGGTTGATCGGCGTGGCGAGGTCCCGTCAAGCGCGCGTCTCCTCAAGCTGGGAGTTGCCCTTGTCGATTTGAATGAGCGGGTTATAAGAATGAACGGGCTTCGTTGGTTCATTCAGAAGCGCCAGGGCGTCCGGGTCTTCATATTTCACGGAGAAGGTAGCCCTCATCGCCGCCCAGAGGCCGCGCAAACCGCTGAAAGTGTGATCCATAGCCGAAGCTTCGTAACCGCTGTGGACCATACAGTTAGCGCACTTGGGATTGCCGGATTCCGTGCCGTAATTCTGCCAGGTGGTTGTTTCCAGTAACTCCTGGAAACTATCCGCATAACCGTCTTGAAGCAGGTAGCAAGGCTTTTGCCATCCGAATACATTAAACGTGGGCATGCCCCAAGGCGTGCAAGCGTACTGCTGCTTTCCCATTAAGAATTCGAGGAAGAGTTTCGATTGATTGAACTGCCAGCTCTTTTTGCGATTGGAAAGGATAGCGCGGAAGGTGCGGCGCGTACGAGCGCGGCCCAGGAAGTGCTTTTGATCCGGGGCTTTATCGTAGGAGTAGCCGGGCGAGAGCATCATACCTTCGACGCCCAGCTCCATCATTTCGTCAAAAAATTGACGGACGCTATTGGGATCGGCGCCGTCGAAGAGCGTTGTATTCGTCGTCACACGGAAACCGCGCTTGAGGGCTTCTTTGATACCGTCGACGGCTAGATCGTAGCCGCCTTCACGGCACACGGAGAAATCGTGGTGCTCGCGCTGGCCGTCCATGTGAACGGAAAATGTCAAATACTTGCTGGGCTTGAAGAGATCCAGTTTTTCTTTCAGGAGAAGAGCGTTGGTGCAGAGATAGATGTACTTTTTGCGGGCTACGAGGCCCTCGACGATCTTATCGATCTGCGGGTGCATCAGAGGTTCGCCGCCGGGAATGGAAACCATCGGCGTACCGCACTCATCGACAGCTTTGAAGCACTCTTCGGGGCTCAGTTCCTTTTTCAGAATGTGCGCGGGATACTGAATCTTTCCGCAGCCGGCGCAGGCCAAATTGCAACGAAAAAGCGGCTCGAGCATCAGCACAAACGGGTAGCGCTTGCGCCCCGCGATTTTCTGCTTGAGGACGTACGTAGCGACCGTCCACATCTGTGAAATAGGTACAGGCATCGTTCCCGCTCAATTCTACGTTTGATGCAGCCAGGCGCACACAAGATTTCCCAGCAATGTTCTATTGTACTCAAGTTGAAGCGTTTGTGCTTAGTGCGATTTCCATCTGTTACTCCGGCCACTTCCCAATAGAAATCGGAGGATTTGAGGAAAAAGAGAGAAGGACAAAAAAGGCTTGACAATCACTACTGTACGCCATACAGTGTATGTCGTACACTATATGACGCCTGGTACTGACAATCACGAACTGTTTGAAAACCTCCGGTTGGAGCTGCGGCGGGGCTCGCTGGTTCTGGCGGTGCTGGCCGCGCTGCGCAAGGAGCACTACGGCTACACGCTGCGGAAAACACTGGCGGACCGTGGAATGGCGATTGATGAAGGCACGTTGTATCCGCTGCTGCGGCGGCTGGAGAGCCACGGGCTGCTGGTCAGCGAATGGCGCGAGGAAGAGAAGCGGAACAAGAGGTTTTACCGGCTGTCGGCGGATGGGAAAGAGATTTTCAAGCAGTTAATGACGGAGTGGCAGAGCATCAGCACGTCGCTGAACGGAATGCTGTGAAGCAGGAAGGAGCAGTCATGGACCTGGTGGATAGTTACGTGAATGCAGTGGCGAAAGCGCTGCCGGAAGAGCAGCGCGCGGACATTATCGGCGAACTGTCGGAAGACATTCGCTCCGAAATGGACGAGCGGCAAAAGGAGCTCGGGCGGCCGCTGACGCCCGATGAGCAAGAAGGTTTGCTGAAGAAGCGCGGTAACCCCTGGCTGCTTGCGGCGCGATACCGGCAGGACCAGCGGTCGGTCGCATTCGGCCGGCAGATCATCGGGCCAGTGCTGTATCCGTTCTACGTGAAGGTTCTGACTTTCAACCTGGGACTGACATTTCTGATTGTTGGGGGCATTTTTTTGGCGCTCAGGCTCGCTGGGCAGAATATTTCGGTCGGCGACATGGTCTCGACTTGCACGCTGCAATTTTTCATTCAGTTTAGCGTGGTAACGCTGATTTTTTCGTTGGTCGAGAAGCACCTAACAAAGCACCCGGATCGCTGGCACATCAAAGGTACGGGCGGCAAGTTCCGTCTGGATCTGAACATAGAGCGGGACTTTCAGGTGCGGATGGGTCAAGTGGGGATGGGGCAGGCGCGGATGGGGAGCCAGAGGCGCGAAGTGTCGCGCTTTGAATCCGTGTCCGTCATCGTGGCGTCAGCGGTCGCGCTAGTGTGGTGGTCGTCGGTACAGAGCCATCCATTCCTGATATTTGGTCCGGCGGCGGCTTTATTTAACCTAGCCCCCATCTGGCATCAAATCTATTTTCCAATCGTGGTGCTCACGGATTTAGAGATCGTCCGCGCCATCATAAATCTGGTGCGCCCGGACTGGACGCAATTTCGCGCGATAGCCCGGGTGATTTTGCAGGCTGGAGGGCTGGCGGTCATGTGGTTTGCGATGAAAGCTAAAAGCTGGGTGACGGTTGCCGACCCGGCGGCGGACGGAGCAGGTAAATACGCGCAGGTGGCCCACATCGTGAATCAGTGCTTGCTTTACGTACTTGTGAGCGCGGCGATCTTCTCGGCCGCGATGATCATTTTCAGGATAACGGAATTGATCCGGCGTCGGCGGTGGGATGTGGAGCCACGAGGCGTTGGATCGGCGGCTAAGGAAGGGAACTGACGACAAATACACCAGCAAGAGGTTGCGCCAAACATGGCAGCTGGCGTGCAGATGAGCTAGATACGCCGGCGGCTGCCATCTCCACAGAGGCGTAGAATCAGGCCATCTCAGAGGTGCGAGAGCCCCAGCGACTATGTCTCGGGAAAATCTCCTTTCGTTATTCGGCGAGTTCGAGCGGTACGGCGAGGACATCGCGTTTGTTCAGCGGCGTGGATACCGGCGCGAGGCGTGGACGTATCGCAAGCTCGCGCGTGTGGCGCGCGCGTGCGCGAGCGAACTGAAAAAACGGGGCGTTTGCACAGGTGATCGCGTTTTGCTTTGGGGGCCGAATAGCGCGGAGTGGGTGGCGGCCTTCTGGGGCTGCTCGTTACGCGGGGCAGTGGCTGTGCCGATGGATGACGGGGCGACGATTGATTTCGCGGGACGTGTAGCAAGAGATGCGGGCGTCAAATTCGTTTTTACTTCGCGGGAAAAGGCGGCTCTGAGGAACACCATCCCGAGGCTGGTACTGGAGGATTTGGCTGACACCGTGAAGCATGCGGGCGACGTGACCTCTTCGTTTTCGAGCGGGCCATCGAAGTCTTCAAGCGAGAGTTTTGCGGACGAGCCCATCACGCGCAGCCACATCGCGCAAATCCTTTTTACTTCGGGAACAACGGCGGAGCCGCGCGGCGTCGTTCTGACGCATGGGAACTTCCTGGCAAATCTTGAGCCACTGGAACGCGGCATTGATCCCTATCGAAAGTATGAGCGATGGTTTCATCCGCTGAGGTTTGTGACGCTGGTGCCGCTGAGCCACGTGTTTGGACAGTTTATGGCGCTGTTTGTGCCGCCGCTGCTGGGGGCGACGGTGGTGTTCGAGCCTTCGGCGAATCCCGGGGAAATTATTCGCACGGTGAAGCGAGAGCGCGCGACGGCGCTAATCGGAGTGCCGCGGATGCTGGACGCCTTGCACGCGGGGATTGAGCGCGAATACGAAGCGCGAGAGCGGAGCAACTGGCTGAAGAAGAGGCTCGAAGCCGCGAACGGCAAAAAGTTTTTGCGCCGCGCGTGGAGATTCCGGCAAATTCACGGGCGATTCGGGTGGAAGTTCTGGGCGTTTATTTCCGGCGGTGCCGCGCTATCGGGCGAGACAGAAGAGTTTTTCAAACGCATGGGCTACGCCGTGGTGCAGGGCTATGGCATGACGGAGACCGCGTCGCTCATCAGCTTGAACCATCCGTTTCGCGCGACCGAGGGCTCGATCGGGAAGGTTTTGCCGGGACGCGAATTCCGGCTGGCCGAAGACGGAGAGATTCTGGTGCGCGGGGAAAATGTGGCCAGCGGGTATTGGGAAGGCGGTGAGTTGCGGCAAGGAGTGCGCGACAAAGAAAACTGGCTGCGCACGGGCGATATTGGCGACCTCGATGCGGATGGGAATCTGCGGTTCAAGGGTCGGAAAAAAAACGTTATCGTTACGCCTGCGGGCTTAAATGTGTATCCCGAGGATGTGGAAGCGGCGCTGCGCAAGCAAGCCAGCGTGCGCGATTGCGTTGTGATTCCCATGGAGCGCGGCGGCAACGCGGAGCCATGCGCTATCTTGCTGATGGAACGCGGCGCGGACGCTGAAGAAGACGCCGCTCGCGGAGCGGTTGAAACCGCGAACGGTTTACTCGCTGAATACCAGCGCGTTCATCGATGGCTCTTATGGCTGGAGCCTGATTTTCCACGCACGCCGACGGGCAAGCCGAGGCTGAGCCTCATCGCGGGCCGCGCGGCAGAGTTGCTTGATGGTTCTATGCCGGTAAGTGCGCAGGGGCGCACGCTTGACGAATTGCTGGCGAAATTCTCATCGGCGAAAGGAACTTCCGAAAAGCTAGAGGGGGATTTGAACCTCACTTCGCTGGATCGCGTCGAGTTGATGAACGCGCTCGAAGAGCGTTTTCAGGTGGAGTTGAACGAGACAACTTTTGCGGAGGCGAAGACGGTTGCGGATGTACAGCGACTGCTGCAACGGCCAGCGGCGCATCGCACGGAGTACCTTTACCCGCGATGGACGCAACGTGCGCCGGTGCGCTGGCTGCGGCTGGCGGTTTACTACGCGCTGGTCTGGCCTGCGACGCAGATTCTTGGGCATCCCAAAATTATTGGGCGCGAAAATCTGCGAAGTGTGCGGGGGCCGGTGCTGATTGTTTCGAATCACATCACGAGGCGAGCCGATATTGGTCTGATTCTCGCTGCTGTGCCGCGACGTTTTCGGCATCGTCTAGCCATAGCGATGGGAGGCGAATCGGTGCAGCGAATGCGGCAGCCACCGAGCGACTGGTTCTTTGTGAAGCGTTGGGCCTATCAAGTGGGGTATGGCCTAGTAACGGCCTTGTTCAACGTCTTTCCGCTGCCACAGCACTCGGGCTTTCGCGAAAGCTTTCGCTTTGCCGGCGAGTCCGTCGATCGAGGCTACAGCGTATTGGTGTTCCCCGAAGGCGAAGTTAATAATTCGGAAGACGGGCGGATGGCTTCGTTCCAGAGCGGGATCGGCTTGCTGTCGGAAAATCTTCGTCTACCTATTATTCCGATGCGGCTCGACGGCGTGTGGCAAATGAAACGGGAAGGGCGGCGCTTTGCGCGACTAAGCGAAATCACCGTGCACATCGGCGCGCCGGTCACTTTCCCAGCGGACACTCTGCCGGAAGAAATTGCGCGCACTTTGGAATCCAATGTCCTTGGCTTATAGAGCGGAGCATGGTGCTCCCGTAACATCGGAAGCTGGCCCGCCGCGGAGACAACAAGGAGACTCATCGTTTCGTCCTCAAAAGCGTGGGTTTGGGTTCTATGGCAAAATAGAGCGTTGTCTGAGATGGATTTATGGCCGACCGTACAATCATGGCGTTGGAACGCCCCGCAAAATCAGCCAAGGGGCTGAAGAAATCTGCCGCGAGCAACGAACAGCGCGAACGGGTTTTTGATGTTTTTCGCCGTTGGGGCTACTACGAAGCGACTCTGGACCCCCTCGGTGTGTTCCAGCCGCAGAAAATGGCCGATCTGGAATTGACGGGCGAGGCGGCCGAGGAAGCTCGCAGGATTTATTGCGGCAACATCGGTGTGGAATTCATGCACCTTCCCGAACCGGAGAGGCGGCGATGGATTGCGGAGCGCATCGAGGGGCCTGAGTTGGAGGTCAATCAGGAGAAAACCCTTGAACGGCTTGTGCGCGCGGACCTTTTCGAGCAAGTGCTGCAGGCGCGCTATCTGGGCACGAAGCGATTTTCGCTGGAAGGCGTGACATCGCTGATCCCGCTGCTCGATTCGATTCTGGACAGTGCGGGCGAGTTCGGCGCCGTGGATTGCATCATGGCGATGAGTCATCGCGGCCGATTGAATGTGATGGTGCACGCCGCGTGCAAATCGCCGCACGAAGTGGTCGCAGGATTTGAAGATGTGGATCCGCGCAGCGTGCTGGGCGCTGGAGACGTGAAGTACCACATTGGCGCGACAGGAACGTACACGACCACAGCCGGCAAGCCGATCAACATGCACCTCGTTTCGAATCCCAGTCACCTCGAGGCAGTAGATCCGGTGGCGATGGGCCGTGCACGCGCCAAGCAGACACGCCGGGGCGTGGACGGGCCGATTATTGACCGGACGCGCGAGGCGCTCAACAAAGTTTGGCCGATCGTAATGCACGGGGACGCGGCGTTTGCGGGGCAGGGCGTGCTGGCGGAGACGCTCAATCTAGCGGATTTGCAGGCGTACACGGTGGGCGGCACCGTGCATATCGTCGTCAACAATTTGATCGGATTCACCACGCAGCCCGTGCAAGAGCATTCATCTCGCTTTGCTTCGGACATCGCCAAGCGGCAGAGCGTGCCAATTTTTCATGTGAATGCGGAAGACCCTAACGCTGTTGTGCGCATTGGAAAACTCGCCGCGGAGTATCGCGCGACGTTTGGAAGCGACGTTGTTGTAGACATCATTGGCTATCGCCGCCATGGACATAGCGAAGTGGACGACCCGACCATTACGCAGCCGGTGCTTTATGAGCGAATCAAGAACCACGCGCCGTTGTGGAAAATTTACGCAGAGAAGACGGGCATCGACGCCGCGCAATTTGTCGACGCCGTAAAGAGTGAATATGAGATGGAGCAGCAAAAAGCGGGACAACTCACGAAGATCCCGCATTTGCGCAAGCTGCCGGATTATTGGTCTCCCTACAAGGGTGGAAAATACGATCCGGCGTACGAAGTCGACACCGGGTTGATGCAGGAAAAACTAGCGGAGCTAACGGACGGACTTGTCCGCGTGCCTTCGGGATTTCATTTGCATCCGAAAATCGCAAAGTTACTGGAACAGCGAAAGGAAATGGGGCACGGCAAGCGGGCCGTTGACTACGGATTCGCCGAAGCGCTGGCGCTGGGGTCGCTGGTGCTGGAAGGCAGTCCTGTTCGTCTTACCGGGCAAGACTCGCAGCGCGGGACGTTTAACCAACGGCACGCCGTGCTGATCGATACGGAAACCGAGCACAATTACTTGACGCTGTCACATCTTTCGCGGCAGCAAGCGTTTTGCGAGATTTACAATTCCTCGCTCTCGGAAGCTGCTTGCGTTGGATTCGAATACGGCTTCAGCCGCGACTATCCGGAAGCGCTGGTAATGTGGGAAGCGCAATTCGGTGACTTTGCCAACGGCGCGCAGGTGATCATCGACCAATTCTTGAGCGCCAGCGAGGACAAGTGGAATCTCCCTACCGGACTGGTGCTTTTGCTCCCGCACGGGTTTGAAGGCCAGGGCCCCGAGCATTCCAGCGCACGGATCGAGCGTTACATGCAGCTTGCCGCCGAGGACAATCTGCAAATTTGCCAGCCCTCTACGGCCGCGCAGTATTTTCACATGCTGCGCCGGCAGGTCCGCCGCGTCTGGCGTAAGCCGCTGATCGTCTTCACGCCCAAGAGCATGCTGCGCCATCCGGACGCCAGTTCAAATATCGAAGATTTCACGCGGCCGCGTTTTCTGCCGCTCGTGCCCGACCATGAAGTGCAGAACGCCAAACGCATCCTGATTGCCAGCGGTAAAGTCGGCCATGAACTTCGCGCGGAACGCCGCCGACGCAAGGACAGCAGTACCGCCATATTCTTCCTTGACCAGCTCTACCCGCTGCCACGCAAGGAAATTTCCTCCGCGCTGGCCGGACACGCCAATGCGCGAGAAATCGTATGGGTGCAGGAAGAACCAGCGAACATGGGCGCACTGTTTTACGTGCTTCCGCGGCTCGAGCGTCTGGCACAAGCCAGTGGCCTTCAAGTACGCTCGGTGAAGCGCTCCGCCAGCGCCAGCCCTGCGACCGGCTCAGCCAAAGCGCACGAGTTGGAGCAAAAAACGCTGCTGGCGCTGGCTTTCACGACTTCCAGCGGCGATTAAGCGGCCAATGCGGCGTTCACACTCCATTCACATTGATGTTATCGCCGCGTGACACGCAAACTGCCACAATAAGACGTGTTACGCACATCTCAAAGTGACCCTAATCTTTCAACCTCCTACCGCATTTCTCCGGCGTACGGTAAACTGCCGCCAAGCCGGCGAGCGGAACGTGCCAACCTTATGAAACGCGTATTGATCATCGAGGACGACAAGGACATCGTCGAACTCGTTCGCTACAACCTCGCCAATGAAGGCTTTCAGGTTAGCGCCGCTTTTGACGGCAGCGCCGGCCTGAACACACTCAAAAAGACGCCTCCCGATTTGCTGCTGCTCGATCTCATGCTCCCGAAACTTTCCGGCCTCGACATTTGCCGGGAAGTTCGCCGGGACGATTCGCTGAATCGTTTGCCTATTTTGATGCTGACGGCGCGCGGCGACGAAGCCGACCGCGTTGTTGGCCTCGAGATGGGTGCCGATGACTACGTGACGAAGCCTTTTAGCCCGCGCGAGCTCCTCGCCCGCGTGAAAGCGCTGCTCCGCCGTGCGGAGCCGCCTGCTGACTCGCCTCGTGTCATCGAGATTGGGAAGCTTGCCATCGACCCCGCGTCTTACCGCGTGAGCCATTCAGGAAAGCCCGTTCCGCTTAGCACGCTTGAATTCCGGCTGCTCTATTACCTTGCTTCGCGCCCCAACCGGGTCTTCACACGCGATCAGTTGCTCGATGCCGTGTGGGGTACGGATCGTTTCGTCACTCCGCGCAGCGTGGATGTGTACGTCCGCCGCCTGCGCGAAAAAATCGAGACCGATCCCGAGAATCCCATTCATCTGAAGACAGTGCGCGGCGCTGGGTATTTGTTCGAAACTCGTGCGGCTTAATCTATTCTGGAAATTCGCATTCTCTTTTCTTGCGCTCCTGGTGAGCGTCTTGCTCGCCGTGGATTTCTTCGCGGAGCGAGCCCTTCGCAGCGACTACGAACGCACGGGCTTTGAAAAACTTGCCGCCATTGCGCGCGTGGCGCAAAAGCGGCCTCCCCAGTGGACGCCCGCCTCCCCAGGCCATCCCGAGGACCTGACGGCGCTGCGCGAATGGGTCTCGCAGATGGGAGCCAGCGGCGCGCGCATCACGGTGATCGCTCCCGATGGACGCGTACTGGACGATTCGCAAGCCAATGCGGACGCCATGGAAAATCACGCCAATCGCCCCGAAGTCCTGGAAGCCAAAGCCAAAGGGGAAGGACGTTCCGTTCGGCAGAGCATCACTTTCAATCGCGAACTTCTTTATTACGCCATCCGCCAGAACACCACCGCCGGAGCCGACACGATTCTGCGTTTTGCTCTTCCGCCCGAGGCGGTCGACGAAGTCCTAAGCGCCTTCCGGCACCGACTGTGGCTTGCTTCTTTTCTTATCTTGCTCATAGCTGGCGCCGTTTCTCTGTTGTTCTCCCGCGGCTTTACGGGCCGCGTCGAGCGGCTGAAAGACTTTTCTCGCCGCGTCGCGGAAGGTGACTTCCGCCCTCTGCCGCGGGACAGTTCCAACGATGCGCTGGGAGCCCTGGGCACCGCGCTCAACCGCACCGCCGCCCGTCTGGATCGAACCATCCAGACGTTGACCGAAGAGCGCAATCTTTCCTCCGCGATTCTCGGAAGCATGGTGGAAGGCGTCGCCGTGGTGAACGCTTCGGAGCGCCTGGTGTTCGCCAATCCGGGCTTCGCGGAGATTCTCGGTCTTGATGTTCCGCCCACCTCGGGAAGCGCGCTTGTCGAAGTGGTGCGCCAGACGGAGCTGCTCGAAGCCGTGCGCCAGGTGCTGGCCGGCGAGCCGCGTGTGCAATCGGAAATCGTCACGGGCACGCTCCGCCAACATTATTTCGCAATCACCGTCGCCGCCGTTCGCGAGGGCGACACCAGCGGCGCGGTCGTCGTGCTGCACGATATCACCGAGCTTCGACGCCTCGAGCGCGTCCGCCGCGATTTCGTGGCCAACGTCTCTCACGAATTCCGCACTCCGCTTACCGCCATCCAGGGCTTCGCCGAAACGCTTCTCGCCGGCGCTATTGACGATCCGCAGAACCGCACGCGCTTCCTTGAAATCATTCTTGAGCATTCCCGCCGCCTGGCTCGCCTGACGGAAGATTTGCTCGTCCTCTCCAAAATGGACGCCGAGCGCCTGGAGCTTGAGATTCGCCGCCTCAGCGTCTCCCAGTTAATCGAAAGCTGCCTGGAGACGGCTCAGCGCCGCGGCTCTGAAAAGGACCTGCAAATTTCCGTCACCACGCCGCAAGATTTGCCGGACATTGCCGGCGATCGCCGCCGCCTCGCGGAGGTTCTGCAAAACCTGCTGGACAACGCCATTCAATACACTCTGCCTGGCGGTAAAATCGTCGTCAGCGCGCAGCTCGGCGACGAAGAGATCATCCTTACCGTCTCGGACACTGGCATCGGCATTCCCAAAGCAGACCAGTCCCGCATTTTTGAACGTTTCTATCGCGTGGACGCGGCCCGCTCTCGCGAAGCCGGTGGCACTGGTCTTGGTCTGGCCATCGCCAAGCATCTCGTTGAGGTTCATGGCGGCCGGCTGTGGGTCGAAAGCGAAGTGGGCCATGGCTCGCAATTCCATTTTTCCCTACCGCTTTTCGATGAAGACCATCCCGCGACGCGTTCTGCTTCCGGCGGCGTGAACGCGCGCGGGAGCGTCTCTTAGTGCCGTTCCCGCTTGAGAATGGACCTCGCGCCCTTCCCTATTCCGCTTTTCGTTCCGCTCGTAACTTGCTGATTTACCGCACGTTCACCTGTTTGTGAACACCGTGTAACTATTCCTTTGCCAGAATGTGGACTACGAGCAGGGGTGTGACTCCAGCCCCCCACTCTGGAAGGGGAACCATGGCAAGTTCCGCTGGACTGACGGAAGCGGTTCTTTACGAAACACTGGTCAACTATCTCGTCTCGATGGCTCGCACTGTCGAAGGCGCCATGAACCGCGCCTTGGATGCCATAGTCGGCGTCCATGAGCAGCGCACCTGGGCGCTCCCTGGCGAAGTTTTTCTTCTTGAGCCCCGCATCAACGAAATGGAAATCGTCATCGATGAGCACGCCATTCGTCTTCTACGCCGCGGATCTTTCTCCGACGACGAAGTCCGCCTCATCGTCGCCGCTCTAAAAATCACCAATGATCTTGAACGCATCGGCGATCTCGCCGTCAATCTTGCCGAGTGCGTCATCTCGCTTCGTGAAATGCCCGCTGCGCAATTGCCTGAAGAATTGGCTCCCATGACATCGGCAGTTCGCGCCATGGTCAGCAAGAGTCTCGGCGCCCTGATTTTCCGCAACGTCGAAATGGCAGGGCAGGTCCTTCAAAGCGACGATGTCGTCGACCAGTACCGCGACCGCATCTTCGATCAGCTTATGCAAAGCATGACGCAGCAAGCCGCGCTGGTTAGTCCGGGAATGCAATTCATTCTCGCCACGCGGCATCTCGAGCGAATCGCCGACCATGCCACCAACATCGCCGAAGACATCATTTTCTGGGTTCGCGGCCTCGATGTTCGCCACGGTCGAGGTCTTGCCATTGCCGCGGATGGTGGCTCACAGTCCCCGGCGTCGGGCGAAGAGGTCATCGAGAATTCACGGGCCCTTCATTCAGACGTGACCCCGGGCTGCGATACTCAACCAGTTTAATCTTCGGTCCACGTCCTACCACGGGGATCGGCGCACCCCTGGCTCCGATCCCCTTCTCCCCTCCCCGGGAGTTCGCAACACATTCCATGCATCCTCTTGACCCGGTCGCGCAGTCCAACTATCGTAACCAGAGTGATAAAGAAGCTCATACCTGAGGCATTGCCCGAACGCGCTGCAAAACGCCATGCGTGGGTGTGCCTGTTGCTCGTCTTTTTGTTTCTGTATAACCCTTACCTGATTGCCCAAGGATCTGGGGACACACCAACTCTCCAGCACCCGGCGAGCCACCGCGCCACGGTCGGATCCTCGGAGTTGGAGAAATATTCCTCTCCCAGCGGCCACGACTCACACCTGTGTGTGCTTTTATTTTTCGCGAAGGTCTTTTCTTTACTGCCGAACATAACTTCGCAATCCTTCCTGGTGCATAGTTCGGGACACTTTCCTTCGCAGCGGTTCTTGTGCGCGAGCTTGTGGTTTCGGCCTCCGCCTGCTCTCTAAATTCTTTCTTTCTATTTGAGGTTTCGATTCTCTGCAATAGGATGAATCCTTTTGCAGCCCATTACTTCGGCCCATTCTTGAGCATGCAGGCTTCGTGCGTTGGCACGCCGAACGCTCCGCCGGTCCCTGCGCTCCTTAGGAACTTCACATGACTGCCAAAAAATGGTTCGTCGCCGTGGTCATCCTTGCTCTTGTTTGTTTTCTCGTCTGGTTTTGGGCAGGCCGTCCTTCCTCCGAGACTGCCGCAGTAACCAGCTCCGCAACCGGTTCGGGTGACAGTCCCGCCGCTGTTGCGCGTGTGGAACGCCGGACGATTGCGAACACACTGACGATCTCCGGCGCGTTCAAGCCCTTCCAGGAAGTCGACGTACACGCCAAAGTTGCCGGCTACATCAAAGTGATTTATGTCGACGTTGGCGACCACGTGAAGAATGGCCAAACGCTCGCCGTCTTGGAAGTCCCCGAGCTGACAGCGCAGCTCGCTGGCACAGACGCGGCTGTGCGCAAATCAAAAGAGGAAATTCGCCGCGCGCAGAGCGATATCGAGCGCGCGCAATCGGCCCATTCCGCCGCACACTCCGCGTATAACCGCCTGAAACAGGCGGCGGATTCCCGCGCGGGCCTCGTTGCTCAACAAGAATTGGACGATTCTCAAGCCAAAGACCTGGAAGCTGAAGCACAAGTCAGCAGCGCGCAGGCGGAGCTCTCCGCCGCGCAGCAACAGCTCCAAATGGCCGAAGCAAATCAGAGGCAGTACACGGCTCTCTCGGATTATTCCCGCATTGTTGCGCCTTTTGCCGGGGTTGTTACGGCGCGCTACGCCGATACCGGTGCTCTTGTAGCCGCCGGCACTTCTTCAAGCACGCAGGCTATGCCGGTAGTTCGCCTCGCTGAAGTCTCCAAGCTGCGGCTCGTGCTGCCTATTCCAGAATCGCTCGCGGGCCAAATTCATCTCGGCGACCCCGTGAAAGCGCATGTGCAGGCTCTGAATCAGGATATCGAAGGCAAAGTTTCGCGCTTTTCCGATTCTCTGGATGTGCAGACCCGTACGATGCAAACCGAAATCGATTTCGAGAATCGCGATGGCCGCCTCATTCCCGGGATGTACACGGAAACGCGGCTTTCCATGCGCGAGAAAAAGAACGCTATGACCGTCCCGCTCGAGGCTGTCACGCGCAACGGCGACGATGCAACCGTCCTTGCCGTTAATTCCCACAACGTCCTTGAAGAGCGGCAGGTAAAGCTTGGTCTCGAAGATAACGCGCGCGTCGAAGTCCTTTCAGGGCTCTCCGAACAGGACCGCGTCCTCATCGGCAATCGCAGCCAGTTTCGCAACGGCCAAAAAATCCAGCCGAAGGACGTTTCCTCCCCGGCCGCCGACTCCACAGGAGGGAAGTAATGTCCCGCTTTGCCATCAAATATCCCTTCCTCATTATCGTGATATGCCTCGTCATTGCCATCGTCGGAACCGTAGCCCTTGTTCGCATGCCAGTAGACTTGTTTCCGCCGATCAACATCCCTGTCGTCGTCATCGCCACCTTTTATTCCGGCATGCCTCCTCAGCAGATCGAAACCAACATCACGAACCCTTTCGAACGCTGGTTCACGCTGGCCAGCGGCGTCGATCATATCGAATCGCGCTCGCTTCCCGGCGTAAGCCTGATCAAAATCTATTTTCAGCCAGGCACCAACGCTGACGCTGACCTGAGCACCGTCTCAAATCTTGCGATGGCCGACCTGCGCCGGCTTCCTCCCGGAACTCTGCCTCCCGTCGTCCTCAAGTTTGACGCTTCCAGTTTGCCTGTGTGCCTGATCACTCTAAAAGGTGAAGGCCTCAACGAAACGCAACTCCACGATCTTGGGCAGTACAACGTTCGAAATCAGATTGCCAATGTTCCTGGCGCGTCGGTCCCCCAGCCTTTCGGCGGCAAGTATCGCGAGATCATGGTCTACGTCGACCCTTTCAAGCTGCAAGCTCATCAGTTGAGCCCCATGGACGTGGTGCGCGAAATCAATCAAAGCAATTTGATTCTTCCCACCGGTGACGTAAAGATAGGCCCGTTCG
>Ga0209415_10005840_pt1 | contig 22015 bp, 20 predicted proteins | sample PeaSoiSIISIP2007_FD_187696 | JGI IMG/M metagenome (GOLD analysis project Ga0209415, IMG submission 187696) | Peat soil microbial communities from Weissenstadt, Germany - SII-SIP-2007 (SPAdes) (version 2) | ecosystem: Environmental > Terrestrial > Soil > Wetlands > Peat | place: Germany... | reverse complement strand
TGGACGTGGAGCGTGCAGCGGTCGCGGCGGATGCCGCCCGAATTGCAAATCAAGTGGTTCGCGAAGCCGGACAAGAAGTGCGCCGCCTCGTGCGCGAGGCCTTGATCTTGGTCATCGCCCTGGCGCTCGTCGTCCTTGGTGCGCCATTTGCTGCCGGCTATTTCGTTGGACGCGCCCAGATCCAGCGCAACAGCCCGGATGCAGTCGGGATGCGGCGGCACAAGGCATAAAGGATCACGGCCGCAATCAAGGACGGGGCCAATGCGTTGTTCTCAGTCATCCGGCGCCGGCAGCCGGCGCCGGCGCTCCTTTCACCGTGCGCGCAAATTCCAATCCGTGACCGTTCGGACTGCTTTCGCGCCGCCACAACAGTACCACCGACGACAGCGCCACCAGGCTCAGCAGCCCGAAGAACCACAGCATCGTCGTGTAGCCCTGAGGATTCGTGGGACCCGCACCCGCCTTGTCCGCCAGCCAGCCTGCGAATCTGTTTGAACTCCACAGACCGAGGTTCTGCAGCAGCGTGATCACACCGAGTGCGGTACCCAGGCGCCGCCTCTCGACCAGGAGGGTCGTCGCCGGCCAGATGATCGCCGGCACCAGCGCGAAACTCACACCCATCAGTACGGTCGAGATCCAGGGACTGAAATCCGTGAGGCCCAGCACGACGAAAGTGACGGGCAGGAGCATCGTCCCCAGGGTGAGCATCAGTGCACGGTGTCCGAAGCGGTCCGCGAGCAGGCCGAAGAACGGGGTCGCGAACACCGCCGCGGCAAACACGCCGGAGTTCACGTTCCCGGCCTGCTGCAAAGTCAGGCCCTTGGCGTGCTGGAAATACTCGATCGCATAGGTCTGACGAAACGGAAAAAAAACCGCCGCATACAGCACATGCAGGCCGAGGATGTACCAGTACGACAGGTCGAACTTCCATATCTCCGACCACGTCAGTCGCTCGTGTACGACGGGCCGCACTGCAGCCGATCGCACGCGCCTTGAATCGAGCAGGCGAAACACCACCGCCGCGACGAGGCCGACGCCGGTGATTGCCGCGCCCAGGTACAACGGCCGCTGCCATCCCGCGTCGTACAACGATCTCGCCCAGGACGGCGAAGTGTCGAGCGAAAAAGAACCAACCCGAGCCAGGCTCAAGAACAAGGCCGTGGCCAGCGCGATCCCGCTGCGCGAGAACCACTGTGCAAGACCCGCGACGAGGGAAATGAAAATCGCGCCTTCGCTGACGCCGAACACGAAGCGGCCGACCCACATGAGTTCATACGGCGTTCCGATCGCCGTCATCACCGCGCCGATGAACCCGACGAGGGCGGCCCACAGCGTGACGCGGGCCGGACCGTAGCGGTCGATCAGAAGGCCGTTGATCACTGCGAGCGGGATGTTGGGCAGGCTGATGACCGCGGTCAGATCGCCGATCTGTGACTGCGTGAAGCCGCGCTGGCGGCCGAGCAGGTCCGCGATCGGGCCGATCGCATCCGACTCGTAGTAACTGCTGAAAATGGCGATCGCCGATAGCCCCAGCGCCCACCAGCGCAGCGGCGATGTACCACGACCATCGTCGGCACCGGTGCCGACGCCGGCCTGACTCACTGGAATCGCACGCCTTGACGCGCGAGTTCCTTGTGAACGGCGCCGATGTTCAAGCTCTCGAGCGGCTCGTCGCGCTGCAGGGAGATGGCGGCGGCGACACCGGCACCTTGGCCGCTGACCGCACAGCACATCATGTTGCGCGCCGAGGCGTGCGATATGTTGTCGCCGCCGATGCATCGCCCGGCAACCAGCAGATTGCCGACGCCCTTGGGTACGAGCGCGCGATAGGGGACGTGCCAGTACCGCCCGGTGGTCGGCAGGATCAGAATGCCGTAGCCGTCGATGAACTCGGGGAAGATGCCGATCGCATCATCGAACCGTGCCTGTTCACGCACGTCGTTTCCGGTCAGGTTGTACAGAGCATCGATTTTGCGCGTGTCGCGAATGCCGAGCGTCATGCCGAAATTGCGCAGCTTTGCGTCCTCGCAGCCCGGCATGAACTTACGCAACGCCTCCATCGCGTAGATGGCCTCGCGGCGGCCACGCATCTCACCGATGGTCAGGTCAGTAGGATCGGTACCGTCGATTTCCGGTATGTGCACGAGGTTCAGATACGTCAGATCGCCCTGGTCGGTCACCGTGCCCCACGTACCCGCGATCGTGTGCAGAGACGGCGGAATGATGCCGGCGTCGAGCGCCTTCTTGAACGGCTTGCGCAGGAATGGCGAAAACAGCTTGTCTTCCTTACCCGTCGTCTCGTAGTCCCACTCGCCGTTGCCCGACCAGTCCGCATACGTCTGTGGATCGGCTTTGACGGAATCGATGAAACGCTGCTTGTTGACACCGGACATGGAGAACATCACGGACGCCGCCATCATCTTTTCCTTCGGCGTCTTGTGTACCGGCGCCCCGGCGCGGGTCGCGATGTCAGCATCACCCGTCGCGTCGATGACCCGCTTGGCGAGAATCGCCTCCCGGCCGGCCTTGCTCTCCGTGATCACGCCGCAGATGGCGCCGTTCTCCAGGATCGGCGCCACGCACAGGCGATGCAGCAGAGGCCTGACGCCCGCCTCCTCGACGAGGACGTCGGCGACCCACTTGAACATCTCGGCATCGAGCGCGTGACTGAGCGATTGCGGCTCCGGCATCGCAGCGCCCATCTCCTTCGCCCGGGTCTCGAATTCGATGCCGATCCCTTCGCAGTCCACCGTCTGTTCGTGCCGGTACCAAGCAAAACCCTCGACGCCGACCTGCGTGATGTTGCCGCCGAAACAGCCGTTGCGGTCGATCAAGGCCGCACGCGCGCCGGCGCGTGCGGCAGCAAGCGCCGCGGCGAGACCGCCCGGGCCGCTACCGACGACAAGCACGTCCGTTTCCAGGATGACGTCGACCGATCGGGCTGCTTCAGAAATTTTTTTCATTTCAGGGGAATTCCTTGGAGGGCGAACCCATCAGGGCGACACTCCAGATGCATATATTAAGAGGTTTCGCAGGCGCGCGATAGCCACGTGCGAGGGATCGCATCGCCTTTTCCGCGGACAATCGACACATTAGCGGTGTATAACTATTGCATCGTTGATCGAAGCCCAAGGCACCATTTTGAGCAAGCAAGCAATCATAGCGGCGCTCGGCGATCGCGCGCTCACCCTCCCCGGCCTCATCGGCGAGGCGCTCGCCGCCAACGACCGCGTCAAGTATCGACTCACGCTGTTGCAGGTGGCGCGCCACCACGCCGATGCTCCGCAAGCACCGGTTCCGGGCTTGCGCGCCGAGCGTGTCACCGCCCGCATCGACGATGCGAGTCTCGATGCTCTGCCGGCGGAATGCACGCGGGATGCGGCGAACTATCGGCTGCCCGGCGTCGAAGCCGTATTCGTCGCCATCGAGCGCGATGTCCGAGCAATGCTCACGCCGATTCTGGTGGCCCGGGATGTGGGCATTGCTGAAGCGGCGGACGGTGTTCAGGCACGCGCCGCGGCGCTGCTCCCGCCGCTCCTGCAGCATCGCGACGGCTTCACCGCGGCAGAACTCGACGGTCTGTCCCGCGTTGAGCGCGAGCACGGCGACAGCTTGCACCTATTGGTGATGGACCTGCATAAGATGCTTAACCGCCTGCAGCAGACCGTCGCCACCGAGGTGCTGGACGGCGCGAGTGTCTACGATCTCGCTGCGGAAGATCGTGACCTCGTTCGCGCATTCATGCGAGGCGTCAATCGCACGTCGCGGCTGCGGTTCGACCATCCGGGGCTCGCGACGACCGCGACGCGCAGTGACGGCCAGCTCCTGATCCAGAACGACATCGGCATGACTGATGCCCATGTGCTCGTCGTTCACGTCACGGCGGACGCGGTATCCGTCACTTACACGGATGTGCACCTGCAACGATTGCTGTTCTTTCAGGGCCTATTCAGAAACTACCCCGTCACTTGGCAGGATACGCGCCTGGTCCAAGACCAACAGATGGCGGATGGCTCGTATCACGTGACCATCGGCCGTTACGCCAATACGGACCGGTTGCTGATCGCGGCTTTCCTCGAGTTCCTCGGCTCGCGGCTCGTGTTCCTTATCGACTGGAACCGCGCGCGCAAGCAGCTGCGCGCGCTCGTCAGTAAGAAAGCCACCGCACGGCTCCTCGATTGGGCTGCCTTTCAGGACATTGGCCATATGGGGTTCCTGAAGATCGGCGGAGCCCGCGCGGTGTTCGATGCGCTGGACTTTGCGGTCCGCGGACGTAGTCACTTCGGGCAGACGCTCGACGATCTGCTCGGCGAAGAGCGTGCCGGACGCTTTCTCGAATTCGCGCTGAAGACGTCGGCAAGCGAGTTGCTCGTCGGTCGGCCCGAGTCGCTGGTCCAGGACGAGCTGCGGGCGGAGCTGTTGCGCCATCTGCGGAGCTCGAGCGAAAGTGTTTTCGACCTCCTCTGCGAGCACGCCGGACTCACCGTCGAGATAGCGAACGCCGTGCGAGACGCGTTGCTGGCACTCGGCAGCGGCGGCGGTCAGGAACTCGCCGAGAAGCTTGCCGCGCGCAGCAAGGCTTGGGAGTCCGATGCCGACCGGCTCGTCAATGACGTGCGTGACGCGGTACGCACGGATCCGCAGACCGCTTACTTGCAGGAACTCGTGCAAGCCGCCGACGACGTCGCGGACGACCTCGAGGAGACATCGTTCCTCGTGACGCTGTTGCGACGGGGCGGCGTCGGCGCCGCGATCATCGCCGAACTGGCGACGCTCGCCGGCCAACTCGTTGCCGGCAGCCAGGAGTTCGTCAAGGCTCTCGAGACCGTACGCAGTCTCCGGCCGCACGCGACGCGCGAGGACTTGCAGGATTTTCTCGAGGCTATTTATCGCATCGGACGCATGGAACACGAAACGGATCAACTGCGGCGCCGGATCACCGCCGAACTCGCGGGCGGCGCCGCAAGCGCGCGCGAGATCCATCTCGCCGCGGCGAGTTCTGCCGAGCTCGAGCGCGCCGGCGATCACTTGCAGCACGTGGCGCTCGTGCTGCGCGACCGCGTGCTCGCGCAACTCTCGGCGCAATGACCGTGAAAGCAACGCCGCTCACTCTGCATCTGATTGGTTGCGGCCCGCAAAGCGCTGCCACCGGCACAGTTCGACAGCTGGGCTTCAAAGCCTACAACCTCGCGCGCCTCGCACGCCTCGGCGTTCCGGTACCGCCGGCGTTCGTCTTGGGCACCGACTGGTTCCACGAGTTTCAAGCGCTCGATGGCCAATTGCCGCCAGGCACTCGCGATCTCTTGCAGGGGGGGTTGGGGCACATCGAGACCGCAAGCGGACTTGCCTTCGGGGGTGCTCGCCGACCGCTGCTGGTGTCGGCGCGCTCCGGCGCGCCGGTCTCGATGCCGGGCATGCTCGAGACTGTCCTCGACGTCGGTCTCTGCGACACGACGCTATCAGGATTCCTGCGCCTCTCGGGCAACCCGCGCCTGGTTTGGGATTCGTATCGCCGCCTCATCGAAGGATACGCGGAAATTGTCGCCGGGCTGGACAGCGCACCGTTTGCGGCGGCCCGACAGGAAGCCGTGGCGAACGCTCTGGTGTCGAGTATCGCAGAGCTCGACTTCCGGGCGCTGCGCGCGCTCGCGCAGCGCGAGCTTGAGCTATGTAACGTCGGGGCCGAGCAGGTCTTTCCGCAATCGCCGGTCGAACAATTGGAACGGGCTATCGCCGCCGTGTTCCGCTCCTGGGAAAGCCCGAAGGCGAAATTCTACCGTCAGGCCCATGGCATCGATCCCGCGCTCGGCACCGCAGTAACCGTGCAGCGCATGGTCTTCGGCAACGCCGGCGGCACCTCGGGCGCCGGCGTCGGCTTTACCCGCGACCCGTCTACCGGTCAGGCCGAGCTTTATCTTGACTATGCGCCAAACGCGCAGGGAGAGGATGTCGTTTCCGGCCGGACCCGGCTCTCGGGAGCGATCGTCGCCGAGACACTGACGGCAAAAATTCGCAAAGAGCTCGGCCAGCTCGCGGCTCTCCTCGAGCAGGAGTTCCGCGACGTACAAGAGTTCGAGTTTACCGTTGAGAATGGCAAGTTGTTCATTCTGCAAACGCGCGACGCGAAGCGCACGCCGCTGGCGGCGCTCAGGATCGCGGTGGAACTCGCCGAGTCCGGGTTGCTGACCGCGAAGCAGGCACGCGAACGGGTCGCGAAACTGACCCCGGCTCAACTAGAGACGGTGGAACTCGCGGGCGCGGAGTCCGCGGAACCACTCGCGACCGGCATCCCGGCCAGCATCGGCGTTGCCACCGGCGCCGCTGTATGCGATCCGGTGCGAGCCATCGAACGGGCCCGCGCCGGCGAGGCCGTGATTTTGGTCCGCGACGGGGTGGCAACCAGCGACATCGCCGCGCTGGAAGTAGCCGCCGGGCTTTTGGCCGTAGGGGGTGCGCGAACGGCACATGCGGCCGTCGTTGCACGCCAATTAGGCAAGCCCTGCATCGTCGGCTGCGCGGGGCTTGAGATCGACACCAGCCAACGCGTGCTGCACTTCGGCTCGCGGCGCCTCGTAGAGGGCGACATGCTGACGCTCGACGCCGGGTCGGGCCGGGTCTATGCGGGCGTGCTTTCCAGCGTCCGCCGCCGGCCCTCGGAACTCCTGGACCGGCTTGCAAAACTGCCCGACTGAGCTGGAGCGGGCGTTACGTCCGCGGCGAGCTTGGACCTGCGCTAAAACACGGTCGGCGGGCGCGATCGAGCGACCACCGCCCGTCTCTCGCGCTCGCGCCGAACGCGATCAGCGACGTCGACGAGAGCGGGATTCCCGGGAGCGATACTCAGCCCGTCGTGCACCAGTCGATCCGCCCGATCAAGATCGGACTTGGCCAATGCCGCCGCAGCGGCGTCTCGGAACGCAAGCGGCACGCGGCTGTCCTGCAGCAATGGGTCGCTGGGTTCAAGCGCTGCAATGATCTGACGCACGGCCAATAATGATGACGGCCCGCTGTCTTGCAGATCATGCGCCGCGAGCGCCATTTCGAACGCTTTGTCCAGCAAATTCAATTCCAGCCTGCGCGTTTTCTCGAGTGATTGCTTGTTCAGCCGCAGCGGCTCATCATCGGGAAGCAGCCACGCCGCGCGCTCGAGAATCGCCCGCGCGCGCGAATAATCGTACCGGTTCTGCTGCGGATCGAAGGCAGACCGCGCTTGCCTTTCGAAAACCGCTCGCACTTTGGCTTTCATGCCTTCCATGCCAAGCACTGCATCGCGCGTATTCTCATCGGCACGTGATAGCTGCGCCACGCCGTCATCGGTAACCTTGGGATCCGGCGATACCAGTATCGATTCGATGCTTTCGGCGCGGCGCCGGTCCAATAGACTGGTGGTCAGCAAAACTGCCACGATGAGCACCAGCACCAACGCCGCAGCGCCGACTAGCAGTAGTTTGACCGGCCTTTGCTTCGGCGGCATGCCGTCGCCGAAAGCTTGCGCATCGACAGGCCGCGGTCCCGGCGCGACCGGCACTGCTGACGGAGCCGCAGGCTGTACCGCACCGGCAGCGGTCGATCGACTGGGCAGGTCCACCACATCGGCGGGCGGCACCTTTGGCGCTGCCGTGGATACCCGAGGTACGTAGCCGCAAAACGGGGCAGGCTGTAACGCGGGTCGATCAGCCGGCGCTTCGCCCGCGCCGGTTGAGGTCGCAGTCCTCACCGAAGGCACGACGTGCAACGTGTTCTCGGCGGCTGTCGGTGGGACGGCGCGGCCGCTCTCAATGCCCATGAGGTGCTTGGCGAACGGCCCCGGAATATGTCCGGCTTGCCGATACGTCTCGATCAATGAGCGCGTTGCGGGAATGAGACGCGGATCGGCCGTCAGTTCCTCTCGAAGCGCGGCCTCAACGTCACCCTGTGTCGCGTTGCCTTCACGCCATGCATCCAGATTCGCGCGAAATCCCTTGTACCCCATGCGGTCTATCCAGCTTGCCGGAAACCGGCTGCACCGCCGACCCGATCGAGGGGGTTCCACGCTGAATCCGTGCCGGCAGCGTAGGCGTCGAACCGCTTCCGTACCCCCGCGATATCCATTTTATGTAGTTTCCTCGTTTAGCATATGAGCTCGTTTAGCATATGAGCTTGAAACTGATATTTTCCCCAGGGGATTGCCATTATCAGCCCTTGAAATGGGGCGTCAATAGGACCTCACTTATGTTCGACCGCATTAGTCCGTTAATCCGGCTACCGAGCACTGCCGCGCTGCTCAGCGCCGCGTGCCTTGCATTTGGGTGGCTGCCCGCTTGCGCCGACGAGCCGGCACTGCCTCATTCGCTCGCCGAAGCGGTGCGAATGGAGAAAGCCGATGCGCTCCCGCGGACGCCGTTCTATGAGACGCCGTCGCTTGCCGCGACCAAGCCCGGCGAACTTTTGCGGCAGGCGCCATTCACGGGCTATACCTTGCCCGCTGGCGCACGCGCCGTCCGAATCCTTTACCACTCCCTGAGCGCCGATGGCGGCGAAGTCGCGACTTCCGGAGTCGTACTCATACCGGCGGGCGGTCCGCCATCGGGCGGTTGGCCCGTGATCGCTTGGGCGCACGGCACGACGGGCGTCGCACGACTGTGCGCACCCTCGCTGCAGAAGGACATGGCGTATGGAGAAGAGGGCCTGATGCCCATGGTGCGCGCGGGTTTCGCGGTGGTCGCCACCGACTATCACGGCCTCGGCACGACAGGCCCGCATCAATACGTCAATAAAATCGCGCAGGCGCGCGACGTAATCTACTCAATTCCTGCCGCCAGAGCGGCGGTGCCCGCGCTCGGTAGCCGTTGGGTCGCCGTAGGTCATTCCCAAGGAGGACTTGCGTCCTGGAGCGTCGCGGAAATGCAGGCGTCGTTGAAAGATCCCGATTACCTAGGCGCCATCTCGGTCTCCGGCGCCGCAGACATCAAGTCGATTCTCGAGCAAATGGGCAATCCGGATAGTTCTGCGGCGTATTATCTGGTGTACATGGCGTACGCAATTCATGCACGCTCGCCGGCCTTCAAACCATCGCAAATGCTTGCCGGAAAGGCGTTAGAACGCTATGCGGACACGACGACGAAAGGGTGTTGGGACTACGCCTACGCGAGCTTTCTCCACGACAAGGGCGGAGCAGTTCTCAGGCCTGACTGGGAAGAATCGCAGGCCGCGAAGCAATTCTTCAAAGGCAACGAATTGGGCTCTGCGCCGGTCGGTGGTCCGTTGTTCGTGATCACCGGCGAGGCGGACGAGACCGTGCCGTTCCCTCTCGTGAAACAGACCATCAAGCGAGCCTGCGGCAACGGCGTGGCACTGGCGTTCCGCTCTTATCCTGGACTCGACCACGACCCAACGATGGATAAGTCCACACCCGATCAGCTTGCGTGGATCAGGGACCGGTTCGCCGGCAAACCCGTATCTGGCAATTGCGGCGACCCGCCGCCGTAACAATCACGAGACGTCGGTGACGAGCCATGTCGAATTGACCGCCGCGCAACGTGCGCGGGCGGGCATACCCGAAACGTTGATTCGATATTCCATCGGCATCGAGGACCCGGCGGATCTGACGGCCGATTTGGATCGGGCGCTGGCCGCGATCTAACGAGACGGCTCGATGATCGGGATGCGGGCGGCCGCGGTTCGCGGTGCGAGCCCTAGGAGTCGTGGATCATCGGCAACCTCGATGCGCCGCGCATACGCGCGGAACCCGGAGCGTAGGTAGAACGCAAGGGCATCCGGATGATCGAACGTACAGGTGTGGACCCAGAAGCGTTGGATGGGCTTCGCCCAGGCGCGCTCGATCGCGCGGTTCATGAGCCACCGGCCGGCGCCCCGCCCCTGAACCGCCTCGGCGAGCCCGTAGAATGCGAGTTCGCAGTTGCCCGACTCGCGAAAATCGAGCTCCAGAAGTCCCTCGTCGCGACCCTCGACCGTAAACGTGTAGACCTCGACGCCGGAGTTGCGCAGGATCGCCTCGAGATCGCCCAACGGCATCAGGAGCCGGGAGTACCAAAGCCATTCGGTGCCGACGCGGCGAAAGAGCTCGCGGTACCACAAGGGGTCGGGTTGCGCGACACGCCGAAGCTGCCAGGATACATCGGCGCGTTCCACACGCAATGCCGGCATCGCCAGCATTTCGAGGCAGGTCACTACGGATGCCAGTTTGCCGTCAGGGACGTCGCTGTAGCCAGTCGGAAGCATCATATCGCGGAGTATCCTCAGAAGTGCGGCATGGTCGCGGATTGCCCGCAAGTTGGCAACACGCTGCGTGCAACGCCTACGTATTTTCCATGAGCCGCAACGCGAAACTCCGCGTGGTGCGACGCCCAGCGAACGTCCACTGTGATGCACAGCATGGGAACGGAATGCATACGGTTCGCATGGAACAATAGTAACAACATAAGGAGAAGTGAAATGAAGATGAATCCTATGGGGATCGCAATCGCAGCCGCTGCAGTCGCGTTATTCGGCAGCCTTGCCGTTGCACAGAGTTCAGAGGAGATCACGGTCCAAGGGACGCGAGTCATGAGTACGAAATCCGCCGGCCGCACGAGCACGGGGGTGCCAATTCTCGATGTGTCGCTCAGCTATGGCGTCAGTACTGCGGGCTTGGATCTCGCCTCCCACGTCGGCGCTTTGGAACTTGAGAAACGCGTTCATGACGCTGCCATGGCGGCATGCAAGGAGATCGGCAAGCAGTATCCGAATGCGACGCCGAGCGAAGATGCTTGCGCCAAGGCGGCTGCCGACAAGGCCATGGTCAGGGCGCACGAGTTAGAGGCCGCTGCAGCCGGCAAGTAGCGGGCTGATCGCTGCGGCGCATCTCGCCCGAGTCACGGGAGATTCCCGGCCCCGCGCCGGGATCTTCCGTGGCTGCGGTCAGACGGTGTCTTTGCGCCGCTGGCGCAACCGCGCAACCTCTTCCTGATCCATGCTTTCGAGTTGACCGTCGATGAGCTTTAGACTCGATTCGATGTCGGGAATCAGTATATTCTCGATGGCCTTCGCCCGGCGCTCGGTACGCACATAGTCTCGCACGAGGCGGCGCAAATTCACCCCGCAAGCCGCAAGCTCCACGGCCCGCACGAGCCAGTCGCGGTGCGCCTTGGCGCAGGCGCGCGCCTCCGGCGTCGGATTGACCGGCTGTTCACGACTCTGCTGCAGTTGCGCGGAAATTTCCAAATGCGCCACGAGCAGCTCCAACCCGAGCAGGCGCGAGCGGCGTATCGACAACCGATCCTCAGCCATCGACAGCGGTGGATAGACCGACAGTTCATCGAGTCCATGGCGGCTCACTGCAGCAATGGTGCGCGAGCGCATTTCGCTCTCCAGCGCCGCGCACTCCCGCCGCAGCGCGACCAGCCGCGCCAGTTGGCGCTGGATTTCGGTTGCGAGCAGGATGCGCTTCTCGTCGAGCAGCGTATAGCCTTCCTGTACCAGCTTCTGCTCGTCCTTCAGCTCGAGCAGCGCGATGCGCGTAGCCGTGATCTCGCGCGTTGCATCAGGCATGCGGTGCACTCAAATAGCGGTCAATCTGCGGTTTCGAAAGCCGCGTGAGTTCCGCAACCGGCAGGCCACGCAGCAGCTCCCAGCCGAGCTCCATGCTTTCTTCCAGCGTGCGCCGGCCCTGCTGATGAACCAACCGCTCCTCGAACTCCCGTCCAAAGACGAGAAACCGGCGATCGACCTCGGGCAGGCTCTCCTCGCCCATCACGCTCGCCAGCACGCGGACGTGCGCGGCGCGCGCATAGCAGGCAAAGAGTTGATTGGCGAGCGCCGGATGATCCTCATGCGTGAATCCTGCGCCGGTACCGGCATTCATGAGCCGCGACAGACTCGGCAGCAGACGTACCGGAGGATGGATCCCGCGCCGGTCGAGCTCGCGGTCGAGCACGATCTGGCCCTCGGTGATGTACCCGGTCAGATCCGCAATGGGGTGACTGATATCATCCGCGGGCATCGTCAGGATGGGTAGCTGGGTGAGCGTACCCGGCAGGCCGCGAATGCAGCCGGCGCGCTCGTAGAGGCTCGCGAGATCGGAATACATGTATCCCGGATAGCCCCTGCGGCTGGGCAGCTCGCCGTGGCTCGCCGACACTTCGCGCAGCGCCTCGCAATAGTTCGTCATGTCGGTCATGACGACGAGGACGTGGCGTCCTTCCACGAAGGCCAGGTATTCAGCGGCCGTGAGCGCGTAGCGTGGTGTGAGCAGGCGCTGCGCGGACGGCTCATCGGCGAGATTGAGGAACATCGCGGTGTGCGCAAGCGCGCCGCTCGAAGCCATGGCGTCGCGAAAAGCCTCGGCCGTGTCATGCGAAATGCCCATCCCGGCGAACACGACGGCGAACGAACCTTCCTCATGCCGCAATCGCGACTGCAGAACGATCTCCGTCGCCAGTTTGTCGTGCGGCAAGCCGGCGCCGGAAAACAGCGGCAGCTTCTGGCCCCGCACGAGACTGTTCATCAGATCGATAGCCGAAACCCCGGTTTCGATGAAATCGCGCGGCAATGCCCGCGCGGCCGGATTGATGGCGAGGCCGTCGATGCGCATGCGGCGGACCGCGGCGATGGGCGCGCCGCCGTCCGTCGTCCGTCCGATGCTGTCGTACGTCCGGCCCAGCATTCCCGGGCCGACACCGAACAGCAGCGGCTCGTCCCAGATTCGGATGCGCGTGTCGCGCACGCCGAGGCCGAGCGTCGACTCCAGCACCTCGATGACCAAGGTGCGCTCGTCGACTGCGGCAACACGGCCGATGCGGCTGCGGCCGTCGCGGCCCAGTACTTCGACGCATGCATTGAGCCCGAGGTCGGCCCTGCGCTCGAGAAAGAGCAGCGGCCCCTCGATGCGCTGAACACAATCCTTGAGTGTGACCTCAGCCCTCATCAGCCTGCTCATGCGGCAAGTGGGAGAACTCCGAGTCGAGCTGTTGCCACAGCGCGCGGATGTTCGGGATCCGATCCTCGCCGAACTCCTCACCGATGCGCTGCAGCGTACGCCGGACCGGAAGCTCGCGTATGCGATCCGGATGCACGCCACCATCGACGGCGCCGCGCGCCAAATCGATGAAGCGGATGATCACGCTCAGGATCGCCGTCTGCCTCTGTGGCGAACAATAGCGATCTACCTCGGAAAGCGAGGACTGGCGCAGAATCGCGTCGTTGACGAGATCCGCACACGCTAATGTGAGCTGTTGGGCCGGCGGCAATGCGTCCATGCCCACGATGCGGGCCATGCGCTCGAGCTGCGTCTGGGCTTCGAGAATCTCGAGGAGCCGCTTGCGCTGCGCGGCCCAATCCGGGTTGCCCTGAACTTGCCACCAGCGCGCGAGTGCATCCACATCGCCGCTGTAGGATTGCAGCGGGTGGATGGCGGGATAGAAGCGCGCCTGCGCGCGCCCGCGGTCGAGCGCCCAGAAAGTGCGCACACAACGCCGCGTGTGCATCGTGACCGGCTCGGAAAAGTCGCCGGCGGGCGGACTGATGGCGCCGATGATGGTCACGGAACCCTCGGTGCCCGCCAGCGTGCTCACGCGGCCCGCGCGCTCGTAGAACTCCGCGAGTCGCGAACTCAGATAAGCCGGATAGCCCGCCTCGCCGGGCAGCTCCTCGAGGCGGCCGGACACCTCGCGCAACGCTTCCGCCCAGCGGCTCGTGGAATCGGCCATGAGCGCCACATGCAGTCCTTGATCGCGAAAGTATTCCGCGACCGTGATGGCCGTGTAGATGCTCGCTTCACGCGCGGCGACCGGCATGTTCGAGGTATTGGCGATGATGACCGTGCGATCCATGAGAGGCCGCCCGCTGCGCGGGTCCTGCAGATTAGGAAACTCATCGAGCACTTCCGCCATTTCGTTGCCGCGCTCGCCGCAGCCGACGTAGACGATGATATCGGCATCGCACCACTTGGCGAGCGTTTCCTGCAATACCGTCTTGCCCGTGCCGAACCCGCCCGGCAGGGCAGCCCGGCTCCCCCGTCCGACGGGAAAGAGCATATCGAGGATGCGCTGTCCGGTGATCATCGGACCCGCGATGCTGAGCCGCTGACTGACCGGGCGCGCGCGTCGCACCGGCCACGCGTGCGTGAGCGCGAACTCATGAGTCGCGCCGTCCTCGTGCTCCACCCGGCAGATCGGCTCTTCGTCGGAGTGTTCGCCGGCAGAGGCGACCCAGCGCACGATGCCTGCAGGGATGCCCGGTGGAACGAGACAAAGCTGCGGCCGCGGCGTCGCGACCCTGCCTATCGCTTGGCCCGGCGCGACGTGCTCTCCCGGATGCACCGTGGGTTCGAAACCGAAGCGCAGCGCCGGCGCGTGACTGGCGCCCGGTTGGACGAAAGGCTCGTCTGAAGTATTGAGCGGCCGCAGCAGTCCATCGAAAATATGGCCGAGAATCCCGGGGCCGAGCGGAATGGACAGCGGCTGGCCGGTACCCGTCACCACATCGCCGGGCTTGAGGCCCGTGGTATCTTCATACACTTGCGCCACGAAATCGTCCGGGCCTAGTTTGATCACCTCGCCCAGAAGGGCCCTTGGGCCGACGGCAATCGCCTCATATACGTGGAAGATATCCGACGTACCGGCGCGCAACACCGGGCCGCTGATCCAGCGTATTCGCGCCTCACTCATGCGGCTTTACTCATGAGCTGCGTGCTCAGGCCCGAAGGACAGCGCCAGGTATTGCGCCAGAAACTCCGATTCGACTTGCGCCCGCGATACCAACAAACCTGCTATCGTCGCGTCGAGACAAGCGCCCTCGGCGTTGATTCTGATGCCGGCGCGTATCTCGGGGTCGCATACCAGCGGGACTTCGTGCGTAGGGCCGCCCTTGTCTCTGCCGGCAACGAGCGTCATCAGCTCGCCGAGTTGGTCCTGCGACCAGCCGGCGCCGTGCTCGATGCGCCAAGCGCGACCACCCAGTAGAGCCTGCGCCTGACGCACGGCGGCCTGCACCCAAGACTTTCGCCGCACCGGATCGGCCCATCGCGATTCGAGTGCGCTCGGGATTGCCGTCCACATCTCCTGCAGCAGGACGCGTGTCTCTTGCTGATCGCGCTGCCGCGCTTCGAGCAGAGCGCTCGTCTGTGCCTGCCGCAGGGCCTGCTCGCCGTGCTTGCGCTCAAGCGCAACGGCGTCGCTGACGTTGGCACGGGCTTCCTTGCGAGCCGAGCGCAGAATGTCGCGCGCTTGGCCCAAGGCGTCGCTGCGTAGCTGCGCACAACGCCGGTCGTAATCCTTGCTCACCCGCTGCGACATCGCATCAACCTGGGCATCGAGAACGCTTGCCGGCCCATCGAAACCGGCAGTGCCCGTGCCTCTCTCATTCATGCCGGGACCCCAAGAGCGCGCCGGACCTCGCCCTCGATCGCGGGCGGCTCATGCTCGTGCCGCAGATCGGCGATCACCAGCACGAGCGGTTTGCTGGCGAGCAACGCGGCGCTCAGCTCTACAAAGGGGATCGCGCTGGCATACTCGGCCGTAATCAAAACCATATCGGCGCTGCGCAGCGCTGCGCGAAAGCAGACGCGCGCCGTCTCCGTACCCGGCACCTGCACCTGCGCACCGATCAGGCGCCAGCCCAGCGCGGTGACTTCGTCTGCAATGAGCACGAGCTTCAAGTTCACCTCCCGGCTCAGGCAATACGGTTCAAAATGAGTATGGAGACGATCAGACCGTAGATCGCGATGCCTTCGGCGAGGCCGACGAGCACCAGGACGCGGCCGAACAGCTCCGGCTTCTCCGCGACCGCGCCGACCGCGGCGCTGCCGACACGCGCGACGGCAAAGCCGGCAGCGATCGCGGCCAATCCGGTGGACAGCGCCGCCGCCACGAAAGCCCAGCCCACGAGCTGCGGATCCATGTGCTCGGCGGCGGGCGCCGCCGCTGCCGCTGCTGCCGGCCGCGACGCCAGCAGCAGCAAGGTCGCCCCTGCGCCGACGGTCACGGCGAGCACCGCGACCGCACCGGCCAACATTGCAGCGACACGGGTTGTCTGTTTCATGATCAGGTCCTCGATGATGGATGCAGAGCGGCGGCTGCGGGCGTCGCAAGCGGACGGAACGTCCGACCTGAACCCTGCAGAAAGCGGATGAAGAATTCGAACAAGACGAGCCGAGTGGTCTGAATGCCGACTACCAGCCCCTCGATGGCGATAATCATGGCGTTGCCGGCCGCCAGCACCAGCCATGCGGCTGGCCGCGAGCCCGTGGCTGCGGCAAGACCGGTAACGGCGGAGCCGAGTCCCGCATGCGCAAGCGCAAAGGCGCCGACCCGCACGAACGAAATCGTATTGATCGCCAGCTGCATCAGCGTCTCCAGGGATTCGCCCGCGGCGGCGGCCAGGCCACTCAGACGCTTCGCAGGTGCGAACACGGCACTGCCGATCAGGTACCAGCCCAGACCCGCGGGCAGAGCCCACAATGCGCGGCTCTGCAAGGGCGCGCAGATCATTCCTAGATAACACAGCACCAGACCCGCACGCGTCGCCCACCATTGCGTCCCAAGACCGGACCATGAGTGCTGCAACGCATCCATCGCGAACCCCAACAGGATCACGCACGCTCCGAATGCGAGACTCACCCCGAGCAGAACCAGCGGCCGGTCCAGCGGCCGCAACCACAGCGCCGGAAGGATCGCCTCACTGGCGAACACGCTGCCGAACAGAAACCCAAATGCGATGGCAGCCAGGCCGCCCGGAATCAACAGCGCCGTGGCGGGAAAGCGCCCGCGCAGTGCCACGCCCGCGATGACGAGTACCGCGCCCTGACCCACATCGGCAAACATGTAGCCGAACATGAGAGGGGCGACGAAGGCGAGCACCTCACTCGTGTCCGCCTCGCTCGTGCCCGGCATCCCGAGCAGCCGCGTGAACAATTCGAACGGCTGCGCCCAGCGCGGATTGCGAAGCACGACGGGCCGGACCATCCCCTGCGGAGCGTCCGGGAAGCGCAGCAAATAGTGCAGATGCTGTCGATCGAGCACCGCCTCGAGCCGCCTGCCCACCGGATCGCTGGTCCACCCCGTGATCCACGCGAAGTGCTCAGTCAGTGCGAGCTGCGGCACGTTCTGCACGAGCCACTCGATGAAGGCGAGATCGGCGAGCGCACCGCTCACGCCGTGTTGGCGATGCAGCTCCTGCAGCTTCGTCTCGAGGCCCTGCGATTCATTCGTGATTTCCTCGATGCGCGCGCAGACGAACGCGTGTGCTGCCTCGCGCCCCGCCGGCAGCTCGGGCGGCAGCGCGAACCGCCGTGCCTTGCGCGCGCCCAAAGTTTCGTCAAACACCGCGATCTGTTCAGCGGGGCCGACCGCGAGTAAGTAACTCCATTCGTGATCGGGAATATTCTGCACGAGCACGGACGGCGGCACGTCCAATGCACGCGGCTCGGCTGCCAATAGGTATGCGCGGCTTGCCAGAATGGGACCCGCCTGGGCGAAAAAATGCAGATCGGGAAGTTCGTTGCCTGCTGCCGAGAGAAGCCGCTCCAGGAGCTGCAGCTCCGCGCGCTCATGCGCCAATTTCTGCAGGCGGTCGATGACCGGATCGGCGGCGACGGCCCAAGCCCGCAGCCGTGTCAAGGCGGCGGCGGGAATTTCCTCCGGCTCACGCGCACTTTGGACCACCGCGCCGGACGCCGGTGGCCAGAATTCCGCATAGCGCTGCGCCAGGCGTTTGTATTCATCGACGGCAGCCCGCAGCACCGGCAACAGCGTCGCGGCAGACGTATCGCTATGCGCCTGCAACTCCACTTCGCCGGTCGCCGCGAGACGCTGCAGCGCCACCCCCAGTTCGTCGCGCGCGATCAACAGCTCGAACCATCTCGCCGTTGCGGGACGCAGCGCCATCAGGTGTGCTCGGCCTGAATATCGCCAAACAGACACCGGCGCACCAGTCCGCCGCGCAACCGCTCCAGATCGAGCGCGATAAGCGCGAGATGACACACCGTGACGGTCACCGTACCGGCAGCAAGGCGCAATAGCCTCTGCAATCGGCTCGCCAACTGGTTGCGCAACGGCTCGGCGGCATCGCTGGCATGGAGGAGATCTCGCTCGTGCTGTTCCATCGCCTGCCACAACAGGCGAAGGGACTGCTGCGTGCGGGAATCAGCGCGCGGCCGCAGCGCCTGCCATTCAGCGCTCCAGGCTGCGCCCGGCGAAGTCCGGCCGGCGACCGCAGGCTCCAGGGGAGCAAGCGCGGTGTTGGCAAGCGCGACAGCACGGTCCGCGGTGGTACCGGGCGCAAGCGGGCCGAACAGCGGATCCGCCAGCATCCACACCGGCGCAGAATCGGGCCGTGCGAGTTGCGCTAGCAGGCTCAAGGTCGGCAGCCAAGCAAGCCAGGTAAGCCACGCCTGCCATGCCTGCGGATGCCACGCCGCCACGGTATCGACATAGCGGCGCCAGTGGGCCCTCAGTGCGCGCTCAATCGCATGACAATCCTGCTCGGCGTCGAAAGAACTCACCCAGCCGCCGAACGCGGTCGAGCGCACGGCTGCCAGGTAGTGATCCAGATCCCGACTCGCCTCCAGGCGGCGCCAATCCGCATCGTCGAGGCGCTGGCCATGCCGCGCGGCAACACGCGCGAGGGCATAGTCCAAGTTACCTTCGATGGCCACGGCTCTAGATCTCCTCATCCCCACCGCCCGTGAGCCAATCCCCCAATTTCTCGATCGCCACCTGCGCTCGAGCGTGATCGGCGTGCTGCGTGGCCGCAGTGGCGACAGCTTGTCGATGTTGTTCGCGGACTTGTATGTTGCGCAGCTCGAGTGCTCGCGCGGCCTTGGTATGCAGCGCGACGACCCGCTCGTGCGTGCGCTCCAAAATGGTTCGCCGCTCCTGCCGCGCACGCTCCAATGACTCCTGACACTGCTTCTCGCACTCGGCGATCGCGGATTGCGCGGCGCGTTCCGCCTCGAGTACGCGATCAATGGCATGCGCGACGCGCAGGTCATCGGGTACCTCGCTGCCGTGCTGCGTCTGAGTGGGAAGATCCATTGGAATCGCTTCGGTAGCCACACTCAATTCCCGCTGCTACGCGATCGTATCAACAAGTTGATGGGCTGCGGCAGGTCGCTTGGCGGCGGCCCGTTCGGCGGCCGCGCCGCGCAGAGCCGAGCGACGAGTTGCTGGTCGAGCGCCGCGTCTCCGGTCGTACCCAGCAATATACAGCGCTCGACGGCGCCGTCCGGGTCGAGCCAGACGCGCGCGTGCAGCGCATAGGTCGAGCGCCGCAGACTATCGTCCCTATTGAGCCACGAGTCGAGGTACGTCCCCAGCTGAGCCGCGTAGTTGATGAAGCCAGCCGAGCCGCCGCCCCCGCCGCCGGCGCGCTCCGGCTTACCGAGGTCCAGCGCCAGATCGCGTCCGCCGCGTTTCGCGCCCAACCCAAAACTGTCGAAACCCGCCTCAGCCTCGGCATCCACCGCCAACTGCGTGTCGGTCGGGCCGAGCCCGGCATCGGTCGTCGGCATGCTCACGTCCAGGCCATCGCTCCGACCCTCATCTTCCGGCGGCGCTTGCCGGTTCTCCGGCTCCGCGAGCGGCGGCGGCGGTGGCGGCGGCGTAGGTTCGGAATCCACCAGCGCCACTCGCTGCGGTATGTCGGAGTTCCTCAGGGAGTGCGACCCCAGCAGCACGCGCACGCTCACGATCAGTATCACGAGGCCGGCGAGCAGAACGCCGCGCACCACCCAATGGTGGTGTTCCTCGGTTTCCGGCGCCGCCGAAACGCGCATCACCGCACCAGACGCTGCGTCACGAGCCCGACGTTCGTGATCTTGACGGTTTTCAAGACATCGAGTACTTGGACGACCGAATCGTAGCGCACCGACGCGTCGCCCTTGACGACGATCGGCACATCGGGATCGAGCGCCCTGAGCCGGGCGAGGCGGGTTTCCAGTTCAGTGAGCGTGACCGCCGTCGTGTCGAGATAGACGCCGCCGTCAGCCGTCACGCTCACCGCGTGCGTGCGCGGCTTCGCGAGGCGCGGCGCGTTGCTGGCACGCGGCAAGTCGACCGTGATGCCCTGCACCGTCGCGGTCGCCATGATGATGAACACGATTAGCAATACCCACGCGAGGTCGAGCAGCGGCGTGACGTTCAGATCATCATACAGACGGCCAAGGCTCTTACGCCGCACGCGACACCTCCGGAACCTTTCGCGCGCCCGCGAATGCGGCGGAGAAACGCGCGACCAACTGATCGGCGAACACTTCCATTGCCGAGACGCGCGCGCTGACGCGGCTGGAGATGAAGTTGTAGCCGAACAGCGAAGGAATCGCGACAAGCAGCCCGGCCACGGTCGCGAACAACGCCGCCGCGATGCCGGGTGCGATCGTGTTGACGTTGACATCGCCGGTGGCCGCGATCGATGCGAACGTGATCATGACGCCGATCACGGTGCCGAGCAGTCCGAGAAACGGTCCGCCGCTCACCGCGATCGTCATCAGCACCAAGCGCCGGCTCAGGGCATCCGTCTCTTCGACGATCCCGGCATCGAGGGCGGAGCGGATCACGCCGAGATACTCGCCGGGAATGCGTCCTTCGGCGGACTGCGCCAACGCGGAGCGAAGTTCTTCGAGGCCGCGCACGTACATTCGCGAGAGCGGCGAGCCGGCGACCACCTCGTCGGCGGTTGCTGAGCCATCGGCGATTTGCGTGGCGTCGGCCGTCCAGCGCGCAGAGAACCCGTCGAGGAAGCGGCGATCCCCACGCTCCGCGCGACTCAATTGCAGGAGCTTGATGAGCAGCACGTCGCCGCTCAGCAGGCCCACTACCGCGATGACGGCAATGACGGCCCAGCCGTCGATCGTGACCGATGCCAGCAGTCGCCAGATCAGATCGAGCTCCTTGGAGACGCCGCTGCTCTCGCGCGCTTCGTCCGCGCCGTAAGCGATCGCGGTGCTGTCGGTTCTTTGAGTGAGGTATTGGAGACTGAACCAACCTGCCGGCCGAGCGGAATTAGCAATCCGCAGCACGTCGAGCGCACCGCTGAACGCATCGGCGGCGCCCGCGGCGCCGAGCACCGGCGCTGCATTGAGATGGATCCGCGGTGCGACGACCGCTTGCGCCTCTTGACCATCCACGTAGAGCGCGAGGCGCTCGGCGACGGCGACACCGATGTGGTGCCAGCCGGCCGTAAGCGCTGCGCTCACGCGCGCCTCCTTGCCCGCGGGGCCGAATACCGCCACAACCTGGTTCGGACCCGCCGAGAGTTCGAAGCGACCATCCGTCCCCGATTGACTGTAGATGAGCCCCGGCGGTGAATTCGGATCGACCCGGACCCAGGTCGATATGCTCGTACCCTTCGCGGCGTCGAAGCTGAATGCCGGCGTCATCGGCAAACTCACCGACGATTTAGCATCGAAGCCAAGTCCAAAATCCACCACACCGGGCACCGCGGGCCGAGCCGTCGAGGCCGTGGCGTTGCTTCCATAGGCGGTCGAGTCGCGCGGCGGACCCGTCGTTTCCGCGAAGTCGTAGCTGCCGACGATCGACGCATCGTCCACCGTGTTCGATGCGGCCGGCGTGGCTTTCGCCGCGCTGTAATACAGCCAAACATACGAATGCTCGGCGCGCAGCTTCGCGATCGGAATTTTGACCCAGGCCACGGCCAACTGCGCGGCGGTGTCTATGCGCTCGATCCGATATTCGAGCGGCGTCCTGTCGTCCGACGCCACGAATCGCAGGTCGGCACCTGACTTGTCGACGTCCGAGAAATAAGCAAAGTTGCCTGCGTCCAGACGCACGGGCAAGGAAATCTCGGTAAGGCCGGCGGACACTGCGGCGCTGACGGCCGTGGCGTCGATCGTCAAGCGCTTCCTGAACTTCCAATCGTCGTTCCACCAGCCAAGCGCGATCTGTGGAAGCACGACGAGCGCCAAGACCATGGCGAGCCAGATCGGCTTGCGGCTATTCATGCCAAATTTCTCCAAAGCTAACCAAACATCTCGATGAGACCCACACACTGTCAGCCGGATCACCGCCATCGCCAATACGTG
>Ga0209415_10005839_pt1 | contig 22022 bp, 22 predicted proteins | sample PeaSoiSIISIP2007_FD_187696 | JGI IMG/M metagenome (GOLD analysis project Ga0209415, IMG submission 187696) | Peat soil microbial communities from Weissenstadt, Germany - SII-SIP-2007 (SPAdes) (version 2) | ecosystem: Environmental > Terrestrial > Soil > Wetlands > Peat | place: Germany... | reverse complement strand
CCCTTGAGGACACATTCAGATTGCTCCCCCGTGAAGAAGGTGACTCCGGGGACGTCGGCGCGGGGACTCCATCGGTAATGCGCGAAGGCACTAGAATCGCGCGTGCAAGGGAAATCCTGCAAAAGTCGGGGCATCCAATGCACATTTCGGAATTGCTTACCGCCATGGACTTGCCACTCGACAACAACACTCGGGCCGCGTTGAGTGGATCGTTGGGAGCGTATGTCCGGAAGGGTGAAGTCTTTACGCGTCCTGCCCCTAACACATTTGGGCTTCTTGGGATGCCGACTGGAAACAGCCCGCACAATGCGCCACCTCCAGGCTTCGGAATCGAGGGACCGACTGCACCAGAAGATGTGCAGGTTGGCGAAGACCCTGACGTTCCATTTTGATCGCGGAAGTGGTTTTCCCTTCCTGTTGCCGCATTGTGCAAGGTCTGTCATCCAACGTGTCGCCATGTATCTCACGATGCAGGAAGGAGAAACGGGGACTGGAACGTGTGAAAAAATCGATTCTCGGTCTCTTTTGCACAACGTAGGTCATTGCAAACATTTGAGGCCAAAAATGGTTCTGGCGATTATTTCACAGCTTCCTGCTTGATCTGCGGCGACTGCTCGCTCGCATTGCCCGGGCCATTGGGTCGGGGACGTTGACGGAGGTGAAGTGCGATGCGGAAGCAATATCGTAGTTCCTTGATGGCGTCGGTCCATGAAACCGCCGAAGGGCTGCAAACCGCGGGCATCCTGGACAAGCGGACCATGCGGGAGTTCGATGAGTTGTGCCTCACTCCGGTGCACCCGTTGAAACCGAGCGAAATCCGCGCGCTCCGTTTGCGGGAAGGCGCCAGTCAAGCTGTTTTTGCGCGCTATCTCAATGTCACTACCGGCTTGGTGAGCCAATGGGAGCGTGGTGAAAAACGTCCGCAAGGCGCTTCGCTGAAACTGCTTTCGCTGGTCTCGAAGAACGGACTGCAAGCGGTCGCATAATTCCCGAGAACACATGCGGGTAAGCCCGGAGGGCGACAGAAATTAGCCCAGGGCGTGAGCCCTGGGACGATCCGTGAGATCGTTCAGCCCCGGAACGGGGCGGCAGAACGACCCCGTCTGCCTGCATTCTGGCCCTTCTCTTTCGCCCCGTTCCGGGGCTACACCACTCAATGCCCGATTCCCAGCGCTTGCGCGCTGGGCTACTTTCTTTACTTTCTTTCGCCCCTCCGGGCCCGTTTCACTCCCTACGGTTTTCGGCCACGGTCATATCACCCGCAGCTCTTTGGATGTTGGCGTGAGAATCTTGCAGCCGGTCGCGGTCACCTCCACGGTGTCTTCGATCCGGACACCGCCGAAGCCTTCCAGATAGACACCGGGCTCGACTGTTACGGCCATGCCGGGCTGGAGTATGGTCTTGTCGCGCTTGCCGAGGCGCGGGGGCTCGTGGATTTCCAGGCCCAGTCCGTGGCCGGTGGAATGGACGAAGGCGCGGTCGAAGCCGTAACCGCGGAGCACGCGGCGGGCGGCGGCGTCCACCTGGAAAGCGGCCACGCCGGCGCGCACTCGATCGACGCCGGCCAGTTGTGCTTCCAGCACGGCACGGTAGACACGCTTGACGCGGGCGCCGGGCGTGCCCAGGAACAACATGCGCGTCATGTCGCTCGCATAGCCATCGCAAAATGCGCCCATATCGACTACCACCAGATCGCCGTGGCGCAGGCGGGCAGCGGTGGGCTCGGCGTGCGGCAGGGCGGAACGGCGGCCGCCGGCGACGATAGTTTCAAAGCTGGGCTTTTCGGCGCCCAGACGGCGCATTCGGTATTCGATTTCCGCCGCCAGGTCGCGCTCCGTCATGCCGGGGCGTACCCGCCGGATGGCAAGTTCGAAGGCGCGCGAGTTGAGTTCGACGGAGCGGCGGATCAGATCGAGTTCAGCCGCCGACTTGATCATTCGCAGCTCTTCCACCACGGCTGGGAGCGGCTCGAGCGAGGCTTTCATCGGCAAGCGGGACTGGAGCGCCTGGAACACTGCGCAATTCATCCGCGCTGGATCATAGCCGATGCGCGCGGCGCCCAGCCTGCGCACCGCGGCGGCCACCCCATCGATGAGCGGGCCTTTGCAGATTCTCACCTGGCAGGAAACCTGTTGTCCGGCCTGGATGGCGTAACGCGGATCGGTAAACAGCACCGCCCTGCCGGGGAGCACGAGCAGTGCCGCGTTGTCGCCGGTGAAGCCGGAGAGATAGCGCACATTGGGAGCGGCCGAGACCAGCATGGCGTTGGCTCCGCGCGCGGCCAGGACGCCAGCCAGCCTTTGGCGCCGGGCATGGAACTCGCTAGCGTGTTGGCTCATGCGGAATCACGCCTATGTTTGGCCAGTGGGGCAGGCGCTTTCGCCTGCCAACCGCGGCGGTTGAGCCGCGCGAGCTTGCCGCGGTGGAGCATGTGGGATTGGCAGGCGAAAGCGCCTGCCCCACATGTCTAGCGTCCACTTTCGAGATCCTTGGCCAGCACCAGGGCGCGCTCAGCCAGTGCATCGGCTTCGCGCATGTCACCCTTGGCCTCGGCGTCGTCGGACAGCTTGACCAGGCCTTCGATGCGGGTGATGGCGCTGGCTTCGGTCGCGTTCAAGGGGTGGCGGCGCGCCATGTCCACCAGCCGGCGGATTTCCCGCTTGCGCTCGGCGGCGGAATCCTGCAGGTGCTTGCGCTCCTCGGCGGTGAGCACTTCCTGAATGGGAGGACGTGGCTCTTCGGTGGCGGCAGGGGGCGCGGCCGGCTCGGAGTGAGTTTGGTTGACGGCTGGAGGCCCCACGTTGCGCCGCGGCGGGCGCTGCGGAGCAGGCGGCTCCGGCTCATCCTGCGGAATCTCGCCCGCGGCCAGCGCTGCCTCGGAAACGGGCTGTGGCGGAGGAATCTCGACCTGCGTTTGGGGAACGGAAAGCGTCTGCGGCGGAGGGGCCGCCCTGGTCGCCGGGGCTGGGGCTGCCGGCGTGGTTTGCGCCACCGGCTGTTTGCCTTGCAGGAAGCAACCGGCAAGCAAGACCGCCAGAGCCAGGACTAGAGTGAATTCCGCGCTCCGCATCGTGTGCGATTCAGGCCGCAATCGGCAGACGTATGAAGAATGCCGTGCCTTTACCGGGTTCGCTGGTGAAATCGATTGTACCATCGTGGAGCTGCACTATCCGGAAAGCCATCGCCAGGCCGATGCCGGAGCCTTTCTGCTTGGTGGTGAAGTAGAGGCGGAAGATCTTCTCCCGCAGATCCGGCGGGATGCCCGGACCGGTATCGGCCACGCGGATTTCGGCGGTGTCGCCCGCCACCGAGGACTCGATGCGCAAGTCCCCGCCTCCGGGCATAACTTCAATCGCGTTGACGACGATGTTCAATACGGCTTGTTTCAGCAGGTCGCGGTCGATGCGCACCTCCACGCCCTCGGCCTTCTGCTCCGCCGTCACGCGGATGCCCGAAGCGTCGGCTTGCGGACGGGCCAGATCGACGATATCGCGCACAAACTCGTCGAGCGGCATGTTGGCCAGGTTCAGCTCCACCGGGCGGGTGAAATCGAGGAAGGTTTTCACCACGCGGTCGAGGCGGAGGATTTCGCTCGATATGATGTCCATCTGCGGTTCCAGCGCCGTGTCGCCGTGGGCAAGCTTGGCGCGCGCCACCTCCACGTGCAGGAGCATGGCGTTGAGCGGATTCTTCACTTCGTGCGCCACGCCCCCGGAGACGCGGCTGAGGGCCGCCAGCCGGTCGGCGGTCTGCAGCTCGCGGCCGAGCTTGCGTTGCGCTTCCGGATCGCGCAGGCGAATCAGCGTGCCGGAGCTGGCGCCGCCGGGGGCAGTGAGCGGATCGACCGAAAGCAGCGCCCCCGCGACGGCGGCCGACGATACGCCGGGGCCGACCGCAACCCGGCGTTTGCTGAGCGGAAGGCCGCTGGCGGTGGCTTCCGCGATCACGCGCCCCAAAGGAGTCTCCGGGGGGAAGATGCTCGCGATGGTCTTGCCGGTGAGCGAGGAGCCTTGCGGACCAGTGAACTTCTCCACCGTGCCCGAGGCGAACACCAGCCTGCCTTCACGGCTGAACAGGAACACGGCGTCTTCCAGATCGTGCAGCAGGCGGCCGATATTGCCGCGCAGGTCGGAAACCTCGAACTGAGCGCCGCGCAATTGGAGGCCGAGTTGGGTGACGCCGGATGAGATGACGGAGAGGTCGTCGGTGGCGGCCTTCGAATCGGCTGCGGTTTCCTTCGGATCCTCACCTTTGGTCATCAACTCGATTTGCCGGCGCAGGCGGCTCAAGGGGCGGAAGGCGACCGCCGAAACCAGCATCGTCACCAGCGCAGCGCCGAGGACGGAAAAAAGGGCCACGATGGCGTTTTCTTCGAGCCGCGGCAGAATGCTGTCGCGGATCAGCGCTGGGGCCACCACCACGCGCACCAACAGCGCCGTTGGCCCGTTTTTCGGCCCCAATGGCTGTTGCAACTGGTAGTATTGCTTCTCCCACAATAGGAGCCACTTGCTGTACCAGCTGGTCTTGGTCACATCGCGGAAATCGTGGTAGGGGAGCAGAATTTTGCCGATCTCGTCGGGAATGGAATCGGCGAGGATTTCGTTTTGGGGGTTGAGTACTGAGATCTCCACGATGGCGTGCGAAGCCAGCATGGTGTCGCGCAGCAGCGTCGAAACCTCGGGATCGCGCACCGCTTCCGCCAGCGGCTTGGTGAGCTGGCGATTCAAGGAGAGGCCCACCAGATCGGAGGCCAGAGTGCGCAGGTTTTCGGCGCGCTCCAGCGTGGCGGCGAATTGCTGGTTGATCTCGCCGGCGAGGTCGACGCAGGAGATGGTGCCGGCCAACAGAACGGCCAGCAGGACGAAGGACAGGGTCAGCCGGGCCTGTAGATTCATGGATGCGTCACGGCACGCTGAGAACCAGTTTGCCGGTGGTCCTGCGGCTTTCCAGGTCGCGGTGTGCCTGGGCGGCGGCGGCAAGCGGATACGCGCCGCCGATGCGGACGCGCAGTTTGCCGGCATCGATCCAGCGGAACACGTCGCCGGCGCGCCAGAGCAGTTCGTCGCGCGTCAGCACATAATGTCCCAGGGAGGGCCGGGTCAGGAAAAGCGAGCCCTTGCCGTTGAGGATGGAGGGATCGAAGGGCGGAACCGATCCGCTCGATTGTCCGAACAGCGCCAGCAAGCCGCGCGGGCGCAGCGAATTGAGGCTTTGCTCGAAGGTGGTTTTGCCCACCGAGTCGTACACCACATCCACACCGCGGCCCGCGGTGAGCCGCTTGACCTCAGCCGCGAAATCCTGCTGGGTATAGACGATGGCTTCGTCGCAGCCGTTCTCGCGCGCGATAAGCGCTTTCTGCTCGTTGGACACGGTGCCGAAGACGCGCGCGCCGAGCATCTTCGCCATCTGAGCAATCAGCCCGCCGGCCCCGCCAGCGGCCGCATGCACCAGGCACGTGTCGCCGGTCTTCAACGCAAAAGTGGAGTGAGTGAGGTAATGGGCGGTCATGCCTTGCAGCAGGGCCGCGGCGGCGGTCGAGAAGTCCACGTGATTCGGAATCTTGACCAGTTGCGCGGCGGGCACGACGGCGTATTCGGCGTAAGCGCCGCGGGTCATGGTATAAGCCACGCGGTCGCCCGGGGCGACTTCGGTGACTTCGAAGCCCACAGCTTCAACAGTGCCGGCGGCCTCCTGGCCGAGCGTGATGGGGAAATCGGCCTTGTACAGCCCGGTGCGGAAATAGACATCGATGAAGTTGACGCCGGCGGCGGCGATGCGCACCAGCGCCTGCTGGGCGCCGGGCTGCGGGATGGGAATGTCCACCAGTTCCAGCTTTTCCGGGCCGCCGAGTTCTTTGACTTGAATGGCTTTCATGATTCGACTTTCTCCCAGCCAATCTTCGACTTGCGCGGCTCCTACGGCGCCGGGCTGGCGCGGCGCCAGCCGGTTCGCAGCGCTCTGCGGCCATGCACGGCCGCCGCATAGAGCAGCAAATAGAATAACGCAAACGGGAACGAGAACACGCGGGCCAGCGTGCGCACGGCGCCCGTTCCGGCCAGACCGGCGCGCGCCAGCGCAAACTGGCGGATGGTCTTCAGGTGCTTGCGGTCCAGCCAGAAATAGTCCGCGTTTTCATTGATGATGAAAACCTTGGCCGGAACGCGCAGCGCGAGCGCCCATTTCCACTTCATCATGAGCGGCTCTTCGGAACAGACGATCCCCAGCAACGGGTAACGCCGCGCACGCAGTTCCCGGTAGAGGCGCGCGCGCGCCTGCCGGCCGCGATGGTCCGAAACGCGGTACACGCGCGTGGTGGCGGCATCGAGACCCTGCGGCAGGTTGGCGAAACACGAGACCAGATCGATGGGAACGTCCGCGCCCCAGGAGCGGCGCAGCCCGGCGACGACCTTTTCCAGAATCGCGCGCGAGCCGCTTTCCACCAGCAGGATGGAAGAGGCATCGGGGAGGCGGCCGCTCAACAGGTAGCGCACTGTTCCGAATATAGCGCGGGTGCTAGGCTGGTGTTGGTAAGGCACGCTTTAGCTTGCCCGTGCAGTTCCATAAACCATGCTGGAACAGCTTCTCACCGAACAAGTGAACCCGGCTTCGGCGGCGATCGATACCGCGGGCACGGAAGCAGCCCTGCGGATCATCAACCGCGAGGACGCGAAAGTGGCGGCGGCGGTGGAACGCGAGATCCCGGCGATTGCACGCGCGGTCGACGCCATTGCGGCCGTGATCGGGCGCGGCGGCAGGCTGTTCTATCTCGGCGCCGGAACCAGCGGGCGGCTGGGCGTGTTGGACGCGGCGGAGATTCCGCCCACCTTCGGCGCGCCACCGGAGCTGGTGACGGGCATCATCGCCGGCGGAGAGCCGGCACTGAGCCGCTCGACCGAAGCCAGTGAAGACGATCCGGCCACCGGCGCGCGCGACCTCGCCCAACGCGGATTCACCGCCCGCGATGTGCTGGTGGGCCTGGCCGCCAGCGGCCGCACACCTTACGTGCTCGGCGCTATCGCCGAAGCCCGGCGGCTGGGCGCGGTGACGGTGGGCATCAGTTGTACCTCGGATTCGGAACTGGCGTGCGCGGCCGAGATCGCCATCACGCCGCTGGTGGGGCCGGAGGTGATTGCCGGCTCGACGCGCCTCAAGGCGGGCACGGCGCAAAAGTTGGTCCTCAACATGCTCTCTACGGCGGTGTGCATACGGCTGGGTTACGTTTACGGCAACCTGATGGTGAACGTGCAGCCGAAGAACGGCAAGCTCGCCGACAGGGCGCGCCGGATCATCGCCGCGGCGGCCGAGGTGAGTCAGGCGGGTGCCGCCGAGCTGCTGCAGGCGAGCGGCGGCCGGGTTGCCGTGGCCATCGTGATGAGCCGGAAAGGATGCGCGCGCGAAGAGGCCGAACGGTTGCTGGCCGAAGCCGGCGGCCGGATCTCGCAGGCGCTGGCGGGGGAGACCAAGGGCCTGTCATGAGGTAACAGTCGAATCGCTGGGACCGCTCCCTTTGGTCGCGGCTCCGTTAGGGCTCTGAACACTAACGGAGCCGCGACCATAGGGAGCGGTTAGCGTACCAAAAGAGATCGCATGGATAAATTCGTGATTACCGGCGGGAACGCTCTGCGGGGCGAGATCCCGGTTAACGGTTCGAAGAATTCTGCGCTGCCCGCGCTGGCGGCGGCGCTGCTCACCGCGGAGCCGGTGACGCTCCGCCGCATTCCGCGCGTGCGCGATATCCGCACCATGCAGCGGCTGCTGGTGGACGTCGGCGCCCGCGTGGATGTCGAAGACGGCGTGGTGCGCCTGGAGGCGGAAAAGATCGTCTCGCCCGAAGCGCCTTATGAGCTGGTGAAGACCATGCGCGCCTCCAGCCTGGTGCTCGGCCCGCTGGTGGCTCGCGCGGGCAGGGCACGGGTGTCGCTGCCGGGCGGCTGCGCCATCGGCGCGCGGCCCATCAATCTCCACATTTTCGGCCTGGAACAACTGGGCGCGCGCATCAACCAGTCGCACGGCTACATCGAAGCTGTTGCGCCCGAGGGACTGCGCGGCGCCACGGTGCACTTCGACCGCATCACCGTCACCGGCACCGAAGACCTGATGATGGCGGCCGTCCTGGCCAAGGGCGAAACCGTTCTGCGCAACGCGGCGCGCGAGCCCGAGGTGGTGGACCTGGCAGAACTGTTAAGCAAGATGGGCGCCAAGATCGAAGGCGCGGGCACTTCCACCATCCGCATCCAGGGCGTCGAGCAACTGGGAGGCGCCGAGCATACCATTATCCCCGACCGCATCGAAGCCGGCACTTTTATGGTGGCGGGCGCCATCACCGGCGGCGATGTGACGGTGACGGAGTGCAATCCGGAGCACGTGGGCGCGCTCGTGGCGAAACTGCAACAGGCAGGGGCGGAGGTGACACAGCCCACCGCCAATAGCGTGCGCGTGCGGGCGGGCGGCAAACTGCGCTCGGTGGATATGACCACCGAAGAATATCCCGGCTTTGCCACCGACTTGCAGGCGCAATACATGGCGTTGATGACGCAGGCGGAAGGCATCGCGATCATCGTCGAAACGATCTTCGAAAACCGCTTCATGCACGCACAGGAAATGGCGCGCATGGGCGCCAACATCCGTGTGGATGGCAAGCAGGCGATGGTGGCGGGTCCGCGCGCTCTCTCCGGCGCCGGCGTGATCGCGAGCGACCTGCGGGCCAGCGCATCGCTGGTGCTGGCGGCCCTGGTGGCCAAGGGCGAAACCGTGATCGACCGCGTCTACCACATCGACCGCGGCTACGAGAAGATCGAGCAGAAGCTGGCCGCCGCCGGCGCCCGCATCGAACGCGTCGAGTGATGAAAGTCATTGGTAGGGCACGCTTTAGCTTGCCATTGATTTTCCCGGGCCAGCCGCGCTCAGCCAGGAGAACGCTCCATTTCCATATCGAGTCCGGCGAAATCGGTGTAAACACCGGGGCTGCGGCGTGCGTCGTACAATGAGTAGGGAAAATCCAAGGGATATCTATGCGTTGGCTATCGACTGTTTTGGCACTCGCGCTGGCGACCGTGGCTTCAGCGGACGTGATTACGCTAAAGAGCGGCCGCGTGATCAACGGCACCTACGTGGGCGGCACGGCGCACCAGGTGAAGGTCGAGGTCGCCGGCACGGTCGAGACGTTCGACGTCGCGGACATCTACCGCATCGAATTCTCCGGCGGAGCGCCGCCTCCGGTGGATCCCGATCGTCCTGCATTGCGCCGCGCGGGAGACGCCGCGGCGGACTCGGGTAAGCCCACGCTGCGCCGCGCGCCGGACGCCGATGCCGACTCCGCTCCGCCAGTCGCGCGCCGCGCCGACGCCCCGGCCGATACGGAAGCGGGCCCGCCCGCGCCGCATCGCAGCGAGAGCGCGCCCACCGTCGCTATCCTGAAGCCGGGCGAAGAGCCATCCGTGTCTTCCCGTCCCTCCGCCGCGCCGGCTCCGATTGTCCTGCCGGAAGGCACCAACTTCGTGGTCCGCCTGATCGACGCGGTGGACTCCGAGAAAGTGACCGTGGGTCAGAATTACAACGCTGCGCTCGATGAGCCGGTGGTGGTTGACGCCCAGACCGTCATCCCACGCGGCGCCGACGTGGTGGTCAAACTGGTGAACGCCAAGGAGTCGGGAAAATTCACCGGCCGCGCCGAGCTTACGCTCGCGCTCTGGACGGTGAAGGTGAATGGCAAGGTGGTGGACGTGAACACGCAAACCATCACCCGGGAGAGCGATTCGCGAGGGCAGAGGACCGGCGCCATGGCCGCCGGCGGCGCAATCGTCGGAGCCGTGATTGGCGGCATTGCCGGCGGCGGGAAGGGCGCCGCCATCGGCGCGGGCGCGGGCGGCGCTGCGGGCGCCGGGGCCGAGGCCGCCACCAAAGGACCGCGCGTGAAGATCCCGGCGGAAACGCGGCTTACCTTCGTGCTCGACAACGCGGTAAGCATATAAGTTGGAACGGCGCTAGATTTGTCGCAGCCCACCTCGATCGTCACCGGCGCCAGTCGCGGTATCGGCCGCGCCATAGCCATTGAACTGGCTCGCACGCACGCCGTCATCGGCACCTATCGCAGCCGCTCCGATGCCGCCGGGAGCCTGCGCGCCGAGACCGGCTGCGACGTCTTTCCCTGCGACCTGGCTCGCCCGGAAGACCGTCAGGCGCTGCTCCAATTTGCGCGCGGGAAATTCGACGGCCTCGACCTGCTGGTCAACAACGCCGGCATGGCGCCGCGCGAGCGCCGCGATTTGCTGGACGCCACCGAGGACAGTTTCGACGAGCTGATCGCCGCCAACCTGAAGGGGCCGCATTTTCTCACCCAGCAGGCGGCACGCTGGATGGCGGAGCGCGGCCAGGGACGCATCGTCTTCATCACCTCGATCTCGGCCTACACCGCGTCGGTCAACCGCGGCGATTACTGTATCTCGAAGGCTGGGCTGAGCATGTCCGTCGCCCTCTATGCCGAACGGCTGGCGGCCCACGGCGTGAAAGTGTTCGAGATTCGTCCCGGCGTGATTCGGACCGATATGATCGCCGCAGTCCAGCGGGCCTACGAAGAGAAGATCGCCGGCGGGCTGCTGCCTCAGCGACGTATGGGTGAAGGCGTCGACGTGGCGCGCGCGGTGCGGGCCATCGCCGATGGCTTGCTGGACTACTCCACCGGCCAGGTGCTGAATGTGGACGGCGGATTTCACTTGCGCAGCCTTTAATCAGGTGACACCTGGCTGGCCGAACGGCAGTTTCACCTTTTTGAGGGTGGTTAACTATCCCCCACTTTGCAGGTAATTTGGAATAGTAAATCTCCCCGCATCATATTTACCCCCAAAAGTTCTTGATAACATTATCATGTAATTAGTACTTTCATTACCTATAGGAAGAACATCATGCTGATCCGTGACTTCCCCCGGGGGGTTCAAGTTTCGCCGGACCTGATGCTGCTGACGGTCAGACAGCTTGTCAAAGACAACGCGGAGTTGTTCGAAGAAGTGAAGCAGCTTCGAGCGGCGGTCAACGTGTACCGCGAACTCGCGAAGCGGAAGGGCCCGGTTGAGGAAAAGGGCTCGTCTGTGGGCCGGGTGCGGGCCGCCAGAAACAGACTTCAAGATTCCCGTCAGAGCAGCGTCGCGTAGTGCCGTTGCCTTAATCACGGCCGCCGCCACACGCGCCAACCCGCCGCCGTCCCGCTTCCTTGCCAATGGTCTCGCAGACCCGCCCAGACGTGGGACACTGGGCTAATGATTCCGTATTCACAACGATTGCGAAGTGTAATTGCAGAGGCGGAGCTTCGGCTGCGCACCATTGCGGAACCGTCGGCGGCCGCGGCGCCCTCTGCGGAGGACTGGTCTGCAAAGCAGGAACTGGGGCACCTGGCCGATTCCGCCATCAACAACCGCGTGCGGTTTATTAAGGCGGCTCTGGAAGGGGAGTTCATCGGACCGTCTTACGACGGACCAGGCTGGGTAAAGCTGGGCGGCTATGCTACAGCGCCATGGCAGGACGTAATCGATCTCTGGAAGAGCCTGAACCAGTCACTGGCTCGTGTGCTGGACGGCATTCCGGCGGACCGGCTCACCGCAAGGTGCCGCGTCGGCAATGGCGACCCGGTGACGATCGAGTTCGTGATCGACGATTACATCGCCCACATGCAGCACCATCTCGACCACATCTTCTCCGCGCATACGGCGGCTTAACCCGAAATCGTTCAGCCGGTTCCGCCCAGGAAGCAGCTCCACGTCCAAACCGGACTATTGTGCGCTACTTTCTCCAGAACACTGGGTTAGCATTGTCGTGCATCCTCCGAGGACCTTATGAAGCAGCTTCCTCTAATCGCCGCATTCATTGCGATGGCGGCGCTCCATCCCGCTGCCGGCCAGTCATCGACGGCGGTGATGAGCGACCTCGCCGCCGCCCGTTTCCTCGACCAGGCTACCTGGGGGCCCACGCCCGCCTCCATCGCGCAACTGCAACAGGTGGGCATCGACGCGTGGCTGGCGGCGCAGTTTGCGCTGAACACATCGGACCTGCCGGATCAGCCGATCCTGGATTCGGCCGGAAAGACGAATCGGGACCTGACTCCGGTGCAGCGGGCGTTTTTTGAGAACGCCGTCGGCGGGCAGGATCAACTCCGGCAGCGCGTGGCGTTCGCTTTGTCGGAGATTTTCGTGGCCTCGGCGGTGCAGGTGGGACCCGCTTACGCCATTCCGCCCTATTGGCGAGTACTGCGCGATAACGCCTTCGGCAACTACCGCGACATTATCAAGTTTGTCACCCTGAACCCGGCCATGGGTGCCTATCTCAACATGGCCAACAACAACAAGGGCAACGCCGCCAAGGGAACGTCGGCGAACGAGAATTACGCTCGCGAACTGATGCAGTTGTTTACGCTCGGTTTGAACCAGCTTAATCTCGACGGCAGCCTGGCGCTGGACAAGAACGGGAACCCGGTTCCCACCTACGACCAGGCGGAAGTCACCAGCCAGGCCAAGATGCTCACCGGGTGGACGTTCGCCACCGCTCCGGGCGCCAGCCCCAAGAACAACAACCCGGCCTACTATTACGGCCAGATGATCGCAGTGGATGCGGAACATGATACCAGCGCCAAGACCATCTTCGGCGGCATGCAGATTCCGGCCGGCCAGACAGCCGTGCAGGACCTGGAGTCGTTGTTGAACGCGTTGATGGCGCAACCCACCATGGCGCCCTTCGTCAGCCGGCAACTGATCCAGCACCTGGTCACCAGCAATCCGAGCCCGGCCTACATCCAGCGGGTGGCGACGGTGTTCGAGGACGATGGCGCGGGAGCCCGCGGCGACATGCAGGCGGTAATCACGGCGATTCTCACCGATCCGGAAGCGCGCGCCGGCGACGAGTACAGCGCCGCGCCCAACCCCGGCTTCGGGCACCTGCGCGAGCCGGTGCTATTCATGGCCAACCTGCTGCGCGGGCTGAACGCGACGCTCGGCGCCGCGAGCTCGATCTACAACGAGACCAACCTGATGGGGCAGAAACTGTTCTACGAGCCCAGCGTGTTCAGCTATTTCTCGCCTCTCTACCGGCTTTCGGGCGGGCAACTCGCGCCCGAGTTCCAGATCTATTCGACGCAAGCCGCGGCCGAGCGGGCCGATGTGATCAACACCGCGCTGTACGGCCACCTGGACAAGAGCACGACGGTCGACCTCACGCCATTCGTGAGCCATGCCAACGACGTCAGCAATCTGCTGGATTACGCGAGCTACGTTTTCCTGCACCATATCACGCCGCTCGCGCTGTTCGAGCAGGCTTCGGCCGCAGCCGGCGCGGCCACCAGCCCGACCGCGCGCGCGCAGGCGGTTCTCTACCTCGTGCTGACCTCGAGCGATTATCAGGTGATTCAGTAAAGGAGCCAAGCAGATGTTTTCGCGTCGTGGATTCATTCGCATCGGAGCGGCCTCGGTCGGCACGCTGGCGCTTCGTCCGTTCGGTCTGCTGCCGGCCATGGCCGCGGGCAGCTCCAACTACCGCGCTCTGGTCTGCGTCTTCCTCTTCGGCGGCAACGATTCCAATAACAGCGTGATTCCGCTGGACGACGCAGACTACACGGCGTACCAATCGGCGCGGGGCGCCCTCGGCCTGGCCACCAGCTCGATGGTCCAAGTCAGCGACGTGACCGGGGCGCCTTACGGCTTCCACTCTCTGCTGACTGAGCTCGCCTCACTGTTTACCAGCAAGCAGCTGGCGGTGGTGGCGAACGTCGGCCCCTTGGTGGCGCCGCTCACTCGCGCGCAGTACCAGGCGCAACAGGGCTTCATTCCGTCCAACCTCTTCTCTCACGCCGACCAGCAGTTGGAATGGCAGACGTCGATCGCGCAAGGCAACAGCCCCACCGGCTGGAGCGGCCGGGCCGCCGATTACATCACGGCACAGAAGCTCAACTCGTCTTCGTTCCCGGTCTTTATGTCGATGGCGGGAAATGTCCTCCAGGGTGCGGGCGCGAACACGCAAATGGCTGCGGTAGCGCCGGGCGAATCGCTGCAGCTTGCCGGCTTCAACACTTCCGCCGCATCGGAAGCGCGCTGGAATGCGCTCAACAATCTGATCTCGACGGATAGCGGCGTGGCGCTGGTGCAAGCGGCCAACAACACGCTGGCCAACAGCATCAGCGATGCCAAGGCGCTGACCAATGCGTTGAGCAAGTCCACCGCGCTCAAGACCCAATTTCCCAAAACCACGCTGGCGGCGCAGCTCCAGCAGGTGGCGCAAATCATCCAGGTGCAGGCCGATCTGGGAATGAGCCGGCAGATCTTCTTCTGCTCGCTCGGCGGATTCGATACCCACACCGCCGAACGGTCGACCCACGACCAACTCTACCCGCAGGTGAGCCAGGCGCTGGCGGCCTTCTACGAGGCGACGCAGGAGCTGGGCGTGGCGGAGAGCGTCACCACGTTCACGGAATCCGATTTCAACCGCACCTTCCAGCCCACGTCTGGCAACGGCAGCGACCACGCCTGGGGCGGTCATCACTTTGTGCTCGGAGGAGCAGTCCAGGGAGGCAAGATCTTCGGCAAGTTTCCCGCTCTGCAATTGGGCGGCCCCGACGATACCGACACGCGGGGCCGCTGGATTCCGACGAGTTCGATCGACCAGTACGGCGCCACGTTGTGCTCCTGGTTCGGCATCCCCACTCCCGCGCTGGCCGGCGTCTTCCCCAATCTCGCCAACTTCCCGACGGCGAATTTAGGATTCTTGGGGTGACGCCGAGGTGAAGCGCACGGGCCGCATCGCGCAGCGGCTCGACCGTTCGAGAGTTGGCGTTGGAAACGATGTAACCGCGGCGATTGGCCCCTCCATTCTCCGCTATTTGTGCGGAGAATGGTTGCTCCTTGCGGTGATTTGAGGCTATAATCTACGCAGGGGGTGCGGAGAATGTATATCCATGACCTTGAGGACTGGCCCCGGTTTACCTGGAACCGCGAGCAACTCGCCGAACCTCTTGCGGCCGTCCGCCATCGGCAGGGCCGGCTAGTCGGCCACATGGAAGCCCTCGGGTTCCGTCTCCGTGAGGAGGCCGTCCTGCAAACCCTCACCGCCGACGTGATCAAGAGCAGCGAAATCGAAGGGGAGAAGCTGGAGCCTGAGCAGGTCCGGTCCTCGATTGCCCGCCGCCTCGGTATGGATATCGGCGCCTTGAAGCCTGTAGACCGCAACGTCGAGGGTGTCGTTGAAATGATGCTCGACGCCACGCGTCACTACGACCAGCCGCTCAGCGGCGAGAGGCTTTTTGCGTGGCATGCGTCCTTGTTTCCCACTGGTCGCAGCGGTATGACCAGGATCAGGGCAGGGTCGTGGCGCGACGACAGCACTGGCCCGATGGAGGTGGTCTCCGGCCCGATAGGCAAAGAGCGTGTCCACTTCCAGGCGCCTCCCGCCCGACGCCTCAATCGCGAAATGCAGGCATTCCTCGACTGGTTCAATGCCGGCGCCGGCATCGATCCGGTCTTAGAGGCAGGACTGGCCCATCTCTGGTTCGTCACCATCCATCCGTTCGACGACGGCAACGGCCGCATTGCGCGCGCGATTGCCGACATGGCGCTGGCGCGCTCGGAAAACAGCCCGCAACGCTTTTACAGCATGTCGGCGCAGATCCGCCAGGAACGCAGCACCTACTACGACATTCTGGAAAAGACGCAGAAAGGGACGATGGACATCACGCCCTGGATGCAATGGTTCGTGGGCTGTCTGGGCCGCGCCGTTGACGGGGCGCAAACCGCGCTCGGCGCTGTCCTGACCAAAGCACAAGTCTGGGAATCGACTGCGGGTGTCGCGATCAACGAGCGTCAGCGCCTCGTCCTCAATCGCCTGCTCGACGGCTTTGAGGGCGAGCTGACCACATCGAAATACGCCAAGCTCGCCAAATGCTCCCAAGATACGGCGCTTCGTGACATTCTGCCTCTGGTTGAACACGGCATTCTGATCCGCAACTCGAAAGGAGGCCGCAGCACGAGTTACGCGCTTGCGAAGATCTGAACGACCCGGATGGCTGGTCCCGGCTCACACACCAGTAGCTCTCGTGGCGCAGCCTGTCATGCTGCTGAGCCGAGAGTCGTCTCGGCTTTTCTTTCCGCGCCTGCCCCGGACAATCAGCAGCGTCCATCACCCATCCGGCCTCCACGGGATTGTCTTCACTGCCAACCTTGACGCCGTCCGATTCCCGCCGTTGCGGGTCTAAGAAAGAGAGCCGAGACGACTCTCGGCTCACCAGGCTTGACAGCCTGCGCCACGATTTATGACATCGCAATTTGCGATGTCAAAAAGGCGCGTGGCGGCAGCGCCGAATGACATTCGGCGCGCAGATTGAACAATCTGCCCCCACACGACAATATCGGAAATTAACATCCGAAATGCCGTGGCCATGAATCGCGGACAGACGCGACGATCCCCGAGGCTGCATCCGCCTTGGTACCGCCCCGCCTGTCTACGCCCGCAAAAGGGGGTAGCGGATTATCGGACCCCCTCATCCGCGCAAGCGCCGTTCATGATAGCCTTACAATTCATGGAGATTTCGGACCTGTATCGCGGGTTGGGTGAGGAGGGTTTCGCTCAACTGCTGCGCGGCATCTCGATCGGCAAGCTGAGAAGCTATCAGATTTACGAAGGCTTCAAAGTGCGGGCGCGTCTCCATAAGTTGAACACCGAGACGTTGCGCAAAGCGGCGCCGCGTCTTTGGGCGCGGGTGATGGAGGGCGATGTCGCGTTCGGCGCGGACCTGGCGCAGGCGGTGCTGGTCTCGCATCTGGACCTGATCATCGCCGTCCTCGATTTCCTCGGCGTTCCGCATGAGAACGGATTCTTTGCGAAAGACATGGACCCGAAACCGCACTTCACCGAAGGGTGGGAAGGGCGCGTTTACGAAAAGTTTCGGGCTACGGCACCGGAGGTGGTGCTGGTTTTCTATATCAACCATTTGCGTTGGGAGCTGCTGAAGGCGGAGGATCTGTACCGTCCTGCAGCGGCGCCGGCCGCGTGAACTGGCCGGTGGCGTGCACTCTATAATGCGATCCATGACGAGCGCGGGTTGGAGGCAGTCGGCGAGGGTGGTTCAGGAGCAGCGTGCCCGTCATTTCAAGTCCCTGCTAATCAATACATTACACACACCTTCCCGATTCGCCCAAGGAGTTTGCGCTTGATGACAGGTGTGGGCTTTTCCCCCAGTTCAATGCCTGTTAGCGCGGTATCACCCAGTTACGGGAAAATGCGGTCCGATTCCCTTCTCGCCTGCATGGCGGCGCCATCCTCCGGCGCAGCAACGCTTGCGACCGATGGGTCTGACCCCAGGTTCCCCTCTTCACTTAAGATTGCGAGGTTCCGGTTATGAATCATTGCGATTTCCATTATTCTCATCTGCTGCCCAAGAAACCGGGCATTCTCCCGCTCGAGGAGACCATGAAGAAGCAGTGCCGCCGCTGCGGCGCGGAATTCGTGACGCGGTCGCGCATCCGGAAGCGCTGTGATGCATGCCAGACCGTGGTATCAGCTGAAAAGCAGAAGAAGGCCAATGAGCGCCTGAAGGCCCGCCGCGCCGCCCGGCGCATGTGCCTCCTGGCCAGTTAGCCGCCGTAGCGACTCAGCAACCTCAATCGCCGGCATTCCGACGTGGCGCACGCACTCGTGCGTGCCGTGTCGAGACTCCTCTCGACACCTCCTCGCGAATGGGAGACTGCGCATCCTGTGTGAAGACGTTTCCGGGCAACGGCAGAGTCAGGCGAATCAAGATAATGTCGAGACGACTCTCGACACAGCAGGCTTGACAGCCCGCGCCACGCTGGTTACCGCTCCAGGGTGACGGCGGCTTGTGCCTCGGCGGAGCGGCCTTCGCCAACCGGGCCTACCTTTTCGGCGGTCTTGAACTTAACCGACACGCGGTCGAGCGTGAGGCCGAGCGTGGCGGCCAACCGCTCGCGAATCGCCTCGCGGTAGTCCTTCAGCTTGGGGCGCTCCAGAATAACCGTCGAATCCACATGGACGATGCGGAAACCGGCGGCGCCTGCCATTTGCTGTGCGTGGCGCAGGAAGACCAGGCTCTCCGCGCCCTTCCAACGCGGATCGGAATCCGGAAAGTGCATGCCGATGTCGCCCAGCGCCGCCGCGCCCAAGATGGCGTCGGTAATGGCGTGGGCCAGCACGTCGGCGTCGGAGTGGCCCTCAAGGCCGACTTCGCTGGGAACGGTTACGCCACCCAGAATGAGGGCGCGCCCGCCGGCAAGCCGGTGCACATCCCAGCCCAGCCCGGTGCGGGTCTCGCTCAACCGATCGCTTCCTTGCTCGAGCCTGCATGAGCCGCGTCTTCGTGCAGAAACAACCGCGCCAGTTCCATGTCGGCGGGCCGGGTGATCTTGATGTTGCGGTCGCTGCCCAGCACTACCGTCACTTCCACATCCAGCCGCTCCACCAGGCTCGATTCGTCGGTGCCGATGAATCCGTCGTGTTGCGCCGCTTCGTAAGCGCGCGCCAGCAGCTCATAGCGAAACACCTGCGGCGTTTGCGCCAGCACCAGTTTGTCGCGCGGCAGCGTGGAGCGGACGCGCGTCTTGCCGGTGCCGCGGTTGACCTGCTTCACCGTGTCCACCACCGGAAGGCCGACGATGGCGGCGCCGCTTTCGGCCGCTTCGTCAAACGCCCGGTGGATGATCTCCAGATCGATGAACGGCCGCACCGCGTCGTGCACGGCTACCAGGTCCGTCTCCGGTCCCAGCGAGCGCAGCGCGTTTTCGACCGATTGCTGGCGGCTGTTGCCGCCTTCCACCACGCGCACTTTGCGGCCGTGAAATTCGCCGGCCAGCATTTCGCCCACCCACTCCATGTCTTCCGCGCGCACCGCCACCACCAGCTCGTTGACGCGGTCGGAGGCGGCGAATTTGCGCACCGTGTGCAGCAGGATGGGCGAGCCTTCGAGCAGCATGAACTGCTTGCGGCTGGTGCCGGTCTTTTCGGCCGCACCTTTGCCCATGCGCGTGCCGAGCCCTGCAGCGGGCAATATAACGGCGACTCTCATGTGCTCTACGATTCTATCGTGGTTTTCTCGGGAACGATGCCGGGCACCGGCTGCGGCTCCGCTTTGCGCACGGCCCGGTCGTGCCCCGCGGTGCCGGCGCCGTGCTGCCGCTCGTCGTACTTGCCGAATATCATCTTTCCGGCGGTGGTTTGCAGCACGCTGGTGACGGTGATGTCGATGGTCTTCGAGATCAGCCGCTTGGCGTTGTCCACCACCACCATGGTGCCGTCGTCGAGGTAAGCCACGCCCTGGTTGTATTCCTTGCCCTCTTTGAGAATGAAGACGCGCATTATCTCGCCGGGCAGCACGATCGGTTTCAGGGAATTCGCCAGCTCGTTGATGTTCAGCACTTCCACGCCGTGCAGTTGGGCCACTTTGTTGAGGTTGAAGTCGTTGGTGACCACCTTGCAGTCGTAGATCTTGGCCAGCTCAATCAGCTTCATATCCACTTCGCGCACGTTGGGAAAGTCCTCTTCCACGATCTGCACCGTCAGGTGCGCCATTTTCTGAATGCGCTGCAGGATGTCGAGGCCGCGGCGGCCGCGGTTACGCTTCATCGAATCGGCCGAATCCGCCACCAATTGCAGTTCGCGCAAAACGAACTGCGGAATCACCAGCACGCCGTCGAGGAAGCCCGTTTCGGCGATGTCCGCGATGCGGCCGTCGATGATGACGCTGGTATCGAGGATCTTGAACGATTTCTGCGAGTTCTTCTCCTTGCCGAAGACGCCGCCCAGCGCCGCCAGGTTGAGCATGTCGCCCTTGTTAGCGCCCACCACCATCCCCACGTAGGTCATCCACAACAGCAGGCAGACCGGCAGGAACGGCTGGCCCGGTAAAGCTTTCCCCAGCACCAGGGACATCAGGAACGCGCCGGCAATCCCCAGCACGGAGCCTATTGCCGCCCCAATCAGGCGAGTGAGGCTGATTCTTTCCAGACGGATTTCGAAAAGGATGATGCCACCGCCCAGCACCAGGCCGCCCAAGGCTGAAATCCAAGGAGCTACCTGAGAAGGATGGAGGAGAAAGGCGGACAGGGATAGAATCAGAATGAAAAATGCACGAACGAAGATGAGGTCGAGCACCATGACACCCCCTTTAGGGTGAGCCCTTGCTTCCGGCAGGGTCCCGAAAGCCGGCGCCCAGACCGGAGACTTGCGAGTGTTACGTCGCGCCAAAAGTATAGCACCTATAAGGGTTCGCGTTTGCCGGAGCTGTCGTAGGGCATGCTTTTATTGGATACAGGCTTTCAGGCCGGCGATCACAGGTTCGGATCGAGGGGCAGTTTCTCGAACGGGATCGGGTCCTGGGCTCTCATCTCTTCGATCCAGTGCAAGACTTTGTCGCTGGGCTTGAATAGCATGACAACCGGCAGGGTAACGTCCACGGTCTCGACGCCGGCACTCTTAAACGGCACTTCCCATTTCGAAACGATGAGTGCGACGCCCGCTTGCGCGGCGATGGCCGGAAGCTTGTCGCCGACTTTCGCGAGGATGCCGGCCACCGGACCAGTCGAGAACGCCTGCTGGTGCAGCCGGATCTGCGACCACTGGCCCTCCGTTTCCAGTTCCTTCGCGCGCTTGTCGTCGTTGGCGGCCTTCGCCTTGTCGTAATCGGCCCGCATGCCTCGGGCGATCCGCTGGAACTCGTCCGAGTTTCCATACGCCAGCGCGACAGCCCGGGAATCGAAGACGCCGATGCGCAGCGGCTTAGCGTCTTGAGCGGCGGCCGATGGCGCGCCCCAGAAGGCAGCGGCAGCGAGCATTGCGGCCGGCGCCAGTTTGTTCTTCACAATACCTTCTTACGGTCTAATGGCTTTGCGGTTTGCCCTCTCATCGCGCTTCGGGCAGACCTCTCGATGGGGTCAGCCGCGGAATCCACCGCGGTACAGCGACACAGAAAGCCTGGTACTCAGATGGGAAACTACGCCGCAGCGTCGGTTCTTCGTAGAGCAAAACAAACGCGTGAAACAGCAGCCAGACAAGGCCACCGTATTCAAGCAGCGCGACACTTCCGAAAATCAGACTTTGACCCAGAATCGTCATCGCCACCGCTACGTACATGGGATTGCGCACATAGCGATAAAGTCCGGTGACGACCAGATGCTTGGTCGGAAAGACGGGCGCCGGTGTGCCCAGGCCGCGTAGCGCGAATCGGGCAAAAGAATCCAGCAGGCCAATGATCCCCGGCACCATCAGCAGGCCCCCAATGAAACGGAAAACCGGCGTCCCGAGGAAGGGAGGCTCCATCCGCCAATGCGAGATCCACCAGGGCACCAGGCCGGCCACAAACCCGGGAGCGATGACCAGGAAGATGGCAGAGCCGACGAGTGCCGACGCCTTCCTCATCATGGCTTCATATGAGCAGGTGGCCCGGCCGCGCGCAACTGGAGTGGCGACGGGGCCGCAAGCTCCGGTTGCCGTTCCGAGCTGCGGCCGTCAGGGAGCGGATGTACTTGCTTAATCAGCCGGCTTGATGCCAACGGCGCCATAAACGTCTGCGCTCTTGTAGAGCACGCCATTCTTCATCACGAGCCGGCAGCGGCGAATGTCGCCGATCTGCGCTGCCGGATTTCCTTCCACCAGCACGAAATCGGCGCGTTTCCCGGGCGCGATCGAACCGAGCTCAACATCCTGCTTCAGCAGACGGGCGGCATTCCAGGTTGCGATCTGCAAGGCTTTTACGGGCGGGATTCCGGCTCGCACCTCGAGCTCCAATTCGCGATGCAGCATAATCCCGGCCGCGGCGTCGGTTCCCGCCAGGATGGGAATGCCGGCATCGTACAGCCGCCTGGTCATGCGCAGCATGGCCTCGTAGGAGTCTTTGTACAGTTGGTCGTTCTGTTCCGTCACCGGCAGTCCGCCCGTATAGGCGGCACGCTGTACCTGTGGCGGCAGGCGGTCTATTACGGGGGCGACATCTGGAGACACGTGATGTGGACGCCCCGTGAAATCTCCCTCAAAAGCCGCCAGGGTCA
>Ga0209415_10005838_pt1 | contig 22024 bp, 21 predicted proteins | sample PeaSoiSIISIP2007_FD_187696 | JGI IMG/M metagenome (GOLD analysis project Ga0209415, IMG submission 187696) | Peat soil microbial communities from Weissenstadt, Germany - SII-SIP-2007 (SPAdes) (version 2) | ecosystem: Environmental > Terrestrial > Soil > Wetlands > Peat | place: Germany... | reverse complement strand
ACGACCATCATCCACTTGTCGAGCGGCACGGGTGAATCCTCGAATACAGTTCCAACCTTCGCGGAGAATTGTTTCTTGCACTCGCTACACTTCCAGATGCGGCGAGTCTTGAGGTAGGAATGTCGCTTGCTCTTGCAGTGTGGGCACTCTACGCCTTGCTTCCAGCGCATCGCGGCAAGGAACTCCACGCAAACATCAGGGTCAGAGAAGTACCGAGCGCACTCTAGGAGGGTCTTGGGAATGTTTATGTGCTTCATGGCAAGACAACGTTAACACAGGGCCATAGGTGTGTCAAGTATATTTATGCTGTTGGACAAGTGCCGAAATATCGGCACGAAAATCGGGGGGCGAAGGAAAGGCGTTGAAAATCGGGTCTCGAGACTGGCAGTGGTGGGCTCGGAGTGCTAATTACATAGACTTGCAGGAAATGGAGCATCCCGTCTGCCCCCTGCCCGTCCATTTCACTCATTGACCTGCAGACGGGGGTTTTGAGTGCAAACGCCTGTTAACAACAGTTACTTCCGAGTTGCCGCAATCCACCCAAAATCGCCGATTGGGCTATGACACGATTGCTTTCCGATCCTTATCGCTTGCGATATCGCTGAACCAGTTGCTGATAACGAGGGTTCTTCCGCAGCTCTTCTAGGTAAGGACTCGAATCCAAGGCGAGGAAGTCCCGGTAACCGCCATCGAGGGCCTTCTGGAGCGTGGCCAAGGCCCTCTCGTCGTCGTGACGCGCCGCGTAAATGGACGCGAGAACAGCCAGGTCTACGAGCGAACTCTTTTCCCCTTCTGTTTGCTTCGAGAAGTAGCTGAGGGCCTGGTCGTAATCGCCCTTGGCAAGGTACACCTGTGCGATGCCAAACGCCGGTGTGGTGGAACCCGGGCTGAGGCTTGCCGCTTGGTTGAAGGCAGCGGTGGCTTCGTCATACCTCCCCTGCAAAAGAAGGACACGGCCGAGGTGGTAATAGGCACTCAGACTGGAGAAGCCCAGGCGCAAGGCTTCACGCGATGCTTTTTCTGCACCTTCCAGATCGGGAGGTTGCTCATAGGCGAGCGCCCACGAGAGATAGTCCCAGGCGAGGGGAGAGCTGGGGTCGAGCCGCGCCGCCTCCTGGAATTCCTGCGCCGCCTCGCGATAATCGAACTTGTTGCCGGCAATATTCCCCAACGCCATGTGAACCTCAGGAAGCTCAGGATCGATGACGAGGGCGCGCTGCGCAAGCTCTTCCCCACGCTTGAGGTGGGAAGTGTCTGCTCCGAGGTTGCGATAGTACTGAAGCTCCACCCAGGACAGCCCCGCGAGCGCGGGAGCGTAATTGGGATCGCGGCGCAGCGATTCCTCAAAATTCCTGCGCGCCTCCTCAAGCTTTTCCGGTTGGTCGAACTCACCTTGGAGCGCCCGGCCTCGGAGATAGGCATCGTAGGCATCGGGATTCTGGGTGTAGCGGCGCTGGACCGTCTGCTGCTCCTGGGGTGTCAAACTTATGTTGAGCGCTTCGGCAATCTTGATCGCGGTGCGCTCTTGCAACCCAAAAACATCCTTAAGGTCACCGGTGAAATTGTCAGCCCAAACCTGAAAGCCGTTGGACGTGTCGATCAGTTGGACGTTGATGCGGACCTGGTTTTCGGACTTGCGGACGCTACCTTCGAGCAGATAACTGACTTGAAGTTCTCGCCTGATCTGCGCGGGGTCCACCGTCTTCCCCTTGAAGCGATCGGCAGCGTAATGGGACACCACGGACAATTCGTGGATGCGGGCAAGCTTTGTGCTGATTTCTTCGGTCATGCCATCGCTGAAGTAATCGTTTTGCGGATCGTTGCTGAGATTCTGGATCGGGAGTACCACAATGGAGGGTTTGCCGGTTGACACAGCCGACGCTGTGGAAGGACGTTTCAGGTACCAGCGAATGCCCAACGAGCCTGCCACGAGCAAAAGTAAAAGCACCGGAACGAGAATTCTTGCTCTCGCCACCGGCACACGCGAATACGCCGGGACGCTCGGCGCCGCTTTTCCCGATTCGCTTCCGCGCTGCAGCCTCTTCAGATCCGCCCTGAGTTCCGCTGCGGACTGATAGCGCAAGTCGCGGTCCTTTTCCAGCGCCTTATTGATGATTCGTTCCAGTTCGGCCGGCAGATCGGGACTGAGCCGAACCGCGGACGTGGGAGCCGCGTCCAGAATCGCCTTTAAGATGACTCCCGAGCTTTCCCCACGGAAGGGCAGAGTGCCCGTAGCCATCTCGTACAGGACCGCTCCGAAGGAGAACAAATCGCTCCGCGCATCCAGTTCTTTGGCGCGCACTTGCTCCGGCGACATGTAAGCAATGGTGCCAAGCATAGAGCCAGGACTAGTCAGATGCTGTTCATCGACTGTCACCGTCATCGTCTTCGCCGAGGCAACCTGACTGGATGAACCAGCGATACGTGTGACCTTGGCCAGCCCAAAGTCCAGAATCTTGGCGTGGGCGCGCTCGGTGACAAAGATATTGGCGGGCTTAATGTCGCGATGCACTATGCCTTTGGAGTGGGCCGCATCGAGAGCATCGGCAATCTCAATAGCCAGACCAAGCAAGAAATCGGTCTCGACCGGCTTTCCCGCGATCCGGTGCTTCAGAGTCACGCCGTCCAGAAACTCCATGGCGATAAACGCTTCGCCGTGCTGGTCGTCAATTTCGTAAATGGTGCAGATGTTCGGATGATTTAGTGCGGAGGCCGCCTTGGCTTCGCGCTGAAAGCGGCTTAGTGCCTGCGGGTCTTTGGCTACATCGTCAGGCAGGAACTTGAGGGCAACGAAGCGGCCAAGCTTGATGTCCTCGGCCTTGTAAACCACACCCATCCCCCCGCCGCCCAGTTTCTCGACGATGCGGTAGTGCGAGATGGTTTGGCCGATCATGGAATCGCACAATGGTAGGCATGATGCGGGGGCAAGTCAATGAAAGTCATGGGGTTGGCGGTTGCTCAAGAGGAAGGTTGTTGAAAAATCTCTATAGCACTCGTTGACTCGAATCGGGAGTGCAAAACGTCACTTTGGATGGTGCTGAAACTCACCGACAGCAACGCTCCGGCAGCGTTCTAATTGTGTCGTAAGAGGAAGCAAGACTTGAACGCTGCAAATTGGCGGCCCGGCCAGCTAAGAAGGGTGAGGGCACCCGCCCAGCCGTCACTCGGCGGGTAGGAACCTTGCCCTGTGAAATCTCTCGAATCGAGGTCCAAGGTGTGGGGAGGCGAGAGCAAGCCAGAGCGGTGGAAGTTCCCTTGGGCGGTCCTGGTAATCGGCGCCTTGATCTTGGCAATCATCTACTTCATCCAGCGCTAGCCAGGAGGCCATATGCTCGCCAGACATCATCTGACGCGGAATCCGTACTTCCACTTTCACCCTCTCCACACGCTGTTTTCTCTGTTAGCGGCTATGATCCTTTTTGGGCTTATGATGTGGATACTGGCAATACCCGCGCGATGACGAAGGATTCTGCTGCGAAAACCGCAAGCTGCGGCTTTTCCCAATCGGCGTTGAAGTAGGATAGGTGTCGTAACCTCGCCATTACACTCACAGCGAAGAGCTTCTGGAACAGCTGTGCTGCTAAGCTAACTCGGGAGGTCAAGGACATGAACGCAACTGCAACCGGAATCGGAATTACCCGCCTCGGCCAGATCGCCATCAACGCAAAAGATGTGGAACGGGCGACGGGCTTCTACCAGGACAAGCTGGGGCTGAAGCTGCTTTTCAAGGCTCCGCCGGGGCTGGCATTTTTCGACTGCGGAGGGGTGCGGCTGATGCTGGACCGGGCGGAGAAGCCGGAGTTCGATCATCCCAGCTCGGTTCTGTATTTTTCCGTGCCCGACATTCAGGCGGCGCACGGAAAACTGAAGGAAAACGGGGTACGCTTTGAGGACGAGCCGCACATCATCGCGAAAATGCCGACGCATGACTTATGGATGACGTTTTTCCGGGATTCGGAAGGAAACCTGCTGGCGCTAATGAGTGAAGTGGTGCGGTAGCCTGCGGGCGCTGATCGCAGTGCCCATCCGTGCGCTTGCAAGAGCCGATTTTCGATTGCTAATTGTTCGATTGGTGATTGAGAATTCTCTTGACAGGCGGTTCCGTGAAGCAAGCAGCTGCACTCTCAGCGCCGGGTTTTGGCAGTGCCTGGTTTGCGCTGTGCGTGGCATTCGCGCTGCACATCCTGGATGAGGCTTTCACCGGCTTTCTTGCCGTGTATAACCCAACCGTAACGATCTTGCGCGAGCGCTGGAGCGGGTTTCCCATGGGCACATTCGAGTTCCGGGAGTGGCTGGCGGCGCTGATCCTGGCCTGCGCGGTGCTGTTGTTTCTGACACCGGTTGCGGGGCGCGGGATGCGCGGCCTGCGGCCGCTGGCGTGGGTTTATGCCGTGTTCATGTTTCTTAACGGGCTCGGGTCCACCCTATTCTCGATTCTGGGACACACTGTGGCGGCCGTGACATTTCCGCGTCCGGCGCCGGGGTTTTATTCTTCTCCGCTTCTGTTCTTGACTTCACTATGGCTGATGTTCCGGCTGCGACGCACGGCGCAAGTGGATTTTCAGTTGCCGACGGGCGATTGATCACGAATCAACGAAACTGCGGGTGGTTGGCACGTCGGGCGAAAGGACGCTGGCCCTGCTATCATCGGGGGCGGAGTTTTGGTGAAGGCCATGGAAGACTTGGTTATGGAAGACATGGAAGACGACGAGGGACTTCCTTATATTTCGGGTTCAGGAGAAGGACTTATGGATGAAGCTCCAGCTTTGCATGGGAGCGCGCGCCGCAATGAGGATATTGCGCTCGATCTGATGAAATTTGTCGCCATGACCACGGGGTATGGGCGGACCACTTCGTCCGGCGTAGGTTTTCAGGGCACGGGTTCGGCATCGAAACCAGAGGAGTACGCCGCCCATCTGCTGGAGTTGTACGGGAAGTGCCGGGCGGCGGTAGAGGGTAAGAAGTAGAGTAGACCGTAACCGGCGGCGGACAAGCCCTTCCGTAATCTGCTCGAGTGGGTCTGGAAAGGCAGATACTTAAGCTAAATATGCCCCTCCCCCAATCGCAGCCCGCACCGCGGGCCACGAGAGTGCATTTTACCGAGCGCACTCCAGCGGTCCTACGACTCGGTGACGGCCGCCGTGTCTCCGGCAAATTGAAGGTCGTTTCCCTGACTGGTGGCTTGCTTTCCGTGCCTCATCCGATCAACACCGGATGCAGTGCAAAATTGATGTTTCTGACCGCGGCTGGGATGGTGCTTGGATCGGCGGAAATGCTGAGCCCGCTCTCCTGGAGCCTGCAACCATTCCGCTTCGTGGCGCTCGCCGATGAGGATCAGGACAGGCTGAAAACCGTCATTCAACGGTCGATCGACCAGCATCGCACGGACCATGTTCAGATTGAGCGCTCTCGAGCCTGGTGAAGTTCCGACGACCTTCGTTGCTATCCGACGTCGAGCTTGCTCTCCCGCGCGGGAGAAGATGGGTGAGGACTGACGGCCGCACAAACAAAAGAACCGCGGACCAGGAGCCGCGGTTCTTGAGTCTGGATACTTGCCTTAGCGGCGGCGCTTCTTCGCCTTTGCCTTTTTCTTTGCTTTCTTCGCTTTCTTTGCTGGCTTCTTGGCCGCTTTCTTTTTTGCGGGCTTCTTTTTTGCGGCTTTCCTTTTCTTCGCCGGCTTCTTGGCCGCCTTTTTCTTGGCGGGCTTTTTAGCTGCCTTCTTTTTGGCCGCTTTCTTCTTCGCGGCGGGCTTGCCGCCACCGCCTCCTCCGGCGGGAGCGGCGGGTTTGGGCGGGGGAGGCAGGGGAGCGGGCATCACCGGCTCACTCATTGCCGGTTCGGGCACGCCAGCCTCTTCTTCCTCCTCTTCTTCCTCTTCGAAATCCTCTTCGAGCGACTCGCTGTAGGCGCCGCTGTCGCCGAATTCTTCTTCTTCATCACGTCCGTAGAGTGTGGGGTCGTAGAACGTCATTGCTCCTCCTGATCTTGTTTGGCTTCCGGGCGCAGGAACGGCTGCGCAAGGCTGCCGGGCACGAGAAATTAAAAGACCACCAGAACTTGTGCTGGAACGGCGGGCGATTATAGCACGACGTTTGCTGCAGACGGCAAGGGCCGTGGTCACTTCTAGCCTGCCTATCCTGTTACCACACGAAGCGATGGAATGGAAGAAGATTCGACCGGGGCGGGTCGGAAAGAAGAGGGAAACCGTTCAGGGCTGCCGCCCCTAGGCTACCGGCTGGGCTCGACTACCAGGATCATGCCGGGGCGAAGCACGGCGACGTTGCCGTTGCTGCGCTTGAGGGCGGCAACGGTGGTCTTGTAGGTGGTGGCAATCGAGTAGAGAGTCTCGCCGCTTTTCACCGTGTGATGGAGCACAGTTGCTTGACCGGAAGTATCTGGACCGGAGTCGCTTACTGAGTTCTCGCCGGGAACTTTGGCGCTGGCGGTTTGAGTGGTTTTCCGGGTGTGCCCGGCGGGCTTGGCGGCGGAGGCGGTTTCAGTGGTGGGCGTGACCGGCAGATGCAGGGCCAGCACTTTCCTTCCGCGTAGACTGGAGCCGCGGGGCAGGCCGTTCCAGCGGCGGACCATTTGGGCAGAAACGCCGAAGTTTTCGGCCACGGTTTCGACCGTGTCTCCCTTGTGAACCCGGTAGCGCGTAATGCGGCGCGCATAGGTGGCAGTATCGCTGAGCGGGTGCTTGCCAGCCGCCAGCGGGATGACGACCTGGGCATCGGCCTCAAGGTCTGTATCGGTGCCGTCGAGGTGGTTGGCACTCGCAATCGACTTGGCCGTGACGCGATAGGAACGGGCGAGGGAGGCGAGGGTGTCGCCGGGCTGAACCTTGTGATAGCGCCACCAAAGGCGCATGTCGGGCGGTATAGCAGCGATGGCGGTCAGGTACTGATCTTTCGTCCCCGAAGGCAGGCGGAGCACGAATGTTCCTTCTCGAGGAGTGGTCAGCCTTAGCAGGCTGGGATTCAGTTCCTGCAGTTGGGCTGGAGTCGCGTCCACGCACTCAGCCACCAGATGCAAATCCACGGGATAGTTGATGGTTACGGCGTCATAGGCCACTGGCTCGTCCATGGAGACGTCATCAAAACCGTACTGCGACAGATTCTTGGTCATGATGGTCACGGCCAGGATGATGGGAACGTAGTTGCGGGTTTCTTTGGGTAGAACGTTGCGCCGGTAGAGTTCCCAGAAATCGGCGTAGCCGGTGCGTTTGACGGCAGCCTGTACGGTGCCGGGGCCGGAGTTGTAGGCAGCCATCGCGAGATACCAGTCGCCGAACTGGGCGTAGAGATCTTTCAGGTGGTGAGCGGCGGCGCGAGTGGATTTCTCGGGGTCCTGGCGATCGTCCACCCACATGTTGTGCCGCAGGCCGTAACCCTTGGCGCGGCTGCCCATGAATTGCCAGATGCCGCGGGCGCCGACGCGGGAAACAGCCAGGGGATGAAATCCAGACTCGGCCTGCGCCAAGTAGATGAGATCCTGCGGGACGCCTTCCTGTTTCAGAATCGAGACCATCATGTCGTGGTAGCGGCCGGAGCGGGCGAAGGCGCGCTCGAAGGTACCGCGTCCACGATTGGAGAAGTAGCTGATGTAGCCGGCAACCTGGTCGGTCATCATCAGCGGCAGATCTGAATGGGTCGACTTGATCTCGGCCTGGGCCTTAGCTCTCACGTTGGGGTCTGCGGAGGGTGTGATGCCGTTGGTTTCATCGATGGGAGCGGGCTCGGACTTCTGAGCGTCGGAGTCGGAGGCATAGCCTAAGCTGGCCAGATCCAGGCGGTTGACGCCTTCCACGATGCGGTCGAACTCCTGCTCCAGACGGTTGTCGGAGCGGATGTCCAGAGTGCTTTCGAGCAATGCGTTGATGGCGTTGTCAAAATCCTGTTTGGCAGCATCGGTCTGGCCTGCCTGATAGGCATCGAGGCCGGCCTGATAATCCTTTTCGACGCGGGCGATTAGGTCACCCACCGGGTCGGAAGCAGGTGTCGGCGGCGGAGATACTGGTTTGGCCTCGGCTTCAACCGGGCTTTGAGCTGGGGCCTGAGTTTGGACCTGCGGCGGCTTTGCAGTGGTCACAGGCCGCGAGGCGGGCTGGGTCTGCTGCGGCGCTGGCTCTGGAGCGGCAGCCGTAGCGGCGGTCAGGGCCGGGGCAGTCTTTGCGGGCACCAGGGAAGCTGGCTTTTGCGCGGTCTGGCAGGAGGAAGCCGACAGAGCCAGGACGGCGAGCATCGCGATCCGCACTTGGAGTTTTGCAACTCGCATATTTCTCTATGAGATACGGATTGCTCCCTGGGGCTAAAGTCCGCGGAATTCTATCAAAAATCGTACCCTGCGTTCAGTCTCGGGTCAACGCCGAAGCGGAACCCCGCAGTTACTTTTGGCACCGGACGAACGGTTACCGGCCGCTTATCGTACTCCTGGAACCGAGTCAGACGCGCCAGTAGTCGGGGCGCCAGACTTGAATCGACTTCTTGATGTCGGCCGCGGAAAGTTTTTCAGCAAGTGCCCGCTCGGCCAGCTTGGGCAGTTCCGCATCCGAAGCGAAACGCAGCGCGATGAGCTGGCTCTCAGTCAACTCCGGAATGCGCGAGCGCAACGGCTCGGGCAAAAGCGAAGCCAGCCGCAGACGCTCTTCCAGACGAATCACACGGTCCTGCACCCGGAGCGCGTAAAGCCGGATCTTGAATACGGCGATGGTGCCCGCAGCAATGAGAACGAAACGCCACGCCGAGTGCAGACTCGGGTGCCACAAGAACAGGACGATGGCAGCGAGCGTGGAGAGCCCGAAGACCGGAACCAGGAAAAAGTGGAAGAGCGGATCAAAGCGCGTGTGGTTGGCGAAGGTTTGGGGTCTCTTTTCAGCCATGACGAAGGGCTCCTCGACAGTGGAATGGCAAGTGTAGCAGAGCCTGGGGAAGTGACAGTTCGAGCTGCGAGACGGGAATCTTTTGTAGCGAGAAACGAATCCAAGGCAAGCATGAAAGCTATTCAGGTCAAACATGTCGGCGGCCCGGAAGTCATGGAAATGGTGGAGTTGCCGGTGCCGCAGCCGAAGGCGAATGAGGCAGTGGTGAAGCTGGCTGCCTCGGGAGTGAACTTTATCGATGTCTACTTCCGCGAGGGGCGGTACAAGGCTCCTCTGCCGCTTGTTCTGGGTCAGGAGGGCGCGGGCGTGGTGACTGCGGCCGGCGCGGACGTGAAGCTGGTTAAGGTGGGAGATCGTGTGGCTTGGAGCGGGCTGCTGGGGTCCTATGCGGAATATGAGGCCGTGCCGTCGGACCGGTTGGTACCCATTCCGCAGGGTGTGAGCGATCAACAGGCCGCGTCAGCGATGCTGCAGGGCATGACGGCGCACTATCTGTCGCACGATACTCATCCGCTGAAGCGGGGGGAGACCGCGCTGGTTCATGCCGCGGCCGGCGGCGTGGGACTGCTCCTGGTGCAGATGGCGCACAACATCGGGGCGCGCGTGATCGCCACGGTTTCTACCGAGGAGAAGGCTAAACTCGCGCGGGGAGCAGGTGCGGACGAGGTGATCCTGTACACGCAGGCCGACTTCGAAGCTGAAACTAAACGGCTGACCGGCGGCAAAGGCGTGGATGTGGTTTATGACTCCGTGGGCAAGACGACGTTCGACAAGGGATTAAACATTTTGCGGTCGCGCGGCATGATGGTGCTGTTCGGCGGGTCGAGCGGGGCGGTGCCGCCGTTCGATCCAATTATTCTGACGCAGAAGGGATCGCTATTTCTGACCCGGCCTTCACTTACGAACTACATCACCACTCGCGAAGAGCTGGTGGCGCGGTCGAGTGCGGTGTTTGGCATGATCAGCGCCGGAAAGCTCAAGCTGCGAATCGAGCATACCTATCCGCTGGCCGAGGCGCAGCGGGCGCATCGGGATTTGGAAGGACGGAAGACGACCGGGAAACTGCTGCTGATTCCGTGAGTTGCCTCCGTACCACCGTGGCGGTCTCCCATTCAGAGCTCAGCGCTTACGAGTGTAGTTGCGAGCGTATTCCGGCACGGTCTGCCCCGGCTGTAGTCGCGCATCATCAATCGGTACGCCTGCCGTCATCTCCAGCGGAATGACTCCAGCCCAGGTAGAGAACGAATAGTCTTCCTCATCGTCGATAGGCGGACCTACGCGGACCTTGGCGGAGAATTCTTCGATAGGCAAGCGCAGAACCGAGGTCTGTTTTAGCTCGCTTGCGTTCGGCTGGCGTGAGTCGTCCCAGCGGCCGGGAAGAATGTGCTCGGAAAGAAGGCGCAAGGCTGCGAGCTTTTCATCCGGATCGTCCACCAGAGTCGCTTTTCCCAGGACAACCACTGAGCGGTAATTCATGGAGTGATTGAAGACAGAGCGGGCGAGCACCAGTCCGTCGAGCAGTGTCACGGTGATGCAGACGGGCAGGCTTTCCTTCAACTGCCGCAGCATGCGGCTGGCGGCGGAGCCGTGAATGTAGAGGTTCGCGTCTTTGCGTCCGTAGGAAGTGGGAATTACGAAGGGCTGGCCGTCGGCGACGAAGCCGACGTGGCAGAGGAAGCCTTCGTCGAGAATGCGGTAGGCGGCTTCACGATCGTAGACGGCGCGATGAGCTTCGCGGACCAGACGGGTCCGCGGCGTGGGCGTATAGGGTTGGGACATTTGAGAGACGAACTCCGGCAAGCGCCAAGGATGGGTGAAGGGAAAGTGTAACACTCGTGCTTCGGCTTTCGGGCTTCCGCCAGGTACCTACGGCGAACTCTGGACTCCGCGATTCGCTGAATCTAGTTCACGGTGTCCAGACGCTCGCCGGTCAAGAGAAGGAGCTCACCAGTTCAACTTCAGGGCAAACTGGAACTGCCGCGGATCGTATGCGGCTGTAACCTGGCCGGCGTTGGTAAAGAGTTGGTTGACGGAAGCCGCGTTGAAACGGTTGGCCAGGTTGAACATGTCGGCGATCAGTTCCATGTTGATGCGTTCGCCGAAATAAACGCGCTTGGCGACTCGGAGATCGTTGAAGACGGTCCAGGGCTGAACCCCGCCGTTGCGCGGGAAGTTGCCGTCGAGCGATTGCAAGGTGCCGTTGTAGTTTGCGGGGCAGGGCTCCTGAAAAACTCCGGTGGGGGAGAATTTCGAGGAGACAGGCATGTCTCCCAGGGCGGTGCAGCCCGGGGTGACAAAGGTGTTGGGGCGGCCGGTGTCGGGAGAAAACTGAAAATTGTCCGAGTTTCCAGTAAGGATGTTGAAAGGCCGGCCGGACGAGAACTCGACGATGGGCGCGAAGGTCCAGTTACTAAGAAACCTGCGGGCGAAGCCGCTGCCGCCGAGCTTCCCGCTCTGATACACGCCGCTGAAGACGAAACGGTGACGCTGATCGAACAGGGAGGTCGAGCGTTCGGCCGAGGGATCGTAGCTGTCCTGGGGCGCGAGCGGGGCTTGCAGGTCGGTGGAATCGTCGATGGCGTGCGACCAAGTGTAGGAGGCCAGAAATTCGTAGTGCCGGTTGAAGCGCTTGCGCAGGTTGGCGCTGAGGCCGTGATAGACAGAGCTGCCGTTGGAGTAGTTGGCATCCATGTCGCTGAATGGGATGCAGCCGGCGAGGGTCTGGAGATTGCAAGCCGTGGTGAGCCCGTCCTCCGCCAACACGGCGGGCAATAGAGCGCTAACGCAGCCAGCGGACAATGGGTTCGATGCCAGCGCAATCGCGATGGCCGGATTGACCGCCGATGGCCGGAAAAAGTTCGTGAGTGCCGAAGAAACCCAGGGCTGGCCGGTCGGGTTCACGCCGCAAGGAGCGAAGCCCTCAGAGGTGGGGCCGGCACCAACGCCCAGTGGTCCGCCGACCGTGGCATAAGAGGTGGGATCGGTGAGCGCCGCCAGGTAGTTGTTCATTGCCAGATCGCCCCGAGTAGTGTTCGCGTTGATGGGGCGGTTCAGGTGGCGACCGCCGTTGAAATTATAGGCGAGGCTGAACGCAAAACCATCGCCCAGATCGCGCTCAATGGTGAGATTTGCCTGCTGCGAATAGGCGTAAACAAAGCTCTTGGCCTGCGGGTAGCCAAAAGGCTGAAACGCCAAAGGGAAGAAGCTTGCTGGATTCAAGTAGTTCTGGTCGACGAAAAGGCCGGGGAACTGGGCATTGGAGGCCTGAGCCGGGGTAAACGGTGCCGGATTAAACCGCTGCTGTGCAGGTATATAGCCGGGTACCGTGGGCAAGCATGTAGGGGTGCTGAGGATGCCCTGAAAGGTGTTGATCGCGTTCAGACTACCTGGCCCCGCAGTGCCGGCTGTGCTAGTGCACGGCGAGCCCGGACCAAACACCAACTGGCCGCTCTGGGAGGCGTCGGAGGCATCGCCGAGAAAGTAGAGGGCGAGTAGCGGGTGGTCGAAGAAAATGCCGTAGGACGCACGCACAACAGTCTTGCCGTCACCCTTGGGATCCCATGCTACGCCCAAGCGGGGTTGAACGTTGTGGGTGTCGGTCTGGATGCCCTTTTGCAACCCCAGTTGATTGTAGGCGGCCTGGGCCAATGGGTTGAGTGGGCTGAGCTGAGGCGGGAACTCCACGTCATAGCGGATGCCGTAGTTCAGGGTCAAGTTTGGGGAGGCGCGCCAGGAATCCTGCCAGAAAGCTCCCAAAGGCTTGTTGGAGAAACTATCCGTGGGACTCCCATAACCCTGGACAAGTTCGTTGGGGAAGCCGAGGCCGTAACTCTGCACCGCAGTGAACGCGGGGAAGGTGGGACAATCAGTGGCGGGCAGCCCGTTGGCCGAGCAAAGGTTGCTGAAGCCCAAGGTCGCGGCGTTCGTCGTGCCGAAGTCGTAGAGGCCTCCGTAGTTGACGGTGAAAGTAGCGTTGAGCGGGAGGTAGTTGAAATCTCCGCCGAACTTGGTGTTGTGGCGGCCGATGGTCCACGAGAAATTGTCGGTGAACTGGTAACGTTGCTCGACGCGCTGGACGTAGGAATACGGCTCGCGGCCGAAATAGGCGTAACCGGGTATATTTTCGGCTACGTCCGAGCCCGCGGAATTTGACGTGTTGTAGTAATAAGACAAGCCACGGCGCGCGTACTGGAAGCGGAATTCGTTTACCTTGTTGTTGCCGATGGTCCAGGTGTCCTGAAAAACTCCGGTTACGTCGCGATAGGTTTGCTGAGAGGTGCGGGAATAGGCGTTCTGCCCGAAGACCTGGTTTTCACCGTTCACCTCGATGCCTGTGATCGTGCTGGGACTGAAGTTGGTGCGCAGCATCAGCCGGTTGTTGGTGCTCACGTTGTGGTCGATGCGCAGAGAATAGAGACTGGTGCCTTCAAAAACCGGGAAGTTGCCGACCTGAGAATTCAACGACAGGAAGTTGGCCGGCAAGGAGTTACACAGCACGTTTGCCGGCGGGGCGAGATTGCACGAAGTCGGAAACTGCGTGAGTGGGCTTGAGCCGTTCGGCGGTATGGGAATAGCGGTGCCTGCGAGGGCGCGGAAAATCTGCGGGTAAGACCCGTTCAACGCGATTCCGGAGGAACCGCCCACAAACGTCGCATAAAGAGCGGCCTCCTGGCCATAGCCGTTGGCCAGCGCTGAGCCCCCGATGCCGAAGAGCGTCGCTTCGGCGGCCGGCAGTTGCTGGAAGAAAGCCTGCTGACTTGACGTCGCGTACACACCCTGCTGAATGGTTCCCGGTGGTAGCGGGGGGAATGCATTGGAAAGATCAACGTTGCCTACGAGGCCGAAGCAGGTCTGGCCGCCGGTCGTCAGGCAGTCCTGGCCGATTGAAGCAAAACCCGTCTCGTGCCGTCGCGTAATTTCGTAAGAGAAATAGTAGTAGGTTTTGTCCTTCTTGATCGGTCCGCCGAAAGCGGCGCCTGCTTGTACTCGAGTGTAGGCGGGATTCGGAACCGTACTGAAGGGGTTTACCGCCTGAAAATTCCGGTTACGCAGGTAGCCGTAGATATCACCGTGAAAATCATTCGATCCGGAGCGCGTGATGATGTTCACCACGCCGCCGGCGGCGCGGCCATACTCAGCGCTATAGTTGTTGGTGATGATCTGAAATTCCTGCACGGCTTCCTGAGAAACCGTGGAGCGAACGCCGTTTACTCCGTTGTCGGTGGCGTCGGCGCCATCCACGTTTACCAGGTTCGAGCGGGCGCGCTGTCCGCTCATGTTGAGGCCGGAGGTTGGTGCGGCGCCGGTGTTGGGGGCGTTGTCGCGGACTACCTGGGAATCCGTCAAGGTGAAATTAATGTAGTTGCGGCCGTTAATTGGCAGATTATCGATGCGGCGCTGTCCGATCGTATCCGTGGTCGAGGTGCGCGAGGTTTCCACTAAATCAGCCTGAGAAGTGACCTCCACGACTTCCCGGCCAGAAGCGACCGCCAGGGCGACCGGGAGCTCCACCAGTCCGCCGACCGTGATGCTCACATCCCTGGCTTCGGCCTTGCCAAAGCCCGCCGCTGCCACGGTAACGGTATAGCTTCCCGGCGGCAGCAGGCGGGCACTGTATCCGCCCTGGCCGTCGCCGGTGGCGGTGCGTTCCAGACCTTTGGCAACATCGCTTACAGTGACTGCTGCGTTGACCACGACGTTGCCCTTGGGGTCCTTCACGGTTACGTGCAGGTCACCGGTGGCAACGCCGCCCTGGCCAAGGGCGATGGAGGAAAGCAACAGGATGAGCAGCGAGACGGAGAAAGTTTTCAGGGTGCGGATCTTTGTTCTTTTGATCTTTGTTCTGCTGATCTTTGTTCTGAAGATCATGGCTCTGCGGATCATAGAGTCTCCCTTGACTCCGCCAATTCGGAGGCGGCGGAAACAACTCCAACGGTAGTTGACCGAAAACGTGCAAAATACCGACCGAGTCCTGGGGTTGGCAGGTTCCCGCTGGTTTTTACACCAGAACGTGTAACAAAAACAAGGAAGGAATTGATCAGGGTAGTGCGTGAGTAAACCCGACAGGTTTCGTTAGGCACGGCAATGCCGGTGGCAAAAATAGCAGAGGCACGCTCCCAGCGTCTGTGATCGACGTCACATCTAGAGCCGCGCGGACAGGCGAACCGGGACGGCGGGATTCTGGAGCCTGCCCAACAGCATGGCTGTGCCACTCAGTTGTTCGTACCGGTCGACTACGCGCACGGCCGCGAACCCGGAGTTGGGCCAGGCCAATGCCAGGTAAATCCGCGCCAGCGCCACGGTGGTGTTGCGACGGAGCAGGAGGGCGTCATTCACCAGTTGTTGCGCTGCTCCGGTAATGCGGGGATCGCTACTGGCGAGAGCGCCTTCGCCAACGCGAACCAGCACGGCGGCATTGCTAGCCGCGACTTGGACATAGGCCGCCATAGCGCGCAAGCGCTCGCGGCGGACCACGCGGAACTGGGCCGGCGGCAAGCGCCGCCGCAGGTAGTCGTCCTCGGCAGGGTTGATCAAATTGCGGAAAGCTTCGATGTCGATGGGGCGAATCGTCGCCGCCAGGCCGGCGCTTCCCCTGGCTTGCAAGCTTCGCGTGACGGCCAGTCGCAAGATAATGCCCAGCGCTGCCACAGCGGCGGTTACGAGGATGATGGCCAGAGTCATCGTTGCAGTAAACGCTCCAGTTCGTAATTCAGGACTTCGAGGTTGTGCTCGGGCAAGCGCCCCACGGGCGGTTGGGGCGCTTTTTCGGGGCTAAGGAGATAGTAGAGCCAAACCAGGACGCAGATGTGGTAAGTCGCCATGTTGAGGAAGTCGAGGAGGGTGCGCTCGCGGAGCCCCCCAGTGGCCATCACTGCCCAAGTGGCCAAGTGTACGCACGCCGATATCGCGAGCCCGAGGGAGATACCAAAGGTCTTAGTGCTCCAAGCCAGATGGAAGTAGGCCGCGAATAGGAAAATGGACAGCAGAACGCCCGACTCGATCAAGTAAATGGTTTGTTCGAGCAAATGCTCGCCGGATATCAGCCAATTGGGGTTGTCCCGCTGTACGAATGATGCGGCACCGACCGCCACAAACACGAGAACAATCCCGACGCCCCGAATCACGGACTTACCGAGCTTGGCTATCGACGAGTAGGAGCGGCAAAGGTGTGAGAAAATCTCGGCGATCAGGCTGAGTTTCAGAACGATGTCAACTAGCAAGCCTACCCATGCAATTCGCCAGAAATTTTCGGCGGTGACCGACGGCGCAAGGTCGGCGGCATAGAGGACCAGATGTTCAACTGCACCCAGAAATGCGAAGGCAGTGAACGCCGGGAACTGCCTATGAAGATTTCGGCGCCACATCAGGACGCCCAAGAGGAGGAGCAGAACGTCAGGGGCGACCCAAAGATAGTGCCAAAGAAATGAATGCGCCTGCAGCATAGACTCGCGGAGGCACTATACCGCGAGTCGCTGCAGGCGGCAACGTCATCGTGATCTGCGTTCTGTTTTCGTAAATCTCTCGGCTACGGTTTGCACATACCGCCGCCGCAATTGGTTCCGGTGGGGTTGCCATCGGCATGGGCTACGGTTGGAACTACCAAAGTATTGAGGAACAGTACAGCTGCAGCGACCACGAGTAGAATGCGCTTCACGGTTGTTTTCTCCTTGTTTTGGAAAATCGAACCGTGATACTTTCATGGCCTTAGCCCGGCGGGATAGATCACTTAGGGGCTTTGACTGTTCGGAATTCGTAACAGAATTCGTAACCAAATGACACTGAAATCCGCTCTGCAAGATCTTCGGGAAACCACGCTGTCCGCCGTCTCCGGGTTGCTAGCGAAACTGGCTTATCTAGGCTCTCTGCGCCGCCGGGAGGGTGGGTACATGCACTGGGGGATGTCGCTGGTGCACGGGGAGGAGTCGTCGGATCGCGCGCTGAAGGCGGCTCACACCGAGGTATTGTCTACTGTGCTCAGAACGCCCATATCGGAGCTTGCGGAAGACTTGCGACAGTCGAGCCGGGACAACGAGCAGACCCCAGGAGCTTACGTTGAAGGAATGCGCGAACAGTTCAGCGCACTGCTACCCTCGCCGCAGGACGCTTCCTCCGCCCGCCACCTTAATTCAGTACTGGTTGCGCTTTCGAGTTTGGAGAAGAACCGAGAGGCTGCCACTCCGTCAGCTTCATAGCGATCCCCACAACCTGGCCGATGATCTCGGCTTCCTGGGGATGACGCAGAACCCGAACCGGAACCGGCGACAAGGGATGCGGCTGCAGGATGATGTCATCGCGACGCATGCTGCACCAGCAGCAGGTGTGTCCGTCGCGAGTCTCCACGAAATAGATGGGGCGCTCATACTCGGAGCGCCACGAACCTTCCACAACCTTATTTCTGGTCTCATCGACCTGGATAAAACTGCCGGGAGTAAGAATCGGGTACATGGTGAAATCCTGGTGGCCGATGTATCCGTAAGTAAAATCGCTGTGGGCGAACTGGGCAAGATAGGCTAAAGGCACCAAGCCCCACTGCTCAACCATGCGGCCCAGATTGGTGGTACGTTGCTGATCAAAGCCAGGATCCATGCGGACCGGCATTTGCACTGAGGATAGCCCGGAGAGCGCTTCGGAGATGTGCGACCGTGGCGGAGCGATCATGCCCAGATCGGCTGCCATGTTGTTCATGTCAACGCCGTACCAGGCCAGCAGCTCCCGCAGGTCGCGCCGGTAAATCACAGCCAGGGTGTAAAGGCGGAAGATGCTGGGCAAAACGCTCTTGGTTTCAATGTCGGACAAACGGCTGGGGGGAATGGAGAATTCCTCGTTACGATACTTCTCCGCCATGCGTGCACTGGAAGTCTCGACGTCGCGCATGGTCAACCCGAGTTTCTCTCGCAGAGTACGAAGGCTCTTACCAGCGGGGAGCATGACACTCCTCCAAGTGCTGGACATCATAGCAGGACGTGCAGTTCTGTGTCATGAATAGTGCAAACATTTCGACGGAGCGGCGCTTGTTACGATTTCAGAACAAGCCGCATCCGCGTCCAGTCAAGGGAAGCGCTGATATCGCGACCGGAAGCTCCCGTGCCGTCTGCCGCTCCCGCCGGTAGAAATTTAGCGTGTTTGTTCGGATTTCGTAACAAGCCGAACAAAAAGGATGCCAAGTTGCCAAGCGAAGACGTTTCCAATAACTGCCCGCAGGATTTAAAACCCTGACGCTAGCTCAACCGCTCCACTCCGGCTTCTTCTTTCTTAGTCGTCTTACACGCCCAAGCCATGCGTGGAGTATTATGCGCGATCCCAAACTGTCCCTGCGCGTTCAGCACGATGATACCGCCATGCCCATTCAGTCGCTGCTTCAGATAATTCATCGCTTCCTGCGCCGCCCACTCAGGCAGATTGCCGGCCGCCACACGATCAGCGGTCCACTTGGCTAGCACAAGCTTCATAATCGGCTCGCCCCAGCCGGTAGTGGAAACCGCTGCGCTCAAATTATCCGCATAGCAGCCACATCCAATCAGCGACGAATCTCCCAGCCGTCCCGGAGTCTTGTTCAAAGTCCCTCCGGTAGAAGTGGCAGCAGCGATGTTGCCCGCGCGGTCGAGCGCCACCGCGCCCACGGTATCGTGTGAAATCTCCGGCGCGAATAAATCGTTACCATCTCTAGCGGATCCAGCCACGGCTTGCTGCATCTGATACTGGCGCAGGCGTTCCATCTCCCGTGCAATCACCAACTCTTCGTTCTTGCACAACTCCACGCCGTGCTCGGCGGCAAACTGCTCTGCCCCTTCGCCCACAAAATACACATGCGGACTCTCACTTAAAATCTTCCGCGCCGCCCGCACCGGATTCCGCACCCGCTCCACGCACCCCACGCCGCCGGCCCGCAACGTAGCGCCGTCCATGATCAGCGCATCCATCTGCACCCGCCCGTCGCGATTCAGAAAACTTCCCCGTCCCGCGTCGAAGGTCTCGTCATCTTCCATGATGACGACGGCTTGCTCAATCGCATCCAGGGCCGCCCCGCCAGCCTCCAGCACCCGCCACCCCGCCCCCAGCGCATTCCGCACCCCAACCAAATGCGCCTCCACCATGTCATCCGGCATGGCCCAAGCGCCGCCATGAACTACGAGTACGGGATCAGTTGGCAAAAAGAATTCCTCAGTAGAGAAAATGGACTGATTAGTCTAGCAGGGGGCTGGGCCCAGGGTCTCCGTCGCGCTCTATAATGCGGATACTACATAGCCCAGATGATCAACGACGGACCAAAGAGCGTTTACAAGTACCTCTCCGCCGACCGGACAAGGGGCGTACTTGAAAAGTTACTGATTCGCTTCAGCCAAGCCTCCGTCCTTAATGATGCGCTAGAGTTCAAACCTGCGCTCAAGGGAATGGGCACGCGGGCGGTGGTGAAACAAGGTGTACGTGACAGGCTCCAGGTAAAATTTCCAGGAATATTCGCTCAGATCGAGGCGCTCCACCCTCCCGAGAAGGCCGCTCAGCTCATCGCAGAAATAGTGTCCGCCGGCGCTGACGCAGTGGATACGGCGGCAAATTACGAGAGGAGTGTAAAGGAGGTATACAGGCAACTGGACGAAAACTTTGGAGTCCTTTCCCTCTCCGAAACTCCGTCGAGTGCCCTAATGTGGTCCCACTACGCGGAGGGAGGTAGGGGCTTTTTGATCGAATTCGACGCTCAGCACAGCTGGTTTTGGGATAAGAGAGAGGAACGAGACTCATTCCGCCATTTGCGGCAGATGAAATACCTTGAGCGAAATCCGGCATACTTCCTGAATCTTCCGGACGAGACGGTCCTATATACCAAGAGCATCGAATGGAGCTACGAGAAAGAATGGCGCATCATCCGCAACTTCAACGATGCGTTCGTGAAGGCCGGACCTGACGATTACGGTAAGGATGTGCTGCTGTTCGCAATTCCACCCCCGAGTGTGAGGAGCGTTGTTATTGGGTACAAGGCCACGCCGGAATCCGTCGGGCAATTGAAGAGCATGGTAAGTGCGAACCCGGCGCTCTACCATGTCAAGTTTCAGAGGGCCATCCTCAACGAGGACGGTGCAATTGACATCGTGCTAGATCCCTGATCCAGCACCGCGTGCCCCATCCTTTCCCGTCGTTGGCGAAAAGGGTGGGAGCCTGCACCACATAATCCCTGTCGCGGAAACACGCCGGTAGTCATCCGGGGCCTTCCCAGTATTAGTACTGAACACCGCCCGTCAAGCATCTCCAGACTAACCCTTGATTTGGCGATGGCAAGATTAATGAGAATGCGCTAACGTGAAGTGCTCCGGCCGCCAGTGTGTCAGACAATTATGCTATAATGTCTGACATGGCATCCGACCGCATCACCATTCGCATTCCGGAGACTCTCGGCCAGCGCCTGCGCCACCGCTCGCGGATGAAGGGGCAGCCCGAGTCGGCACTCGTCCGCGAAGCTCTCGAAACCTATCTGGGACAGCCCACCGACGCCCGACCAGCCTACGAACTGGCCGAAGAAGCGGGATTGATTGGCTGCATCGGCCGCGGCCCGAAATCTCCAGCAAGAGACCTCAGCACCAGTCCCCGCCATTTCGAAGGTTTCGGGAAATCTAAATGAAGCGCCGCGTGCTGGTAGACACCGGCCCACTGGTTGCCATTCTCTCCAGCGTGGACCAGCACCACGCCGCTTGCGTCAAAGCTCTTCATCAACTACCCGGCCCCCTATTTTCCTGCTGGCCGGTGATCACCGAGGCTGTGTGGCTGTTGCGTTCCCATCCGTCAGCTGTCCAGCAACTTCTCAGAAGCTGCTTTTCCGAGAAGCCCGGCGGTTTCCTCGAACTGCTTCCCCTAGTCGGTGCCGAGGCCAGCGCCATTGCCGAAGTGATGAAGGAGTACCAGGACATCCGCCCTCAACTGGCCGACGCCGCGCTGGTTTATCTCGCGAACCGCGAAGGGATCGACACCATCTTCACCCTCGACCGCCGGGATTTCGCCGTGTATCGCTCCGCCCACAAACGCGCTTTTCGCATCGTCCCATGAGGACGAGGAAGATGGCCAGGACGAGTAACGGCCTTACATTAGCTGGGAGATAATATAAAATAAAGCAGCTTAGCTATGCTGCCTGCCCTGCCTTGGCGGTGTTCGGGGCGTCCTGCGTCCGGGTCCAGGTGTAGCGCATGCGGTGGATCACCGTCAGCGTGGACAGCACTGCGATCACCCACAGCACCGGCGCCATGCGGTTGAAGAGTGCGCCGATGATCACCAGCACCAGCCGCTCCGGACGTTCCATGAAGCCCACGCGGCAGGATCCGATCAGCGATTCGGCGCGGGCGCGGGTGTAGCTCACCATGATGGCGCTCACCATCACGAAGGCAGTGAGCACAACGTAGAAGAATCGGTCCCCCCGCGCATAGAAGACCAGCAGGCCAAGGAACTGTGAGGCGTCACTGTAGCGGTCGACCACCGAGTCGAAGAACGCGCCGAAGCGCGTGACCCGGTTGGTGGCGCGGGCCACTTGCCCGTCGACCAGATCAAAAAATCCTGAGCCGATGATTACCAGGCCGGCGTAGAAGAACAGGCGCTGCTGCGTCAGGGCAGTGGCCGATCCGAACAGGATCGCAGCCCAGGTGTTCACGACCAGTCCCATGAAGGTGAGCACGTTAGGGTTGATGCGCGACAGCGCGAGCCAGCGGACGATGGTGTCGAGCAGCACGCCGCAGGCGCGTCCGAAGGCGCTGGTCCAGCTTCTATTAGGGGAAGACGCTGACACTATGCACCCGCCTCCTCAGGCTCAGCTTCGTCGTGGATAGTGGTCAGGCTCAGAATTTCCAGTTCGCGCTTGCCGTTCGGCGTAATGACAGTGGCCTCGTCGCCTACCTTCTTATTGAGCAGCGCGCGTCCTATCGGGGACGTGGTCGAAATTTTTCCCGCGCCTACGTCAGACTCTTCGCTCGTGACCAGCTTGTATTCGATCTCTTCATTCTTTGAGCTGTCGTAGATCTTGACGGTGGAACCCAGTCCGACTTTGTCCTTGGGGATGTTGTTCATGTTGGTCAGCGACAGGTCGGCGAGACGCTTGCCGAGCTGGCGGAAGCGCGCCTTGACGAACTCCTGGCGCTGCTTGGCCATGTGATACTCGGCGTTCTCGCT
>Ga0209415_10005837_pt1 | contig 22027 bp, 21 predicted proteins | sample PeaSoiSIISIP2007_FD_187696 | JGI IMG/M metagenome (GOLD analysis project Ga0209415, IMG submission 187696) | Peat soil microbial communities from Weissenstadt, Germany - SII-SIP-2007 (SPAdes) (version 2) | ecosystem: Environmental > Terrestrial > Soil > Wetlands > Peat | place: Germany... | reverse complement strand
TGTGGGCGTTCGCTGTTACGCTATTTCGCACACTGCGATTGGTCAAATCACACACCATCCTGACATCGCGAATGGCACGAAGGGGACCGATGGACCGCCAGGGCGAACTCAGCGTCATTCGGGCAGCGTACGCTAAACAGATTCTGGCCGCCGCGGGGGTCGTGGGCAATGCACGACTCGAGGCAGCGTTAAGCGCAACACGCCGGGAGGACTTTCTTGGAGCCGGTCCGTGGTGGATGTTGCGACGGTTCCAAGACTACGTCACGACGCCCGACGCCGATCCGGTTTACCTGTACACCGATGATCTTGTCGGCATTCTGCCCGAACGGAGAATCAACAATGGGCAACCGTCGTTGCATGCGCACCTCATTCATCAGGCATGGTTGGGGGCAGGCGAACACGTGGTGCATATCGGAACCGGCACCGGCTATTACACCGCTATCCTGGCACACATCGTTGGGCCATCGGGTCGGGTTACCGGAATAGAATATGAGCCCGAGCTGGCCGCGCGAGCCAGAACCAATTTCTCTACATACCCAAACGTCGATATTGTCGAGGGCGACGGCGCTCTTGTTTCGTTCGAAACGGCCGATGTTATTTACGTGAATGCCGGCTGCACGCGTCCGGCCGAAAGTTGGCTTGATCGGCTTGCCGAAGGCGGACGCGTGATCCTACCGATGACGTCAGACCAGAGAAAGGACCAGGGTTTTGCGGCAAAGTCGCTGGCACGGATCGAGAGGGCCGGCGCGGTGTTTCGTATCGAGCGCCGCGGCAAGGAGTATTTAGCTAGCTGGATTTCGGGGGTTGCGATTTTTCCCTGTGCCGGAAACCGCGACGAGGTATCCGAGCGTGCGCTGGCCGAATCGTTCGCCAAGGGAGGTTGGCAGAAAGTCACGCGTCTCTATCGCAATCAGGAGATTCCTGACGAGCGTTGCTGGGTTCGCGGATCGGGGTGGTGTCTCGCCTACAGCTAACATGCTGGAGCGAAGGCGATGCCCGAGCTGGGTAATTCGGCGATACGGCACCGCCAATGGGAGCGGGGACAGATGCAACAGGGGGTTGCCGATCCCATCGAGTGTGTTTCAGGATGAAGCTGCTATGGACAACCTCATTGCTTACTGCGCAATCGTGCTTGCCGCGCTCTTACCGATTTTGCGCCGCTCCTATATCGGGTATTTTTGGGCGTGTGGACGTGCCACCGTGATACGGATTGATCGCACGATTGTCAGTGGTGGCGACGTGTCAGGATGGGCTTGGGTGCCGACGATCGAATACCATGCGGCGGGGAGGAAATGGGCCTCTCCGATGTCGTATTCGCAAAGGCTAGGAAGCTTTTTTGGGGGGCCTGATTCGAAATATTCGGTCGGCAACGAGGTCGAAATCCTTTACAATCCCAGGAAGCCGTCGCGTTTTACACTCAAAGGCTGGTCCAGCTGGCCCCAATATATTGTTATTGCGATTGTCGTTTTCGTACTGTTGGTTTCGCGTGGGATAAATTGACACCACGCGCGTACCACCCGGCTAACTTTTAATTGCTGCTTTTGGCCCTCTTTCACCGTGGGCGGCATCGACTGGCTATCGGGGGATAAGCCGCCGCACCAGGGGCGGATCTGACCCGACAGCGACATGAATGCCGGATCGAATTCTGCCGACTGAAACGTCTCTTATCGGCCCCCGTGCCGAAACACGCCTAAGCCGCCGGCAACAGCTTCAGGGCCGGGGCCGCTGGCGATCGGGCCTTCGTGGCGTCGTAATAATCCCAGGCCTTTTCATGCACGTAATACACGAAGGGGCTGATCACGATGCTGAAGGCGGTGAGCCCTGCGGCGGCCGCGAGATCGCGGACGAAGAGATAATTGACGCCAAATTCCGACACCCCGGTCACGACCTCGTAGGTGGCCGTCTTGGCCAAAGCCCTGCTCACCTTGACGCTCGCGAAACGCGACCGCCCGTTTTCCTCGCCCTCCGCCTCGCCTGGTAAAGGCACATGCACCGTGGCCTCGAGCGGATTGGGATGTCGCGCCGAGGCGGGGCCGTAATAGTGCCAAGCCGCTTCATGAGCGAAATACGCGATGGGGCCGGCGACAAGCGACAAGCTCGACAACCCCGCCGCGGTCGCCAGCTCGCCGATCACGAAATAATTCGCGCCGAAGTCGACGGTCGTGACCATCACGCGATAGGTGAAGGTCTTGACGACCGCATGCCACGTGTCGAAGGGCGCGGGCTCGCCGGAAGCCGGCGTCTCCGCGGAATGCGCTGCTCGCGCGGCGGGCACTGGCGTCGGGGACGGCGCGGTCCGCCGCAGTCTCTCCCCCAAGCCGCTCAACATTCCGCTCAACATGCCACGGGGAAGCAGGCGCGGCGCCAACACGGCGGCGCCGCCGATCAATAACCCGGGAATGAGCGCCGCCTCGACGATCGCCGCGCCCGCCGCGACAGCCCCAAGAGCAGCGACGCTCCCGACGACGCCCGGCCCAAAAAACGAGCTCGGAAACCAACCCCTCGCGTGCATGAAAGACGTCGTCAAAGGGGTTTCCCCATCATCGAGGTCGCCGTCGGGCGATACGAGCGGCGTGAGAGTGCCGCCGTCAGGTGACGGCGGCATGACCGCGCGGGCCTGCCGAACCGCGCGGGCCGCATCATCATCACGGCCGCGAGCAACGTGGGTACGACCACAGCGGGGAAGATCATCGCAAGTAAGAGGGCCGCCGACCGACAAGCATCGATGGAAGCTTGTCGGTCGAGGCGGCGCAATAAAGCGATTGCGCCCTACGGCCCCGAGCGGGACTGCCGGCGTCTTTCGCTAGAGCGGCGCCGGCGCGATAACGACGACATCAGTGCTCGGCCCGCTCTTCGGCGACGGCTTGGTCCAGTGGATATCGCCCCTGAGATTGGCCGCGGCGGTCGCGGCCTTGGAGAGCGTGATTGAGAGCTTCTCCTGCTCCTTGGGGGCGCTGCGCGGCAGGTTCCACGTGGCGACGGTGGCCTTGCTCTTTTCGTCGACGTGGGTCCCCTGATATCCGGTGCCGGTCGCCGCCACCACCGTGGTGTCGGCCGGGATCGTCAGGTTGATCGTCAAGCCCTCCGCGGTCACGCCTCTGCCCAGGACCCCATTGTTCGTGATCGTCACCGGGTAGGTCACGCCGCCAGCCCCGGGCTCTCCCTTTGCGATCTGCCCCACCATGGGTGCGCGCGGTCCGATTTCGTCGCGCGCCCACGAGTAGATTTGCTGCAGCTGCCCTTCGGACAGACGCGATCGCGAGAAATTGCCCATGTCCAGATTGGTGGCGTTTTGCCCGAGGATGGCCCGATACTTCGGCATTGCAGTCGTATGGTTGTAGACCATGTCGGCGAAGTCGTCGAAGCCCATGTTGTACGCGCCCAAGCTGTTACCGCGCGGGGCGTTCAAGGTCGCGCCGTGACACTGGCCGCAGCCCATATTGATCGCGACGGCCTGGCCCGCGGGCGCGCCGGCGGGAACCTCCACCCGCCACTTGCCGGGCGTCGCCGGCTTCGGCAGCGAGGCGAAATAGGCGGCGAGATCGGCGGCGTCTTTTTCGCTGACTTGGCTTTCGACGAAAGCCGGCATGATTCCCCAGGGCTGACGGACGGCGCGCTCGATCTGCGCGGCATTCAATCCGCGGCCAGCGAGGTCCGGGCCGAAGCCGCCTTCGCCGTTGAGGCCGTGGCAGTCCTTGCAGTCCGTCAATCTGGGTGCCAGCCGATCCCAGTAGGCTTTCCCGGCGGCAGCATCGCCCGTGGTCTGGGCCGAAGCAGCGCTTTGCGCGAGTGGCAACACCAGCAACGCGACCAACATCTTTCTCATCGGGCTTCTCCCTTAACAGGCGCAGAAATACGCAAACCTACGAACCCAATGTAGCACCGGGATGACGGGCCTGCCAACGACGCTGCTCGGCATGGACCGCGAGCTGGCCTTAATCACGCACGCAACCGAACGCGTGCAGGGCTGCGCCGCCATTCCGCGAGGCGGCCGCGAGTTCAAAAGCACGAAAGCGCGGATCACGCACCGCGCTCTTCAACCTTGAAAATCGAGAGGTAGAACTTCGGCGCAACATCCTGGAGCCCGGCCTCGCTGAGAATGCCGATGACCATGATCTTTGCGATCTGAAAAGTCTCACTCCCGGTTCTGATCGTGGCGATATTCGAGCCGCGCAGGAATTCCACGTCGGCGAGGCGGCACGCCGAGGGGCTGTGCTCCTCTTCATTGACACGGGCTAAGGCGGCCTTGATGCCCGGCGCATCGCTTCGCAAGATCGCCGCAACCTTTTCGGCCTGCTGCCGGGTGTCGCAGATCAAGGCGGTGTCAGCTTCGATTTCTCGTGCATGCGCGGCCTGAAGGGCGGAGACGAGCATTGCCGCACCGATCAGGGATTTCACGTGCCGGTTCGCCACCGCGAGCGCGAGGGCGGACAGCTTGGTCTTGGTCGTCATGGTGATCTCCTGTTTATCGAGGAGGAGGGGGGATCGCCCCCCGATGTTCAGGAGCATAGGGAGCGGGCCGGGAGCCAGATGTGCCGGCACGCACAAGATTGCGCTTTTTCGCCAGATCAAACGTGGAGCTCGCGCTCGATTTCGGCGCTGTTCTCCAGGCAGTAATAGCCGGCAAGCCGGCTGACCACCGCTTCGCGCATCCAGTGTGACAGAATGCGGCTCACGTTCTCTCGGGAAATTCCAGCCATCGCGGCCAGATCGGTCTGCGTAACCTTCTGTCGGATCAGGATGCGCCCTTTGCCGACTTCATGACCGAAGGCCTCCGCCAGGCTCAAGAGCACGCGCGCTACCCGCCCCTTGAGAGACGCGAAGGTCGCGGCCACGAGCGCGTCATTGGTGGCGCGCAGACGACGCGCGAGGAGCATCATGCCGTGCCGATAAAGCTCCGGATGGTCGTTGGCGAACCCCTCGAAGATGGCGCTGCTGATGAAGCACAACTTCGATTCCCGCAGCGCCTCGACCGAGGCCGAGCGCGGGGTGCCGTCAAGCATCGACAGTTCGCCCACAATGGCGCCCGGTCCGAGAATGGCGAGAATTCGCTCGCCGCCGGCGGCGGTGATGACGCTGACCTTGAGCAGGCCCTCGTCCAGCCGGTAGCAGCCGTCCGAGGGATCGCCGGAAAGGAACAGGGACTGATCGGCCTTGAGCGAGACGGAGCGACCCTTGGCGAAAAGGTCCAAGAAGAGCTTCGTCGGCAAACCCGACAGCACATGATCGGCAGCGGGCGGTGGTATCGCCATGCAAGCCCTCCAAGGCGGGAGCGCGGGCCAAGGTTTTGCGCCAATATAGCGCACCGGCGTCGATTCATGCCCACGTTCTGGCGTATGATGCCGGTCCGCAGTGGCGGTGTCGGTCCAGACGCTCGAACCCGAAGGTGGCAGGGAGAGGTGAGCCTTGGAAGCAGGCGAAGTCGACTCTGCAGGCCGGCCGGATATGCGGCGCAAGCTCGCCGTCATCCTGGCATCGGACGTGGCCGGCTACAGCCGGCTGGTCGCTGCCGATGAGGAAGATACGGTCCGCCGTTTTCGGCAGGCCGCTGCCGCTTTCTGCGAGCGCGTGCAGAGGTATCGCGGCCGGGTGTTCAACACCGCCGGCGATGCGATCCTGGCGGAGTTCGAAAGCGCGGTCGATGCCACCCGCTGCGCTGTCGACATTCAGGACGCCAACAGCGAGCAGAATGTCGCGGTTGACCCGTCGCGGAGGCTCCTGTTCCGCATTGGAATCGCGATCGGGGACGTGCTGGTTTCCGACAACGGCGATCTTCTCGGGGATGGCGTGAATGTCGCGGCCCGGCTCGAAGGCATTGCCGAGCCGGGCGGCATCTGCATTTCCGAGGACGTCAGGACCCATGTGCTGAACAAGATCAGCGTCGGCTTCCAGGACCTCGGCGAGCAGATGCTGAAGAACATCCCGCGGGCCGTTCGGGCCTTTCGGCTCGGCGGTGCCGTCGACAATATGCCCGCACCATCAGTAAGATCGAAACGCAGGTTTGCGGCTCGTATGTGGGTCAGCGGCGCGGTTGCGGCCATCACGCTTCTCGCTGTTTCGGGCGCGGTTCTTGTCGCCCGATATCCATCGGCTCCCCCGCCCGCCGCCTTCTCCCCCGCCGTAGCCCTGGCCGGCGCCGATCGCCGGTTCGATCCTGCCAATGTGCCGCTGGTGCCCGACCGGGTTCGCGACGGCATGGTCGATTATGTCCGGCGACCGGGTTTCAAGGCGATCGCGATCTCGCGCAACGGCTGGGGCCTATCGGGCGGGCTTTCCGATTCGGCCGGCGCCGAGCGCGACGCGCTCGATCGATGCAAGCGGCGCGATCCCAACGGCGACTGTCGGATTTACGCGGTGGGCGACAGTGTGGTCTGGCCGCCATCGCCGGCGCCGCTCCCAGCGGACCTCCATCCGGAGCCGCTCGATATTGCGCTGCTGCCCACCGATAGCGGCATCGTCAAGGGAATGCCGACCGCAGCCGGCATCGAGGCCTTCCTCAAGGCAAAGAACCACAAGGCCCTTGCGGTGAACGAGGCCGGCTTCCCCTCCGGTTTCTCCTCCAATGCGGATCGTGCCGACCCGGCGGAGGCGATCCGTCTCGCGGTCGAGCGTTGTGCGGATTACGCGAAGTCGCCCTGCGTGCTGGTGTCCCTCGATGGTTTTCTGACCGTGCGAATCCCCCGTTCCTACGGCCGGGTTCGGCTCTATACGCTGGGCGGCGAAACCGAGATGGGCGAAGCCGACAAGGAGCGCATTGCCAAGATCTATGGCGGCAAGGATTGGCGGGCGCTGGCGAAGGGAGGATCTGGGCGCTGGTACGCCGTCAATGCGGCGGAGTCCGAAACGGCCGCGGCCGATCGCGTCGTGGACGATTGCCGCCGCGCCGAGACGGAGTGTGAGCTGCGTGCGATCGGAAATTTCCGTGTCGACAAGCGCTAGCTCGGAAAAACGAGTGAACAGGCTTTCATGACCTGCAGGCGGCCTACTCGCGTAATCGTTTCGAACGCATGCTTTGCGATCGTGGCGGCGTTCGGTGTCGCGTCATCCGCGGTTGCGCAGAAAGGGCCTTTGCCTGCCTTGCAGCGAATCGACCGCGATCGCCTTTGCGTCACCAACGGCGCGGTCGCGGCGCTGGCCGACGGCCGGCTCGCGATCGACACCCCGAGCTCGCGAGCGATCGTTCAGGCCGGCACCGGCAGCGCCACGGATCAGATTGCGGAGGTTCACTTCCAATATTTGGGACCCAGTGCGGACAGCAGGCCATTGGCCTCGGGCGTATTGCGCCGCCAGATCGGCCTGAAGCTGAAGGCCGAGGACAGCTGCAATCTGATCTATGCGATGTGGCACATCGAGCCCGACACTAGGGTCGCGGTTTCGATCAAGCAGAACCCGACCCAGCACACGCACCAACAGTGCGGCGTTCGCGGCTACGTCAACTTCAAATCGCAGGTCAACGCGGCGCTGCCGCCGATGCGCGCCGGGGAGGCCCACGTTCTGCGGGCCGAGCTTCACGGCAAGGAGCTGACGGTTACGGCCGATGGCAAGGTCGCATGGCAAGGGTCGTTTGGAAGCGGAACCACACTGCCGGCCGGGCCGCCCGGATTTCGCACCGATAACGCGCGGTTCACGTTCGAATATTTCGCCGCCGTGCCGCCCCGATCACGACCGCCGGCGCAACCAGCACCGCCCGGTCAGGGCCAATGCATGATCTCGGAGGGTGATTGATCCCGCCACGCCCCGCTCTCGTCGACGGTTGTCGCGGTCATCCGCGCCTATGCCTGTGTGCCACTGCTGGCCTGCCGGTGATCGCGGGCTCGGAACGGCGTCCCAATCGACCGAACGCGACGTCCGGCGGAAATGCACAATCTTGTGCGCGCCAGCACATCGGCCATGACGGCCGCTCCCTATGCTCCTGAACATTGAAGAGCAATCCTGCTCTTCACTTACACAGGAGACGATCATGTCAACACGTAAGTCGATGTTTGCTCTTGCAGCGCTCACCACCGTCGCTACGGCGGCGCTTTCTCCAACCGGCGCATCCGCTTGGGGCGGCCATGGGGGCGGCTTCGGTGGCTTCCATGGTGGTGGCTTCCACGGTGGTGGCTTCCATGGCTTCGGGGGCTACCATGGCTTCGGTGGCTACCGTGGCGGTTGGAACTGGGGCTACGGCAGTTGGAACCACCGCTATCGGAACTATTGGTCCTACTGCTGCTATAGCTCCTATGGGTCCTATGGGTCCTATAGCCCGGTCTACTCGGCGTCATCCTATACGCCGCCGACCTACTCGGCGCCAACCTACTCGACGCCATCCTACTCGGCGCCATCCGCCCCGTTCGTCGTGAACCAGAAGGTCGTTGTCGAAGGAAACAACAACAGCGGCCCGCCTCCGGTCGGTCCGGAAGGGCCGCCTCCGCCGCGTTGAAGACGGCATGGTACGGAATGCACCATGCTCCAGCGCCCACCGACTGGCCGGACCACTGCGGTCCGGCCAGTTTTCGTATTTGACTCGGCAAGAACCTTGGCCTTGAGCCGCCCGAATGGACAACCTCGTCCGGCGGTGAGACAGCGTAGAGATAGTCCGCCGGTTCTGCTAAACATATCAAAGACACGTGCGAAGCTTCGATGGCATGAGATGGCGATGCGCATCGCTCGGACCCGGGGTCGCGGCTATGCCTGCCGCCGCCGGTCACCGCGGGGATGCGCTTGAGGAAGCGGTCGAATAGCGAGGGAACGCTATGGCAATAGAGCTTACAGTGAATGGAGTTCGGCATTCCGTCGACGTGGCGCCGCAAACGCCGCTGCTCTGGGTGATCCGCGATCACCTCGGGCTCACGGGCACCAAGTTCAGCTGCGGCATTGCGCAATGCGGGGCCTGCACGCTGCACATCGACGGTCGACCGGTGCGCTCCTGCAGCTTTCCGGTCTCGGCCGCGGCCGGCAAGGCGGTGACCACCATCGAAGGCCTGTCGCCGGACGGGACGCATCCGGTGCAGCTCGCCTGGATCGATCTCGACGTGCCGCAATGCGGCTATTGCCAGTCCGGCATGATCATGAGCGTCGCGGCGCTGCTCGCCAAGCGCCCGAATCCGACCGATGCGGAGATCGACGCCGAGATCACCAATGCGTGCCGTTGCAGCAGTTACCACCGCGTCCGCAAGGCGATCCGACAGGCCGCCGCCGCGATGCCGGCGGCAGGGAGGGCTCTGTGATGACCAACGATCTCCGCAAACCGGGCCTGTCGCGCCGTGATGTTCTGTCCACCGCCGCCGTCGCGACCGGTGCGCTCGTGGTCGGCTTCTGGATGCCGCAGCGCGCTGCCGCCAAGGAGATAAATTCAGCGGGCACCACGGCAAATGCCGCGTGGGCGGTCGACCCCGCGGTCGATGAGATCAACGCCTGGGTGGTCGTCGCGCCCGACGATACCGTGACCATCCGCATCGCCCAGACCGAGCTCGGCCAGGGCGTGTGGACCTCCAATGCCATGATGGTGTGCGAGGAGCTGCAATGCGACTGGAGCAAGGTCCGGCCGCAATACGCCTCCGCCAATCGCGACGGCCAGGAAATGGCACCGGCATGGACGCTCGACGTCATGGGCAAGGGCGCCACCGACCCCTTAGGGGGCGGCGAGCCCGAGTTCGGCGGGCGCAACCGGACCGGCATCACCGGCATCCCGAACAGCCTTTACCGGCGCATGCGGACCAACGCGGCGGCCTCGGTGAGGGACGGCCGCTATTATCTCCAGCTCGCCGGCGCGGAGGCGCGCGAGCGGCTGCTGCTGGCGGCCGCCAAGGCCTGGGGCGTGCCGGTCGAGGAGGTGCGTTCCGCCAACAGCGTCATCACCCACCAGCCTACGGGGCGCACCACCACCTACGGCCAGGTCGCCGCGCTTGCGGCGCAGACGCCCCACCCGAATCCTGAGCGGATACGCATCAAGCCGCCCTCGGAATGGACCCTGATGGGCACCGAGCAGAAGAATCTCGATGTCCCGCTGAAAGTCACCGGCAAGACCATCTACGGCATCGACGTCAGGCTGCCCGGCATGAAATGGGCGGCCGTGCGGTCCTGCCCGGTCTACGGCGGCACGGTGAAGAGCTACGATTTCGAGCGCATCCGCAACCAGCCGGGCGTCATCTCGGCGATCGCGTTCCCGATCCCCGATCCGGCCTTGATTCGAGACCGCACGTTCAGCGGCGGCGTCGCCGTCATCGCGGACAGCTGGTACCAGGCGAAGACCGCAGTCGATCAGCTGCCGATCGAGTGGAATGTGCCGCCCAAGAACGCTGCATTCAACACCGCCAACATGCGGGCGACCCTGATGTCGGCCATGGACAAGCCCGGCAAGGTCCGCGTCAATCTCGGGGACTGCGACCGCGCCTTCGCGAGCGGCGCACGAATCGTCGAAGCGACGTACTCGACGCCGTATCTGCCGCGCGCCCGGATGGAGCCCGGGAACGCGACTGTCCTCGTCACCGATGACCGGGTCGACATCTGGATCGGCGACCAGAGCCCCCAGGAGACGCGCTTCTCGGCCGCGAAGATCACCGGCATTCCGGAACAGAACGTCTATCTCCACATGTGCCACCTCGGCGGCGGCTTCGGCCGCAACGGCAACGGCCCGCAGGCCGAGCAGGCGATCTACATCGCCAACCAGAACCGCGGCACCCCGATCCACCTGCTGTGGACGCGCGAGGAGGACTTCATCAACACCACCTATCGGGCGATGGGCGTCGCCCGCCTGCGCGCCGCGCTCGATGCCGATGGCTGGCCGATCGCGATCGAGGTCAGGACCGCCATGGACGAGACGGCTCCGGGCGCGACCGCCTGCTTCGACAAGGTCTCGTGCTACTATGCGCCCAGCTACCGCTTCTCGACCCACACCGCCGCCTTCCACGTTCCGGTGGGCACGCGGCGCGGCGTTGGCCAGCCGGCCCACGAATTTTATCGCGAGAGCTTCTTGGACGAGCTCGCCCACGCGGCCGGCCGGGACCCCTACCTCTATCGCCGCGAGCTGATCTCGCGCACCAACCTTCCCTACCGGGCCGACATGATCAAGGCGCTGGACACCGCGGCCGAGATGTCGGGCTGGGGCACGCCGCTGCCGCGAGGCAAGGCCCGGGCGATCGCGCTGGAGGAGCGCGGGGCCGAAGGCGGCGGCCATGCCACCATCAGCGCCGTCGTCCACACCGTCTCGATCAGCCGGCAGGGCGAAGTGCGCCTCGAGCGCGTCGACATCGCGCATGAGGAAGGGTTCGGCTTGGTCAATCCGCTGTCGGTCAGGAAGCAGCTCGAAGGCCAGATCGTGTGGTTCTACAACGACGCGATGCATCAAGAGTGCAACGTCACGGAAGGTCGCATTGCGGAGAACAACTTCGACACGTTCCCGCTGTCGCGGATCAACGAGGATCCGCCGGAAATCAACATCAGCTTCTTCAAGACCGGGCATTGGCTCAACGGCATGGGCCATGACCGCGGCACTTCGGTGCAATCCGGCATCGCGGATGCGGTCTTCCAGGTTACCGGCAAGCGTTACCGGGACCTGCCGTTGCGCAACCACGACCTGAGGTGGAGCTAGGCCGCCTTCTGGGGAGGAACGCATGACCACACGTCGTACCGTGCTTGCCGCGGGTGCCGGCCTCGGCGCTGCCGCGGTGGCATCGGGCGTCCCGTCCGCCGAGGCCCAGACCACGCAAAAGACGTTCGTGCTGGTGCACGGCGCCTGGCACGGCGGCTGGTGCTGGAGGCGCGTCGCCGACATCCTGGAGCGCAAGGGCCACAAGGTGTTCACCCCGACGCTCACCGGGCTCGGCGAGCGCTCTCACCTGATGAGCCGGGACATCAACCTCGATACCCACATCGCCGACGTGGTCAACGTCTTCAAGTGGGAGGACCTCAAGGACGCCGTGCTGGTCGGCCACTCCTACGGCGGCTGGGTGATTTCCGGCGCCGCCGAGCAGGTGCTGCCGCGCCTCGCCTCCATCGTGTTCCTCGACGCCTTCATGCCGGACAACGCCACGCGCGGCCTCGACAACACCTCGGAGTTCAGCCGCAAGGGCATTCTGGCGGCGATGGAAAAGGGCGAGGTGTCGCGCCCGTCGCCGACCGCGGAAATGTTCCAGGTCAACGCGAAGGACCGCGCCTGGGTGGATTCTAAGGTGACGCCGCAGCCGGTCGGCGTCGCGCTGCAGCCGATCAAGCTGACCGGCGCGCGCGACAAGGTGGCGAAGAAGACCTACATCCGGGCGGCGTCGTACCCGCAGGCGACGTTCGACAAGTATCTCGGCATCTGCAAGGCCGACAAGACCTGGCGCACCTACGAAATACCGTGCGGCCACGACGTCATGGTGGACATGCCGGAGCGGCTCGCGGAGGTGCTGGTGGAGGTGGGGTGACCCCTTCATCCCTCCCCGTCTTCGGTCCGAAGACGGGGAGGGAGAAGCAAGCGCTCATTCCATCGGCGCGAACAATTCTTCCGCTCGCATCTGCCGGGTCGTGAAACCCTGCTCGTGCAGGTACCGGCACAGCGTGTCGATCGCCTTGCGGTTTGCCTCGACTCCGTAAGGCCAGATGTCTTCGCCCAACACCGCCTGCGTCGCGCGGTACTCCGCCTCGATCCACGGCAGCGTCAGCGCGAACGCACTCAGCTTCTCGAAATCCGCAACCGCCATTGCCTTGGCCTTGGCGAACGCATCGAACAAATTCTTCGCCATCCAGGGATGCTGCTCGGCGAGGCTGTTGCGGATGCCGACGGCGTGCATCAGCGGATAGATGCCGGCCTTGCGGTAGTAGGCTTGCTCTGCCGTGCGGTAGTCGGGGAACAGCCTCGCCACATTGGCGGCACCACGCAAAAAGCACGAGGGCGGGCGTGCCGAGAACACCGCGTCGAGATCGCCGTCGGCCAGCATGCCGGCGAGCGTCTTGCCGGGCGGGATGGGCTCGATCTCGACGCCGGCGATCGGCTCGATCTTCACCGCGTCGCGCGCCGGCTGCTCGAGCCCGCCCAGCCGCCAGCGCAGGCCCGACGGCTTGATGCCGTATTCGTCGGACAGGAGCCCGCGCATCCACACCAGCATGGTGGTGAGATATTCGGGCGTGCCGATGCGCTTGCCTTTGAGGTCGGCCGGCGACGCGATGCCGCGGTCGGTGCGCACGAAGATCGCCGAGTGCCGGAACGCGCGCGACAGGAACACCGGGATCGCGGTGTAATGGGCGCGGCCCTGATCGCGTAGGGTGATGTAGGTCGAAAACGACATCTCGGAGACGTCGAATTCCTGGGCTTTCAGGTTGCGCACGAACAGCTGGTTCGGCTCGACGACGTGATAGGTGACGGCGCAGCCCTCGACTTTCACCGTGCCGTCCCGGATGGCGCGGATGCGGTCGTACTCGCCGGATGCGATCGTGATGGATATGTCAGGCACGAACACGTATCCTCGTCGTAGGAAGGGCAAAATCGCCTGTCGGGGCAGACGGGCTGCGTCCGCCTTTTCGGGGATTTGCCCACGCTGTAGAACATCGAGGCCCACCCCTGCGGAATCCCACGGGCGGGAACTTTGATGACACTTCAGGCGTTTCGTGTAGCTAATCAAATCGACAAATGACAGGGCGGCAGATGGACAAGACTCGAATCAAGGGCGCAGGGAAGCTGGTTGACGGTTCTGGGAAAGCCGCCAAAGTGGCGCGAGATGCCAAGCCCACGGCTAAAGGCAGAGCCGACAAGGCGGTGGGCAAAGGGCCGGGTGCGCCCGGCAGCAAAAAGGATAAGCTTTCCAACGATTTCTCGACTTAGCCGTTCATGCTTTACGCCTTCCCGAACCGCTCCGCCGGTGGCGCGATCTCGGTCACCAAATCCCGCACCAGCGGCTTGTTGGACAGCGGCATCACGGTCATCTCGCGCTCTTCGAGCCGCTCCGTGCAGGCATAGAGGGTGGCGCCGTCGATCTCCATCATGCATTCCTTGCAGGCGTTGGCATTGATGCAGGAGAACCGGATCGCCAGCGTCGGGTCGCGGTTCGCCCGGATCCAGCGCAGGCCGTCGAGCACCGATTGGCCGGGCTCGAACGGCACCGCGAAGGTCTCGAAATGCCCGGCCTGCGCATCGAGGCCGCGCCACACCTTCAATCGGGCGAGTCGTGCGCTCTCGGTCATTGCGCTGCCGCCAGTCCTTGCGCCGGTGGTGCCGAGTTAAGATCGATGCGGCCGTCGCGCCAGCGCACCATCTGGTTGACGCGCCATTCGGGCAGCATGCCGGGGAAATCCTCGCGCTGATGGGCGCCGCGGCTTTCGGTGCGCCGCAGCGCTGCCTGCGCCACCACGCGCGCGACCAGCAGCATGTTGCGCAGGTCGAACCAGTCGATGCGGCGCATGTCGAACCGGGAACCGTCGCCGAACGGACGCTCGCCGAGGTCGCGCGCGAGACCGTCGATTGCCGCAATGGCGCGCGCGAGCTTGTCGGCGGTGCGGAACGGGCCGACATCGTCCGCCATGATGGCCTGCAGGCGCACGATCATGTCGGCGGAGTTGGGCCCATCGGCCACGCCGTCCGCCGCGACGAGATCGAGCGCGGCTCGCGCGGCCTGCTGACGGAACGGCTGCGCCTTCATGCGAGCGACGCGTTCGGCCGCGCTGCGCCCCGCTCTGCGGCCGAACACCAGCGCTTCGGTCACGGCATTGCCGGACAGCCGGTTGGCGCCGTTGGCGCCGCCGACCGCTTCGCCCGCAACCAGCAGCCCGGGGATTTCGGTTTCCATGCGGGCGTCGGCCGCGACGCCGCCCATGTGGTAATGCGCGATCGGGGCGACCTCGACCGGCATCCGGGTGAGGTCGATTGAGTTCTTCGCCAGCCGGTCGATCACCGGGCCGAACGCGGCGCGCAACTCGGCTTCCGACAGATGCGCGAAGGAGAGATAGGCGCCGCCATGGGGCGAGCCGCGGCCGGCCTCGACCTCCTTGACGATGGCGTAGGTGGCGCGGTCGCGGGTCAGCACATAGGCGCCGTCCTCGTTCGAGCCGTAGCGCGAGGTGAACTCCTGGCCGAGCCCATTGAGCAGCCGCCCGCCGAGCTTGTAGCGGAACGGGTCCCACATGATCGGGTCCATCCCGATCAGCCGCGGCGCCAGGTGGCCGATGGGGAAGAACTGCACGAACTCCATGTCGATGAGCGGCGCGCCAGCACGCAGCGCCAGGGCGTAGCCGTCGCCGCCCATGTTGGCCGAGGCGCTGTTGCGCCGGTAGAGCCGCGTCAGCCCGCCGGTCGCCACGATGGTGGCCTTGGCCGCGACGGTGACTGGCGCGCCGGAAGTGAGATGCAGCGCGGTCGCGCCCACCACCTCGCCGTCGTGGCATGCGAGGTCGGTAATGAACAGATCGCCGGCCTTGCGGATGCCGGGCGTCTTGTTGACGACGGTGCGCAGCGTCTTCGAAACCGCCGGCCCGGTGTTGAGGAAATCCACATAGACGCAGCGCGGCCGGTCGTGACCCGGCGCCGCGGTGGCGGCGATACGGCCGTCATCGCGGCGCGCCCAGCCGACGCCCCAGGCGTCCATCTGGCGGATGCAGTCCGGCCCTTCCTCGCACAGCAGGCGCGACAGGCTCTCGTCGCACAGCCCGCGCCCGGCCTCGAGGGTGTCGTGGAGATGATGCGTCCAGTGATCCGGCGTTTCCGAGCCGAGCGCGACCGCGACCGTCATCTGCGCCATCACGGTGGCGCCGCCACGCCCGATCAGGCTGCGGTCGGCGAGCAGCACCTGCGCGCCGCCGCGCGCCGCCTCGATCGCCGCATACATGCCGGCGCCGCCCGATCCGATCACGAGCACGTCGGTCTCGACGTGCATGGGGTTGGTCATGAGCATGGCTCCTTCTTCACCTCCCCCTGCAGGGCGGAGGTCGCCGCGCCCTTGCGCGGCGGGAGGGGGTGACGGCGGCGCAACGCTCCCAGCACCAAGTGAATCTGCACCGCCGTCACCCCACCCCGGATCGCCTGCGGGCGGTCCGACCCTCCCCCTGCAGGGGAGGGTGGAAGGGGTTACGCCGGTAGCGGCTTGCCCAGGGTCTCCGGCAGGAACGGGGCTGCCGCGAGGCTCAGCACGTAGACCAGCGAAATCGCTAACGCGGCGTGACTGAAGCCGCCCAGATTTGCGATGATCCAGCCGGAAATCATCGGGCCAAGCCAAGCGATCAGCCGCGGCGTGTTGAATACGAAGCCGGCCGCGGTCGCCCGCATGCGGGTCGGGAACAGCTCGGGCAGCCACGCCGCCATCCAGGTGTACTGGCCGGACACGAAGGCGCCGCACAGGCCGGCGCCAATCAGCATGACGGTGAGGTCCTCGGCCCACCAGAACAGCAGCAGCACCGAGAGAAGCGACCCGATGACATACGAGATCGTCACCGATTTGCGGCCGAAGGCATCGGCCAGGAAGCCGAACGCCGCATAACCGATCACGGCGGTGCCGTTGAGGGCCATGCCGGCATAGCTCTGCCATTCCTGGTTGGATAGGCCCGCCTTGGTGGCGACCGCCCCGATATAGGGCGGAATCCAGGCCGAGATGCCCCAGAACGCGAAAGTGGTGGCAAGCGACATGGCGAAGCCCAGCATGACGCGGCGCCGGATCTCCGGCTCGGCGAACAGGTCGGTCACGGTGAAGCGCGCCAGCGCCGCGTCCTGGGCGCCGAGCGCGGCGCCGCTGCGCTTGCGTTCGAGGGCGGCCTGGCGCTGGTCGTTGACGCGCTCCCAGCGTTCCGACTCTGGGATGGCACGGCGCACCCAAAGTGTCAGCAGGGCCGGCAGCACGCCGATCAGGAACATGTAGCGCCACGCATTCGGTCCCATGGCGCCGACGTAGAGCCATGCGAAGGACGCCAGGAAAAACCCGACTCCGAGCCCGCATTGCATCAGCCCGACGCCGCGGCCGCGCGCGCGGTCGGGCCACAGCTCGGCGACGATCGACGCGCCGGTGACCCATTCGGACCCGATGGCGACACCGACCAGGAAGCGCAGCACCGCGAAGGAGACCCAGTCCCACGCAAAGGCGCTCAGCCCCGTCATGATCGAGTAGGCGAGGATCGCGAGCAGCATGGTGCGCTTGCGGCCGAGATAGTCGGCGAGCACGCCGCCGATCAGTCCGCCGACGCCCCAGCCGAGCAGGGTGAGCCCGATGACGGTGCCGGCGTAGGTCGGAATCTGGCTGTATTGCGAAGGATCGAGCAGTTGCCGCAGCGCCGAGCCGATCGCCATCACCAGCGCGAAGGTCTCGTAGCCGTCGAACATCCAGCCGAGATTGGACGCGATCAGGGTGTTCCACTGGCTGCGATTGAGCAGGCGATACCAGGGTGTCTCGGCGGCGATCACGGCCTGCGACATGGTACGGGCCTCCAGGTTAGGCCGGCTTGCCGGCCTGGCGTTTGCGGGCCGCGGATTTTACCGCCTGGATGATTTCCGGATACGCGGCACAGCGGCACAGATTGCCCGAGAGATAGTCGCGAATGCGCTCGTCGTCGGGGTCGGGATGCTCGTCGAGCAGCTGCTTGACCATCAGCACGAAGCCCGGCGTACAGAAGCCGCATTGGAACGCGCCCTGCTCGATGAAGGCCTCCTGAACCGGATCAAGCACATTGTCGCGGTCGAGGTGCTCGACCGTCTCGACCCGCGCGCCGTCCGCAAAGGCCGCAAGATACAGGCAACCCGACACCGCGCGGCCGTCGACGATCAGGGTGCAGCAGCCGCACAGCCCCTGGCCGCAGCTCTCGCGCGCGCCGTAGAGGCTGAAATCGTTGCGCACGACCTCGAGCAGGGTGTGGTAGGCCGCGATGCTGGCCGAGACGGGCTCGCCGTTGAGGGTGAAGGAGATGGTTCGGGTGGCGGTCATCAGGCATCCTCGATCGGGCGATTTTCTTTGGCACGCAGCGCGCGCAGCACGGCTTCCGGGTTGAGCGGCAGCTCCATCAGCCGCACCCCGACGGCGTCGTCGATGGCGTTGCCGATGGCGGGCGACACGCAGAAGGTCGCGACCTCGCCGACACCCTTGCCGCCGAACGGGCCGTTATGCTGGTAGGCTTCGATGGTCTCGTTCTCGAACGTCACCGGCAGGTCGTGGATGCCGGGGATCTTGTAATCCGCGAGCGACGCGTTGGTGACCTGGCCGCCGTCGAAATGCATCTTCTCGAACATGGTGAAGCCGAGCTGCATCATGGCGGCGCCGGAGATCTGCGATTCGCAGATCTTCGGATTGATCGGCTTGCCGATCTCGCAGACATTGAGCAGCCGCGCGATGCGCACATGGCCAGTCTCGGTGTCGACCTCGACCTCGGCGCCGACCCCCGACACCATCCAGAACGGCGTCACGTTGTCGGTCAAGCCCGTGCCGGGCTGGGGCGGGATGTAGTCCGGCTTGTAGACGCCGGTGCCGACGATGTTGCCGGCCTGCATGCCGTACTTCTTCTGGAACAAGTCGGCGACCGAGTAGTTGGTGCCCTCCGGCAGGCCGAGATCGCGGGCGAGCGCCTGGATCTTGGCGCGCGCCTCTTCGGCCGCGAGCTTGACGGCATGGCCCATGTGGAACAGCGAGCGCGAGCCGAGCGTTCCCATGTCGTAGGGCGTGACGTCGGTGTCGCGCGGTACCACGTTCACGGACTCCGCCGGAACGTTGAGGACCTCGCCCACCATCTGCGCCATGGCGGTGTCGGAGCCCTGGCCCATGTCGACGGTGCCGCAATAGAGCGTGGTCGAGCCGTCAGCATTGACGTTGACGATGGCGACCGAGGTGGTCGGCGAGATCACCGCCTTGATGGCGACGGCGAGGCCGCGGCCGCGCCGCACGGTGCCGGTGCCGCGGTCGAACGGCTTGCCCCAGCTCATCCGCTCGGCGACGCGCTCCAGCACCTGCTCCACGGGCGCATCCTTGAGCGGCGTGCCGGTGGTGTGCCGGCCGCCCTCGCGCATGATGTTCCGGCGGCGGAATTCGAGCGGATCGATCTTGAGCGCCCGCGCCATCATGTCGGTGTGGCTCTCGTAGGCCCACACCAGCTGTGGGACGCCAAAGCCGCGCAGCGCGCCCGACGGCGGCTGGTTGGTGTAGAGCGCGTAGCTGTCGATCGAGACGTTCTCGATGTCGTAGGGTCCAGAGGCCGTGAAGCCCGATTTCTGCGTCACCCGGGGCCCGATGTCCGCATAGGCGCCGCCGTTCCAGAACACCTCGCAGCGCCGCGCCGTGATGCGGCCCGTCTTATCGACACCGCTCTTGATGCGGAACGTCATCGGGTGCCGCGTGATGGTGTAGAAGATCTCCTCGAACGGCAGCGACACCTTGACGGGGCGCTTGGCGATCATCGACAGCGCCGTCACCAGCGCCTCGAGCTTGATGTAGAGCTTGCCGCCATAGCCGCCGCCCAGATACGGCACCTTGATGCGCACGCGGTTCTCCGGCCAGCCGAGCAGGCGGGCGATCTCGATGCGCACGAAGGATGGGCCTTGCGCCGATGAGTACAGCGTGAGCCGGTCACGCCTGAAGTCCGCGATCGACACGAACGGCTCGAACGCGAGATGCAGCACCTTCTGGGTGCGGAATTCGTGCTCGAACACGTGGCCGCCCGACTGGACGACTTGCGCGAACGCCTTGTCAACGTCGCCTTTGCGCAGCTGGTAGTCGAGCGCGATGTTGGTGCCCTTGGCGCCCTTGAGGTGCTTGAGGTCCGCGAAGGTGCCGGCCGGCTTTAGCTCGTCATGCACCACGATCTTGTTCTGCGCCGCCTCGACCTCATCGTAGACGGCCGGCAGCTCCTCGTATTCGGCGACGATAAGCGCGGCCGCCGCGTCGGCGACGTGCGGGTCCTCCGCCAGCACCACGGCGACCGGCTCGCCCACGTAATGCACCTTGCCGATGGCGAGGATCGGCTGGTCGTGGAACGCGGGGCCGTAATAGGGATGCGGGATGACCTTGATGACGTCGTCCGAGGTGACGACCCGGTAGACGCCGGGCACCGCCTTGGCGGCGCTGGTGTCGATCGACTTGATGCGGCCGTGCGCCACCGTCGAGCGGAACACCTTGCCGTACAGCATCCCGGGGAGGCGCAGGTTGTGGGTGTATTCGGCGCGGCCGGTGACCTTCTCGCGGCCCTCGAGCCGGGGCAGATTGCGGCCGATCTGGCCGCCGGAAACGCCTGTCATGGTTGCGGTTGCCATCAGTGTGCCGCTCCATTTGCCGGGTTGTCGAACGCCTGTCGCACCGCGCGGCGCACATAAACTCGCAGCAACTCGCGTTTATAGGGGGCGGAGCCACGCACGTCGGACACCGTCTCGGCCTCGTCGGCGGCAGCGTCGCCGGCGCGCGCCAGCACGGCGTCGTCGATTGTCGCGCCGGACAGGACTTCTTCGGCGCCTTTGAGGCGGATCGCCTTCTCGGTCGCGGCGCTGACGACGACGCGGGGGGCGCGGATCGCCTTGCCATCAGCTTCGAGCGAGACCGCGACGCCCAGCGCCGGCCAGTCGTCGGCGGAGCCGGTGGTGCATTTGAGATAGGCGGCGCGGCGCGACCCCTGAGCCGGGATGCGCAGCTCGGCGATGATCTCGTCGCGTTTCAGCACCGTCTCGTAGTAACCGGCGAACAGGTTCTCGACCTTGAGGATGCGCTCGCCGGAGCGGCTAATCACCAGGATGCTGGCGTCGAGCGCCATCAGCACCGGCGGCAGGTCCATGTGCGGGTCGCCGTGGGCGAGGTTGCCCCCGATGGTCGCGACGTTGCGCACCCGCACGTTGGAGAGCCGCCGCATGGTGCGCACGATGACGCCGGCGCGGCGCGCCACCTCGGCCGAGCGCTCGACGTCGGAGAGCGGCGTCAGCGCCCCGATGACGAGGCCGCCGTCGGGCGCTGCTGCGACGCTCGACAGTTTCTTGATCTTGCGCAGACTGACGAGCCGGGTCGGGTGGAAAACGCCGGCCTTCATCATCAGCATCAGGGCGGTGCCGCCGCCGAGCGGGCGCACCGAGGCGTCGTCGGGATCGAGCAGGTGCAACGCCTCCTCGACGGTTGTGGGTTCGGCAAGCTCGAACGGCGTCATGAGGCGACTCCTGGTGCGCTTCCCGGCAGCGGGCCCGCGAAGGCCGCGCGCATCTTCTCGGCGAATTTCTGTTCCATGTCCTTGGCCTTGGATTTGAGCACCGGCTGGCCCATGCTGCCGAGCTTGCCGGTGATGTTGGCGTCGATTGAATATTTCACCAGCGTCTCGCTGCCGGCGTCGATGAGGTCGGTGGTGGAAACCGCCGTGAAGCGGCCGACGATGCCGAGCGGCGTGCCCTCGATCCTGGCCTCGATGCGCTCGGGCGGCGTCAGCTTGGTGACCTCGACGCTCACCTTGAAGCTGAACTTCATGTACGCGACCTTGGTGTCGAGCACGGCATCATAGTGGGTGGCGTCGATCTCCTTGAGATCGTGCACGCCCTCGACGCAGGACGCGAAGAACGGCGCATTCTGCAGGACCCGGAACACGGTCTCGCGCGGCGCCGGCAGGGTGAGCTCGCCGGTGACGATCATCGCGCCGGCGCCATTTCGATCAGCGCGCGCAATTCCGCGGCGATCCGTTCGGGACATTCGAGCGGCGTCAGATGGCGGGCATTCTTGATCACCGTCAGGGTCGAGCCCGCAATGCCGCGATGCAGCACCTCCGACATGGCGACCGGCGTCGCGTAGTCCTCGTCGCCCACCACGATGCGGGTCGGCATCTTCAGCCGCGGCAGTGCCGCCGTGACGTTGCAGGCGCCGAGCATGCGGCAGGTTTCCGCGTAGCAGCGCGCCGGGTTGGCCATGAACACCTTGACGGCGGCATCGAGCACATCCTTGCGGCTCGCCCGGAACGCATCGGTGAACCAGCGCGTGGTCTGGAATTCGAGCATCGCGGCGAGGCCCTTGGTCTCGGCGGTCACGGCGCGCTCTTCCCACTTGTCCGGGGCGTTGTACCAGGCCGTGGTGTCGAACAGGCCGAGCCCGGCGGCGCGGGCCGGATAGGCGGCCGCAAAGGCGAGCGTGATGCATCCGCCCATTGA
>Ga0209415_10005835_pt1 | contig 22029 bp, 17 predicted proteins | sample PeaSoiSIISIP2007_FD_187696 | JGI IMG/M metagenome (GOLD analysis project Ga0209415, IMG submission 187696) | Peat soil microbial communities from Weissenstadt, Germany - SII-SIP-2007 (SPAdes) (version 2) | ecosystem: Environmental > Terrestrial > Soil > Wetlands > Peat | place: Germany... | reverse complement strand
TCCCTTTCGACGGCAAGTCGCGGACGTGCCCCATGCTTGCCCGAACGACGTATCCATCGCCGAGGAATTTATTGATCGTCTTGGCCTTCGCCGGCGACTCCACGATCACCAGATGTTTTCCGCTCTTGCGTGCCATGGCTTTACGTTTACGGCGGCGGGGGTCTGACTCCTGGCAACCCGTTGGCTCGTATCGACCGATATCCCGCAATTCTTCACGAAATTGCCCAGCCGAACTTCGGCCAAGGGCGGGGCAGTTTGCAAACCTAACAGCTACCTGTCAAGCCCGCTCCGTCCACATACCGCCGCCGAATTGGTACGGGATTATATGACGACGGTTCATTTCAGGCCCAACCGCACCCACCGCCAGCCGACAATCCGATTTAATCTTAAGTCAATGATTACCAATCTCTTATGAGATCGTTTATTTTGCGTAAGAAAGCGTCGGGATGCAGGAGACAAGACTATTGATGAGTTCGCTTGAGAAATTTTTTTCGCTCTGGGCGTTCTTGGCGTTCATCATCCTGTTTGCGCCAAGTCTAGGTTTTGGCCGAACTTGGATAATAACGCGGTTCGAAGGTGAATATGGTCGGCGTTATTCAGCCTGGGATCATCGGCAAAAATTGCCTGTGCGTCTTCCTTGGCCAGTTGTAGCAAATCCAATTCGCTGGTCAGATCGGCGAGCTTGAATTCCGGCAACCCATGCTGGCGGATGCCGAAGAATTCGCCGGGGCCGCGCAACCGCAGGTCCATCTCCGCGATCTCAAACCCGCTTGACGTGTTGAGCATCGCGCTCAGCCTCGCCTCCGCGCCCGGCGTTGCCCCATCGGCCACGAGGATGCACTGCGACGAAAACAGACCCCGGCCGATCCGGCCACGCAACTGGTGCAACTGCGACAGGCCAAACCGGTCCGCGCCGTCGATCACCATTATCGTCGCGTTGGCCACGTCGATGCCCACCTCGATCACCGTCGTCGCCACCAGCACATCGATCTTCCCATCCCGGAAATCCGCCATCGCCTGTTCCTTTTCCTCCGTCGTCATCTGGCCGTGCAGAGCGGCCAATCGCAGGTCCTTCAGCGGACCCGCCGCCAGCGTCCGCATCCGACCAATCACCGATTTGGCATCGTCGCCATCCTCCTGAATCTGCGGAAGCACGATGTACGCCTGGCGCCCGCCTCGCACCTGCTCGCAAACGAATTCCCACGCCTGGGCGACCTGCCCCGGCCGAAGCCAGCGCGTCTTGATCGGCTTGCGTCCCGGCGGAAGGTCCTCGATCGCGCTGACGTCAAAATCCGCGAAATACGACAGCGCCAGCGTCCGCGGTATCGGCGTTGCCGTCATCACCAGGTAATGCGGGCTGACCCCCTTGTCGCTGAGCGTCGCCCGTTGCCGAACGCCCAGCCTGTGCTGTTCATCCACGATCACAACTCCCAGATTGGCAAACTCGATCCCCTCCTGCAAAAGGGCCTGCGTGCCGACCGCCAGATGCGTCTGTCCCTCGGCAATCCGCGTGGCGACGGCGCCGCGGCTTTGCCGCCGCGTCCGCGACGTCACCAAGTCAATCTTCACCTGCGAGCCGTGCAGCAAATTCCGCAGCGTCAAATAATGCTGCTCCGCCAACACCTCCGTCGGGGCCAGCAGGGCGGCCTGCATCTTATTCGCGATTGCCGCCAACATCGCATACACCGCCACCACCGTCTTCCCACTTCCCACGTCCCCCTGCAACAGCCGCTTCATCGGCCGGCCGCTCTTCAAATCGCGCACGATCTGCCAGACCGCGTTTTGCTGGCCGTTGGTCAATTCGAACGGAAATCGCGCCCGAATCCGCCGGTCCAGCGTCTTGTCAATCCGCAGAATCGGGGCCGAAATCTTCGTCATCTTCATCAGATGGCTCGCCGCCAGCCCAAGCTGCATCAGCATCAGCTCGTCGTAAACCAGTCTTCGCCGCGCCGCGATCGCCTGCCGGCGATCCGTCGGCTGATGAATCGCGCGATACGCCTCCAACCGGCCCATCAGTTTCCGTCGTGACAAAATCTCCGGCGAGAACCATTCTCCCACCTCTGCCAGCGCCTCGTTCAGATTCGCCGACATGATTCGCTCGATCGTTTCGCTGGAAATCCTGGAACTGGCCGGATAGACCGCCCGGAACTTCGCATCCTCGACGGCTTTGGTTCCCGGCTCGACAATCTCCCATTTCGGATTGACCATCTGGGCAATCCCGCGGAAGAACTGCACCTTCCCCCGCACGCGCAGCAGCAACCCCGGATGAATCTGCCTCCGAAGATACGCCCCATGAAAGAACACCAGCGACAACCGATGCACGCCAGCGGAGGCTTCGCATCCCGCATCGGAAAGGGTCGCCTCGAACCTCGCCTTGCCGTGCCCGCCGGCAATGTAGTTGACAGCCGTCACTTCCCCGCGGGCGAGGCTGATCTCGCCTTCCCGCAGCCGGTCGATCGGCCGTTCCTCCGATTCGTACTGATAATCCCGCGGAAAATATTCGAGCAAATCCCCCAGCGTCGCCACGCCCAACCCCCGCAGCGCCTTGGCCCGAGCCGGGCCGATGTCCTGAAGGTCCTCAACCGGCTTGGCGAGCACATCGCCCGTTTCCCGCTCGGGCAAGGATAGGAGCAAGGGCCGTCGCTGGCTGAGATGCCGAGGGATTTCGCTTGCCGGCAAGTCACGCATGGCGGCCATATTAGCAGCCCGTGGCAAAAGTCGCGCGGTCGCTGCTTGCGTCCTGCACCCGGACCTTCGTTGTCGAGCCTCGCCCGTATTTCAGCGAATACTGCTTCGTCTCGCCGCCTCGATCCGGGTGCGATGCCGCGGCGCATCGGCTCGCGGGACTTTTGCCACGGGCTGCTTGCGCGGGGCGGGAGTTTGTCATTAGTCATTTGGCATTGGTCATTAGCCACTGTTCATTGGTTACAGGGAGTTGGAGAGCATGCGACACAATGCGACAGAATGCGACACTTTTGAGGGTTTTATTAGTACATGCTAGCTTATTGGTGGAATCGTATTCCATTATGCCATAATTACTTAGCGCAGATTGGCTTGGAAATCTGCGCTTGGACAGTGGAATATTTGTCTCAACCGGACTCAACAAGGATGGAGCTCTGTTTCTCGGGGTGCCGACCGCTGAGAACTCAGCAAAGTGAACAGCAGAACCTGCGCCTGCCTCGGGGCTCGGCGCTGCCGATGGCGGGGAAAGGACCATTGGCGGTGGACCTTCTGAAGGGCAACCGGTGCCCCCGTCTGCGTTTTCTCCATTGGCGAATCACTGGGAGCCGGAGGTTTGAGGGCGAAGCAGTTTTCCAAAGTCGATTAGGCCCAGACGGCCGAGACGGTCGATAATCCGTCGTGCTAATTCACGCACAGGTTGGTCCGCTTGCAATGCAATTCGGAGTATCGTTTTGGCAGGCTCACCCCAGTCCCACAATCGCCAACTCTCTTCTGCTCCAGGAAGCAACTGATCAAGAAGTGCCGTCACACGGTCGATCGAAGCCGGCGCAATTTCCGCCAATCGCTCTATCACGGAGCGATCCAATTCTGCCGATCTCGCTGTTTTGACGAAGTTCTCAAGGCGTGATAGATACCAGTCGTTAGGGAATTCGTTCGATTCAAACCAAGAGCCAACTCTGTTGCGAGTCCTAAGGTGCATATCATGGCGGCCAAATTCGGGCCAATAAAAATCCCACAGGTCTTGGAATCGCGTAATCACTGCAGCGCCTATCGGAGCTTCACGCGTTAGGCTACCGCCAACAAACTCCATAGAGCGGATCCGTATTTCGGGATCCGTGGTAGTGAAGAACCGACGGATTAGCTGACCGTCGTCATCCAACGAAAGCTGCCCGCGCCCATACAGAACCATCAAATGCTCGCCAAGCCGATACACGGGTTCGTGCTGCGAGCGCCCAGATGGCTTGATGGACGAGGATTCGACGACCGCATAGGCGAACTGCGCGCGCAGCAGCCGATAAAATTCAATGTGCGGCTGCGCCCAAACAAGAAATGCGTTCCACGCGACCCACCCACACGCTCCCGTTGGATTCCCCTCAATTTCCGGCAAGTCGAAAATCTTGCTCGCATTTGATTCAAGCCACGCTTTGTCGATCCCGTAAAGATTGCCAATTTTGGCTCCGAACAGTGCAGAGGCAGCGAAACTCGCGTGGTTGATCTGCCATTCCAGCATCTCTTTGACCTCGGGCATTGAGTCCAGTCCACGATGCGCGGACTCTTGATTTGCCTCGCTTGCCCTGCCGTGGTCGGCGATCCATTGCGCGTATTCGAACAATGCGTCTATTGCTTTACCGCGGGATGAATTAATTGCGTGGTCTAGGTAATCGAGAACGCGAAGATTTTGCACCGGTTCTTGCTCAATTATATTGGATTCAACCGGTTCATTCATAAGCTTCTTGAGCGCATGGGCAAGGCGTTGTCGCGTTTCGTCGAGCGGAAAACGCGGTCGGCCATTCACGCGTGCCTTGCACAGCGTTTCAATGAATCGTGAGACGGCGTCGCGCGTCCACTGTTGGTACGCCTCTGTTGCATTTCGGGGAGCGTCGCTTGGGCTTGAGCTAATCACAACGGGTTGGTCCAAGACCCACTCGCACAATCCAAGGACCGCGGCAATATCGATTGTCTTGCCATCTTGCACTGCAGCGGACATCTGCTCAAGGAAGGTATCAACAAAAATAAACGGGCGTTCCTTCAACTGCGACGCGTCTTTGGAGAACAGTTCGGAGTTTGTTGCAATATACCCGCGGAGAGCACCCGTAAGACCTTGAAGATCGCCACCAAAAAATCTAGGCTTGTCCGGTCGCCAAGTGGCGACTCTGTTCACGGCATCGGAAAACGACAATTTTTGCAGTTCTTCAATCGCAATCGGGCTTTCGCTGCCCCCTGCGGTACCATGGCGCGAATTCAAGTCAGCAAACTCTGGCTGCCCGTGGGCAGCCAACATCTGCTCATAAAACACCTTCCGCTTGCCCTGCAGGTGGTCCCGCACCCAATAATACCGTTGAAACTGCCAATATCTCTTTTCCTGGGCCACATCATCGTCAGTCGCTTCTTTTCCCGTTGCAATTTTGATCCATTTCTTGATCTCCCTCAGCTCACGTCCGGCTTCCACCCATTCAAACCATGTGCCGCGTTCGGATGCGTCGAGCATCGGGAACCGCCGACCCACGAGCATGGCATATTCGTGCTTGTAGTTAGAGTCTTCGAATAGCGAACGATCCATCATTGTTCGCCGGGCCAGGACTGGGTCCTGATCCGCAAAGCAATTGATCAAATGAACAACAAGCCTTTTGAAAATGAGAAAGTGTTCCCGCTGTAAAATCTCCATCGCGCCTGCTAGAGAAACACCCTTGCTCGACAGGGCTTTTTCAAAGGACTGCCGAACGATTGAAACAAGCTGGGCTGCAAAATCGTAGCCGCTATTTTGCTCGTGTTCTTCAATGGCGGGGCGCCAAACGGTGGAAAAGTCCAGCACCTCATTCCACGGCTTGTTATCTTGAACCGCCGCCCGGAGCCACCCGCAGAGTTTCGGAAGGAAATCTCTTGGATTAGCGGAGGTCAAAATAGGCGAGACCTTTTGCAATCCCTCCATGTACCAACGTGCGTTGCGATAGGGCGAGTCTTCGCGGTCCGCAGGCTTTCTGATCGTGAAGAGCGAGTTCGCGAGCTTCATCGCGGCGTCGGTGTGCGAGGCAGATGCTAGCTTTGCACAAAAATCGCTAGCGTCTTTGAAGTCCGCAAGTCCCGCTTCGCTGGCCCTGCAAACAGCCGCCGTAAGCAAAGCGGCCATCTCCGGGGGCATGGTCAATGCGGCCTTCTGCAAATCGCGAACAATCAGAAAATTGTCGGTTTCAATCTTAGCGAAAATCTCCGCGACCTCCCTTGGTGCTTGCTGGGCCATGCGTGCCAGATAGCGAGATTCGGACCATGAAATGGCCCCCGCCCTTCCACCGTCCAATCGCTTGGCGAGGGGAGGATGCTTGAAGAATCCCCGTTTCGCTAATGGATCGATCCAATGCGGGCTATCAAGCCGATCGAAAAAATACCACTCGTGTGGTGGTGAACCCAATTTAGGGGCAACCGCATCCACTTGGTCATCGGTTGGCTTGACTATCTTAAGGCATGCGTCGAGCTCTCCCGACAGGGTAAAGAAATTGCCGACGAAACTGTGCAGGATCGTTTCGAATGCGTCAAACCAACGATCTAGCTCGGCCTTGTCCACAGGCGGCGGAGCTTCGTCGCGCAGGTGCGTCCTTTCTGTAAACCAATCTCGCATTCTCTCAAATTCTCGTATTGTCCGCACACTAGCTTTGGCCGTACGATCGCTTCGCGCGAAGAATTGAAACAATAGCTCCGGTTGTCTGGGACGTCTCGTGTTTGCTCGGTGCTCTTTCACCAGATCGTTGATTTGTTTTGCGACGTTGGCGGGAATCGGAACTTGCTCGCCCGAGGGCAATGGCGTAGTTACGTCAAACATGTTCTCAGCCAACGGCCACGCCTTCTCTATTTTGATTACGTGCTTCTGGTAGTCCATCCGTTCGTTCTTTAGCCCCTTATCGAGGACGTATGGCAATCGATTCACTATATCGCGAACTAGGTGCCCGATGAGGTGGACCCGGGCGGGAAATCCTTCGTCCGCCATCAGTCGCACAGCGCCTTCATAGGCCGGTGCCAAAAGCGGGGCCTCGTTCTGGAACCAGCTACGCAGTTCCTCTCGCTTGGCGGTCGATATTGCCGCGCCGGGAAGCGGAGCAGGCGATGCGGAATCTGCTGCACGTTCGTCGGAAGACATAATCGTCTTTAACCGCGGGCATAAATTGTGTGCCAATTTGGAGCCCGTCGGACGTGGCTGGCAAAGGGGTGGAGCATCATTCCTCCGCCCATCCCTCGTCGCCGATCAGTTTCACGAATCGGCAGCCGCAGATGTCATTGCTCACGAGCTTGTCGCCCACGCGCTGGACTTCAACCAGCATCTGCTCGTCGGCCGGGCCCACCGGCAAAACGGCGATGCCGCCGTCGGTTAGTTGGGTCTTCAATAATTTCTCGGGAACAGCCGGGGCGCCGGCGGCGATCAGAATGCGGTCGAACGGGGCGGCCTCCGGCCAGCCCTTGGTTCCGTCGCCAAATCGGAAATGCACGTTGCGAATGTCCAACGCCAGCAGCTTTTCAAACGCCTCATCGAGCAGCGGTTTCACGCGCTCGATGGAATAAACCTCGCGGGCCAGCTTGCAGAGGATGGCCGTTTGATATCCGCTGCCGGTGCCGATCTCGAGAACCTTGCTCTGGTCCGTCACCTGGAGTCGGAGGGTCATCAGGGCCACCATGTACGGCTGGGAGATGGTCTGGCCATGGCCGATCGGGGCGGCCCGGTCGGCGTAGGCGGCCTCCCTGGAATCGGCCAGGAAGAATTTCTCCCGCGGCACCGCACGCATGGCCGCGAGCACCCGTTCGTTTGCGATGCCGCGCTCGATGATCTGCTGGCGGATCATTTTTTCCTGGAGTTCCTGCGGCGTCAGTTCACCAACTTGACTCATGCTGATATTGTATCCCAATATGCCCGCCAAGCATAAGAGAGGCTCTAATCCGCCGATCGTGACCCTCACTTCCGACTTCGGATTGTCCGATCCGTACGTGGCATGCATGAAGGCCGCCGTCCTGCGTCATTGCCCGGATGCGGTGCTGATCGACGTCACTCATAACGTTCCGCCGCAGGACATCCTTTGCGGGTCGATTTCCCTGGAGCGGGCCATCGACGGATTTGGGCCGGGCGTCGTCCACCTGGCCGTCGTCGATCCCGGTGTCGGCGGTCCTCGCCAGATCCTCCTGTGCCAAATCCGCGGCAGTTTCGTGGTTTGCCCCGACAACGGGGTCATAACCTGGGCGTGGCATCGCCTGGGGCCCGGAATCGCCAGCGAACTCATCTGGCGGCCGGCGCGAAAAGCCGCCGATACGTTTCACGGCCGCGACATCATGGCTCCGGTCGCCGGCATGCTGGCGTCCGGCCAGTCTCCCGATGGCCTCGGCCGGCAAATTGATCTTCCGGTCCTTCTGGATATCGCACCCGTTCGGCCCCCGGCCAAGTCCGGACGGATCATCCACATCGATCATTTCGGCAACGCCACCACCAACGTCGCCCGCGAATCCTTGCGGTCCATCCACAAGCTGAGCGTGCGCGTGGGACGCAAGAAACTCGGCCGGTTCAAGCGCACGTACGTTGATGCCGCTCCCGGAAGCCCGATGGCATTGTTCGGCAGTTCCGGCCTTCTGGAAATCGCCGTGCGTGACGGCTCGGCCGCCAAACAGCTTGGCCTGCGCGTCGGCGATCACGTGGTCATCGATACCCGCTGATAAAAGGCTGACACAGAGGGCACAGAGGACACAGAGAACACGGAGAAATACTGAACTGAATTTACAGCTTCATCTCTGTGTCCTCTGTGGTCTCTGTGTTCTCTGTGGTTTATTCTGTCACGCGATCCAAGCAGAAACAATGGACACCGACTCCCTTCGGAATCTTGACCGCCAGCATATTTGGCATCCCTTCACCCACATGCGGCAATGGCTGGCGGAAGATCAACTCGTCATCACCGATGCCCAGGGGATGCACCTGATCGACAGCGACGGCAACCGTTATCTCGACGGCGTGTCCAGCCTCTGGTGCAACGTCCACGGCCATCGCGTGCCGGAAATCGACAACGCCATCCGCGCCCAACTCGATCGAGTCGCCCATACCACCATGCTCGGCCTGGCCAGTGAACCCGGAATCGTTCTGGCCGATCGCCTGATACGCCTCGTTCCACCAGGGCTGACAAAAATCTTCTACAGCGATGCCGGCGCCACCGCCAACGAAATCGCATTCAAATTGGCGGTTCAATATTGGCATAACCAGGGCCGTGGGGTGAAGAACGAGTTCGTCGGCTTCGCGGCCGGCTATCACGGCGACACGGTCGGGGCGATGTCGGTGGGGCGGATGGCCGCGTTTCATCAGCCCTATTTTCCCATGCTGTTCAAGGTCCATTTCGCGCCGTCGCCCTACGTCTATCGGAGTCAAATGCCGGATGACCCGGTCGCCGTTGCCGGGGATTGTTTGACCAGGCTGGAAGAAATCCTGCGCGAGCAAGCCGGGAAAATCGCCGCGGTCTGCATCGAGCCCGTTGTCCAGGGAGCGGGGGGGATCATCGTCCAGCCTGTCGGGTTTCTGGCGGGTGTCCAAAAACTCTGCCGGCAATATGACGTGCTGCTCATCGCCGACGAAGTGGCCGTGGGCTTCGGCCGCACCGGCAAATTCTTCGCCTGCGAGCACGAAAACGTCTCACCCAACCTGATGTGCGTCGGCAAAGGAATCACGGGCGGATATCTGCCCCTGGCCGCCACCTTCGCCACGCAGAAGATTTTCGACGCCTTCCTCGGCGAGACTTGGGAGGGCAAGACGTTTTTCCACGGCCACACCTACACCGGCAACCCCCTCGCCTGCGCCGCCGCCCTGGCGTCCCTCGATTTGTTCGAGAAAACCAAGCTCGTTCATTCCGTCCAGCGAAAATCCGAACGGCTCGCGCGGATGCTGGAGGAACTTCGCCCATTGCCACATGTTGGCGACATAAGGCAAAAGGGATTCATGGTCGGCATCGAATTGGTGGCCGACAAGAAATCGAAAGAGCCATTCGATCCGCGCCGGCGTGAAAGCGCGGCCGTTTGCTCGCGCATCCGAAAGCACGGGGTAATTCTCCGCCCCCTCGGCGACGTGATCGTCCTCATGCCGCCCCCCGCGATGGAGATCGACGATTTGAACCGGATTGTCGCGGCGGTGGGGGAGGAGGTTGCGGGGATTGCGGATTGACCGATATTAGTGAACGGTGACCGTGATTCGGGCGTCGCCGGGGAATGCGTCGCGATAACGAATCACCAAACTCCGCTTCGGGCGCGGGGCGACGGGGCTTGGCAATAATTCTTCCAACACGGCCGGCGTGCGCGGATGCTTCATCCATTCCGGAATCTCGATCTGCCGCGGGCTGTCGTCGGAATATCGTTGCATCTGGCGGACGGCGGCGATCTGATCGGACAACGCCGTTCCATAATTCTCGCTTCGCATTCCGCCATCGCGGTGAATCGTGCCGGCGATCGTCGCCAGGCTCACGAGCAGCGCCGCAGCATACAAACCAAGCATCCCCCGAAGCCAACGCGCCGATCCAAGCCATCGTTTCACCGAGTCGATTGCCAGAAATGCGAATGCCGCAAACTCGATCCACGCCGCGTTGAAATAGTGCGGCCCCTCGTACACGTGCAGAGGGCCGTACAACGCGCATTGAAAAATCACGGCCGCCCATGCGATGGTAAAAATATGATCGATTGGCGACGCCTCGGGGTATCTGCCAATGACTCGCCACGTCCGTGGGATCGCCAGGATCATCCCCGCCCACGCCGCCGGATATGCCAGCATCGTGATCCACTGCGCCGCCCGCAAAATTCCGGGCGCGCCATGTCGCCAGCCGTCCCCGAGAACGTTTTCCAATCCGGCCGTGGTGAAATGGTGCGCGCCCAGCAGTGGATAGAACCATCCCAGCCACCGCGACGTTCCGCCGGGAATATTGGGCGCGTAGTTGTGCAAGAGGAAGCTCCAATATGGCCAGGAGATGGCGACTAGAGCTGCGATGATGGCCGCGATGCTCCATTTGCATCGCCAGAGCGATCGGAATTCGACGAGGGCCAGATGAACGGCGATTGCCGCCACCAACGGGATCGCCATGAAATGGACGAGCAGGAGAAGTCCGCCGCACAGAGCAGCCAGCCGTAGCGGCCATGGCCGGCGGGTCAGCAGGAAGTCCGCATAAGCCGCCAGCATCATCGCCGACAGGGGAATGCACAGGCTGTTGTCCCAAAGCTGCCGGGCATAAAACCAAAGCCACGGCGAGAGCATGGCGCAGACGGCCAGCCAGTTGGAGACCCGCAGGGTTCTGCAAAGCCAGGCTAGGGCGACCGTGTTGATTGCCGCCACGCCGCCCGCGCGGATTGCCAGCATCAGCACCGGATCGTGTGTGAAACCAAGGAATATCTGGTCAATCCACACCCCCAGCGGGCCATACCGGGCCCCCCGTGTTCCCAGGAGCCCGTAAGCCGCCGGCGTGAACGGCAACCTGATTCTCCAAACAAAACACGGTGCCGCATTTTGATGGATGGCCATATCCATCATCAGCGGCTCATCGTAAATCCACGGTGCATCCCCCGGCCAAAACGTCGTACTCGCCACGATTGCCGCCAGGGCGATCGCCGGCCAATTCAAGCGCGATATGGGTCCAATGGCACTGTTCAGTCTCCGGAAAATTCTATCGCCGTTAAAGATTCGGTGAAGGGCTGGAGTGAAAATCTCCAGATGATACAATTGGCCGGGATGCGAGGTGCTTGATGCAACGAGGTGCTTGATGCGGGACTCCAAAAAGAAGGATCCAAGACAATCCGGCTATTCCCGTCGCCGATTTTTACAAGGGGTGGGCGTTGCCGGCGTCGGCGCCTTGGTGGCCGAGCATCCGTTGCTGCGCGCTGCCGAAACGCCGCCGCCATTGCCGGATGCGACCGACCGACCGATCAGCGGCAACATTGCCATCGTTCTGAACGTCAACGGCCAGCCGCGCAAAGTGACCGTCGAGCCTCGCACGACGCTTCTCAACGCACTGCGAAACAACATGGATCCGCCGATCACCGGACCCAAGCTCGTCTGCGACATGGGCACGTGCGGCGGATGCACCGTGCTGCTGGATGACAAGCCCGTCTACGGCTGCCTCCAGTTGGCGATCGACGTTGTGGGAAAGAAAATCACGACCGTCGAGGGCATCGGCACGCCGGAGCGACTCAGCCCGGTCCAGGCGGCGTTCGGAGAACATGATGCCATGATGTGCGGCTTCTGCACGGACGGATTCGTGACCTCCATCACCGGATTGCTCAAGGCCAACCCCAATCCGACGGAGCAGGAAGTCCGCGAGGCCTGCAAGGGGAACTTCTGCCGCTGCGGCACTTATCCCCGGATTTTCCAGGCCGCGCTGGAAGCCGCCAAGGCGCGATAGCAAGAACGAACGCGATAGGGAGAACGAAATGGCCGCGACCAAACCATCCGCTACCACCAAGCCGGCGCCCCCGGCGCCCCTCTCGTGGGGTCCGAACAACAAACATCGGTTGCTGAACACGCGCCTGCCGCGCGTGGATTTCCCGTACAAGACGACCGGCACGGCGATTTATTCGCATGACGTGAAGGTCCCGGGAATGCTGCATGGCCGGATTCTGCGCTCGCCCTACGCCCACGCCAAAATCACCTCGTTGGATTTGTCACCCGCGCTGAAGATTCCCGGCGTGAAGACGGCCGTGGCGCGGGTGAACGTCGGCGATACTCTTCGCTTTGAAGGGGATCCGATCGCCGCCGTCGCCGCCGTCACCACCGAGATCGCCGAGGATGCCGTTCACGCCATCGACGTGAAATACGACGTTCTCCCGCACGCCGTGACCGCCGAGGATGCCATCAAGCCCGACGCGCCGCCCGTCTATCCGAATGACAAGGCCGTTGAGAATAATACGCGCCATGCCAACGCCAGGGGAGACGCCGATACCGTCGCCGATGCGCTCAAGTCGGCGGACGCCGTCGTCGAGGCGGAATACCGCACGCCGATATTGCACCACTGTTGCCTGGAGACGCACGTGGCTGTCGTGGACTACAGCGGCGGCGACACCGCCACGGTTTACTGTTCCACTCAGGGTACTTTTTCGATCGTCCCCGACGCGGCGGAATCGCTGGGACTCACCGCAAGCAACGTCACCGGCATCGTCCGACACATGGGCGGTGGATTCGGGTCCAAGGGCGGCATCGGCATCGAAGGCCGGTTGGCATGCGAACTGTCCAAGCAGGCGGGGGCCCCGGTCAAGATGGCCCTCGTGAGGCGCGATGAATTTGTGATGGCGGGCAACGGCCCGGGAAGCTGGCAAAAATTCCGCGCCGGCGCGACCAAGGATGGAAAATTGACCGCCGTGCACATCGAGCAATACGCCCTGGGCGGACTGGGAAGAGGGAGCCTCGCCGGCCAACCTTACGTCTATCACGCGGGAGTCGTTTACCGCTCCGCCGGCTCGATCCACACCAATGAGGACTCCTCGCGGCCCCTGCGCGCTCCCGGCCATCCCCCGGCATGCTTCGCCATGGAGTCGCTCATGGACGAGCTGGCTTACAAGCTCAACATGGACCCGCTCGAATTCCGCAAAAGAAACCTCACCGACGACGCCCATCTCCGTCAACTCGATCGCGGGGCCAAGGAGATCGGCTGGATTCGCCGAAGCCAGACGCCCGGCGCGACGCCCGGTCCGCTGAAGCGCGGCTTCGGCTGCGCCTGCGGCATTTGGGGCGGCGGCGGCGGGCCTCAGTGCGCCGTCGATCTCAAGGTTGCCCAGGACGGCGCCGTGAATGTCTCCTGCGGCTCGCAGGACCTCGGCACCGGAACCCGCACCTACATGGTCGCCGTCGTCGCCGAGGAACTCGGCCTGGCGATGAGCGATGTCAAGGAAAACATCGGCGATACGCGGTTGGGCAACGGGAATTTCTCCGGTGGTTCGACGACCGCCGGGTCGCTTTCGCCCGCCGTCAAGGTCGCCGCCATGAACGCCAAGACCGAAATCGCCAAGCTCGTCGCGCCGCTCCTGGGCGCGCAGCCCGCCGACGTCGTTTTCGCCGATCGAAAAGTAAGCGCCAACGGCAAAGCCCTGGATTGGACCCAGGCCTGCGCCGCATTGCCCGCCGCCGGCATCGCCGTCCGCGGCCAATGGAAGCCCGGCCTGTCCGCCGGCGGAGCCCACGGAGCGTGTTTTGCCGAAGTCGAGGTTGATACCGAAACCGGGCACGTTCAGGTCGTCCGCATGATCGGCATCCAGGATTGCGGTTTGCCCCTGAACCGCCTAGCGGTCGAAAGCCAAATCAACGGCGGCATGGTTCAGGGCATTGGAATGGCGCTGCTGGAGGGCCGCGTCATGGACGCCAAACTTGGCGTCATGGTCAATTCCAGCTTCATGGATTACAAAATTCCCGGCTGCTTGGAAATGCCCCAAGAAATGCTGCCCCTCATCGATGACGATGATACCCGGCAACAGGTCGTGGGCGTCGGCGAGCCTCCCTCCATCCCGCCCGCCGCCGCCATCGCCAACGCCGTCTTCAACGCCTGCGGCGTTCGCGTCCGGGAATTGCCGATTACTCCCGACAAAATTCTCATGGGTTTGGCTTAGAAAGGGCGGCATCTCATGAAGCAATTTGAATGGGCCAACGCCACCAGCGTGCAATCGGCTGTAAAACTCCTGGCCGAGGTCTCCGCCGACGAGCAGAACGAATCAGCTCGCCCGATGTCCGGCGGCCAGGATTTGCTCACGACCATGAAAGAGCGAATCCTGGTTCCCAAGCGGGTCGTCAACCTCAAAACCATCCAGGGCCTCGACGGCATCGACGGCGACGCCTCGACGGGTTTGAAAATCGGCGCGCTCGCCACGCTTGCCGAAATCGAATCGCATCCCGAGATCACCAAGAACTTCCCCGGCCTCGCGCAGGCCGCCCACTCCATCGCCACCGTCCAACTGCGCAACGTCGCCACCCTCGGCGGAAATCTCTGCCAGCGGCCTCGATGCTGGTACTTCCGACTTCCTCATATCGTCTGCCTAAAAAAAGGCGGAGATACCTGCTACTCTGAAAAGGGCGAAAATAAATACAACGCGATCCTCGGTGGCGGGCCGTCTTTCATCGTCCATCCGTCCGATCTGGCCACGATGCTGGCCGCCCTCGACGCGACGGTCTCCATCAACGGCCCCAAAGGCCCACGCGATGTGCCCATCGGAAAATTCTTCACCCTGCCCAGCGACAACGCCTCGGTGGAGAACGTCCTGGAAGATGCCGAAATCGTCACGCAGGTTCAAATCCCGGCATCCGCATTCGCCGCGCATTCGACTTATGTGAAGTTCAAGGAACGTTCATCGCTGGACTTCGCCATGGTAGCCGCGGCCGCGGCGGTTGAACTTGCTCCCGACCAGACCGTCCGGCAGGCCCGCCTGGTCCTGGGCGCCGTCGCGCCGATTCCCTGGCGGGTTCCCAAGGCCGAGGCCGCCCTCATCGGCAAACCGCTCAACGACGATTCCATCAAGGCCGCCGCTGAGCTTGCCCTGGACGGCGCCAAACCCCTTGAACACAACGCCTATAAGATCCCGTTGGCCAAGACCCTTGTGCGCAGGGCGCTGAATAGCCTCAAGACGGCCTGATCCGGCCGTGGAGAATGCCATGAACCAGCCAACCGAACCCCTTCCAGTCATACAAACCCCGTTCTGCGGGCATTTGCGCTCCAAGAAGTTCTTCCTGTCCGATCAGATCGCCGCGACTGCCGAGGATTATTTGGACGCCAGCGGCCATTGCTGGTGCTATCATACTCAGCAGGTGGTGGGACCCGATGGCAACATCGTGATGCCCGAACGGTGCGTCCCCGGCCGCACCTGCTATCGCTCTGCCCTGGATCGGCGCCGGGAATAGAGCGGCCCCCAACAGAACCCGAATAACGGAATTCGAAGCGGCTTCCAGCGCATTCTCGCGCCTATCATTCCTCATTCGGATTTCGCCGTACTCTTAAGAGGTGAGCCATGAACGTCGTGATGCTGATCTCCGCCGCATTCAGTTTGTTTTCCAACGCGACGCCGCTGCCGAACCTGCGGGCGCCGCTTGCCGGCGATTACGTCGAAGCCCGCACCGCCAGCGTCTTCGCCGGCGCATGCCATTACAACGGCGAACTTGTCACCACCGGCAGCGATGCCGTGATGGCGTGGCAATTCAATTCCGGGTCATGGCGCAATGCCGATCTCTCCGGCGTCCGCGTGATGGCGGTCGTCTCGTCGAAAGCCAACCTCGGCGATGCCGCCGCGCCGCGCAGGTCTGAAATCGTGATCGACACCTCCGCAACCAAGGCCCAGGCCGACGCCGTGGTCGATGCGATTCGCGCCCACGACGGCTCATCGCTCGGCACGATCGTTTCGATCCGCCGGGCCTCGATCAGCTTCCGACACGACGGCAGCGAATATCGCGTTCAATCCCCCGGCTTCGGCGCGATGGACGTTCAGGCCATGCCCAACAACGAATGCTGCAAGCAGCCCAATCTCGTGTGGTATTCACCCCTGATCCATCTGACCAATCGCAAGGTCGGCTACACCGTCAACGCGGCCTATACCGCGGGAACCCTCGGCGATCCCTGGCAGCGCGGCGATGAAAATGGCGCGTTCTACGGCGCATTCGCATACTGACCGCTCATTTGCATCGCAGCAACGACATGATCGCGAACGCCGTGCCGTACGGCTTGTGATAGTCCCACATCGGATAATCCCACCATGACCCGTCCGGCTCCTGGAGCGGAAGGATCACGTTCAAGAGTTGCGGGCCGTACTGGCGCTTGGCGTCGGCGCCCAGGCTGTCGATCAGGCAGGCCGCGTAGTAGTGGTCGAAGTAATAGTAATATCCCGAAACCTGATACAGCGTGGTGTGCGGATACGGCCGTTTGCGGCCGTTCTCAATCGCGGCGTGTTCGCGGAAGAACGTGTCCAGACCCTGCCGGCAGGCCGCTTCGTCCAACTTGGGCGATCCCCACAGCCGCAGCGCATAATCCACCGCCACCGCGCGGCCGGCGCTGCCGCGAACCGTGTTGGCCGGCAGCAGGGGCTCGTATTTATAGTCCGTTCCATACAGGCACGCCCCGTTGGGAAGGCGCATCTCGTCGAGCCGGCGCATCCCACGCTTCACGACGTCCGGCAGATAATTAAACCCGTCTTGTTTCGCCTCATAGAGCGCGACCAGCCCCGCCGCGGTGCCGAAGCTGGTCGGCCCGCCCCCGGGCTTCTGGGCGCGCGCCTCGAAATCATAATAGTCCCACCCGCCGATGTACGTCTCGTATCGCTCCATCCGGTCCAGATTAAAATTGATCGCGTCTCGGATTGACGCCTGGCCGTTGGTCTTGGATTCCAGCGACAGCGCCTCGATGACGTACGCGTGCGCCCAGACGTTGTACAGAAGCTCGGGATCGGCACGGCGAACGTCGGCAGAATGGCGGACCAGGAATTCCACTCCGCGGTCGTGGGCTTCGTGCTCGCCGGTTTCCCGCAGCGCCATCACGCACAGCGCAGTGACCGCCACTCGAAACGCATCGTGCGATCCGGGCACGCTGACTACCACTTCGTTCCCGTGCGTAATTGTTCCAGTTCCCCACGACCCGTCAGGGTTCTGGCTCGATTCCAGGAACGCCACCCCGTCGGCGATGGCCCGATCCACCGGCCGCGCGTAAATCGCTTCCGGCGCGGCCGCCGGACGAGTCGCCGTCGGGGCGGAGCGCGGCCCCGCCGCTGCGGAACAACCCGCCAGAAATCCCGCCAACAGAATCGCTGCGATTCGCATCGATCGCCTCGTCGTGCTTAGGCTATTGAGCGCCGGCCGGCCGCTTGGCTTGAGTGAGCACCGTGTCGCCTTCGGCCAGACCGGATTTGATCTCGATTTCCTCGCCATCCGAAGCGCCCGTCACGACCCGCCGGGCCTCCTCCACGCTCGACCCGGGTGGAGTCGTCCAGACCTTGCTCCGCCAGACCGCCGTCGCCGGCACCAGCAACACGTCTTTGCGCACGCCCGCGTCGAGATTCACGTCCGCGGAAAAACCGGGTGCCAGACGCGGATCAACGGAGGGGAGATCGACGACGACGTTGAAGATCTGCTGCGGGCCTTGGGCTTCGGTGACGATCGGCGGCGGCTGGCAAATGCCTTCGTAGTTGAGACCGGGCGCCGCCAAAGGGGCAACGCCGACCTTGGTCCCGGGCTCGAAATAGCCCACCTCGTCTTCCGGACACTGCGCCGCAAGCCGCAATTTCCCCGGACTATACACGGTCAACAAGACTTGATCCGCCTGCGCCTTTTCCCCCGGAGCCAGCGCGTCCGGTTCGATGGGGTGCCAGGCCTGGTGATCGAACTTCCCATAGACCGCCACGCCGTCGATCGCGGATGAGACCGTGAAGTATCCGCGGTCTCGCTTGAGCACGTCGAGATGTTTCTGCGCTTCGCCGTCGGCGGCGCGGGTGGCGACTAAGCTGGTCTGACGCAGCTCGCGCGCCTGCGTTTGGTTCGCCCCCAACTGGGCAACCCCCACCGTCTGAACGTCGACGCCGTTCGACATCTGCTCTCGCTGAATTCCCGCCTCGAATTGCGAGTACCGGTCCAGTTCGCCATGGTTGATCTTGGTAATTTGCGTCTCCAATTCCAGTGTGCGAACCGCCCGCTTCATTACGATGTCCGCCGTTTCGTTCGTCAGGTCCTCCGATTTGTACATCTTCCGCAACTCGTTCAGCTCGTCCTGATCGCTTTCGACGTAGAAGTCGGAGATGCGGGCGCTCATCGATCGCATCAGCGACTGGATTTGGCCATCGAAGTCGTCCCAGCGCTTTAGTGCTGTCTGGGCATCGACAAGCTGCTGCTTGGCGTCGGACATGGCCACGCCGTCCGACTGCTGGCCCAGAGTGACATCCGCTTGGGCCTTGGCCAGGTTGGCCTGGGCGATGCGGAGATCGTTCGCCGCCGCCGCGATGGCCGCGTCGATCTTGTCCGTCTCCAGTTCCAGCAAAACGTCGCCCCGGCTCACTTTCGTGCCGTCGGCGATCGCATGCTTGATGATCAGTTCGTCGTGATACAGCCGCGGATTCAGCCTAACCTCAAACGGCGCGGCCGGCTCGAAGACGCCCTTGAAATCAAGATCGAGCCGCAAATCGCCGCGGCGCACGACCGTGGTTGGGCCGGCATTGGCCGGAGGGGCGGAGACATTCGTCGTCGGCGCCGTGGACGGCGGACTGGCCGCGCCCGACAGGCCGCACCCCAGCCAAATCGCCGCGCCCACTCCGCAAACGATCGCCAACCTGCCCCAGCCCCGACCGAAAACCGTCACGCCGTTCATGGGTACCTCCAATGGACAAGCCACAACTGAGACCTATGGCATCTTGACCAAGCTCCGTAGCCCCGCATGTATATGCGGGGCTGGGCGCTAAGTATAATTCGTCCACCGTTACGGTGCAGAGTCTCACAAAACGGGTGGCCGACGCACCTCGCTGAGCCGAGCCTGGCTAATTCGGCAATGTTAACTCAAATAGCTTCCAAGCGCCAGGAGTCCTAAGCTGGTCAGCAGTCATAATGGGCTTCGCGAGGCCCTTCAAGTATAACACTTGCCCGTCCCCGCTGAATCCAGCAAAGTCTGGCCCCATGTCTCTGTCGGAAAACTCTTGGGAAGTCAGAGCCGTGGGGTGATCCGGCGCATCCGGCCGCAAGAGGAGCAGATTTATAACCCCCGAACTCTTGTCTGCGTCTTTCCATCTGCATTTATAAACAACTATCCTTGCTTCGTTGGCAGAACAAACCAACTCAGCATAATCTGAGGCAATCATCTGCACTTCGGACCCGCTTTTTCCAAGATTTATCACGGCGAGCCAACATTGGCGGGCGAAATGAGGTCCTTTCACCACAGTAAGAAACCACAACTCATTCCTTTTGGGCAGATATTGTGCGGCAAGGCAGTCAATGGGCTTACCGTTGAACTTCAGCGGGAACATTCGCAGAGAAATGCGCTTGCCATCCCGATACTCTCGAACGTCGATGAATCCCCACCCGTTGTCTTGTGAGTGATTAACGACCCACACACTGCCCGCACCGCTGGTGGCGGTAAGTACCCCGTTGCCCGCGGTCCAGGGAAACTTATCGACAATCTGAGCCTCCGTGTCACCCGTTTTACAGCGAGAGACAACAAAGTAGTCTCTTACTTCCTGCGCCTCTAGCTGCTGTGGGTCTAACGCAGCGAAGGCGGCTTTCCCCCTCACTCCCGCCGTGCCATCTTCTATCACGTATATCATCTGGCCGTTCTCGTCCCACGTCAGATCTCTAATCTGCCGGGCTTCGTAAACCTCTCCTTTCGGTGGTGCCAAAATCGACTCCGCTTGGGTTTGCCGATCCATGACGACAACGCGGTCCCCATTGGCGCCATCGTAACACATAAAGGCACTGTGCCTCCTATCCGGTGACAGCCGGACCATCTGATTGCTGTAACCTTGGGGCTGCGGGATGGGTACCATTCCTTCCAGGACGCCCCGATAAAACACCTCAGACGCAATTGGCTCCAGATTGGAAGCGCGTGCTCCAACAACGAAACAGGCAAAGCATATTGCACTAGAAAGCGCACAGATCCCAAGGACCAATTTGCAGGTGGTTCTCAATAGCATGAAATGGACCTCTCTTTCCGACAGGACGCCGGCCGCCACCAATTGCCGATCGTGTCATAACTGTTGTGATACAAGCAGGTTGCGCATTCGTCGCCCCAAGTTGATGCCGTTGCTCGCCGTTGCCATCAATTAGGACGCAACCGAATTGCCATTGTTGCGGCAGAAATGACGCCAGGGAAAGTTCCGGCGACGTGCCATGCTCCCCACAAATCTTGCAGCCGACCCCTACTTCGCGGTGAGTTGATCCCGGTAAAACTCAATCATCTTCAACAATCCCTCCCGTCTCGGCACCACCGGGCTCCAGCCCAGAATCTGTTTCGCCCGGGATATATCCGGACAACGCACGCGCGGATCGTCCGGCGGCATCGGATGGAACGTGATCTGGCTCGTGCTCTGCGGGATCATGGCCAGGATATCCTTTGCAATCTCCAGGATCGTGACCTCTTCGGGATTGCCCAGATTGATCGGCTCGCAGAAATCGGATTCCATCGTCAGATTGATCCCCCGGATCAGATCGCTCACGTAACATAGGCTGCGAGTCTGGCTTCCGGTCCCGAAAACGGTCAGCGGCTCATTGCGCAGCGCCTGGCGGATGAAGCTGATGACCACCCGCCCGTCGTAAGGGTCCATGCGCGGGCCGTAGGTGTTGAAGATGCGGATGATCCGCGTATCCAGCTTCCGCTCGCGGTTGTACCCCATCGTGCACGCTTCGCCGAATCGCTTGGCCTCATCGTACATGCTCCGCAGGCCGATGGGGTTTACGTTTCCCCAATAATCCTCCCGCTGCGGATGGACGGCCGGGTCGCCGTAGCATTCGCTGGTGCTCGCCATCAGAAAACGCGCGCTCTTCGCCTCCGCCAATTCCAGCAGGTTCCATGTTCCCTGGCTGTTCACCTTCAGTGTCGCCACCTGATGCTGGACGTACCCGATCGGGCTGGCCGGCGAGGCCAGGTGGTAGATCCGGTCCAGGTTCCCGTCGATTTTCACCCCCTGGATGACGTCCGCCTGGATGAACGTGAAGCGCGCGTTGGTGGAGGCGAAGCCTTCCACGCCGCGCAGGTGCGCAATGTTCTGCGGCTTGCCGGTGATGAAGTTATCAACGCCGACGATTTCGTGCCCCTGACCCAGGAGATAATCGGTCAGGTGCGAACCCAGAAATCCCGCGGCGCCGGAGATTAAAATGCGCATATCGCAAATCAGTATTGGAGATCCATCACCTCGACGTCCGCGAGGCGCCATGGCGGCGGGAAATCGGAATCGACCCGGCCGGTTCCTTCCCAGGTGACGTAATAACCGTTGTTGTAACTGGTGCCGTAATCGCTGCTGGACTTGACGTTCCCATACACGCCCACGCGCGTCACGTCGTGCGCCGCATCGTAATACGCTTCAAAATGCACCTTCTCGTCGAATCGCGCCGTCTTTGGATACGTCAGCTTCTTCAACACCATGTTCTGGCTCTGCGGCCCTAAATCCATCTTCCAGGTGTCCCGCAGGTTGACCGATGAGACGCTCCGCGCGTCGCCGGCGCGCCCGGTGGGGCCGTCGATGCCCGCCGAAGGCGGGGCGGCCGCGCAGCTCGCCAGCAATGTCAGACCCAGGATTCCCGCCATTCGCATCATCGACGTGCCTGTCCGTAAAGAATCAATCGGAGAACCGGGATCGAATGATGGTCAGGATCGCCTTGATTCCGTCTTTCCAGGTGATCTTCTTACCCTCTTCATAGCTGCGGCC
>Ga0209415_10005833_pt1 | contig 22032 bp, 21 predicted proteins | sample PeaSoiSIISIP2007_FD_187696 | JGI IMG/M metagenome (GOLD analysis project Ga0209415, IMG submission 187696) | Peat soil microbial communities from Weissenstadt, Germany - SII-SIP-2007 (SPAdes) (version 2) | ecosystem: Environmental > Terrestrial > Soil > Wetlands > Peat | place: Germany... | reverse complement strand
CAGTATCGGTCCCGCACGCCACTTCCGCCAGAGTCGTACATCCCGGTTGACACTCCCGCGATCGAGGACACGAGAGAGGTACAGAAGTGGTCACGGTGACGGGTGTGTCCGGTCAGGCCCTCTCCACCGAGAACGGGACGGTGAGCTGACCGCGGGTGACGAGAAGCGGAGCTACGGGGTCCAGATCACCGTCACGCACCGCCCCGCCTGTTCACGGCCCGGGCCCGGATCGGTGTCACCACCGTCTCCTGGGGGAACGACCGCTCGGTGGTGTTCCACTCGTGGGCCATGGCCTCGAACTCGGAGGAATCCATGGGCATCCCGATGTGGTAGCCCTGCGCCATGGCGCAGCCGAGGTGGGTGAGTGTGCGCAGGTTCGCCTCGTTCTCGACGCCCTCGGCGACGACGGTGATCCCGAGATCGCGGCCCAGCTCGATCACCGAGCGGACGACGGCGGCGTCGTTGGGACTTCTGTCCATCAGCCCGACGAAGGACTTGTCGATCTTCACCTGGTGGACGGGTAGGCGTGTGAGGTAGGCGAACGAGGCGTACCCCGTGCCGAAGTCGTCCACCGAGATCTTCACGCCGATGTCGGCCAGGGCTTCGAGGACGGCCACGTGCCGGGCTTCGTCCTCCATGATCTGGGACTCGGTGACCTCGAGGGTGAGGTCCTCGGGTGCCACGTCGTAGCGTCCCAGGAGTTCGGTCACCGACCTCACGACCGCATGGTCGGTCAGGTTCCCGATCGAGAGGTTCACGGCCACATCGGCGTGCGGGAGTCGTCGCCCCCACGCCGCACACTGGGCCAGAGCCTGGTCGAGCACGACATCGGTCAGCGGGACGATGAGGCCGGTCTGCTCGGCCAGGGGGATGAACTGGTCCGGGAGCAGGAGCCCCTCCCGGGGGTGGTTCCACCGCACGAGGGCCTCGGCCCCGCTGATGAGGCCCGTGGCCAGGTCCAGCTTGGGCTGGAAGACGACGTGGAGATCGGCGCGCTCGATGGCCGTCCGCAGGGCCGACGCCAGTCCGACGCGCTGGGGGCTGTAGGTGTCGCGCTCGGTCGTGTACCCGGCCACTCCGCTTCTGTCCCCCTTGGCCAGGTACATGGCGACGTCCGCCCGTTGCAGCAGGGTCACCGGGTCCTCGGCGTGGTCGGGGGCCACCGCCACCCCCGTGCTGGCGCTCACCTCCACCTCCACGTCTCCGATCTCGAACGCTCTCTCCCACAAGGGGTGCAGGATCCCGGCGATGACGGTGACGGCACCGTCGGCGACCCCTTCGTACGGGAGGAAGACGGCGAACTCGTCACCGCCGAGACGGGCCGCCTTGGCCTCGGGCGGCAGCAGCTCCTTGAACCTCTGGCCGAGCCACTGGAGGAACGTGTCGCCGGTGTGGTGCCCGAAGGTGTCGTTGATCTCCTTGAACCGGTCGAGGTCCACCAGGGCGACGGCGATCTTGGTGCCCGACGGCCGTTCCTCGAGAGCGGCGGCCAGGCACCGGTAGAACTCGCGGCGGTTGCCGAGACCGGTCAGGGTGTCGTGGGTCGCCTCCCATTGGAGCTGATCGATCAGCTCATGGTTCTCGAGCGACATCGCCGCGTGGTTGGCCAGTGTCTCGAAGAGCTTCAGGTTGTCGGTGTCGAACGTGGCCACGTCCCCTTCGCGATTGGCCACGGCCATGGTCCCGATCATCTGCCCGTTGCGCCGGAGGGAGACGACCATGCCGTCGCGCCAGCCCTGGGTCTTGAGCCAGGTGGCCGCGTTCTTCTCCCGGGTTCCGCTGCGCGCCAGCAGCCACCCCTTCGGGCCCTCGACCGCCACCCAGGAGGCCGATGTGGCCAGATCGGTCTCGCTCAGCCCGTCGAGATCGAGAACATACCGACGCAGGTGCCCCCGCTCGTGGCGGATCACCACCTCGGCCACGTCGGCGCCCAGCAGCTTGCGGGTCGTTCCCAGCAGCGCCTCGATCACGCTCGACTGGGCCGACGAGTTCTGCATGGCCTCGGTGAAGCCGTAGAGCAGTTGCAGACCGGAATAGCGACGTCGGGTGGCAGCCAGCTGGTGATAGCCGAGCGCCAGGACCACGGCCGTGAAGACGAGAAGACCGAGCGCCCAGGGCTGGGTGGACAGGACCATGGCGGCGCACAGGGCCAGCGTCGTCCCGCACGACGACGCCATGACTCCGCTCACGAAGAAGTTCTCGAGGACACCGGTGGGCGGCTTCCCGGTCAGGACCGTGATGGCCACGGCCACCCCGAGCGAGCTCACCACGCCCTCCACGAACACGGCCGCCAACGACGCCCCCCACACCTTCGGGAACAGAACGGACTCGTTCCCGGCGATGGCGTGGTAGACGACGACGGCCAGGGCGGCCTCGAGGGCGGCGATGGTGGTGTTGAACGAGAGCTTGTTCAAGGCCTGACGCCGAATGAGGCCCCAGGCCACCACGCAACCCACCACCTGACCGATGACGACGTGGATGGACGGCGACAGGGCCAGCCCGATGACCAGAGGGATCTCGGTGAGCGTGGCCGACCAGGTGTTGCGACGGATGTCCAGGTGGACCGGGAACACCTCGGCGGTGACGAAGCCCCCGGCCAGCAACCACCACGGCGCCGAGATGCCGTGGGTATGCAGCGAGGACGCCGGCAACCACTCGGCGATGACCACGACGGCCAGCACCGTGACGAGAACGATGAGCAGCCAGAGCCGGGTCCCTGTGGTCGTCAGCGCCCGGCGCAGCGCGCCGGGTCCGGCGGGCGCATCTGATCGCTCGGCACTGTCTGCAGGCGTCATGGCGAGCTCTCGGGGGGTTGTCGAATCGACGTCGACCGGCTCGTCTGATGCCACGGCACCGCGTCGTCAACTCGTGAGAGTTACTTGATCAAGCATCCTCACAAATGGCGACGGCACTTGGGAACGTGACGCGGTGCGAATTTTGCGCCCGTTGATAAAGGTCCGCCCGCGGTGTCATGTCTCACCGCGGCGGCAGTGCGCGGTCGGTACAGCGCGTGAGTGGCGCTGGGCCCCGGCGCCGCCGCGCTCCGGACGGCGGCTGACGCGCCTGCGGTCGAAATTCCCTTTGCGCAGCGGCCCTTTTTCGGTGCCATGCCCCGTCGGGTCAGCGCTCCGTGCCGCCGCCGGTCCGTCGCCGCCCGCACGCCCACCACGCTTTCGACTCCCCTGCCGCCGGAAGCTTGAGCAACGGCAGCAAAACTTACGGTCCGTGGGGTAGAAGTCACTTTGTGTAGTTGTTATCGTGCGTTGGTCATCCATTGCCCACCAGTTGAGGAGTGAATGTGTCCGAATCGATGGAAACGACCAGCCCCGTCCGCACCGGAGTCAGCACAAAGGCCCGGACACTGGCCATCGGCGCCCTCGCCACCATGGCGCTGTCCATCCCTGCCGTGTCCGCCGTGTCGTTCGTCTCCCACGACGCCTGGAGAGCCCCCGTCATCAGGCCCGCCTCCCACCGCCTGGCCCTCGGGCACGTCCCCGAGTCGCTGCGCCTGACCTGAGGAACCGGACAGGTTGGCGGATACCGGCGCTCTGACGGGCGCCGGTATCCGCAGCCCTCCGGATGCGGCTTTTGAGCACGGCCGCCACCGGAGCGACGCCCTCCGACCGGAGCGCACCATCGGGTGCCCCGGTGACGCAGTCCTCGCGACCCGATCGGGTCGCCCCCCGATCTCCCGCTTGATCTTCTCCCCTGTCAGTTCTGACTCGTGGCTCCATCTGCCCCCGAGGAGGCGTGGACGTGCATCGTCGAGCTTTCGTATTCGCATCTGCCGGGACCGGGGCCGCACTGGCCGGGCTCCTGGCGCTGTCAGCACCGGCTGCGGCTCTGGCCGTCGGGCCGTCGGGCGCAGGCACCGGTGGCTCGCCCGGGTTCACCGCCTGCGACGCCGGCTCCGGTCAGGACGCCGGCGCTGTCTCGTGCAACGCCGTCCAGCTGACAGACGCGGCGGCGTGGAGAGGTGTGCAGGCCGACGATGGTGCGCCGGGTAACGGCGCGGTGGGTGACGGCGCGGCCGGCGTCGGGCCGGTTGCGACGACAGCGCCGCCACTGGGGTACGGACCGGCCGAGCTGCAGCAGGCGTACAACCTGACCACGGCCAGCGCCGGCAACGGCCGGGGGAGGACGGTGGCCATCGTCGACGCCTACGACGACCCCTCAGTGGTGTCCGACCTCTCCGCCTACCGGGCCCAGTACCGGCTCCCACCGGTCTGTGGTGGCCGGGCCGTCCGCGGCTGCATCACCTTCACCAAGGTGAACCAGAGAGGTGTCCCCTTCCCCCTGCCCAGCGCCGACCCCGGCTGGTCGCAGGAGATCTCGGTCGACGTGGACATGGTCTCCGCCGTCTGTCCCGACTGCAACATCCTGCTGGTGGAGTCCGATTCCGCCACCTTCCAGAGCCTGGGCAAGGCCGAGGACACCGCCGCCGCCGCCGGCCCGGTGTCGATCGGGAACAGCTTCGGCTCCGGTGAATTCCGCTCCGAGACGAATGCCGATCAACACTTCCAGCACCCCGGTATCGCCATCACGGCCGCCGCCGGGGACGACGGCTACGGCGTCCAGTGGCCGGCGTCGTCTCCCGACGTCATCGCCGTGGGGGGAACGACCCTCGCCCCCGCCCGCGGGTCGGCCCGGGGATGGAGCGAGACGGCCTGGTCGGGCGACGGCAGCGGCTGTTCCGCCATCGAACCACAGCCCGGCTGGCAGAGCCGGATACACACCCTCCGGGCCCAGTGCGCCGGACGGGCCGTGGCCGACGTGGCCGCCGTGGCCGACCCCGACACCGGCGTGGCCGTCTACGACACCTTCGACCTGCCGGGCTGGTCGGTCTTCGGCGGCACGAGCGTGTCGACGCAGATCATCTCGGCCGTCTACGCCCTGGCCGGCGGCGGAAGCGGTCCGACGGGTGCGTCCGGTCTCTACGCGGCGTCGCCCCGGGGCTTCTTCGACGTCACCACCGGGAGCGACGGGTCCTGTGGTTCGCTGCTGTGCACGGCGACGGCCGGATGGGACGGACCGACCGGTCTGGGCACTCCGGACGGGACCGGGGCCTTCTGATCACCGGTCCGGCGCACCGGCGATGTTCCCGTAGCCCGGCGGAAAGAAGTTGCGGAAGGGCGACACGACGTCGTCGCACCCTGCCGGGAGAGTTCTCCGGGACCCCGGTGGCACCCGGCCCGTCGCCGTCGGTGCTACTGCGGACCTCGATGACGCGTCTTTTTCACCCATGCCGCGACGGCACTGGGCAGCCCATGATGATCGCGACGCGCCATCGATAGTCGCCGGCCCCACGTGCGCACCGACATCAGCTTCGGGTGTGACGCGCCGGGGGCGTCACCCGACAGAAGATCAGCCAGGCTGGAGGCGTCGATCACCCAACGTCGGCCGCTGTTCGTAACGGCTGACGTCACGATCACCGTCGAGGGTGGCACGGGTCCGGATACGACGAGCTCCCAACCCGACAACACGAATCCATCCCAACCGCGCGCCGCGGCCACGTCGGGCCGCGACGACAGAACGGTGGTGAAATCGACGGTCTCGCCGTCGGCGTCGACCTCGACTCGGCGCACCCCGGCCCTGGCATCGTCGACCGCCCACCCGGTGAGCCGCACACCGTCGGGCACGAGCTCCGCGGTGTCGATGTGTCCGATGGGACCCGGATCGAACCGCAGCGTCGTGTAGTCGGCATCGTCGGCGCGCACGCGGACATACAGGTCCTGGTGACGGGTCAGCCCACGGGGGATCCGGGCGGCGGCGGGACTGCCCGTGGCCTCGGTGAGCGCGGCGCGGACAAAACGTTCGTTGACGATGGTCGAGCCGTAGTCGGCGAGGTCGAGTGACGGGATCTCGGATACCGGGCGGAAATGGAAGCCGTCGCCGTCGAGCGTCACACCGGGAGGCGACACGGCCTCGTCGAGGACGCTGAAGACGAGAACGCCGCCCGGAGTGAGCAGGTCGTACAGGCGACGCAGCCACCGGGCGAAGGTCTGCTTCGGCAGGTGACTGAAGAGTGACGCCACGAAGATCACATCGAACGAGGTGCTCATCTGCAGGTCTTCCGGGACCACCGTCGACACCACCGAATGCACACCGAAGGTGTCGCGCTGGAACTCGACGGCATCGACCAGAACGTCACTGGCCCACACGGCCCCGGGGAACAGTCGCGCTAAGAAGCGCGTGCTGCGACCGAAACCGCAGGCGAAGTCCAGCATCGTGCCCACCCTGGTCAGGTCACCGAACCGCCAGTCCACGATCTGGAGGCAGGCATCAGCGGCGAGGAGACCCATCCGAAAGTACGCCTGTGCGGCATGCGACCGATCGGGAGCGGTCCTCTCCTCCGACCTGAACATGTCGTCATGGGCCGCCACTGACAAGTCGGTGTCGGTGAGTCGGGGGTCGTACCGTTCGATGAGCCGGCCGATCTCTCGTGCCCCGGGAGAGCCGAACGAGAACACAAGGCCCAAGGCGCTTCCTCCCACCACGGCCACCACCATGGACACGGAGATGGTACCGGGACGGCCGCTCGGCCGCGGATCACCGGTCCGGCGCACCTCCGGTGCGTCCGTTGGTCGCCGGTGCCGCTGACGACGCCACCGCGGCGGCGTCGGACCGGCGGTCGGCCCGCACGGCGGCGCGCTCCTCGTACTGCATCCACTGGTAGAGGACGATGCCCAGGGCGATGAGCGAGGTCAGCTCGCCCACGACCCAGAGCACCGATCCGCCCACGTGGGTGTCCCCCAGGGTGTGGAAGTGGGGGGCGATGGACGCCGTCGCCCCGGTGAGCGACACACCGAGGACGGCGTTGATCGGGATCCCGGCGGCCAGGAACCCGATCTTGGCCGGGAACGACAGGCGCCACCGGGTCGGATCGCGACCGACCACGAGCCACCAGAAGAGGCATCCCGACACGAGGAAGTGGAGATGCGTCAGGTCGTGGACCCACGGGTGCTCGAGGGAGAAGTTGTAGAAGGGCGAGAGGAAGTAGACGAGCATCGTCCCGTAGGCGGCGACCACCACCACGACCGGATGGGTGACGACCTCGACCACCGGGTGGTGGAGGATGCCGAGCAGCACCCGCTGGGTCCGCCGGCTCGACGCCTGCAGGGCGAGCGTCACCGGCGCGCTCAGGGCGAGGAGGATGGGGGCGAAGTTCATGAGGAGCAGGTGCTGGACCACGTGGACCCAGAACACCTGGTCGTCATAGGCGGCGAGTCCCGACTGCACGGCCACCACCAAGAGGGCGGTCCCGGCCAGGAAGCAGACAATCCGCGCCGTCGACCAGGCCCGTCCCCGGGCCGCCAACCGGCGGACCGACACCACGTACCAGGCGGCCAGGGCCACCTCGACGACCAGGGTCAGGAGGCTGAGCGGGTCGGTCTGCCAGCCCGTGAGCAGCGTGTGGACCGAGACGGGGGGCGAGACGGCGTCGGCCAGGAGCACGGGCCGGCCCTCAGGTCACCGGGGCGATGGTCCGGCCGGCCACCCAGCCGACGGCCTCGAGCCCCTCGGGGATCGTCCACGAATCGCGTCCGGGATGGCGGAGGTTCGTCAGTCCTTGCGCGTCGAGCATCTCCTGGAGCGACGCCGGGAGCGTGTGGTGCGCCAGGTCCGGTGCGGCGCCGGTGACGAAGCGCTCGTGCAGCGTCTGATCGAAGACGAGGAAGCCGTCGGAGTGGTCGACGTCGTAGGTGTAGGGCTTCCCCGTCTGCCAGTCGATGCCCGGCGGACTGTCCTCGGCCACCTTCTGGTAGTAGATGCCGAAGGAGCCCCAGAGCGCGGCGAGGTTCGACGGCGTCCCCGTGAGCAACGGCCACGACGCTCCCGTGACACGGGCGTAGGCGGCCAGGCGCGACGGGGTGTCGCGACCGGGGTCGACGCTCGCCTCGACGAAGACCACCTTCTGTCCCAGTCCGGCGGCGTCCACGTCGCGCCGCATGTCGAGGAAGGCACCGGTGGTGAGCGGGCACGTCTCCTGGCACGAGGTGAGGAACGAGGTGAGCACCACGATCCTGCCCCGGAAGGCCCCGAGCGACGTCGTCCGCCCCCGGTCGTCGACGAGCGGGATGCCGAGCACGGCCGCCGGCACGGCCCGGTCCTCGGAGATGCCCAGCGCGCTCGACGGCGGTCCGGGGGCACCTCCGCGCATGGCCGCCACGAGCCCGCCGGCCGCGGCCAGGACGACCACCACGGCGCCCGCGGCCAGGACGGACCGTCGGCCCCGGCGGCGACCGGGGCCGGCCGGCGGACGCAGCGCCCGGTCCGGCGGGGTGAGGACGGTGGCCATCGCCGTCCGACGGTACCGGCAGGGGCCCCCCGCCGCACGTCGGGAGAGGGAGAGACGGCGCCGGCGACATCAGAGGGGCCTCGCGGCGCATCTGCGTTATCTTCGCTTCCCGGGAATCGGACAGCAGGGGGTGGACCCATGATCGGTAACCGTCGCTCGGAGCACCTTCGACGAGGCCGCCAACCCCTGGCGCGCCTTCTCATGATCATTCCCCTGGCGATGACCGTCTTGGCCATCTCATCCTCGGGCAACGCCGTCTATGCGGCGAATCCGGGAACGGCGGGCCCGTGCACGGGGCCCTATGCCGGCCACAGGATCGTGTGCGATCCACCATTGAGCAACCCGGATAACGGTCCCGTCGAGGCGTCCCCGACCGTCTACGTCATCTTCTGGGGACCGGACTGGCCGACACCATGCCTCTCACCCGATAGCTCAGAGGTAGCCGGTCAGATCGAACAGTATGCGTTGAATCTGCTCCAGCCCATCGGGAATACGGGACTGCTCAGTTGGTACGCCATCTTGACGCAGTACGGCTCTGGTGCTCCGACGTTCGGGGGATGTTGGGTCGACTCAAACGCACCGCCGGATCCCGTGACGGAGAATTCCGCGGCACCGGAGATCGAGGCAGCGATGGCTGCGAACCCGACGTGGACACAGACGTCTGTGAACTCGCAGTTCGTGATCGTCCCCGAGCAAGGTTCGAAGGTCAAGTTCGACACGAGAGAGGAAGGCAAGGACTTCTGTGCCTACCACTATTGGGCCAAGGTAGGAGACAAGAAGAAGGACCCGCCCTTGGCGGCCTATGACATGGATCCTGTTCCGAGCGGGAAGTGCGCACAGTTCTACGGAGGGCCGGACGCGAACGTCCCCGTGGCGTGGCAGACGGGGTTGTCGCATGAATACACCGAGGCTGCCACGGACCCGTTCCCGAAGGGTGCGAAGGTCAGCTGGACGGATCAATCGCGCAAAGTCAGCGGCGAGGTCGCAGACCTGTGTATCGCGGCCGGTGTGTCGGTAGGAACGGGCACATACGTCCAACCTTTGTGGAGCGACAAGGACACAGGCGTCACGACGACCTTGGCCGCCGCGGCCACGACAGGAGATACCACGATCACCACCAACGCACCGCTCACGAGCCCGATGGTTGGATCACCCAAGGCCTACATCTCGGTAGGCGGAACCGGCTTGGATTGGGTGGATTCCACGGGAATTATCGTCGGCCCTCCGGATACATATCGCTCGGATCTTTCGAAACCCCTGACGGCCAGCTATGCAGCCGGTACGGCCGTTGCGGTCCAAGGGGGATGTGTCACCGTCGGCTCGTGAACCCATAGCGCGAACCACCCGATCGGCTGGTGGCCCGGCCTATCGGGACGGGCACGGCGCGCCGCCCGCTCAGCTTCGGAGCGTCGCCCCGTGCGCCTGTGCCACGGCGTCGATGCAGCGCGCCCGCAACTCCCCCACCTCGACGTCGGTCAGGGTGCGGTCGAGGGCGCAGAAGCGCAACCGGTAGGCGAGGCTACGCGTGCCGGCGGGCAGGCCCTGGCCCCGGTAGACGTCGAAGAGGTCGAGCGACTCGAGCAGGTCACCGCCGGCGGCGCGCACCGTCGCCGCCACATCGGCCGCGGCCACCGCCTCGTCGACCACGAAGGCCAGGTCCACGTCGCTCGAGGGGAACCGGCTGATGGGGCTGACCGTGTCGGGTCGCCGCTCCGAGGTGTCGAGGAGCAGGCCCAGATCGACCTCCAGCCATCCCACCCGTTGGCGCCCGGGGTCGAGCCCGAAGGCGCTGAGGACGGCCGGGTCCACCTCGCCCACCACACCGATGACGGTGGCGTCGGTGGCATCGGTGTGACGCAGGACCACCCGACCGGCACGCGTGGGATGGAGACCGCCGCCGGGACCGGACCCGGTGGCGCCGTCGGTCGTCTGGACCACGTCCACGTCGACCACCCCGAGCGCGTCGGCCAGGGCCAGCCACGCCCCGGCGGCCGTCCGGGCGTCGTCGCCGTGTCCGGCGAAGGCCACCGCCAGCATCTCCCGCTCGTCGATCACCGTGTCCCCCCGGCGGGCGAAGGCCCGCTCGACGCGCCCGGCGTCGGGCGGGGGGAAGACGTGGCCCACCTCGAACAGCCGCAGCCCCTCCTGGCGGCGCGCCGCGTTGAAGGCGAGCGCCTTCAGCATTCCGGGCAGGATGCTGCGCCGCAGGACGGTCTCGTCGGGCGAGAGGGGATTGGCCACCTCCACCCCCCCGTCGCCCAGGCCGACCCGGCCGTGATCGCCCGGCGCCAAGAGCGACGGCGTCCACGCCTCGTGGGCGCCGAACCCGGCCACCACGGCCCGCACCAGCCGCCTCCGGGTCTGATGGACGGTGAGCCGGCCCACCTGGGGGGCGGCGGGACGGCGCCGGGGCAGCGCCCCGTACCCGTGATGGCGGGCCACCTCCTCGATCACGTCGATCTCCCGGGAGGTGTCGGGGCGGAAGGTGGGCACGGTCACCTCGAGCTCCCCCGCCCCGGCACGCCGGCAGGCGAAGCCGATCGGCTCCAGGTACCCGACGACGGCGTCGTCGTCCAGGGCGCTGCCCAGGATCTCGTTCACCCGCGTGGTGCGCACCCGGACGTGCCCGGGGCCCGGCACCGGTCCCCGCACGTCGACCACCCCCCCGTCGGCGCCGAAGCGCGGCCCGGCCGTGACGGCCAGCACCTCGCACAGCCGGCGGGCGGCCCGGTCGATCCCCTCGGGATCGCAGCCGCGCTCGAACCGGGCCGAGGCCTCCGAGCGGATCCCCAGGCGCTTGGTCGTCCGGGCCACGGCCATGGGGGCGAAGTAGGCGGCCTCGAGCAGGACCCGGCCGGTGGCGGCCGAGATCTCGGAGCTGGCCCCGCCCATGACCCCGCCGATGCCCACGGGGACGTCGGTGGCGTCGCAGATGACGCAGTCCCGGCGGTCGTCGGAGGGGACGATGGCCCGGTCGCCCAGTGTCCGTTCCACCCCGTCGAGGGTCGTCACCTTCTCGCCCCGGTGGGCGGCTCGGACACGCAGGCCGAAGCCCGGTAACCGGTCGAGGTCGTAGGGATGGGTGGGTTGGCCGAGCTCGAGCATCACGTAGTTCGAGGCGTCGACGACGTTGTTGATGGGCCGCATCCCGGCCAGGGTGAGACGGCGCGCCACCCACGCCGGCGAGGACCCGACCCCGATCCCGGTGAGGACCCGGCCGGTGAAGCGGGGGCAGAGGTCGTCGTCCACCACCACGATCGAGACCGACGGCGGGACCTCCTCCGAGGGACCGACGGCGGGAGGCTCGGGTGGGTCGGGGATGGCGAAGGGCAGCTTCAGGCGCGCCGCCAGGTCGCGGGCCACCCCGGCCATGGACCAGGCGTCGGGCCGGTTGGCCTCGACGGCGATGTCGTAGACGACGTCGGGGACGATCCCGAGGGCGTCGACGAAACGCTCCCCTGGCGACGGTGCCCCCGACTCCCCCGCCCCGGCGCCCCCGATGATGAGGATCCCGGCGTGGTCCTCGGTCAGCTCGAGCTCCCGACCGGAGCAGAGCATCCCGTTGGAGGTCACCCCCTTCATCTTCCGGCGGGCGATGGCGAAGTCCCCCGGGAGGACCGCACCCACCGGGGCCAGGGGGACGAGGTCGCCCACGGCGAAGTTCCAGGCCCCGCAGACCACCGACACCGGTTCGGCGTCGCCGGCGTCCACCAGGACCTGACGGATCTTGTCGGCCCCGGCGATGGGGGCGATCTCGAGGACCCGGGCCACGAGAACGTCCTCGAGACCCTTGCCGACGTGGACGACACCCTCGACGACGAGTCCGAGATCGTCGAGGGTCTCCGCCAGTGCCGTCGGATCGCCCTCGAAGGGGGCGAAGTCACGGATCCACGACAGCGGGACGCGCACGGATCCTCAGATCTGCCGCAGGAGGCGGGCGTCGTTCTCGAGCAGGACGCGCATGTCGGGGATCTGGTGGCGCATCTGCGCGCAGCGGTCGATCCCGAATCCGAAGGCGAAGCCCGACCACCTCTCGTCGTCGAGACCGACCGCGCCGAGGACGGCCGGGTCGACCATCCCGCACCCCCCGAGCTCGATCCACCCCGTCTGCGAGCACGTCCGACAGCCCGGGCCGCCGCAGATGGTGCAGGTGATCTCGAACTCGGCCGAGGGCTCGGTGAAGGGGAAGTACGACGGCCGGAGCCGTGAGTGGATGTCGGGGCCGAAGTAGGCGGTGGTGAAGGTCTCGATGGTCCCGGCCAGATCGGCGAACGAGATCCCGCGGTCGACGACGAGACCCTCGATCTGGTTGAAGGTGGGGATGTGGCGGGCGTCGGGCGTGTCCCGGCGGTAGCACCGCCCGGGCATCACGGCGTAGATGGGAGGGGCCTGGCTCTGCATGAGCCGGATCTGGACGGGGGAGGTATGGGTGCGCAGGACCACCGTCTCGGGCTCCCCGAGCTTCAGGTACAAGGTGTCCCACATCCCCCGGGCCGGGTGGGCCGGCGGCATGTTGAGGGCCTCGAAGTTGTACCAGTCCGTCTCCACCTCGGGACCCTCGGCCACGGCGAAGCCCATCCCCACGAAGACGTCCTCGAGCTCGTCGCGCGTCCGCTGGACGAGGTGGAGATGTCCCCGCCAGGGTGCCTCGAGGACCTCGGTGAGATCGAGCCGGTCGGCCGCCAGCCGCTCGGCGCGGGCCCCGTCCTCGAGCGCGGCCCGGCGCCCGGCCACGGCGGCCTCGATCTGCCTGCGGACCCCCTGCAACCGCTGTCCGGCGGCCCGGCGCTCGTCGGGGTCGAGCGCCCCCAGGGCCTTCTGGGACCGGGCCAGCTCCGAGCGTTTGCCGAGGAGGTCCGCCTCCACCGCGGCCAGCGCGTCGAGGGAGCCGGCTTCGGTGATCCTCTCCATGGCCCCCTCGACCAGGGACGTGTCGGCGTCACCGGGATCGCTCGTCACGGGGCCTTCTCCATGGCCTGCAGGTTAGAGCCGGTGCGATCGGGCCCGGAGCACCTCGAAGCAGAGGACCGCGGCGGCCATGGACACGTTGAGCGACTCGGCCCGGCCGGCCATGGCGATCGTCACCCTCCGGTCGATCCGGTCCCCGAGGACGTCGGGGAGACCGGCGGCCTCGTTGCCGAGGACGAGGGCCAGGGGGGCGGTGTAGTCCACCTCGGTGTCCGGCGTCCCCCCGTGGGCCACCGCGGCCAGGCACTCGAGCCCCCGCCCGCGCAGGTCGTCGAGGACGTCGGAGGGATCCTCACCGGCCACCACCGGCAGATGGAGGACCGATCCGGCCGAGGCCCGGACCGTCTTCGGGTTGAAGGGGTCCACCGTCCCCGCGCAGCAGACCACCCCGTCGGCCCCCGCAGCGTCGGCACTCCGGATGACCGCCCCGGCGTTCCCCGGGTCCCGGACGTCGACGCACACGACCACGAAGGTGGCCCCGGCCAGATCGTCGAGCGTCGCCAGCGGCGTCCGGACGACGGCCAGCAGCGGCTGGGGCGTCGCCGTGTCGGCCACCCGCTCCACCACACCCGGTCCGAGGGAGAAGACCCGGACACCGCGGGCCGTGGCCCGCTCCACGGCCTCGGCCACGGCCGGGTTCTCCCGGCCCTCGACACCGACGAAGACGGTCTCGATCTCGGCGCCGGCGTCCAGCGCGCAGACGAGGAGCTTCGCCCCCTCGACGACGAACGCCCCCTCGGACTGCCGGCTGCTCCGGCGCCGGAGCAGCCGGCGCAGGCGCTGGACCCGCTGGTGGCGGAGCCCCAGCTCCGACGTCAGGAGGCGTCCACCGTCTCGGCCCCGACGGCGGCCGGCGTGGCCGGCGTGGTCGCCGTGGCCGGCAGGGCCGCCGCGGCCAGGGTGACCAGTTGGGCGAAGGCGTCGGGGTCGGTCACGGCCAGGTCGGCCAGGACCTTCCGGTCGACGGTGACGTCGGCCAGGCGGAGCCCGGCGATGAGCCGGCTGTAGCTCAGTCCGTTGGCCCGGGCGGCGGCGTTGATCCGCTGGATCCAGAGCCGGCGGAAGTCGCCCTTCCGGGCCCGGCGGTCGCGGTAGGCGTACTGGAGCGAGTGCATGACGGCTTCGTTGGCGGACCGGAAGCTCCGGCTCCGGTTGCCGTAGTAGCCCTGCGCCTGCTCGAGCACGGCACTGCGATGCTTCTTGCCGTTGATGGCGCGCTTCACCCTGGCCATGTCTCTTCTCCCTTCACGATCGATCCCCTTGTCCGGGCGGTCCCGTGGACCACCGCGGTGTACCGGTGGTCGGAACCACCGCCGTCTCCCCCACCCCGGCGGGAGACGCTCTCCGCCCCGGGCGCTAGCGGCCGAGCAGCCGCCGGACCTCGCGCCGGTCGGCGGAGGCGACGTCGGTCTCGCGGCCGAGCCGGCGCGTCCGTCGCGACGACTTCTTCTCGAGGAGATGCGACCGGTTGGCCTTGAGCCGGCGTATCTTCCCCGTCCCGGTGATCTTGAACCGCTTGGCCGCTCCCCGGTCGGTCTTCATCTTCGGCATCTCAGGTCCCCTCCTCGACCGGGACTGCGGTGCCGCCCGTCGATACTTCTGTCGTCGGTACTTCCGTCGGTGTCTCTGTCTTGGCTGACTCTGTCGGTGCCGCTGTCGCCGGTGTCACTGTCGCCGGTGTCACTGTCGGTGCCGCTGCAGCCGGTGCGGCCTGTGCCGCCGGTGTGGCCGGTGCCGCCGGTGCCGGGTCACCACCGTCGTCACGTGTCGCCCGGGCGGCGGCGGACTGGCGGGCCCGCTTGTCGGGCGCCAGGACCATCACCATGTTGCGACCGTCCAACCGCGGCTCGGCCTCTATCCGGGCCATCCCGTCGACCCGTTCGGCCAGGCGGTCCAGGATCTTCTTGCCCAGCTCCGGATGGAAGACCTCACGACCTCGGAACATGATCGTGACCTTGACCTTGTGGCCCTCGTCCAAGAACTTGAGGACCTGGCGGGTCTTGGTGTCGAAGTCACCGATCCCGATCTTGGGCCGGTACTTCATCTCCTTGATCCCGACGCTCGTCGTCTTCCGACGCGATTCCTTGGCCTTCTGGGCCGCATCGAACTTGAACTTCCCGTAGTCCATGATGCGGCAGACAGGTGGGTTCGCCTGTGGCGCGACCTCCACCAGATCCAGATCGAGCTGTCGGGCCAGGGTCAAGGCTTCCGGTAACGGCCTGATCCCGAGCTGGAGACCATCGGGGTCCACCAGGCGCACGTCGCGTGCGCGGATGCGGTCGTTGATCCTGGGCTCACCGGTGGTCGTGGTGGTGGCGATGCGGCATCTCCCGTCGTTGTGGACGCCGGGTCTCCCCGGAGCCCTCGTCGGAAGCGTGACCGCTGCCCGTGGTGTCGTCCTCGACGGACCACCGTGACCCGGACGCACCACCGTGGTGGCGGCCGGGTGGGGGTGCACGAAAGTGCGACCCCGCTTCCCTGTTCACTCGAGCCTCTACGCTACCAGGGGTGAGCAGCCTCTGGACACCTGACGGTGAGCATCGGGTCGGGCGTGAGACTCCGCCGCGCCCCCCCGACGGACCGCCGGGGAGCGGTCCTGGCGGCGACCGGTCCGGCGGGGACCCGGTCGACGAACTCGACGACCTGAGCCCCGAGGAGCGCGAGGCGCTGGCGGCGCGACTCGACGAGCTGCGGAGCCAGCTGGTGTCCACGCCGGCCGCGGTGGTGATCGCCAACCACGCCTACGGCCTCTTCGAGCTGGCCGCCATCCATCTCTCCCAGCAGCCCCCCGACCTCGACCAGGCGCGCCTGGCCGTCGACGCCCTGGGGGCGATCGTGGGCGGACTGGCCGGGCGGCTCGGTGACGCCGAGCCGTCATTGAACGACGCCCTGGCCCAGATCCGGCTGACCTTCGTCCAGATCACCGAGATGGTGAAGGCCACCACGGGCGACGGGTCGGGTCCGGAAGGGTCGGGCCCCGGAGGGTCCTGACCCGGTCAGTCCGGACCCGTCAGCCCGGCGACCCCGGAGCCGGTGCCGCAACCACCGGTGCCCGAACGATCTGGCGCGCTTCGATCCGGCCGAGGTGGCCGGGGATGAGGAGGAAGGTGACCCGGGCCCCGACGTCGATCGAGCGGGTCCCGTCGGCCACCGCCGTGCAGTGGAAGCCGTAGCGGCGGCCGTCGTCGTCGAGGACGGTCCCGAGTCCCCGGGGATCGTCGAAGTCGCTCACGACGCCGGTCCGGATGGCGCGACGGGCCACGGTCAGTGGACGATCTTCGAGAGGGGGAGCTCGATGATGTCGGTGGCCCCCTTGTCCTTCAGGGCGGGGATGAGGACGTTCACGTCGGACTTGGCCACCACCGTCTCGACCGCGTAGCCGGCGCCACCGGTCAGCTCGGAGACGGTGGGCGCCTTGAGCGACGGGAGGACGGCGATGACGCCGTCGAGCTCGCCCACGGAGACGTTCAGTTTGAGAAGGACCTTGCCGCGCGCCTCGAGGGTCCCCTGGAGAAGGGTGAGGAGCTGGGTCATGGCGTGGCGCTTGACCGGGTCGGCGGCCGCCGTCGGGTTGGCGATGAGCTCGGTGGACGACTCGAGGAGGGTCCCGACGATCCGGAGTCCGGCGGCGGCGAGGGCCCGGCCCGTCTCGGTCAGGTCCACCACGGCGTCGGCGATGTCGGGGATCTTCGCCTCGGTGGCGCCGTAGGAGAGACGGATCTCGGCCTGGACGCCCTGCTTCTCGAGCAGCCGCCGGGTGAGCTCGGGGTACTCGGTGGAGACGCGCGACCCCGGGGGGAGATCGGCCACGGTGGTGACCGGGGAGTCGCGGGCGACGGCCAGGACGACCCGGATGGGGTTGGCCGAGGCCTTCGAGTAGGCCAGGGTGCCGAGCGAGACGACGTCGGCCCCCGTCTCCTCGATCCAGTCGCGGCCGGTGATCCCGAGATCGAAGAGCCCGTCGGCCACGTAGAGGGGGATCTCCTGGGGCCGGAGGATACGGACCTCGTCGACGCGGGGGTCGTCGATGGTGGCCCGGTACTCGACGTCGGAACCCCGGATGACGGCCAGGTCGGCATGGACGAAGAGCTCCATGGTGGCCTTCTCGAGCGAGCCCTTGGGCAGGACGAGGCGGAGCATCAGGACCCCGTGCCGGTCGGCGGGGGCAGGACCTCGAGGAGCCTGACCATCTCGAGGGCGGTGACGGCCGCCTCGTAGCCCTTGTTGGCCCGGCCCGGCCCGGCGCGTTCGTCGGCCTGGGCCACCGTATCGGTGGTGAGGACACCGAAGACGACCGGGACACCGGTGTCGAGGGCCACGCGCTGGAGCCCCGCCGCGCACTCGCCGGCGACGAAGTCGAAGTGGGCGGTGTCGCCGCGGATGACGGCCCCCAGCGCGATCACGGCGTCGTGGGCGCCCGACCGGCACAGGCGCGAGGCGGCCAGGGGCAGCTCGACGGCACCGGGGACCCACGCCACGGCCACCTCCTCGAGCGCGACACCGTGGTCCTTCAGGGCGCCGAGCGCTCCCTCGACGAGCCGGGCGGTGACGGCCCCGTTGAACTTGGCACAGACGAGGGCCACGCGCGCCGGTCCCCGGGCCTCGCCCTCGTAGGAGCGACCGACCGTCTGGCCCACGTCGGCGATGGCACCCGGGGGCAGGGCGGTGTCGTCGGACGACGTCATCGGGGGTCCTCCGGGCCGGCGTCGTCGAGGCCCTCCATGATGTGGTCGAGGCGATCGCGTTTGGTCCGGAGGTACTCGATGTTCTCGGGGTTGGCGTGGTTGGTGAGCGGGACGCGGTCGGTGATGTCGAGACCGAAACCCTCGAGGCCGCCGTACTTCATGGGGTTGTTGGTCATCAGGCGCATGGTGGTGACCCCGAGGTCGACGAGGATCTGGGCCCCGATGCCGTACTCGCGGTTGTCCACCGGCAGACCCAGCTCCAGATTGGCGTCGACCGTGTCGTGGCCCTGCTCCTGGAGGTGGTAGGCGCGGAGCTTGTGGGCCAGGCCGATGCCGCGGCCCTCGTGACCGCGGAGGTAGACGATCACACCGGTACCGGCCTCGGCGATGAGACGGATCGCCTCGTGGAGCTGGGGACCGCAGTCGCAGCGCAGTGATCCGAGAACGTCACCGGTGAGGCACTCGGAGTGGACCCGGACGAGGACGTCGCTCTTGCCGACGACGTCGCCGCGGACGACGGCGAGGTGGTGCTCTCCGTCGAGGACGGACTCGTAGGCGTAGCCGGTGAATTCGCCGTACTCGGTGGGGATGCGGGCGGGTCCCGCGATCCGGGTGACGAGCTTGTCCTTCCGGCGCCGGTAGCGGACGAGGTCGGCGATGGAGATGAGGATGAGGTCGTGGCGTTTGGCGAAGGCCTCGAGTTCGGGGCGCCGGGCCATCCCCTGCTTGTCCTCGGAGATGATCTCGCAGAGGACGCCGGCGGGATAGAGGCCGGCCGCCTTCACCAGATCGATGGTGGCTTCGGTGTGCCCGGCGCGCTTCAGGACGCCGCCGGTCCGGTAGCGGAGGGGGAAGATGTGACCGGGCCGGTTCAGGTCGGTGGCCCGTGTGTGGGGATCGATCAGCGCCTGGATGGTGGCGGCCCGGTCCTCGGCCGAGATGCCCGACGAGGTGCCGTGGCGGTAGTCCACAGAGACGGTGAAGGCGGTGCGCTGCGACTCGGTGTTGGCCGTCACCATGAGGGGCAGTTCGAGCTGGTCGGCCCGGTCGGCGGTGAGGGGAACGCAGATCACACCGGAGGTGTGGGCCAGGAAGAAGGCGATCGACTCCGGCGTGGCCGCCTGGGCCGCCATGACGAGGTCGCCCTCGTTCTCGCGGTCCTCGTCGTCGACCACGACCACGATCTCGCCGCGGCTGATGGCGGCGATGGCGTCCTCCACGCGGGCGATCTCCATGTCAGGCCGCCTCCAGCTCGACCCGGAGGTCGTCTCCCAGTCGGGTGACCGAGACGAGCCGGCCCCGCCAGATCCCCTCCATGCTGCGCGCGCCGGCGCCGGCGAACATGGGCACCGCGTCGTCACCGCCGAAGAGGCCGGGGGCGAGGTAGAGCACGTAGCGGTCGACCACCCCGTCGTGGTGGAAGGCGTGGGCCACCCGGGCCCCTCCCTCCACCAGGAGCTGGATGATCCCCCGGGCTCCGAGCTCGTCGAGAACGGTGCCGGGCTCCCCTTTCATCTCGAGGGCGGGCAGGACGCGGGCGCCGGCCGGGGCGCGGCCGAGGACGACCCGCAGGGGCTGGCGTCCGTGTCCGGGGACCGACCGGACGGTGAGCTCGGGATCGTCGGCCCGGACGGTGCCGGCGCCGACGAGGACGGCGTCCGACGCGGCGCGCAAGCGGTGGGCGTCGGCCCGGGCCTCCTCGCCGGTGATCCAGCGCGACGTCCCGTCGGGGGCGGCGATGCGGCCGTCGAGGGTGGCGGCCAGCTTGAGGACGACCCAGGGCCGGCCCGTCCGGCGGTGCTTCAGGTAGGGGGCGAGCAGCTCGGTCCCCTCTTCGGCGGCCACGCCCACGACGACCTCGAGACCGTTGTGACGCAGCTCGTCGACGCCCCGGCCCGAGACCCGGGGGTCGGGATCGAGGACGCCCACCACCACCCGGGACACCCCCGCGCCGACGATGGCGCCGGTGCAGGGCGGGGTGAGACCGTGGTGGGCGCAGGGCTCGAGCGTCGTGTAGAGGGTGCTGCCGGCGGCCCGGTCCCCGGCGACGGCGAGGGCCACCACCTCGGCGTGGGATCCTCCCGGGGGCTCGGTGGCCCCCTCGTACCAGCGTCCGCCGGCCGCGATCACACATCCCACCCAGGGGTTGGGGGCGGTCCTGGTCCGGACGGAGGCGGCCAGGGCGAGTGCCCGGCGCATGGCATCGAGATCCTCGCCCCGGTCACCCGGACCGGGCGACGGGTTCGGGGCCGGTGTCATGGGATCACGAGTCTACTTGGGCTCCCGGCAGGGCTTTCTCGCCGGCCGAGCGGATCCGGCGCGCCGCCTCCCAGGGACGCGGGGCGCCGAAGACGGCGGACCCGGCCACGAGGACCCGCGCCCCGGCCCCCACCACCAGCGGGGCCGTCTCCTCGTCGATCCCCCCGTCGACCTCGAGCTCGGCGGCCAGTCCCCGCCGGTCGAGCTCCTGGCGGGTGCGGGCGATCTTGGGGAGGACCTCGGCCAGGAAGCTCTGGCCCCCGAAACCGGGGTGGACGGTCATGCAGAGGATGAGGTCGGCGTCGGCCAGGAAGGGGTCGATGGCCTCGTAGGGGGTCTCGGGATTGACGGCCAGGCCGGCCCGGAGCCCGAGCGCCCTGGCCCGGTCGAGCAGCGCGGCGGTGTCGCCGACCTCGACGTGGACGGTGCATCCGTCCGCTCCCGCCTGCCGGAACGCCTCCAGGTAGGCCCCGGGGTCGGTCATCATCAGGTGGCAATCGAAGAAGAGCCCCGAGTGCCGGCGCAGCGACGCCACCACCGGCGGCCCGATGGTCAGGTTGGGAACGAAGTGGCCGTCCATGACGTCGACGTGGAGCCAGTCCGCCTCGGCCGTGACCTCACCGACCGCCTCGGCCAGGCCGCCGAAGTCGGCCGACAGCAGCGACGGTGCGATCTTCAGCATCGGGCCGAGCCTATGTGGTCGGCCTCGACCCGACGGTCGGGCCCGTCGCCCGGTGCGAGGACCGGATCTCCGGCCGGCGGACCGGCGGCTCTACCCCTCGAGGTACCGGCGGGCGAGGACCGGCGGCGCGCAGGCGAGCCATCCGTCGACGACGGCGTCGTTCAGGGCGCTCTTCGTGACCGTCCTCAGATGGATGAGAACGGCCGAGTACCCCTCGAAGTGGGGGATGGTGAAGAAGGCGCGGGGATGCGAGACGAGCACCGCCTCCTTCTCGTCGAGGTCCGCCACCCGGACGGCGAGGATGGGGCCGTCGGGCGGGGTGGCGGTGCCGAACCGCCTGATGTCGGCCTTGCTGAACGGCCGCTCCCAGGCGAAGCCCTTGCCGCCGACGAACCAGGTGCGGTTCCCGTGGCGCTCTCCTTCGGTGACCTCCGGCAGGGCCCGGGCCACGCGGGCGACGTCGTCGAACGTGGCCACCGCCAAGACGGTAGCCCCCGCGCCCTCTACGGCCCGAGGACGTCGCCGTCGCCGGGGCGGACACCGCGGCGCCAGTCGGCCACCGCCATCGGGCGCTTCCCGGCCGGCTGGACCTCGACCAGGGCCAGGCCCCCCGACCCGCACCGGACGACGGTCTCCACGGCGTCGTCTCCGATGGTGCCGGGCGGCGGGCGGGATCCGGCCGGGAGCGGATCGGGGACCGGGTGGGCGGCGAGGATCCGGAGCCGTTCACCCCTGAACGTCGTCCAGGCCCGGTCGAGACGGACAACCCGGTGGAGTACCGGCGCCGGGAGCGACCAGTCGAGCCGGAATTCTTCCGGTCCGAGCTTGGCCGCGTAGGTGGGTTCGCCCTCCTGGGGTTCCCCGGGGCCGAGTCCCTCCACCCCGCCGGCCAGGACGTCGACCAGCAGGGCGGCGCCCTCCTGCGACAGCCGCCCGACCAACGTCGTCGCGTGCTCGTCGGGACCGATGTCGACGCGCCGGGAGGCGAGGACCGGGCCCGTGTCCAGTCCCTCCTCCAGGCGCATGACGCAGACGCCCGTGACCTCGTCGCCGGCCAGGATGGCCCGCTCCACCGGGGCCGCCCCGCGCCACCGGGGCAGAAGCGAGAAGTGGACGTTCACCATGGGCACGGCGTCGAG
>Ga0209415_10005832_pt1 | contig 22034 bp, 24 predicted proteins | sample PeaSoiSIISIP2007_FD_187696 | JGI IMG/M metagenome (GOLD analysis project Ga0209415, IMG submission 187696) | Peat soil microbial communities from Weissenstadt, Germany - SII-SIP-2007 (SPAdes) (version 2) | ecosystem: Environmental > Terrestrial > Soil > Wetlands > Peat | place: Germany... | reverse complement strand
GTCGGGATGCGGGTGGTCGAGGACCTCTCCGAGGAGCTGATGGTGGTCTCGACCATGGGCCAGGTGATCCGGATCCCCCTCGCCCAGGTCCGGGTGTCAGGCCGTCAGACCCGGGGCGTGATCATCATGCGGCTGGCCGAAGGAGACCGGGTCGGCTCCATGGCCGGGGTGGGACGGGCCGAGGCCCTCGAGGCGGACTGAGGGGCGTTCCCCCCGATGGTCAGGCCGAGGCCTTGCCGATCTTGAAGATCTTGGTGCCGCAGGTCGGGCAGGTGCCGGTGGTCGCCGGTTTGCCGTTCTTCATGGTGATCGCCTGGGCGTCCTTGATCTCTTTCTGGTCCTTGCACTTGAGGCAGTAGCCGGTGACGGCCATGGCTTTCTCTCCTGGATCGCAGTGGATCGGGGCCGGGCCTGCCCGGCGAACTTGACCCGGGATTGTAAGCAGATGCCGGGCCAGAGGGTCGAATTCGGCCGAATTCGCGGTCGAGACACGCCGAACCCACCAGAAGCGCCCAGCGGAGCGAATCTCCTCGCGCCGACGCGCCGACGCCGGTGACGCCGGCGATCACCCCTCAAGATTGGGGACCCCGCGGACCGTAACCCCGGCGGCCGCCGCGGCGTATTAGTGGCATGACAACCCATCAGGTCGGCCTTCCCACGCAGAGCCGGGTCGCCGCCGGCTACGGGACGGCGAGCCGCCGCGCCATCGCGCTGGCGGTCACCGCCATCGCCGGGCTCGGCGTGCTCGTGGTCTGGGGCCTCTCCGCGCTCGTCGGCTGACTCGGAGCGGCACCGCGCCACGGGTGGCGCGAGGCTCCGGCGGACCCGTGGCGCGCGGAGACGCCCCACCACCCCGGCGGCCGCGGCCGCCGCGAGAAGATCTCACCTAGCTCTCGCCACCCATCATCGCGATCGAGCCGTTGAAGGTGGCCCCGTCCTCGACGTGGAGCTTGCCGACCCGGACGGCCCCCTGGAGGTAGCCGGAGCCGGCGAGGCGAAGGCGCTGCTGGGCGGTGACCTCACCTTCCACCCGGCCCCGTATGCTCAGGTTGCGGCACTCCAGCCTGGCCTTGACCACCGCCGTGCCCTCGACGCTGACGTCGCCGGTGGTGATCACCTCTCCCTCGATGCTGCCGTGAACGACGAGGTCGCTGCGGATAATCAGCTTTCCCTCGAGGCGGTCGTCGACGCCCAGAACGACGGTGCCCCCGCTAGAGTTCTCGCCAAGACGCTGGCGCTCCGGCTTCGGTGCGCCCACGGGCTCTTTCGCGTCCGGGCTTGCGTTCACTTTCTCTGCGGTCTGGTCCATGTCTGAATCCTTCCCCTACGCCGGCCAACAGGCTCGTCAGTCTAACGCGCCGGTACCCCTGGACTCCCCGGACCAGGAGTGGCCGTCGGCGACTCGTTACGCCAGCCACCTCGAGAGCTACTACGACGCCGTCAACGACGCCTACGACGACTGGTCCTCGGGCATCCACCGCCGCCTGGCCGCCCGCCTGATCCAGATCGCCTCGCCGCTGCCGGGCGAGCGGCTGCTCGACGTCGGCTGCGGCACCGGGCTGGTGGCCCAGATGGCCGCCGAGCGGGTGGGCAGCTCCGGTGAGGTGTTCGGGGTCGACATCGCCAACCGGCTGCTGGAGGTCGCCCAGCGGCGCGCCTCGCCGCGGGTGCGCTTCCTCCACCTGCCCGCCGAGGCCCTGGTCTTCAGCGACTGCACCTTCGACGTGGTCACGATCGGTGATGCCCTCCCCTACCTCTCCGATCCGCGGCGCGCGCTCCAGGAGGCCTGGCGGGTCCTCCGGCGCGGATCACGGATCGCCGTCTCGGTGCTCGACCGGGCTCTCTCCACCCCCGCCCAGGAGGTGTTCCACGAGCGCCTGCTGGCCCTGGAGCAGCGCCACCCGGTGGTGGTCCCGCGGCCGCCCGGCGACCGGACCCGCTTCGGCGAGCCCGAGATGGTGGAGCGCCTGCTGAGCGCGGCCGGATTCACCGACGTGGTGACCACGGTGATGGTCACCGGAGGGCGGGTGGCGACGGCCCGCGCGTGGACCGACCTGATGATGGGGGCGGGGCCCTCCTCCCACGCCCTGCTCTCGGTCCTCGGGCCATCGGTCCGGGCCGGTTTCGAGGCCGACCTGACCGAACGGATGCGGCTGCTCGGCGAGGACGAGGCGTTCCGCTACCACCACCCCTTCACCTTCGCCGCGGGCATCCGCCCGTAGAGGGAGCCGTCCCGTTGAGGTGAGCAGTGCCGTCCCGGCCCGGTGACAGGAGCGCCACGGGCGGAGAGTGGCAAGCGCGACCGCCCTACGATCCCCTGACGTGATGGGGCTCACAGCCGAGCGGGGATGGATGGCGGCGACGCTCCTCGGCCTGAGGGGCGGGGCACGGCGCGGGAGGCTGGCCCATGCCGCCGTGGTCGCGGTCACGGCGGGGGCGGCGTTCCTGGTGTTCATCGACTTCATCCTGGCTCCGATCACCGGCCACTTCTCCGGGTCGTTCGATGACTTCGGGCCGATCCTCGCCGCGGGCCACGCGGCGAACGCGGGCACCGACCCCTATGCGACCTTCCTCGCCAACTGGCGGACCAGCATGGCGGCCAACCTCGGCTTCGACTACCTTCCCGTTGTCGCCACCCTGGCCCGCCCGCTGGCAGGGCTCCCCCACCAGCTGGCGGTGACACTCTGGCTCTGGTGGATCGTGGGCTGCACGGTCGGTGCATCGGTCATCACCGCGCGCACCGTCCTCCCCGCCCGATGGCCGCGAACCGCCATCGGATTGTCGGCCGGCGTCCTCTTCGCACCCGCGCTCTACAACCTCTGGCACGGCCAGATGAACGAGGTGGTCCTGCTCAGCCTGGCCGTCGCGTTCTGGGCCTGGGTCCGCGGCGACGAGGTCACCTGTGGTCTGGCCCTCGGCTTCGGCGGTGTCGCCAAGCTCGCCCCGGCAGCTCTGCTGCTCCTGCTCCTGGCACGGCGGTGGTGGCGGGGAGCGGCCGCGGGCGCGGCGGTGGGCGCGCTCGCGCTGCTCGCCGGCGGTCTCACCGTCGGCGTGCAGCGCAGCGTCGAGTGGATCACCCAGGTGCTGCCCGCCCTGCAGCGCGCCGACGGCTGGTACTTCAACCAGAGCCTCGGCGGGCTGATCAGCCGTGTCGTCGACCACAGCGTGTGGCACGTGCAACCCACTCTGCCCTGGCTCCAAGCGGTGGTCACGGGGATCTCGGCGGCGTGCCTCCTGGCCGCCGCGGCGGTGGTCCGGCGCGGCAACGCGGGCGCCGATCGCCGGGCGCTCGAGTTCTCCGCGGGGGTCGTCGCCATGGTGCTGGCGGGCTCGGTCGCATGGTGGGACGACTACTCAAGCCTGCTGATCCCGCTGATCGTCATCGCCGGCCTGGCCGCCCGTGGAGTGGCCGGCCGGCCCGTCGTCGTTGCCGGGAGCGCCCTCTTCCTCGTCGTCGGAGTCGCTGCTCCGGCCTTCCTGGGGCTGGGCGGTACCGGTTGGCTTCCCGGCACCTTCGGCACCACGTGGTGGTGGCCTGCGCTGCAGCTGGCCTCGCTTCCCGCGTGGGCGGCCGTGGCCCTGCTGGCGGTGCTCCTGGTGACCCTCGCTGGCGACCGCGCCCGGTCATGGCCGCGGCCCGGTGACGACGGCGCCGGAGCGGCACCGGCCGTACCATCCGGCCCGTGATGACGCGTGTGCCAGGGGTGCGCGCCGTCCGGGAGCGCCCGTGACCACCCGGGAAGCCTCGGGCCCGGGCAGCAGCCGGACGGCCTCCCCCGCGCTCTCCCCCCAGCTGTGGCGGCGCATCCGCCTCCTCATGCTCCTGGGCGCGGCCGCCGCCTCGTTGGTGGCCGTCTGGTCGTTCGTCGTCCAACCCCTGACCGGGCACTTCACCGGGACCTTCGAGGACTTCTCCGCCTACCTGGGGGCGGCCCGCTCGATGGCCGCCGGAGGCTCGCCCTACGCGCAGTTCGACCCGGGGACGGTGGTCATGTCCGGGTTCATCTACCCCCCGTTCGCCGCCCTCGTGGTCCGGCCCCTGGCGCTGCTCAGCGATCGCGCGGCGATGGACTGCTGGCTCTTCCTCGGCCTGGCCTGCGCCGTCACGGGCTCGGTCGTGGTCGCCCGCACCTCGCTTCCCCGCTCCTGGCCCGCCGTCGCGCTGGGAGTCCTGGCCGCCCTGGCCTTCGGCCCGGCCACCTACAACTACTGGCACGGACAGATAAACCCGCTGATCTTCCTTCTCCTCGCCGTGGCCTACTGGGCCTACGTCCGGGATCGCCAGGTCACGGCGGGCGTGCTGCTCGGGCTCGCGGCCGGGATCAAGATCGCCCCGCTCATCTTCCTGGTCCTGCTGATCCGGCGGCGATGGTGGCGGGCAACCGCAGCCATGGTGGCCGCCGGGGCCGTCAGCGTGGGGCTGGCCGCGGTCACCCTCGGCACCGGGCCCAGCATCACCTTCCTCACCCAGGTCTTCCCCGCTCTCAACCGCGCCACCGGCTGGATCTACAACCAGTCGCTGGGCGGCGCCATCAGCCGCCTGGCGGACCAGTCGGTCCTCCACGTCCAGCCCACCTCGGTGCCGGTGCAGGTGCTGAGCGTCGCGGCGGCGCTCATCGTGGTGGGGCTCGCTGGCTGGGCCACCCGGGCGGGGACGAGGGCACCCGAGGAGCGCGGCGCCGAGTACGGGCTGGGGATCACGGCGATGCTGCTGGCGGGCGGGATCGCCTGGTATCCGCATTTCATGCACCTCCTCATCCCGCTCTTCGCCGTGCTCGGCCTGGTGGCGGCGCGGGGTTGGCGGGAGGAGCGCCCGGTGAGCCGGGCTGCGCTGGCGGCGCTGCTCGTCTTCGGGCTGGTCGCCCCGGCGGCGATCAGCGGCCTCACCATGGACGGGATCGTCGCGGTCAGCCGGACGGCGGCGTGGTGGCCCTTCCTCCAGCTCTGCTCGCTGCCCTGCCTGAGCGCGGCGTGGCTGGCGATCGCCCTCGCCCTGAGACTGGGGCGGGGACCTGCGCCAGCCGGCACCCCCGACCGCGTCGAGGTGGCCGGGGGGGTCAGCAGCTTAGCCACGCGGGGTCACGGGTCCGGCCGGTAGACGAGCGCCCCGCCCTGGGTGCCCACCAGGTGCCAGCTCCCCGGGGGGGTCCAACCGGCGGGGATCACGTTCCAGATCGTCTCGTCGCCGATAACGACCGCGGCCGGATGCAGCGATTCGATGCGAGCGGTGAGCGCTCTGGCGTTCCAGATCGGCCGCTCCGCGCCCTGGGGGCCATCGCCAGCCGCCACCAGGTGGATGTCGAGCTGCGGCCCCAGGATGGCCGCCACGTCGGCAACGTCCAGGAGCACCACCGGGGCGTCCCGTGCACCGGTCAGGTCGACCAGCCGGCCCACCGTGGTGTCACCTCCGGCTGGCTGCAGGCGCGCGGCGCCGAGCACGAGCAGCGCAAGCGCGCCCGCCAGCACAGCCCTCCGAGCCCCGGGCGAACTCATCCGGCTGAGCAGGGGATGCCGCCAGCGAAGCAGGGCCAGCAGGGCTGTGCTCAGCCCCACGGCGACCAGGACCTGCACCCCGCCGTTGTCGCGGGCCTCGAATATCGCGACCACCAGGCTGTCGATGCCCAGCGCCAGGCCGGCGAGCACCTGCAGCGGGTGCTCCGCCAGCGCGGACGCGGCTGCCGCGGCGCCGAAGGCGACCGCGGGCAGCAGGAAGCGCATCGACGCGTCGAGCTGCGATGCCTCGATCGATCCGCTGTAGGGAGTGACGAGGTAGACAGCGACGCAAGCGGCGGTGAGCACCGCGAGGAGCCGCGTGGTCCGCTGGCGCGACACCATCAGGACCACGCCCAGGGGGATGGCCGCGAGGGCGGCTCCAAGGTCACGCACCCCGAAGCTCAGCCACTGCCCCGCCGAGGTGACCCGGCCGGCGGCGATGCCGTTGATCACCGACTGGTCGAAGCCGCTGATGACGGAGGCGCTCCCGCTCAGCCCTGGGAATACGACCCACGAGCCCAGACGCACGGTCTGGGGGAAGATCGGGTCGCCGGCGTCCACCCAGTTCCGGAGGTACCAGGCGGCGCATAGGCCGATCGCGGCCAGCAGGAACGTGGCGGCCCAGCCGGGCCTGCGGGCTGAGCGCTCGGCGACCAGGATCACGGCGGCGATGGCCACCGCCGGGAGCACATCGGTCATCTTGGCTCCCATGGCGAGGCCGAGGCACATCCCGGAGATGGCGAGCCAGCGCATTTCCCCGGTCCGGCCAGAGCGGAGGGCGAACGTCACCGCCCCCACCAGGCCGACGAGCCCGACGACGTCCGAGTACGCGGATTGGATCTGGGTCGCGAAAAAGGACCAGGTGCTGACGACGACCAGCCCCGCGACCGCGCCCGCCCAGGCGCTCCGCCCGGTTTCCCGTAGCAGCATGGCCATCACCGCCACCAGGAGCGCGGAGCAGGCGAGATCGACCAGGCCGACCAGGCTGGCGTTGTGGAAGGGGAGCATCGCGATCAAGAGGAGCAGGCTCCCATTGCCGGGCTCCGCTCCCAAACCATCGCCTGGCTGGGCGAAGGGCAACGACCGGATCGAGCCGGTATTGAGGATCTGGGCGGCGTTGACGATGTGGTAGTGGACGCTGTCGAAGCTGAAGAGGGTCGGTGGGCTGGAGAACACCTCGACCACCGCCAGGGCCGCCAGAGGGAGCAGCAGCGCCGGACCTTGCCACCCGAGGGGTGGGTGGTCCCTCCCTGGCAGCGCGGCCGGCGGGAGCAGGGCGACGCACGCCGTAGCGACCAGCAGCAGGCAGGTGACGACGACCGGGAGCCACAGCACGCCGAGCAGCCCCAGCACCTGGAGCAGGACCACCCAGCCGACAACTCCGATCACCCCCGCCAGGCCGATGCGCTCCAGGAGATCGGCCGACGCGGGGAGCAACCTCGAAGCCACCCGGAAGGCGGCGAGCCCGGCGGCACCGACCATGAGCGCCGCCACTGTGGCGTCCCCCAGGAACCAGGGCCAGCTGTTCATCGCGCTCGGGGTTCGCGGACCGCGGCGTCGGCCCTCAGGCGGTGGCCGCGGAGTGCTCCTTCTGGTGGGCCTCGATGAGCTGCTGGGCGACGTTCCCCGGCACCTCCTCGTAGTGGGAGAGCTCGGTCGAGTAGCGACCCCGGCCCTGGGTGAGGGCGCGGAGGTCGATGGGGAAGGTGAACATCTCCGCCTGGGGGACCTGGGCGGTCACCTCCGAGCGCCCGTCGCCGAGCGGGTTCATGCCCGCGACCCGCCCGCGCCGGGCGTTGAAGAGGCCGATGACATCGCCGGTGAAGCGCTCCGGAACCACCACCTTGACGATCACGATCGGCTCGAGCAGCACCGGCGAGGCCTTCTGCACCGCCTCGCGCATCGCCATCGACCCGGCGATCTGGAAGGCGATGTCCTTGCCGTCCACCGGGTGGGTGGACCCGTCGACCAGCCGGACCCGGACGTCGACCACCGGGTGCCCGCTGATCGCCCCCTGCTCGATGGTCTGGCGCACCCCCTTCTCCACCGAGGGGCGGAACTGCTGGGGGATGGACCCCCCGAAGATCTTGTCCTGCCACTCGTAGCCGCCGCCGCGCGGGAGTGGCTCGATCTCGATGGTGCAGTCGCCGTAGAGCCCGGCGCCGCCCGACTGCTTCTTGTAGCGGTGCTGGACGCGGGCGGTGCCGTTGATGGTCTCGCGGTAGGCGATGCGGGGCGCCTGCAGCTTCGCGTCGACACCGTACTTCCGCTTCATCTTCTCGAGCACCACGTCGAGGTGGACGTCACCGAGACCGTGCGCGATGACCTCCTGGGTGACCGGATCGCGATCGATCGAGAAGGTGGGGTCCTCCTCGGCGAGACGCGCCAGCGACTGCATGATCTTGTCGTCGTCGCCCTTGGTCCTGGCGGTGATGGCGGCGGAGTAGGCGGCCGCGGGAAGGGAGATCGGGGGCAGGAGCACGGGTGCCGACCGGTCGCAGAGGGTGTCGCCGGTGGTGGTGGTCTGGAGCTTGGTCAGCACCGCGACCTCGCCGGCACCCACCTCTCCGACGGTCACCACCTGCTTGCCCATGGGCCGGCCGAGCTGGGCGAAACGCTCCTCGGTCTTGCGGGTCGCGTTGTAGGGATGCGTCTCCCCGCGCAGGGTGCCCCGCAGGACCCGGACGTAGGAGACCTTGCCGAAGTTGTCGACGGCGGTCCGGAAGACCTGGGCGACCAGCGGCCCGGCCGGGTCAGAGCGGATCTCGACCTCCTTGCTGGAGGCGTCGCTCGCCTTCCGCACCCGCTCCCTGGGCGACGGCAGGTAGCTCGTGATGCTGTCCAGCACCAGGGCGGCGCCGCGGGCGTCGGCCGCCGCGGCGCAGATCACGGGAACCAGGATCCCGGTGGTCGCGCCGCGCCGGAGGGCGTCCCGGATCTCCTCGGCGGAGAGCTCGGTGCCCTCCAGGTACTTCTCGATCAGCGAGTCGTCGCTCTCGGCGGCCGCGTCGGCCAGGGCGGTCCGGGCACGCGCCACCTCGGCGCTCATCGCCGCGGGCAGCTCGGTGTCGGTGGCGCGCCCGCCGGCGCCGAAGAGGTGGGCGCTGCCGTCGACCAGGTCGACATAGCCGCGCAGCCCCTCCGCGGCCCCGATCGGAGCGACCACGGCGATCGGCTTGCGACCGAAGGCCTCACGGAGGGCGTCGACGGTGGCCTGGTAGGCGGCGTTCTCGCGGTCCATCCGGTTGACCACGACCAGGCAGGGCAGCCCGGCGGCGGTGATCATCTCCCACGCCAGCTCGGCGCCCACCGGGACCGAGCCGTTGGCGCTCAGCACCAGCACCGCGGCATCGGCCCCCGCCAGGGCGCAGGCGACCTCGCCGGCGAAGTCCTGGAAGCCGGGAGCATCGATGAGATTGATCTGCGTGTCCTTCCAGTCGCAGTGGGCGACGGCGGCGCTGATGGAGATGGAGCGCCGCTGCTCCTCGGGCTCGAAGTCGAGGATCGAGGTGCCCTGGTCGGTCGATCCCAGCCGCGGGGTCGCCCCGGCCGTGTGCAGGAGCGCTTCGCACAGGGTGGTCTTGCCGTCGTGGCTGTGGCCGACGACGGCCACCGTGCGAATGCGGTCCGGTGCGGGCGTGGGCATGGCGAGACGACCTCCTCGGAGACGTCGGCCGCGTGGAGGGCGGCGGCGGCAGCAGCCAATGGTATTGCGGGGCACCGTCACTCCGTCCTCGCCGGAGTTCGGAGCGGCGGGTGGCTGGCCAAGCCGGGCCGGGCGAGGGCAGACTTCCCTGGTGATGATCGGGCCTCGCCTGGCAGCCCTGACGCTCCTCCTCACCGCCTGCGGCAGCGCGGCGGGAATGGCGACCCCGACGCCGCCTTGCCGGCCCGCGCTCACCCTCCCCTCCCCGGCGGCGGCCGCTGCTCCGGTCTCGGCCACCGCCGACCAGGCCCAGGTCGATCCCGGGGACACGGTGACCTTCACCGAGACGGTGACCGGGCCGGCCACCCTGCAGGTCGACTGCTCCCAGCCGCTCGAGGTCATCGTCACCGACAGCACCGCGCTGAGCGTCTACAGCGGAAGCTCGACGGCGGCCGGGGCCGGCAGCTGCGGGACGGTCACACTCGCCCCCGGCGGCGAGGCGAGCTACCAGGTCGCGTGGCCGGTGGATCCCACCCTTCCGGGGGGGACCTACACCGCCACCCTCACGCTGGGCGACGCGCCCCAGCTCAGCCTCAGCCTGGCGGTCGGGACCCTGCCCGGCGCGTGCTGACCGGAGGGTCCGGGTCGGGCTCGGCGATCACGACCACGCTGTCGCAGAGGGGGCTGCCGGCGTGCCGGGTCCAGCCGTCGAAGGTCTGGAGCACGCGCATCCCGGCGCGGGCGAAGAGGCCGGGGAGCTGCTCGAAGTCGAAGAGCCGGCTAGTGGTCTGCTGGACGGCGACGCCTCCGTCCGCGAAGACCGCCACCTCGCGGAGGATGAAAAGGTTGCGGACCCGGTCGTAGACGCTGTCGCTGAGCAGGAGCTGGCGGCGCCTGCCGAGCAGCGAGGCGTCCACCACCGCCCACGCTGAGAGCCGGCCCGGGAGCTGGTCGGGGCGCAGCCGGAACTCCGCGATCAGCCGGCCCCCGGGGTGCAGCGAGGCGCCCAGGCGGCGCAGCGCAGCCGCCTGCTGGCGCGCCGGGAGGTTCTCGAGGACGTAGTAGATGAGGATGACCGCGTCGTAGCCGGGGGAGGCCGGGAGCGACCGGATGTCGGCCACCTCGAAGTGCGCCTCCCCCTGGACTCCGGCGGCGCGAGCCTCTCGCCGCGCGTGCCGGATGACTGCGGGACCGATGTCGACCCCGTGGACGCGGTAGCCGAGCCGGGTCAGCGGCACCGCGTACAGCCCCGGGCCGCACCCGGCATCGAGGACGTGGGCCGGCGGGTCCGGGAGGAGCTCGCGCAGGCGGCGGACGTGCTGGTCGATCAGCCGCCGGCGCCGGCTGGCCCCATCATGGGTCTGGTCGAGATGCTCCGCCAGGAGCCGCCGGCTGAACGTCGGATCCGACCAGTCCAGCTCGGCGTCCGGGTCGAAGGGCACCGGCCAGTCGGGGAAGCGGGAGAGACGGCGAACACGCGCCACGGCTGAGAGGGCATTCTCGCCCCTCCGCCACCGCCACGGCTGGCTGGGCTAGTCTCCTGGCCGTGACCCCGAGCCCGCTGGCCGCCTCCATCGCCTTCCTCATCGGCTATGCGGTGGGCGCGCTCCCGGTTGCCTGGCTGCTGGTCCGCCGCCGGCGAGGGATCGATCTCCGTGATTACGGTGGTACCGGGGCGATCGACGCATTCCGGGTCGCGGGACCGGGCACCGCGTTCCTTGCCGGCTTCCTCGAGCTGCTCAAGGGTGGCGCCGTGGGCCTCACCGCCTTCCTGGTCAGCGGCCACACCGGCTGGTTCGCGGCCAGCGCCATCGCCGGCTGCGTCGTGGGGGACGCCTTCCCGGTCGGCTTCCGCCGCGGCGGACGCGGGCTCGTGTCGCTGATCTCGGGCCTGGCGTTGTCGCTGCCCGCCGCCGGGCTCCTCTGCGCCATCATCGCGATCCCGGTCGCGTTCGTCACCCGGATGCGCGGGGGCGTGTACGACCTCGCGGTCGCGGTCGCGGTCCCCCTCGTGCTCCTGCTCGGGACCTTCGACTGGCGGAGCCTGGCTCCTGCGGTCGTCATCGTCCTCGCGCTGGTGGTGCGGTCGCGGTTGCGGCGCGAGGCCCGGAGCCGCGCCGCGCTCTCCCACCGCGCGGGTGCCACCATCGTCGATCAACCGCCGGCGGCGCCACTGGAGCCCTGAATGCCCGAACTCGCGAGTCTCAACAGCCTCCTCCAGGGATGGGTGGGGACCTACGGGCTCCTGGCCATCCTCCTGCTCATGACGGTGCAGTGCGTCGGCGTCCCCTTCCCGAGCGAGGTGATCATGCCGGTCGCCGGCTATCTGGCCTCGACCGGGTCGCTGAACCTGGTGGCGGTCATCGTGGTGGGCATCGTGGGCAACCTGCTGGGTTCGCTGATCGCCTACGCGCTCGCGGCCTGGCTCGGCGAGCCGGTGCTGCTCGGGCCCGGGCGGTACATCGGGATCCGCCGCGACCACGTCGAGATCGCAGACCGGTGGTTCCGGCGCCACGGCACGGGCGCCGTCTTCTGGGGCCGGTTCCTCCCGGTGATCCGCACCTACATCTCCTTCCCGGCGGGGCTCGCCCGCATCCGGATCGGGACCTTCACGCTGATGACCTTCCTCGGAACCCTGCCCTGGACCGCCGCCCTGGCCGTCGCCGGCTACGAGGGCGGCAGGAACTGGGACCGCATCTCTGGACCGATCGGCATCGCGGGGATCGTGCTGGCGGTGGCCCTGGTCCTGGTGGTGGTCGTCTGGTTCGTGCGTGGCCGGCGGCGCTCGGTGGTCGCGGCCTCGGAGCCCGCCCCGGCCACCACCTCACGCAGCGAGGGTGGCTGAGGCGTGATCGGGCTCGTCGACATCGGCGGGACCAAGTGCCTGGCCTGCGTCACCGGTGACGATGGGCTGCCCGGGCCGGCAGAGGTACGGCCCACCTCGACCGCGGGCGATCCCGGTGGCTTCCTCGCCGAGATGCTGGACAGTGTTCGCGGCGGCGCCAGGCTGGAGGCGGTCGCGGTCTCCACCCCGGGCCCCTTCGACCGCGAGAGGAGGACCCTGCTCAACCCTCCCGGGCTGTCGGAGGCGTGGCACGGCCTCGATCTCGTGGCGACGCTGGGCGAGCGCTTCGGCTGCCCGGTCTTCGCCGAGAACGACGCCAACTGCGCCGCTCTCGCCGAGGCTCGCTTCGGCGCCGGGCGCGGGTTCCGCACCGTCGTCTACTACACCGTCAGCACCGGGATCGGGGCGGGTGTGGTCCGCGACGGAGAGCTGGTGATCGCTCGCCACGACACCGAGGCGGGCCACCAGGTCCTCTGGCCGGCTCACCTGGGCGGCCCCGCCTGCCACTGCGGCGGGCACGGCTGCCTGGAGGCGCTGGCCAGCGGCAACGCGATTCGCCGGCGCTTCGGGAAGGCCGCCGAGGATCTGGATGACCCCGCGGCGTGGGCCGACATCGGCCGATGGCTGGGACTGGCGGTGGTCAACACCGTCGCCCTGCTCGACTGCGACCTGGTGGTCTTCGGGGGCGGGGTGACCAGCGCCTGGGAGAGGTTCGATCGGGAGCTGCGCCGGACGGTCGGGGAGGGCCTCTTCCTCCAGCCCCCACCGGAGATCCGGCGCGCCGAGCTGGGCGCTGACCGGAACGTCTGGGGGGCGATGACGCTGGTCCGAGGTTTGGGGCCGACCGCAACGCTGGTACAGTGACGGCGTGTCCAAACGGGTGAGCACGGTCAGCATCGATGACGTCATCGCGGCCATCGAGACGGCGCGCGACAAGGTGATGGCGGACGAGGTCAAGTCGCTGGTGAAGCTCGGCCTCCCCAAGAGCGTCGCCTACAAGATGGTGGCGGAGCGCTACCGGCAGCGCAACGAGGCCGAGGAGGGCGAGGAGGCCGCGGGCGGAGCCCCCTGGCCGGACATGTCGTGAGCGCGCGACGGGTCACCCGGCTCGCCCGCCGCACCGGAGAGCCCGCCCGCCGCCGGACGCATCCCGACCGCGGGTGACCCCGCGGCGCTCCCGACCGCCCCGGACCGCCGCCATCCCCACCCTGGTCGGAGCCCTGCTCTTCAGCGCCCTGAGCGTCGCGCACTTCCTCTCCTGGGGGCCGCCCGAGGCCGTCGCGGTCGCTTCCGGGGCAGCCGGAGGGTTCATGGTGGGCGCGGGAGCGATCACCGTCTGGTGGACGTGGTGGGAACGGCGGCATTCCGGGTGAGGGGTCTCCGGCCGGCCGGCTGACGGCCCGGTCGCCGCGAGTGGCGAGGGGGAGCGGCGGCTCGGCATACTGTCGGCAACGATGGCCTACCTCCCCAACGGAGCGGACGAGCGCCGGCAGATGCTGGAGATCGTCGGTGCCAGCAGCGTGGACGACCTGTTCGCCGCGGTCCCGGACAGGCTGCGACACCACCGGCTGGACCTCCCGGCACCCCTCGCCGAGCAGGACCTCGTGGCCGAGCTGGAGCGCCTGGCGGCTCGCAACCACCCTCTGGGCGAGCTCGACTCCTTCCTCGGCGCCGGCGTCTACCGCCGCTACATCCCGGCCATCGTGCGGGCGGCGGTCGCCCGCCCGGAGTTCTACACCGCCTACACCCCCTACCAGGCCGAGGCATCCCAGGGGACGCTGCAGACGATCTTCGAGTTCCAGTCGATGATCTGCGACCTGACCGGGCTCGACGTTGCCAACGCCTCCCTCTACGACGGCGCCACCGCCACCGCGGAGGGGGTGATGATGGCGGTGGCCCACACCGGGCGCAACCGCGTGATCGTGGCGGCCGACCTCCACCCGGAGACGCTGGCGGTGATCCGCACCTACACCCGCGGCCGGGGTGTCGAGGTCCTGACGTCGGACGACGCGAGCCGGACGGTCGGCGCCGAGGACGCCTGCGTGGTGGTGGCGCAGCCCGGCTTCTTCGGCACGGTGGACGAGATCGGACCCGCGGCTCAGGCCGCCCGTGCCGCCGGGGCTGTGTCCATCTGCTGCGCCGACCCGATCGCCTGCACCCTGCTCGTCCCACCCGGAGATCTCGGCTTCGACATCACCACCGGCGACGGCCAGCCTCTGGGCATCGCGCCCTCCTTCGGCGGGCCCCATCTCGGCTTCATGGCGGTGCGGCAGGAGCTCATGCGCCGCATGCCCGGACGGCTTGTCGGGCTCGCGCGCGACCACCACGGCCGGCGTGCCTATGCACTGACGCTGCAGGCCCGCGAGCAGCACATCCGCCGCGAGAAGGCGACCTCCAACATCTGCACCAATCATGCCCTCACGGCGCTGGCGGCCACCGTCTACATGGCCCGGATGGGGGCGGGCGGGCTGCGCCGGGTGGCCGAGGTCAGCGCCCAGCGCGCCCACCACCTGGCGGCCCGGCTGAGCGGGCTGGACGGCATCAGCCTGGCCGAGCCGGATCGGCCCTACCTCTGGGAGTTCGCGCTCCGGGTGACCGGCGACGCGCGGGACTTCGCGAGGGCGATGCGCCGGGAGGGTATCGTCGCCGGCCTGCCACTGGGTGGGGTCGCTCCCGGTCGGAGCGACCAGATACTCGTCTGCTGCACCGAGACGAGCACGCCGGCGTCCCTGGACCGCTACGTGACGGCCGCCTCCCGGGTGGTCGCCCGCGCCGAGGTGAATCGATGACCGGAGCGCCGGAGCCCCCGACGAGCGGCCCGCCGGTGCCAGCGGCCGCGTGGGCCGGCGACGAGCCTCTGGTGTTCGAGTTGAGCGCCGACGTGGAGGGCGGACCGCGGGAGGTCGAGTGCGGTGTCCCGGAGCTCCCCCTCGAGCAGCTCCTGCCCGGGGTGGCGCTCCGCACCAGGCCGGCGGCGATCCCGGCGGTTCCCGAGCCCGTGCTGGCTCGCCACCTGGGCCGCCTCGCCCGCCGCAATCACAGCCTCCACCAGGGGATCTATCCGCTGGGCAGCTGCACGATGAAATACAACCCGGCGGTCGACGAGGAGCTCGCGGGGCTGGATGGCTTCGCCGACCTCCACCCCTACCAGGACGGCGACGACGTCCAGGGTGCGCTGCAGCTGATGTGGGAGCTGGAGAGGCACCTCTGCGAGATCACCGGGATGGCCCGGATCTCGCTCCAGCCGGCGGCGGGAGCCCACGGGGAGTGGACCGGTCTGCGCATGATCCAGGCCTATCACGCGGCCCGCGGCGACACCCGCCGGACCCGGGTGCTGATCCCCGACTCCGCCCACGGGACCAATCCGGCCTCGGCGGCGATGGCAGGGCTCGAGGTGATGACCATCCGCAGCAACGCCGACGGCACCGTGGATGTCGCCGACGTCAGCCGGCAGCTGGACAGCTCGGTGGCCGCGATCATGATGACCAACCCCAACACCCTCGGGGTCTTCGAGAAGGACATCCTGGAGATCGCCGGCATTGCTCACCAGGCGGGCTCCCTGCTCTACTACGACGGCGCCAACCTCAACGCCCTGGTGGGTCTGGCCCGCCCCGGCGACATGGGCTTCGACGTCGTCCACCTCAACCTCCACAAGACCTTCTCGACGCCGCACGGCGGGGGCGGTCCCGGCAGCGGCCCGGTGGGGGTGGCCGAGAGCCTCGTCGCCTTCCTGCCGGTGCCGACGGTGGAGCGCGACGGCGACCGCTTCGTGCTCGATCACGACCGGCCGCAGTCGATCGGCAAGGTGCGCTCCTACTACGGCAACTTCGGGATGCTGGTCCGCGCCTACGCCTACATCCGCGCCTACGGTTCCTCGATCTCCGAGGTCGCCCAGGACGCGGTGCTCAACGCCCGCTACCTCCAGGCCCGGCTGCGCCACCTCTTCCCGATGGCGGTGACATCCGACTCGATGCACGAGTTCGTGGCCTCCACCCGGGGGAGCCGGGTGGAGGGACTGCGCGCCATCGACGTCGCCAAGCGGCTGCTCGACTACGGGGTGTATGCGCCCACGGCCTACTTCCCCACCACCGTCCCGGAGGCCCTGATGTTCGAGCCGACCGAGACCGAGTCGAAGCGCAGCCTCGATCTCCTCGCCAGCATCTGCGACGCCATCGTCGCCGAGGCCGAGCGGGACCTGGACTACGTGAAATCGGCACCTCATCAGACCCCGGTCAGCCGGGTCGACGAGGTGGAGGCCGCCCGCAGGCCGGTGCTGCGCTGGAAGCCGGAGGCGTGACGGCTCCCCGCGACGAGCTCCACGGGCTCCTGGCCGAGCGTGCCTTCCGCTGGGGCGACTTCGTGCTCGCCAGCGGGAGGCGCAGCGACTACTTCTTCGACGGCAAGCAGGTGACGCTCGAGGGGCGCGGCCTCTTCCTGGCGGCCACGCTGATGCTGGCGCGCTGCCGCGACCTGCGGGTGAGCGCGGTGGCGGGTGACGATGGCGTGGGTCCGCTCCTGGGGGCGATCGTGGCCCTGAGCGCGGCCGGTGCCGGTCCGCCGCTCCGGGCCTTCATGATCCGCAAGGCGGAGAAGCAGCACGGCACGGCCGCCAGGATCGCCGGGCCGCCCCCCGTGGTGGGCGAGCGGGTGGCCCTCGTCGAGGATGTGGTGACCACCGGCGGCTCGGCGTTCCGGGCCCTGGAGGTCCTCGCACCGACCGGGGTCGCGGTCGTGGAGGTCGTGGTCCTCGTCGACCGCGAGGAGGGGGCCGAGGCCGCGCTGCGGGAGGCGTCCCTGCCCCTGCACGCTCTCTTCCGGCGCAGCGAGTTCAGCACGCGCGGCTGAGGCGCAGCTGAGAAACAGCCGTCGCGACCGCTCCGCGGCCGGCGGCTCAGCGCCCTCTCAGGGAGTCGCCTTCGGCGCGGTGCCAGCATGGGGCCACGTTTCGTGAACCCCAGGAGGACGACTTCGATGCGACGTCTCGGAAGGCTCGGCTCCGCCGCCCTGGTCGGCCCCGCCGTGCTCCTCATCGCCGCGTGCGGCCACTCGGCGCCGGCGCCTGCCTCGCCGGCCACTGCGGGCACGGCTCAGACGGCCGCCGCCGGCGGCGCGACCGTCCCGAGCGCGCTCACCGCGACCCCGGGCTCCACCACCGGGAGCACCGGCGTCGGCAGCGATCAGCTCAACCAGTTCGACAACCAGATCGGCAACCAGATCAACCAGATCGACAACCAGATCGGCCAGGCCAACCAGGGCCTCGCCACCAGCGAAGGAGACCCGACCCAATGAGACTGCGCCACCCCCTCCGCGTCGGCATCGCCACCCTCGCGGTGACCGCAGCGCTCGGCGCCGCGAGCGCGCTCCCGACCATGGCCGACACCAGCGTCTCGCCCAGCGCCGCCACCTCCAGCTCCTCGCCCGCCCCCAGCCCGTCGCCGGCCGGAAAGGTGGGCGGGTGCGTCGGCAGCCCCTCGACCATCCTGGCGTGCATCAAGTCGCGCGCCGCCACGGCCATCTCCAACCGCGAGACCGCGCTCCAGCAGATGACCACCGACATCAACAACAGCGCCGACATCACGTCCTCTGACAAGTCGACCCTGCTCGGTCAGATCCAGGCGGACGAGAGCGGCCTGACCGCCCTCAACGCCACGATCCAGGCCGACACCACCGCCCAGCAGGCCTGGACGGACGCCCAGACCATCGTCACCGGCTACCGCGTCTACCTCCTCGAGGCGCCCAAGGTCCACCTGGTGATCGTGGCCGACACCGAGGGCGCGGTGGAGTCCCACATCAGCTCGGTCATGCCCGCCCTCCAGACGGCGATCACTGACAGCACCGCCTCGGCGGCCAACAAGGCGAAGGCCCAGACCGCGTACAACGACTGCAGCAGCCAGCTTGCCGCGGCAGAGTCGGCGTCGTCGGGCATCGTGAGCGAGGTCATCGACCTCCTGCCCTCCGGCTACCCCGGCAACCAGCCGACGCTGGTGTCGGCCCGCCAGTCGGCGGAGACGGCCAGGCAGGAACTCGGCACCTGCCGCACCGACATCAACACCATCCGCAGCGCCCTCGGGATCTGACCTGGTCCCGACCCTCGGACGGCGGGCGGAGGAGCCACCGGCTCCTCCGTCCGTCGCGTGTCCCGGGCCGGCCGGCAAAGTGCCTACCATCGCCGGCATGGTCCGCGCCCTGACAGCCGCCGCCCTCGTGGTGACGGTCGCTGCGTGTGGAGGATCCGTGCCCCATTCCGCCTCGCCGGCGCCGTCACCTCCGCACACCGCGACCCCCTCCGCGACGCCGCCGGCGTCGGCCAGCACGGTCCCCGACAACGAGGCCGTGAGCCTGGTGGCCTCGGGGTTCGGCGCCTACGACCTGGAGGTCTTCCCGGTCTCCATCCTCCACAACCTGGCCACCGCCCACACCGCCACCGGGGTGATCGTGCGTTTCACGGTGCAGTTCCCGGGCGGCAGCTACGCCCTCTCGGCGGAGCCGGTGGCGCTCGCGCCGGGGGAGACCCTGGCGGTGACGGCCCAGTGCACCGACTCCTGTGACGGGGCCGCCGGCGTCGGCGCCGCCGTGACCGTCGGCGGCTGGGCGCCGGGCGGGCCGGTGGTCATCGCGGGGAGCGCGGGGTCGTATGCCTGCGGATCTCCCTGCGCCGGCTCACCCGGTTACGAGGGCGACGTCTCGGGGACCCTCAGCGGCGGGGTGCCCGACGGGACCCTGATCAACGTGTCCGCCGCCTGCATGGACGTCGCCGGGACCATCGTTGGCGGTGGGCTGATGCAGTCCTTCTGGTCCGATGGGTCGACGCTCTCGGTGACGGTGCCGGTACTGGTCACCACGCCGCCGGCGTCATGCCAGCTCTACGCGACCGAGGTCAGCTGAGCCCCGGCGGCACCGCTCGGCCGGAAGATCCCCCAGGGGGGAGAGTAATCCCGCCCTCAGGCGTGGGAGCAGACCGGCCACGCCGACGAGTCGCCGGAGGCGAACATGCTCGCAGCTATGTCCGACTGCTGGACCGGATCCCAGATGTTCGTCCCGCCGTGGGCGTGGAAGGTCGACATCAGGAACTGGAAGAGGCCGTAGTACGGGCCGGAGGGATTGTAGGCGTCCGGTCTCAGCGTGGACTCGCATTGGGCGGTCCGGATCATCCAGCTGGGGTCGACCCCATTGGCCTGGGCTGCGGTCGTGATGATCGCTTCGACCTGCGCCGTGGTGTAGGTCGCGGCGGGGATCATCATGCCATCGACCTCCTCGAGGGCGGAGAGCTGCGGGGCGGCGGTCATGGTGGTGAGCGTCGGCGGAGTGAGCCCGGCTGGCGCCACGCTCAGCGGGTTGCTCAGGGACGGGAGCGGGGGGCGGAGGACGGAATCGGCAGCGGAGAAGGGGGGCCCCTGGACCTGGACGGCCGGCGGGCTCGAGGTGGCTGTCATGGTGAGCGTCACCACGGCGCTGAGAGGAAGGATGGCAACGCCGGCGAGCAGCTCACCGAGCCGGCGGGGGACCCGGATGCGATCACGACCGGACGCTCGGACGCTCCCCCCGGCCGGCCCCACAGGGCGCCTCACAACTCGCACCGCGATGATCTCCCCTGACCGCCCTGACCGTTGCTCTCGTCGATTCGCGTCACGAGCGGCAAATCGCGGGGCGGATGGGCTTCCGTTCCACCGAGGTTGGGGCGGTGGGCCGCGGACGGCAGGGCCATCCCCCCACCGAAGAGGACGTGATCGGGGCGATCCGCGACCTGGGCACCCTACCACAGCCGGCCACGGAATCGAGCACCCCTGGTCACCTCGTGACCTCGGGGCGACCGCAGCCGGCGGCGCCGCCCCGCAGGGGAGCGAGGCGAGGGTGGCCCTGTTGAGGGAACGCCGGTTCAAGGCCTTTCGTGACGAAATGTTCGTCACGAAAGGACGCGAGGTGCCCTCAGCGACACACGCCGCGCGGCGTCGGACGGAAGGCGAGCTGCCGCCCACGGCGCATCGCGCTGACGCGGAGCCGCGTGTGGGAGATGGGCCCAGCGCAGGAGTCCCACTGGCCTCCTGCTCAGGCTCCCGGTTCCCGCACCCGCTGGCGGAGCGGGGCTCTGTCAGACTTCCGCGCATGAGCGACGAGCTGCTCCGGGAGCATCCGGTCGAGCGGCAGACCGTGTTTCAGGGCCGGCTGCTCACCGTCCATGACGACACCGTGGAGACGGCGGGCGGCAACCTCGCCGGCCGCGAGATCGTCGAGCACCCGGGGGCGGTGGCCATCGTGGCCGTCGACGACGAGGGGCGGGTCCTCCTCGTGCGCCAGTGGCGGCACGCCATCGGCAGGGCGCTCTGGGAGATCCCCGCGGGCACCCTGGGCCGGGGCGAGGATCCCGAGTCGGCGGCCCGCCGAGAGCTCTCCGAGGAGACCGGCTACACCGCCGGGGCATGGGAGCGGACGGCAACCGGACCGGTGGCGCCGGGCTACAGCGCGGAGATCCTCCATCTCTTCGCCGCCCACCAGCTGAGTCCCGGGCAGGCGCACACCGATCCCGACGAGCACGTGGTGGCCCAGCTCTTCACGGCGGCGGAGACCCGCCGCCTCATCGCTGACGATGCCGTCGACGTGAAGACGATCGCCGGGCTGGCACTGGCCGGATTCGACGTCGGGCCCAGCGGTCGCGGCTCGGGCTCGGCGCCGCGATGACCGGCCAGGGCAACGGAACCGGCGCCGCGGACGACGTGGTCGCCCGGGCGATCAAGGAGCTGATCGACTCGGTACCGGGCGAGGAGGAGGCTCCGCCTCCGGATGCCGAGACCTCCACCTCCCAGCCCTGGGCCGAGACCGCGTCGCCATCGGCGAGCAACAAGCGTCCTCTGGAGGCATTGCTCGGCGAGTATGCGGCCCGGGTCGAGGCGGCCCCCGGCGCCATTGCTCGCAGCCCCGCCGACCCCCACCCGTCGAAGGCCTTCTACGACCGCTTCGCCCGCGCCCCGGAACGGGCAGGCGGGGGCCGCAGGCGGAGGAGGAGGGTGTCGGGGAGGAGGCGGCGGGGCGGTCCCGGTCGCAGTGGCCAGCCCGGCTGATGGTGCCGCCCGGGGCCCCCGCGGCGCGGTTCGGCGGGAGGTCGATCCGGGCCCTGCTCCTCGACTACGGCCTGACCCTGGTCACCTTCTCCCGCCCGGCGGCGGCCCTGCTCAGAGCTCACGAGGAGGTCGCCCGGCGGCTTCGGACGGCCGGTGTGGGGCAGGTTCCGCCCGCCAAGACCCTGCTCGCCGAGGTGCATGACCGCGTCGAGGCCGCGGTGGCGCGCCACGAGGACTCCGGTGACCTCAGAGAGATCGACGCCACCGCCGAGGAGCGTCAGGCCTACGCGGCGCTCGGTCTCCAGCTCCCCGACCAGCTCCTGGACGAGGTCGCCGCCCTCGCCCAGCGGGCCTGGTGGGAGGGTGTCGTCGTACCCCCGGCGACGATCGCGACGCTGGAGGAGCTGCGCCGGCGCGGCCTCCGTCTCGGCCTCTGCTCCAACGCCCCTTACCGCGCCCCGAGCCTCCACGCGCAGCTCGCCCAGCTCGGGCTGTCCGGGCTCTTCGACACCGTGACGTTCTCCAGCGAGGTCGGCTGGCGCAAGCCGGCCACCGAGATCTTCGCCACCGCGCTGGGCGCGCTGGGCGCCGAGGCAAGCCTCTGCGCGATGGTGGGAGACCGCCGCCGTGAGGACGTCGCCGGGGCGCGGACGGCGGGCATGGCGACGATCCGGACCCGCGAGCACCGGGACGATGTGGGGCCTGATGACGCGGATGCAGTTATCGACCGGCTCTCGGACCTCGTCCCGCTGCTGTTCGCGCCACACGACGGGGACAAGCGTGGTAGCGTCGGTGGCGACGACACATCCGGTTGATCCCCGAACGACCTGGCAGGAACACTGATGATGGACGCCGCCTTCCGCGAGTACCTGAAGGAACGATGCCGAGACCGCGGCATCTCCCTCCACCGGCTGGCGCTGCTCTGCGACCTCAACCAGATCTACTTCTACCAGGCGGTCAACAAGAACAAGGACAACCCGCCGCCCTGGGTGCT
>Ga0209415_10005831_pt1 | contig 22034 bp, 21 predicted proteins | sample PeaSoiSIISIP2007_FD_187696 | JGI IMG/M metagenome (GOLD analysis project Ga0209415, IMG submission 187696) | Peat soil microbial communities from Weissenstadt, Germany - SII-SIP-2007 (SPAdes) (version 2) | ecosystem: Environmental > Terrestrial > Soil > Wetlands > Peat | place: Germany... | reverse complement strand
CTTGGAGTCGAGCGTAGAAAGATCGTCGCGATAGAGGGTAATGTCGAGCGTGCCGATCAGCACCGGCTTTTTCTCGATGCGTTGAATGATCTTTGCTAGGCGCTCCGCCAGCGGAACGCCGCGGCGGCGGATGCCGACCAGCGCCAGATCTTCGACACCATTGTTTTTTTCGAGAATTTCATGCGCCAGCCGGATCAAGGTGCGCTCCACCTCGGACGCCGACATGAGTTGCGCTTTCTCGCGGATCTCCACGGAAGTTTTGGACGGGCGTAAATTCATAAACGCTGCATCATACGCGTACGGATGAGGTGAGGGCAAGGCCGACTCTGAAACCCGGGTCGATCGCGGCCGGATTACACCCGGGGATTGCGAGGCCGCAGAAACAGCGAGGTCAGCGCTCCGCCGATGGAGGCCAGCACCAGGGCAATCATCATCCCAAAAAAGAAGGTGATCGCCAGCCCTGACGGAGTGAACAGGTTGTGGATGCCGGCTTGAATATCAGGGTCGGCCACGTCGGTGCCGAACTTTTGCGCGACTTTGAGGATGGCATCAATGTATTCCTGCTGGGCATGGAAAACAAAAACCCGAATCGTGATCAACAGGGCGTTGATGGCGAAAGCAGCAACTCCTGCCGCTCCTCCAAGTCGCGCCCCGAGCGCGGCCGGAAGTACGATTCTGCTTTCGCGGCGGTAAAAATAGACAGCCAGGCCTCCTGTCAAGACGATTCCGAGAAATGGAATCATTCCAATGAAAACGCCGAGCGCGCCGGCCTTAAGCGCGGCACGAACGGCGATTCCCCGGTCCATCGCTCCGGGCTTGATTCCGGCTGGTGTGCCCAGGGCGCCGAATTGCTCCGCCGGAGGAATCTGCGGAGAAACCTCGTCCGTCGCGGGATTCAGGCTTGGGGCGACTCCGGCATCTGGAACCGCAATCTGCACGTGGATCTGAGGAGCGCGGCATTGCGGGCAAAACGGCCGGCCATCCTCGACCGTGGTCCCACATTGTTGGCAAGGGTGCTCCACCTCTTTGAAACTAGCGCACAACGAACCGGAAGAGCAAGGCGTCGCAGCGGGTGATCCGGCGATCGGGTTATCGGGTGATCGGAAACAACGACGGGATAAAGATTACCCGACCGCCCTGCAATCCGATCACTCTATGCCTTCGATCAAATCGTATCGTCCTTGCCGGTGTGCACACGCACATACACAAGGGCAAAATGGGATCCATGGCCGCTGGGTTTGACTGAAACGATATGCTGGTTCTCCTCGGTCCCAACCTTTAACTCCACCGAGTCTCCTCCGTTGTCACTGTCACAGGAAACGGGCTTGGAAGCTTCCTCCTTGCCAGCCTTGGATTCCACATGCTTGCCAACCCATTCACCGTGGCACTGGATGGGCTTGCCAAACTTCTGCAGCTCTTTGGTGTAGTAGGCGATGATTTTTTCGGGAGCGTCGTCGGAAACGAATTCCGCGGCCACCACTCTCAACGAAAATCCCGCTATCGATAGGTTTACATTGGCGCTCTTCTTGTCGTCGCTGTTGTCTTTCGGCGCGGGCTTCGCGCCGGGATAGACTGTCAGCCCGGAATCGCGAATATCGGCTTGTTCGCTGACGTGCAAATCGCCCAGGGGAGACTTGATGTCGACATTCTTATCTCCGTCTTTGCCTTTGTCGTTGGTGCTGATGCTGCAAGCGGGAAGAACGCAGAGGGCGGCGGCAATGCACGCGCCGAAGGAAAGCTTGGCGATAACGCCGCGGCTGAATCTATCACGGCTGCGCGTCTTAGGACTGAACGTCTTAAGGCTGATCATGGGAGGAACCTCCTGAACTGGGTTGGGCTGAGTTTGGCCGGGCGGGACGCTCGATACCCTCGCCGCGCGATGCGATGCCCGGAATGGTAACCGGCAGATGACCACTGATCGGGATCTCGCCGAAGATCGCTTTCACAGCAGCGGTCTCCGACACGCTTACATTGGAGAACGCGCACACATAATTCTCGATCGCGGGAAAATCCTGCACTACGTACGGATTGCCCATGGAAAGTACGACGGTGCGACTGGCAGCGCGGTCGAGGATTGCGGTGAGTAAAGATCCTGTGGCGTTGTCCATGGCTACTGAATTTTTCAGGCCTCCTCCCGCGGCTCGCACCGCCTTGCCCGCAGTCGGAATCACATACACCGCGGCGATCACCTGTTGCGCCGCTTCCACCGCTTCCACCACCGACGGCTTCATGCCGGCAGCCGAGCGTGCATCGGCATAGAGCACGCGGGCGTCAGGCACACGGGCTAGAATCTGGTGTTCGAGCATACGTCCGGAGTCGGTGCGCAGGTCGTCGGAGAAAATCACCACCACAAGACGATTGCCCGCCTCTGTCAAGGATTGATACGGAAGCGCGGCCTCCTGAGTTCCAACAGAAGTTGACTGTAGCGGAATGACTTTGCCGTTGTCGCGGACGAGGGTGATGGCTTCGTCGGCAATGCGCTGGCCCTCGGCAAGATTCTCCGGTTTTGCGACCTCGCTGGAGAGTTGACTGAGGTCCACGAGGCGCGCCTTGTTTAAGCCGAGAGAAGCCTTTAGTTCCAGAATCTTACGCACCGATTGATCGAGGTGCTCCCGGCTGATTTCGCCGCTGCGCACGGCTTGCAGCATGGAGCGGTAGCTGGCCTCGAGGTTGGCGGGAATGATCAACACGTCGTTGCCCGCGAGAAAGGACTCCACTGCGGTGCGGCCAATATCCTTCGCGTACAGGCGCGTTAATCCGGCCATGTCGAGGGCATCGGTCACAACAATACCTTTGAATCCCAGTTCTTCCCGGAGCAGTCCGTCCACCGTCGCCTTCGAGGTTGTGGCTACGCGATGGGGCTCGGAATCGAGAGCGGGAACGGTGACGTGGGCCACCATGACGGCATCCACGCCGGCCTCGATGGCGCGCTTGAACGGTGGCAACTCAACCGCATCAAGCCGCGCGCGGTCACCGGTGACTTGCGCCAGCCCAAGATGAGAGTCGGTCGCGGTGTCGCCGTGTCCGGGAAAATGCTTGGCCGTGACCGCCATGCCGCCTTCGTGCGCTCCCCGAATGTAGGCCGCTACGAAATCGCCTACCTGCTGCGGATCTCCTCCGAAGGAGCGCGTGTTGATGATGGGATTCGCAGGATTGGAATTTACGTCGGCATCGGGAAAGAAATTCCATTGCACGCCGATGGCCCGGGCCTCGAGCGCGGTGATGCGTCCAAAAGCTTGGGCATTTTCGGGTTTGCCGGTCGCTCCAAAAGCCATCGCATGGGGAAAAACCGTGGCGCCATTCAGACGCATGGACACGCCGCGCTCAAAGTCTGCCGCAACAACGAGGGGCAGCTTGGATGTGCGTTGCAACCGGTTGAGCAGTTCGGCGGCAACATAAGGCTGGCTCTTGAGCAGGAGCGGGCCCTCCGCGGGAACGGTCATGACCAGCGATCCGACGTGATATTTGTTGACGCTCTCCCGCAGCTGAATCCATTTCGGATCGGCGTCATTCAGGAATTGCGCCAGCACCTTGATTCCGAAAAGTTGTCCAACTTTTTCTTCAGGCGACATCTTGCGCAACGTCTTGTCGGCCCACCTCTGGCCGGCTTTGTCGAGATGGATGGGCCGGGGCTGCTGAAAGCGGTCCTTGCTTTTGTCTTTGGCAAAGCAAAGCGCCGCCAAGAGCAGGACCGCGATCAGCAGAAGATGTCGGAGCATAAAAATGACAATAGCAGAAACCGGCGGGCAACTCCCGGTGTAGGATCGACCAATGTCCGACCTGCTCCTCGATGTAGCCGCAGCATTACTAATCGCCACAGGCTTCGTACATTCCCTGCTCGGCGAGCGTCGTTTGCTTGTGCCACTGCTTTCCATGCGGGAAGGCGTTCTGGCCAGTAAGCTCGCGCGCTTTATTCTTCGCCTTGCTTGGCATCTCACCAGCCTGACCTGGATAACCCTTGCCCTGATATTGATTCAGCTGGTTCATCATGCCGCCGCTGCCCGCTGGTGGGCGGCCGCCTCAACGGGCGTGGCCTTCACCGGCGCTGGATTGTACGATTTGATCTGCAGTCGCGGCCGTCACGTGGGCTGGCCGCTGCTCACGGCAATCGGAATCGCCGCGCTGCTATCTCTCGCGCTCTAAGGCTTCTTCCAATCGGGTTCAAATTCTTTCCCCGCCCCAACCCAGCTGAAATGGGTTCCCGGCAAAGTTGGGTAATTCTCGACTCTCATTCGTTCAACCCGTAACTTTTTGCCAGTTCGTGGATACCTATTACGAGAAGTAATGTTCAGCATGAATTCGGGCGTATTTCCTATCCGCCTGAATCCAGCCGTTCCGTACCACAGGGGGGACTTATGGCAACAATTGCTGCGCCCAGGATCGAAGGTTCGAGTGTGACACCCGTCGCGCCGTGGTGGCATACCGCGCTGCTCGCAGCATTATTTCTGGGGCTCGCGCTCAGCGGGGCGTTGTTTCAGCGCCACGCTCGCTCCGAGCCCGGGGGCTTGCAGCAGAACCCACATCTCGTGCCGCTCTACCTTTCGCTCATCGCGATGGAGTGGGGACTCGTCTACTGGGTATGGAAGGGCCTGCGCCGGTCGGGAACGAAACTGAGCGAACTGATCGGAGGTAGATGGGCAACAGTCAAAGACGTGCTGGTAGACGCCGGTCTCGCCCTCGGTTTATGGACCACGTGGAAGCTCGTCGAAACCGCCTGGGATCGTTGGCTCGGGACCGGCCATGCTGCCTCCATCCAAACTTTGCTGCCGCAACGCGCGCTGGAAATTCTTCTGTGGATCGGGGTGTCGATGAGCGCGGGCATCTGTGAAGAGCTGGTTTTTCGAGGATACTTCCAAAGACAATTCCATGCTTATACCCACAGTCTTTGGGCGGCGTGGTTGCTGCAGGCGTTGCTCTTTGGGATTTCCCACGGCTATCAGGGAGTCGAAGCCTGCGTGAGGGTTGCGGCTTATGGGGCGCTGTTTGGGTTGCTGGCGCTCTGGCGTGGGAGTCTGCGGCCGGGCATGATGGCGCACGCCGGGTCGGACATTCTGAGCGGCATCTTTGGAATCTAGCTGCGCTTTGCCAAGAGGGCGCACTGGTATAACTTTCTCGACGGATCGTCCTCCAGATGGACAGCACTTGTGAAATGGCGAAATGACCGACTTCAGCTCACTTTACAAGCAATATGCGCCAGACGTGTACCGCTTTGCGCTGTACTTGTCGGGTGAGCGCGGCGATGCCGAGGACATCACCTCCGAAACGTTTGTGCGCGCATGGACTGCGCCCGAACCGATCAGGATGGGAACGGCGAAGGGCTACTTGTTCGCCATTGCGCGCAACTTGTTTCTGCAAGGGCTGCGAAAAAAATCACGCCATGTGGTGCTTGATGAAAATTTGCGCGAACCGGGGGCCAGTCCCTACACGCAAGCTGAAGGTAAACAAGAGTTGCAATTCCTGCTTACCCAACTTCAGGAGTTGCCGGAGGAAAGCCGGGCTGCGCTGTTGATGCGTGCGGTTGACGGAATGGCGTACGAAGAGATCGCGCGGGCGCTGGGAATTTCGCTGGCCGCGGTAAAAGTGAAAATTCACCGCGCACGTCTCGCGCTGGCGGGAATCCGAAGTCCCCAGCCGGAGCCGAGGCAAGACGCGAGTCGCCCTGAGGGAACAAAATGAGGTGCCGGAAATGAATGTTACACGCGAAGTGATTCTGGATCTGTTGCCGGTGTATCTTGCGGGCGAAGCAAGTCCCGCGACGCGCGCCTTGGTGGAAGACTACCTCAAACAAGACCCAGAACTGGCACAGCGCATTCGCCTGCAAATGACGGACAGTTTGGCCGCCGCCGCGTCCTCCGCGCTTCCGCCGGATCTGGAGTTGCGCTCGCTCCGCCGTACCCGCAGCCTGCTGGGATGGCAGAAATGGCTGTTCGGCTTGGGAATCACCTTCACCGCTTTGTCATTCAGCAGCGAAATGTCTTTTGGTGACGGCGGCATCAAGGAATTCCACTTTCTTCTCCGCGACTATCCGGCTTTGTTCGGAACCCTTGCCGTGTTGGCCGTTGTCTGCTGGATCGGCTACTACATTATCCGGCGGCGTCTGCGCACGACCTGAACCCCGCGGCGGGTGCGATCAGATTTCCCGTTCAACAAGTGCGACGGCTTCCGCCTGAATCGCTCGCTCGTCCCCAAATCCGGCGAGCCAATGCACATTGGGCTCGCGGCGGAACCACGTGATCTGACGCTTGGCATAGTTACGATGCGCCTGCTGCGCCGCCGCCAGCGCCGACGTCCGATCCAGTTCGCCGCGCAAAAACTGCGCCGCCTGCTTGTATCCGAGCGACGCGAGCGGACGCGCCTGCTTGCCATATTTTGCGAGAAACCTTTCGGTTTCGGCGATGAGTCCTTCGTCAAACATCTTCACCGCCCGCTGGTTAATGCGCGCGTAGAGGGCTTTGCGCTCTGGATTGAGGCCAAGACGCAGAATGCGAAAACCCCGGAGCGGTTCGCGTCCCTGCTGCCAAAGTTCCGCCATAGTGCGGCGAGAGTGCCGAAGAGAAGTCCGGCGCGACGTCAGGCACACCTCGACCGCGCGGATCACCTTCGGAATGTCGTTGGCGTGAATACGGGCTGCGGCCGAAGGGTCGAGCCGGCGCAGGATGCGATGCAGGTGCTCGGCTCCGTGTTTCTTCGCCCGCGCGCGCAGTCGGTTGCGCAGATCTTCAGAGCGCTGCGGACCGGGAAACAGTCCTTCCAGCAAAGCGCGAAGATAAAGTCCGGTGCCTCCGCTGACGATGGGCAAACGCCTTCGCTGCTCATTGTCGCTTCGATCGGCCGAGTGCGAAGGTATCTCGCGCTGAGCAATCTCGCGCAGAATCCGCCGCGCCTGGCGCGCATATTCTCCCGCGCTAACGTCGGCTAGCGGATCGACGCAATCAAGCAGGTGATGCGGAATTTCCGCGCGCTCCGCCGCGCTGGGCTTGGCCGTGCCGATTTCAAATTCGCGGTACATCGCCACCGAGTCGCAGTTGACGATTTCTCCGCGGAAATGCCGTGCAATCGCCAGTGCCAAAGCAGTTTTCCCGCTCGCCGTCGGGCCCAGCACGACGACGACCAGCGGCTCGCGGTCTGCTTTCCGCAAATTCGGCGACCTCGGCGACGTCAGCGCGCGCTCCACGGAACGTACCGCCAGTAGCGGATGATGGTGAGAATCAGCAACAGAACCGCCATGAGAAGCAAGCCGGTGGCTTCAGCGGCGTAGGTCGCATGGTGGTGGTGATGCTGGTTGTCGTGATGAGGATCGTCGGCTGCGGGCTTTGGCGGGACGGGGGAGTTCACGCGGCTATTGTAGCTTTTTTTGGTCGTTCGTCGATGGCCGCTGGTCGTGTAGCAAGTGTTGTGGCGGACAACTTGCCGAACGACCACCGACTAACGACCAACGACTGCCTCGCGGTACACTACGGGCGCGCCGTCATGCCGATGCCGCCCTCCAACCAAGAAGCCAGGCTACTGCGCTTTGGCGTTTTTGAAGTCAATTTGGCCGCCGGAGAGTTGCGCAAGAACGGCGCCCGCGTCCGGCTTCAGGAACAGCCGTTCCAAGTCCTCAGCGCGCTATTGCAAAATGCCGGCCAGGTTGTGACGCGGGACGAACTGCGGACAGAAATCTGGCCGGCGGATACCTTCGTCGACTTCGATCACAGCCTGAATACCGCGGTGAACAAGATTCGCGAGTCGCTGGGCGATTCCGCATCAAGCCCGCGCTTCGTCGAAACCTTGGCCCGACGCGGATATCGCTTCATCGCTCCGGTAGATCGCGTCAGCGGTACAACGGCAGAGCCGGTCACCGCACCCGGGAAGGACACCGGCACGCGGACAGGAGTGTCCGCGCCACACGGGCTTTCGCTGCATCCTGAACTGCAGGTGCCTCTGCCCCGGCGCGGATTGGTGCGCGCGCTTTTTGCCCTGATTCAAGTGATGTATCTCATCTTTTACGTGACTGGACTCGCTCACTTGCGTGATGCGGAACGAGTCGCCAGCAACTTTGTGCCGGGCTGGAGGGCTCTTGTCATCGTGGGCGCGGTGTTGGTGACAGGAGCGGTGGGGATTCCGCTGCGATTTTATCTACTGTCCGCGATCGCCTTCGATTTTCGCAAGCTGGCCGGGACATTCGGCCGGCTTTTCCCCTTCGTTCTGGCGCTCGATGAACTCTGGGCCATCGCGCCGTTCCTCCTGCTGCCGAAGATCGGGGTGGGCTTGGCGTTCGCCGCGACTGCCGCGTTGCTTTACGTCCCGTTCTCGGAAAGAACCCTGGTGCGGATGGCGTACACGTCTTTCTTGCCCGTTACACCCGGTCACGAGACATGACGCTGCGGGACTACGCCAGCAGTTTCGCGGCTTCCTTGGCGTAGTAAGTCAGAATCATGCTCGCCCCGGCGCGGCGGATCGAGACTAGCGATTCCATCATCACTCGCTCCCGGTCGATCCACTGGTTGCGAGCCGCGGCTTCGATCATCGCGTACTCGCCCGATACCTGGTAAGCCGCCAGCGGCAGGTCGAAACGATCGCGGGCAGCGGCAATCACATCGAGGTAGGGCATGGCTGGTTTCACCATGATCATGTCCGCGCCCTCTTCGATGTCTAACTCGATCTCGCGCATTGCCTCGCGAACGTTTGCCGGATCCATCTGATAGGAACGGCGATCGCCGAACTGCGGCGCGGAATCGGCCGCTTCGCGGAACGGCCCATAAAAACCGGAAGAGAATTTCGCCGCGTAGGAGAGAATCGGCGTATTTTCGAAGCCCGCCTGGTCGAGCGCCGTGCGAATCGCACCGACCCGGCCGTCCATCATGTCCGAGGGCGCGATGACATCCACGCCCGACCGGGCCAGCGAAACTGACGTGCGCGCCAGCAGTTCCAGGCTCGCGTCATTCACGATCTCGTACTCCGCGGTGGCCGGTGGCGCCGCTGCGGCCGCGCCCAGCGATTGCGGCTCGGCCTTCACGATTCCACAATGTCCATGCGACATGTACTCGCACAGACAAACGTCACCCATCACCACGACGTCTCGCACCTCGCTCTTGATGGCGCGCGCGGCTCTTTGCACGATCCCGTCCTCGGCCCAAGCGCCGGTGGCCACTTCATCTTTTTTCTCCGGCAGCCCGAACAAAATGATCGACAGCACTCCGAGCGCGCGCGTCGCACGCACTTCCTTCACCGCCTCGTCGACCGAGAGGTTGAAGACGCCGGGCATGGAGCGTACTTCCTTCCGAATTCCAGTTCCGGGGCAAATGAAAAGTGGATAAACAAAGGATTCAGGCGTCAGCCGTGTCTCGCGGACCAGGGTACGCAAAGTTTCGGTGCGCCGCAAACGGCGCATGCGGTTAGCAGGGAAGGCCATAACACGCAATTCTAGCAGTTGCGGCGGGAAGAGCGACCGGCTCGATCACCGACATCCGTGACCGCTATCACGCCGCTCCAAGCCCCGCACCCGGAACGTTACTTCGGTAATCTTTGGTAACCACCCCCGTGATCTAAACATCTGGTGGCGAACGTCATATGATGAAAGGCAGTGTCTCGGCTCCAAATCTCGTGGCTTTTCAGCGGCGTTGGTCTGCTCCTGGCCTTTGCTCTGGCTCCCACAGTGTTTCGCGCTCCCTTCTTTCACGTCGCCATGGGAGACATAATCCCTTTACTGGTGATCCTGGCTAGCTTTGTCGTCTCCGCCCGAAACGCAATCGACAGCCGCGGGCATACCCGCCTGTTCTGGAGTCTGATGACGGCGGGAATGGCCATGTGGTGTTTTAACCAGTCTTGCTGGGTGTGGTTTGAAGTCGTGGCGCGGAAGCCGCTGCCCGACCCCTTCCCTGGGGATATTGTGTTGTTCCTGCACATTGTCCCCATCATGGCCGCGGTGGCCATCCGCCCCCATCAGGCGGATGAGAGCGAGGGGATGTTGCCGAGTGCGCTGGACGTCCTGATCCTGCTGGTGTGGTGGATCGTGGTTTACGCCCTCTTCGTTTTTCCCGAGGAATACATCGTCATCAACCCGATGTACACCTTGCGCTGGGATCTGTTGTATGTTGTCGAAGGGCTGATGCTGATCGCGGTGTCGGCATCGGCATTCTTCAGCAGTTCCGGACCGTGGCGCGAACTCTATCGCGGCATTTTTTTCGCCAGTGTTCTCTACTCATGCGCTTCGGAGGCCATTAATGCCGCCATAGCGCGCGGCGCCTACAAGACGGGCGGAATCTACGACGTTCCCTTCCTCGCGGCCGCGCTGGGATTCCTCTGGATTGCTCTCACCGGGCGGCGGTGCCTAAGCGATATCCAGACGATGCCTTCGATCGCTCGTGCCAGTCGCCCAGTGGCTCCTCAACTTGCGAAACTCGCCTTGCTCTCTCTCCCCGTTATGGGATATTGGGCGCTTTTTGTGAACCACGAACCATTCTATCTGCGCCAGGTCCGCTTTACGGTGGCTATGGGTGGCGTCGGGGTCTTGGCCTTTGTCGTTTTCCTCAAACAACACCTGATGGACCAGCGACTTCTGCACCTGCTGAAGCATTCGCGCAAGAGCTTTGACAATCTCCAGCGTCTGCAGGGAAGAGTGATCCAACAAGCCAAGCTGGCTTCGCTCGGAGAACTGGTCGCGCTCGCCGCCGGGGAACTGGAGTACCCGCTCTCGGCGATCCTGAGCAGTTCGGAACGCATGGCCGCCAGCAGCAATCTGAGCCGTGAGCAACTCGCCAACGCGCAGAAAATCGGCCAGCAAGCCCGGCGTACTCGCGAACTGGTCAACGATTTGCTCAGTTTTGCGCAGCAGACTCCGGGAGAAAAGAGTTCTATCGAACTGAAGCCTCTTTTGCTGCGCGCGGTTCAAATGGAAGGATTCAAACTCGAAAATAAGAAGATCAGCCTGACGGTGGAAAGCAACGACAATGCCCCCCTGCCTCGCGTCTTGGGCAACGCCAACCAACTGTTGCAGGCATTTCTTCAGATCGTCGAAAACGCGGTGGATGCATTACAGGAGGTGGGCGGCGGGCGTCTCCAGGTCTCGCTGTGGCGCGAAGGCAATGAAGTCGCCGTGCAGTTTGCCGACTCCGGGCCCGGCCTGCGCGATCCCGAGCGCGTCTTCGATCCTTTCTACACCACCAAGGCGGTCGGCAAAGGCACTGGTCTCGGACTGAGCGCCACTTACGGCGTAATCCAGGACCATAAGGGTCAAATCACCTGCTACAACCGCCCCGAAGGCGGAGCGGCATTTGAAATCCGCCTGCCCGTGATGAAAGTAACCGCGCCGCTAGCTGAAGCCGCACGCGCCTAAGGTGCTTGCGTAGGGACAGACGCCTTAGTCTGAGCGCCGCTCGGCTTCTTGCCCTCCCTATCCTCCACTCGCCACAATCGTATCGGCCACTCGCGCCGCCTCCACCGCAAAGCGCACATCGTGGGTCCGGACGATGTGTGCCCCCTTCAAAATCAAAAGCGCTTCCGCCGCCAGCGTCCCGTATAGTCGCTCATCCACGCCCGCGTCCTTGCCGTCGCGCGCCAGCATTCGTCCAATAAATGACTTCCGCGACACACCCGCCAGCAGCGGAAATCCCATCTGCTGCAACTCGGCGAAATGCGCCAGCAGTGGATAGTTCTCCTCGAAACGCTTTCCGAATCCAAACCCGGGATCGAGCACCAGGTGATCGCGCTTGATGCCGGCCAGGGTTGCCGTCTCGGCCCACTGTCGCAAGTCCCGCTTCACCGCCAGCACCGGATCGCCAATCGGCGGCAACGCTCCCCACTCCTCCGGGCGTCCGCGCGTATGCATCAGCACCGCTCCCACTTTAAGTTCGGCCAGCGTCTTCGCCATCTTCGGGTCCCATCGGAACCCGCTCACATCGTTCACAACTTCTGCCCCAAGTTCCACCGCCGCCCGTGCCACGCTTGCCTTATAGGTATCGACGCTGACCACGGCCGCCGGCCGCCGCCGCTTCAAATCGCGGATCACCGGCAGCACCCGCCTGCGCTCTTCTTCCTCGGAAACCGGCTCTGTCGCTCCGGGCCGCGTTGATTCACCACCCACGTCGATAATGGCCGCGCCTTCGTCCAGGAACTGCTCGGCGCGGACCACCGCCTTTTCGGCGTCAATAAAGAGTCCGCCGTCGGAAAACGAGTCGGGAGTTACATTTACGACGCCCATAATCAAGGTGCGCCGCCCTAGCTCCAGGACGCGAGAGCCTACGTTCCACTGAAAGATCGCCCGCATATGGTTGCCATTCTAGAACGAGTCCATTTTTTCCGGGTGCTACAATCCAGCTAATGTCTCGCCGGCAATCAGTTGTGCGTCTCATTCCGATCGTCTTGCTATTGGTCGCGCCGCTGCTGGCCGCGCCCGTTAAACCGCTGCCGGAGCGCATTGCCGCTGTGCTGAGCGCCCCCGATCTTGCCCGAGGGTTCTGGGGAATCGAAGTTGTTTCGCTGCCGTCGGGCACGTCCGATAAAACGACGGGCAAGGCGCTGTACTCGCAAAATGCCGACAAACTCTTTACTCCCGCCTCGAACACCAAGCTCTTTACTACGGCTGCAGCGCTGGCGCTGATCGGTCCGGACTACAAATTCCGCACCACCGTCGAAACCACCGGCACGCTCGACCGCTACGGCCGGCTGAACGGAGATCTCGTGCTGGTCGGCCACGGCGATCCCAATCTTTCGGGGCGCGAACTTCCTTACGACCTCAAGACTCAGCGCAATGACGATCCCATTCAGGCCCTGGAAGCGCTGGCCGACGCGCTCGTGCAAAAAGGCGTGAAATTCATCGATGGCGACATCGTCGCCGACGATTCTTACTTTGCCTTCGAGCGCTATGGCGAGGGTTGGAGCCAGGACGATCTGGTGTGGGGCGACGGTGCTCCGGTTTCCGCGCTCACCATCAATGACAATGTGGTCTTCGTCAACATTCTGCCCGCCGATCGCGCCGGAGAAACAGCATTTGTCAGCGTCAAGCCCTTCGCCGATTACTATCGCCTCGACAATCGCGTCATCACCACGCCCGCCGGCACTGGACGCAAACTCTCCATCAACCGCGAGCCTGGGTCCATGGTTATCACGCTCTGGGGCAATATGCCGCTCGACGACGCCGGCGCCAACGAAGCGCTGGCCATCGACGATCCCGCTGAGTTCGCCGCCGGACTTTTTCGTCAGTTACTTGAAAAGCGCGGCATCGTAATCTACGGAAAACAGCGCACGCGCCACACCGAACTCGCCAGCCTTTCCACATTCAGCGTGACCGCTCTCGCGCCCTCGCATGGAGGCAGCGACGGCCGGATCAACGACGGCCAGCCGCGTCCGCTGAAGACGAATCAACCGATTACGCTTGCCAGTTACGAATCGAAGCCGCTGCTGCAGGACATTCGCGTCATCAATAAAGTCAGCCAGAACTTGCACGCCGAAATTCTGCTGCGCCTGCTGGGCCGCGAGCACGGCAACGCCGGAACCATTGAAGCCGGCCTCGAAGTTCTCCACGGATTTCTGACACAGGCGGGAATCTCGAGCGACGAATACAATTTCTACGACGGTTCGGGACTTTCACGCCAGAACTTAGTAACTCCACACGCCATCGTCGAGTTACTGAGTTATTGCTCAAAACAGCCCTGGGCTGCCGACTACAAGGCAACGTTCCCAGTCTCTGGCGTGGATGGCTCGCTCACCGACCGCCTGACATCTCCGCGCCTGCATGGCCGTATTATGGCCAAGACCGGCTCGCTGGGCGGAGTGAAAGCGCTCTCCGGATATGCGACGACCGACGCCGGACAAGTAGTAGCGTTTTCGATTCTGTCCAACAACTTCAACCTGCCGTCAAAGCGAGTTACTGACGCGATCGATGAGTTAGTGCAGGCGATCGTGGATGACGCGCCGGCGGGACCGTAGTGTCGTGTTCCTTAACTTCGCGTAATAACTTTGGGTTGTCATCCTGAGCGAAGCGAAGGACCTCTGCATTTGCTCGTGGTGGAGAGCCCGGCGTCCTCGCCAGGCTGGACGGGCAAGACGCCCGTCCCCACACGAGCTTTACCCGAGAATCCCCATCTTCTTCCCCACCCGCCCCAGCACTTCGAGCGCCTGTTGCAATTCATCTTTCGTGTGCGTCGCGGTCATGATGGTACGCACCCGCGCTTTGCCTTCGGGGACGGTGGGAAAGGCGATGCCGGTTCCGAGTACGCCCTCTTTGAACAGTTCGCGGGAAAAGTCCATGGTAAGGCGTCCGTCGCCAATAATGATGGGCGTAATCGGCGTTTCGCTCGCGGGTGTGGTCTGGCCGCCGATGTTGAAGCCGAGCAGGCCGAGTTCTTTTTTCCAGAAGCGGGTGTTCGCCCAGAGCTGTTCCATCCACTGCGGCTCTGTTTCGAGAACATCGAAGGCTGCAATGCAGGTGGCCGCAACCGACGGCGGATGCGAAGTGGAAAACAAGAACGGCCGCGCGCGGTGATAGAGAAAATCAATCAGATCGCGCGTCCCGCAAACGTAGCCGCCGAGAGCGCCAATCGCCTTCGACAAAGTGCCGACCTGAATATCGACGCGCCCGTGCATACTGAAATGATCGATTGTGCCGCGTCCCTGTCGACCGAGCACGCCGGAAGCATGCGCGTCGTCGACCATCATGATGGCTCCGTATTTTTCGGCGGCCTCGCACAGCCCCGGCAGCGGCCCAATGTCGCCGTCCATCGAGAACACGCCGTCGGAAATCAGCAGCTTTTTCCCCGGCTGGTTCTTCACGCTGGCAAGTTGCTCTTCGGCGTGGGCGACATCTTTGTGCCGGAAGACAAGAATCTTCGCCCGTGAAAGACGGCAGCCATCGATGATCGAGGCGTGATTGAGCTCGTCGGAAATGATGTAGTCGTCCTTGCCTAAAAACGACGAAACCGTTCCCGCGTTGGCCGTGAATCCCGATTGAAAAACCACGCAAGCCTCGACGTTTTTGAAGCGCGCGATCTTTTCTTCGAGTTCCATGTGAATTTTCATGGTGCCCGCGATAGTGCGCACGGCGCCCGATCCGACGCCGAACTTGCGCGTGGCTTCGAGCGCGGCCTCGCGCAGCTTGGGATGCGTCGTGAAGCCGAGGTAGTTGTTCGAGGCAAGATTGATGACCTGCTTGCCGTCGAAAGTACAGACTGGCGCCTGTTCGTCGTCGAGCACGCGCAACTTGAAATGCGTGCCCTTGGCCTTGAGTTCGTCGAGTTGATCGGTCAGGAAGGAAAGCGGATTGGTGCGCGTGGCGGTGGGCATGGCTTACCTCGGATTCAGGTTTGGTCAGTCTGAGACTTAATAGTTTAACGCTTCTGCTATCCCGCCTTCGGTTGTCCGAGTGCCGCAATCGTACCTTTGGTCGCGCGCAGATAGTCGGTGGGCGCGATCAGAATCTGCAATCCGCGAACGCCCGCCGAGATGGAAACCACGTCGAACAGTTCGATGGTTTCGTCCACGTACACGGGAAAGTCGCGCTTGGCGGCGAGCGCGGTGACTCCGCCCCGAATGTAGCCGGTGAGCGCTTGCAGTTCTTTCACCGGGACGAGTTGAATTTTTCGCTCTCCCGCAGCCGCTGCCAGCGCCTTCAGGTTGAGTTCCTGATCGCCGGGGATGACCGCCATGGAAACGCCGGTGCGATCGCCGCGAGCGACCAGCGTTTTGAAAACCTGCTCCAGCGGTAAACCGATCTTGGCCGCAACGGTCTCGGCCGCTAAATCGTTGGGATCGACTTCGTACTCCCGAAGTTCGTAGCGAATTCCCATTTGATCGAGCAACCGCGCCGCGTTAGTTTTCTGAGCCGCTTTCACGATGTATAGTGTCCAATCATCCTCGGTTTGTCATTTTGGAAGGAGGCTTATCGTGCGTCTTCTGCTCCATTGGATTCTAAGTGCTCTGGCAGTGTGGATCGTTGCCCACGTAGTGCCGGGCATCAGCGTAAGCGGGCCCATGGCGGCGCTGATCGCGGCTGCGGTCATCGGCCTGGTCAACGCGACCCTGGGCTTGATACTCAAGATCTTCACCTTTCCGCTGACGCTGCTCACGCTCGGCCTGTTCTGGTTCGTGATCAACGCGCTCATGCTCGAGGTAGCGGCGGCGTTCGTGCACGGATTCCAGGTGCGAAACTTTGAAGCGGCTTTTCTTGGCGCCATCGTGCTAAGCGTGGTGAGTTCGCTCTTGCAATGGCTGATCATGCCGAGACGAGAGCGATAGAAAGATCTCGCGGTTCGCGGCTTAAGACAAGTCCGCAATCATAGGTGACGCTCGCGCAGCGCGGCGAAAACACGCTGCACCTGCTGCTCGGTGGCCTCGAGCGATCCGGAATTATCGATTACGAAATCGGCAGCTTTGATTTTGTCCTCGTCGGGAATCTGCGCAGCCATGCGCCGAGTGACTTCCGCACGGGCGGCGTCTTCTGAGATTCCCAACCGGAGCGCGAAACGCAGAATGCGCTGCTCGGGATGGCAGGTCACGACGATCAAACGATCGAAACGGTCGCCAGCGCCGGCTTCTAGGATGAGCGCAGCTTCGACAATGGCGATGGCGTTCGGATCGCGGCGTCCAACGTCCTCCATCCATTCGTTTTCCTCATCGATCACGGCGGGATGAACAATTTCGTTGAGTTCCTTGACGCGCTGTGGCGCGCCGCCGGAAGTGCCGGACGAAGTGCCGAATGCGGCTTCGGCCAAGCGCGGACGGTTGATGCTTCCATCGGGATTCAGGATTTCGCGGCCAAAGCGACGAACGACTTCCTCATAGACTGGTCGGCCTGGCTCCATCAACCTGTGTGCAACCGCATCCGCTTGGATCAGGTGCGCTCCGAGTTTGACAAACATCTCGCCCACGGCGGATTTGCCGCTCGCAATACCGCCGGTGAGGCCGATTTTTAGCAAGGAGCGCTCATCTTTTATCGCGTCAGCAGGTGCACCGCTCTTCACGTCGTCAATGTAACCGCGTGGTCGGTATCACGAAAACGCTGGTAGCGATCATAACCCCAAGCCATGAAAAGGCAGGAACAACCAACGCCCAGCGATAACAAGGCAAGAGTTATCTGTTCTAACTGTGTCCCCATGTGATGCAGCTTCACTTCGTCATACAGGGCTCCGGCGAAAATACAAAACACGAAAATGAATATTGCAACACGGTCGAGCACACGCAGCTTTCGATCCCTAAATGTGAGCGACAAAGCTGTGCTGCCCGCGAAAAGGGCCGTCATGATGACTGCGTGTAAGTGCGAAATCGGAGCGGAGGTAGTGGTCAAACGACCGGTTACGATGCAAAAGAAAGCATTGAGGGTGCCGACGGCAAGAATGCCTGAGAAAGCACCTTTTATCCAGCGATCCATAGTCATAAAAAATATGACAGCCGCGGCGAGGAGAAGAATCCATCCAAGAACTGGCGAATGTGGGCTTGGTGTGAATGCGACTCCCAGCCCACCGAGAACCAACCCGAACCACCCCACGAAGAGAAGGATGGTCCCCGTTAAACGGAACCCGCTTTTCACTTGTGCCTTTTCCCGTTCGGTGGCTGTTAGCTACACGACTGAAATCGCTAAGGGATGCCCTATACGCATCACTTGCGCTGCTACGTTCCTCTAAACTCGAGTCAACTCGGGCTGTCTGAGCGTTCTCCGCAGCGTGGCGGCCTTCACGGTGTTGGCCATCAGCATGGCGATGGTCAGCGGCCCGACACCCCCCGGAACCGGCGTAATGGCGCCAGCGATTTCGGCTACTTCGGGGTGGACGTCGCCCACCAGGGTTGAGCCTTTCGCCAAGAACGTTTCCTCGCGTTTTTTGTTTGCGGCCATGTTCCAGCCGAAAAAGCGGTCGAATTCCTTGCGGTCGGTGATCCGATTGATGCCGACGTCGATCACGGTGGCTCCGGGTTTCACGAAGTCGCGAGTGACCATGCCGGCGCGGCCAATCGCGGCCACCAGAATGTCGGCGCGTCGGCACACTCCGGGCAGATCACGGGTTTTTGAGTGGCAGACGGTGACGGTGGCATTCTGATTCAGCAGCAGCATGGCCACGGGCTTGCCGACAATGTCGCTGCGTCCTACGACTACGGCTTCCTGGCCGGCAACCGCAATCTGGCTGCGCCGCAGAATTTCCATAACGCCGGCCGGCGTGCACGGCACCAGGCCGGGACGCTGCGTGGAAAGGTAGCCCACGTTCATGGGATGGAATCCGTCCACATCTTTGGCGGGATCGACGGCCAGAAGAACTTTCTTGGCATCGACGTGCGCGGGCAGCGGCAACTGCACCAGGATGCCGTCGATTTCATCACGCCGGTTCAGGTCGGCGATCAGCGCGAGCAGTTCTTCCGTGGTAGCGCTTTCGGCGGGCGTGTGTTGTTCGCTGTAGAGGCCGACTTCCTCGGAGCTCTTTACCTTGCCGCGAACGTAAACCTCGGATGCGGGGTTGTTTCCCACGAGCACCACGGCGAGGCCGGGACGCAGTCCCGAGGACGCCAGATTTTTCACTTGGGCGGCCACTTCCGCGCGAATTTCACTGGCTATTTTGGTCCCGTCGAGAAACCTGGCTGCCATCGTAACCTCGCTTGGAAATGCAGTGAATTGAAAACAGATTCTATCGCATCGCGACCATGGCAGACGCTCAATCTGCGAAAAGTACTCCCCGCCTACGCTCCGCGTTACAATGAAGCCGCGATGATTTCCCCTGATCTGCTCGACGTGCTCGTTTGCCCGGTTTGCCGGAAGCCCGTGGTCCTGAATGCGGACGGCAAAAGCCTGAAATGCGGCGAATGCCGGCGTGTGTACCCGGTCCAGGACGACATCCCGATCATGCTGGTCGATGCCGCCAAAATTGACGATTGACAGCTGAGGATCGGCAACGACCCTGTACCCGCATCTCTAGTGCCCGACTGGGTTTCAGCCCCCGCAGCCGGCCGAGCAGCCGACAAAGTTCGGTTTTCTTCCCGCCGCGAAACGACATTTAGTGTCAATCTGGCAACGAATGCCCCTGTTATGTCACCCGCTGCCCCCTGCCTGAATCCCCGCAACCTTTTGCAAATTCTCGGGTTCTAAGAACTTGAGGCACCACTGAGCCGTACTTGAAGTGGTACCAAAGTTACGGCATCACGATTGCATGTAACGAATCCAGTTGCCGATGAATCTAATTGGGCAACGGCAGGAGATCGAAGGTGAGAATGGCCATGAAAGAGCAATTTACGGTGACTGAACTGTGCGCCCTGCGCAACGACCTGATCCAGGGCGGCATGGTAGATTCCCGCGAAGCAGCAGAACTGCTGCAGGTCTTCTTGGCCGGGCGCGGCTATGGCGTTTCGCAGACGGCTGCGATCGATGCCGCCGGGCGCGTCGAAATGGCGGGCTGTTCCTTGCCAGTTCTGCAACGCGAATTGGAGACCCTCGCACTGGTAATGTGAGTTTTCGCGCACAACAAGGCACGAGCGACTAATACATAGAGAATAGGAACACGAGGTTAACGGGAAACTGATCTAGCTCAACTCAGCGATTGACAGTTTCTCAGTACGAAGCGCCGGGCGCAATCGCCCGGCCTTTTGTATTTTGAGCTGGTTGCGTAGGGACGGGCGCCGCGCGAGTCTGACCCGAGCGAGTCGAAAGGCCGATCGCGGATCGGCGCCCGGCACGCACTTAGCGATGCTGGAATTCCGGCGAGCCGATCACCAGCGCGGTCATGGTATTGAGGGTGCGTTTGGGATCGTCGAGCGCGTGTGCCGCCACCTGCGGGTCGTCGAGCTGCCTTCGAATCGCTTTCTGGGTGGTCGCGGAAACCTCTCCGTTCAGCAAGGCGTTTTCCAGCAGGAGCAGAGCCGTTTCCTGTCCGCGGCCAGAATCGGAACCCGCGGGACTCGCGCGCGCAAAGCCGCGGCTGGTCAGTGTGCCCAGCGCAAGTAACCGTCCCGCATCGAAATTCGTTCCGCCGACCTGTCCGTTACTGAGGGCGAGGGCGTAGTTCATGCGATCGATCAGCGCCTCGGAATTCATCCACGTAGATTCGGTCATGGAGTAGCCGGTCGGCGGCACCATCTGGTAGAGCGGCATTCCCATCTTGTTCAGAATGCCGAGCACCGGTCCCGGATTATTGAGGTCGGTCCCGGTGGCCCGCAGCGACGAGATGACGAATTCAAAAGGCGTCTTGACCTTGGCGCGGTAAGCCTTCGCCGACCAGAATTCGGGCGACTTGAACAAGGTGCGGAGAACTTCGCGAATGTCGCCGTCGGTCGAAAGAAATTTCTGCGCCAGACGATCAACCAGCGCCGGCGGAGGATCGTCGGCAACAAAGCGCATGGCCAGTTTGCGCGCAATGAACTTAGCCGTATTCGGATGGTGCGCCAGCATGTCGAGCACCTGCATGCCTTCGTTCATCCCATTTTCAGGAATGGTCTGCCCGAGAACGATTTTGTCTCCGGGATCGTGTTTTTTCGGGTCAAATTGAAAGGCTGCTCCTTGTTCGAGGGGCTGGATGGTCCAGCCCGTGAGCACGCGTGCCAGTTCAGTCACGTCGTGCTGGGTGTAGCCGCCATTGACGCTGAGCGTATGCAACTCCATCAACTCGCGGCCGTAGTTTTCATTGAGTCCCGGCACCGCTGCGCCGGGCTTGCCTTTGTTGGCCGCAACCGCCGCCGGCGATTTCGGTCCCATACTCAACCAGTTATCCAGGTAGAAAAGCATGGCGGGACTCTGCGCCGTCGCGACCAGCAGATCTTTGAACTTGCCCAGCGCATGTGCCCGGATCACGTCGCGTTCGTATCCCGTAACCAGGTATTGGTCGGCATCCTTGTTGAGGTAAATATTGAAATGATTGAACCAGAAATCGGTCATGACCTCGAGCAACTGGCGCTCGCTGTAAAGAGCGCGCAGGAGTTTCGCCTGCTGCAGTTCGCCGATGACAACTCCGACCGGCCCGGTCATGGCCAGGAAAGCTTCGCGCTGATCGGCCGGAAACTCGGCGAGCAGGCGGTCGCGTTGCGCTCCGCGAATGGTGGTAGCGAAGAGGCGGCGCTCGTCGGGTTGCAGGGCGAGAAGCGCTTCCATCCGCTTTTCTTTCGGCAGCGCCAGGATGCCGTCGGCCTGCGTGGCCACAGCCTTTTGATTCTGCTTATCCATTTTTGCCTTGGTTTCGGCGTCGATCACCTTGCCGTCGCGTGCGGCCTGCTCCTGCTCTTGCCGCTCGGCAAGGATGCTGATCTGCACCTCGTAGATGGTCTGCTTCAGCGGATCGGTAGGTAGAGGGATCTTTCCTTCGGCCGCCTGCTTGACTAGTTTGTTATTTGGAAAAGTCTGCACCAGGTCGCGGGTTGACATGCGCAAGGTGCGAAACGGACCCAGCTTCCCGTCCAGCACGTTGTCGCTGATTTCCTCGGGATGAAGCTGCTGTTCGATCCAGTCGTTCACGTCGGTGTTCATAACCTTCTGCAGATCCCCCGGACGTGGGCCAAAAGTCAGGCGATTTAAAGCATGAAGCGCGCGTTGCTCCTCGGTAAGCTTGGCAGCGGCCGCCGTGGCTCGCTTGGGCGCAGTCGCGCGCGAGGAGTCAGGGGCAGCTTTGCGCGTCGTCGGCGAGGATGTGGGTTGCTGAGCCAGCGCCGGAGCGGCAGCGAAGATTCGGACTAAGCAGCAAATCAGGGCGGCATTGATTAGAGCAGCCTTCATAGCGCACGCTGACCTCATAGCAGTTCTAACACGGCTGGACTGGAAAGGTCGCCATCAGGGGGCTGTAAATCCTCAGGTAGAAAGCATCTCAGACCCACCTCCAGCGATACTCTTTCGCTACCATTTTTCGGTACTTTCGTAACTCTCAGTGGGGCTGTTGATAGCGGTATTCTTAGGTTGATTCTCCCCCTTGTTCCAAGCCAAATCCACATCAGGGTGTAGTGCGGCTTGTCACCGCGAGGCGATTGCAATGGCGACGATGTTTGGCCGGTTCGAAATCCAGAGTGAGCTTTCTAAGTCCGAGACCGCCTTGATTTACAAGGCGTTGGACTTGGAAACCAACCAGGTTGTAGCGCTCAAGACGCAGAGTCTGGAGCCG
>Ga0209415_10005830_pt1 | contig 22035 bp, 22 predicted proteins | sample PeaSoiSIISIP2007_FD_187696 | JGI IMG/M metagenome (GOLD analysis project Ga0209415, IMG submission 187696) | Peat soil microbial communities from Weissenstadt, Germany - SII-SIP-2007 (SPAdes) (version 2) | ecosystem: Environmental > Terrestrial > Soil > Wetlands > Peat | place: Germany... | reverse complement strand
TTGCGGCGATTGCAGCTTCATTGATCAGGTTGGCGAGATCGGCGCCGGTGAGGCCGGTGGTCAGGGCGGCCACCTTGTCGAGGTCCACGTCCTTGCCTATGCGGATTTTTCGCACATGCACCTGGAGGATGGCAAGCCGGCCGGATTGATCGGGACGGTCAACCGCCACCTGCCGATCGAAGCGGCCGGCGCGCAGCAATGCCGGATCGAGGATCTCGGGCCGGTTGGTGGCGGCGAGAAGGATGACGCCGATGCTCGGGTCGAAGCCGTCAAGCTCGGAGAGTAGCTGGTTCAGCGTCTGCTCTTTTTCATCGTTGCCACCGAAGCCACCACTGGTCCGGCTGCGTCCTAGCGCATCGATCTCATCGATGAAGATGATACAGGGCGCGGCCTTCCGGGCCTGATCGAACAGATCGCGTACGCGTGCGGCGCCGACACCCACGAACATCTCGACGAACTCTGAACCGGAGATGGAGAAGAAGGGAACCCCGGCCTCGCCGGCGACGGCGCGCGCCAGCAGCGTCTTTCCGGTGCCAGGCGGCCCCACCAGCAGAATGCCTTTGGGTACGTGGGCGCCGAGCCTTCCGTAGCTCTTCGGATCCTTGAGAAAGGCAACCACCTCCTGAAGTTCGGCCTTCGCTTCCTCGACACCAGCAACGTCGGCAAAGGTTACCTTGGTGTCCTTTTCGACATAGACCTTGGCGTTGGACTTGCCGATCGTCATCAGCCCGCCAAAGCCCTGGCGATCGGCCATATGACGAATCGCGTACATCCAGATCGCGTAGAAAATCACCGCCGGCACGATCCACGACAGCAGCGTCGGGATCAGACCGCCGGACGGCACGCCCGTGACCACGATGCCCTTGGCATCGAGCTGCTCGGCCAGCGCGGGGTCGACGCGCGTCGTGACAAATTCAGTCTTCCCGCTCGGCAGCTTGTCCTTCACCCTGCCTTGGATCGTGTCCTGCCCGACCGCAACCTCGGCGACCTGGCCTTGCGTGACGAGTTGCTCGAATTGACTGAAGGGAATGGTTTCGACCTGCGTGTAGGTCGCCAAACCCCATTGCAACAGCAGAATCGCCATTCCGGCCACGAAAATGTACCAGACGATGACATCCTGCTTTCGTGGTGACGTATCCGAGGCCATGCGAACCCCCTATCAGATGCGCGGACCAACGCAGGCCAGGGCGAGCAGCGGCTTGTTATATCGCGTCCCGCCCTGTTTATGCCTGGTTTACCTAGCCGGTGCCGCGGAACGTGGCAAGACGGTGACGCGGCTGGGACAATGCGCAGCAATGCAGGGCGCCTCCGGTGAGGGGTTGCGCCCACACTGGGACACGAACGCAGATAGCCCAAGTCCGGCCGGTTGGAAGATTCACTCGGGACGCCAATCAGCCAGGACTCTCTCTTTGCGACGAGAGAATCATCGAGCTATCTGCACATTCGCACCTGGCTCTACTTATTGTCGAGTGACGCACTGGAGTGTCTTTATGAACCGCTTGAGCTGCGGCCCAATTCCGAGGATAGAGCTTCCACTCGGCACTCAGCACCCATCACTCAGACCATTCGGTCGCCGACCCTGCTCCGCCATCGTCTCCCCGCGTTGACGCCACTCCCCAACCCGTCCAACCTTACCCTCAACCAACAGCCGACAAGGGGGAAACATCCATGCCGCTCCCGGCCGATACCAACGCCACAACGCCGAAATATCTGCGCGACAAATACGCCATCGTCGGCGTGGGCGAGACCACCTACACCCGCGGCTCCGGCCGCACCACGCGGGCGCTCGGCACCTGGGCGATCCGCAACGCCATGCAGGATGCGGGGCTGACAGCCGCCGACATCGACGGCATGCTGTCCTATTCCGGCAACGATTCCACCTTCGGCCCGTTCCTCGCCGGCGATCTCGGCATCCGGCTGAACTTCTTCATGGACGTGCATGGCGGCGGCTCCTCGACCGAGGCGCTGATCGGCATCGCCATCGGCGTGATCGAAGCCGGCATGTGCAAATGCGTCGCCATCTTCCGTTCGATGAACGGTTATTCCCAGGTGCGCATCGGCGGCACCGGCGCACGCTCGGCCGCGCCGGTCAACGGCGACCAGTTGCACAGCCGCGCCTATGGCTGGCAGAGCGCCGGCCAGAGTTTTGCCCCCACCTTCATGCGCCACATGTATGATTACGGCACCAAACCGGAGCAGGTGGCGATGGTGAAGGTGGTGCATTCCGAGCATGCGTCGAACAATCCGAAGGCGTATTATAAGAAACGCTACACGGTGGACGACGTGCTCAACAGCCGCATCATCTGCAAGCCGCTGCACCTGCTGGATTGCTGCGTGGAGACTGACAACGCTACCTGCGTCATCGTCACAAGCGCGGACCGCGCGCGCGACCTGCGCCACACCCCGGCGCTGATCCGCAGCGTGGTCGGAAGGTGCAGCAAGCCGCGCACCGACATGCACTACCAGCACGGGCCGATCTCGCGCGTCGCCGGCTATTACGCCAAGCAGATCCTCTGGCCCAACGCGGGCCTGGGACCGGAGGACGTGGACGCCACCGGCGCCTACGATGCGTTCACCTTCACCTCGATGATCCAGCTCGAGGAGTACGGCTTCTGCAAGAAGGGCGAGGGCGGCGAGTATGTCGCCAGCGGCGTCACCAGGCTGGGCGGCAAGCGGCCGAACAACACTTCCGGCGGGCATCTGTGCGAGGCCTACACGCACGGCATGAACATGGTGATCGAGAACGTGCGGCAATTGCGCCACGACGTGGATGATTCGTGTCCGGTCGGGCCGGACGGCAAGCGTCAGCATACCTTCGACTATCGTGAGGGCGGCTGCCGCCAGGTGAAGGACATCGAGGTGACCTGCAATCTCGGTTGGGCCAATCCGATGACCGGATCGGCCATGGTCATGCGGCGCGGTTGAGGGGGCACGAACATGGCACTCAAGGGCGACTATCTCGGGATGGCGCTGACGGTAGATGACCTCGACATCGAGAACATCGAATATTTCAAGCACTGCGCGGCGCACGACTTCCATCTGCAGCAGTGCGACGACTGCAAGAAGCTGCGCTACCCGCCGACCACCGCGTGCCCGTGGTGCACCTGCCTGACCTCGACCTGGACGCGGGTCGAGGCCAAGGGCGCGGTGCACTCCTACGTCGAGGTGCACCACGCCATCCAGCCGGCGTTCAAAGCGCACACGCCGTATCAGGTGCTGCTGGTCGATCTCGACACGCAGAAGGGCCAGCCGACGCCCGACGAGGCCCTGCGTGTCGTCGGCAACCTGGCTACGCCGGACGGCGAACTGGCGCCACCGGATGCGGTGAAGCGGATCGGGATCGGCTCGCGCGTGCGGATGGTGTTCACCGACGTGGCGGATGGCCTGTCGCTGCCGCAATGGACGCTGGACGAGACGGCGAAGCAGCCGGACAAGCCGTGGCGCTATCCGCAGGAATAGACGGGTGGACACCTGAAGACATTCTTGCGCACCCACCGCGCGTCCCGCGGTGAATCGGCCCGTGTCGCGCATCTCGACCCGACGCCGTGTCGCGTGCCGCCGGACTTGAGCGAGCTTGGATACGGTTCGACCTTCACCTCGCAACGCGCGGAGGTGTGACGCGGAGGCTATGGCGGTCTGTCGCTTCAGTGCAGCCTGATGCGCATCGTCAGCACGCGCCGCTCGCCCGGCGGGATCAGCATCAGCCCAGGCTTGTCACGGAAGTCGCCCGCAAAATCGGCTGGGCTGGCGGTGCCGTGCCACGGTTCGATGCACACGAAGTCCGCGCAGGCAGCGTCCCCGGTCATGCGCGACCAGACGCCGAGTTGCTCGAAACCCTCCCAGCTCACCTCGATCACCTCAGCGCCGGGAGCGGTGTAGCACACCGAACCACTGGCTATCTGGTCCAGGATCACCGCATCGGCAGCAAACAATGAAGGCGCCAACGCCAGGGTCTGATCCTTAATAGGGGATGGTTCAGGCGCCGGCCGCAACAACCCGCCCTCCAGCCGTCGCATCGGCGCCGGCTCCGGTTGGTCGAACTCGAGCACATGCGCGGTCTTCTCGGCGCCCTCGCCTAACGGCCAGATGAAGCCGGGATGGGCACCCACCGAGGCCGGCAGCATCTCTCGCCCGGTATTCACCACGGTGAAGCTCTGCTCCAGCGCGTCGTCGTCCAGGGCGAACGCCACCTCAAATCGAAAGGCGAACGGGTAGAGCGCCCTTGTCTCGGTATCGTCGTGCAACACCAGCCGGCATGACGTGGCGGTGCGGTTCAGCCAGGCGAACCGCCGGTCGCGCGCGAAGCCGTGCTGCGTCAGCCGATACGCTTTGCCGTGATGCACCAGCGTGTCGTCCTTCAGCCGGCCGACGATGGGGAACAGCACCGGGGCATGGCGCGGCCAGACCGGGTGAGCCTGCCACAACAGCTCGGTCCCCGCGGCGTCGCGCAAAGAGCATAGCTCGGCGCCGTCCGACTTCACGGCGGCCGAGAGGTAGTTATTCGACAGGATGTGACGATCCATCATCGGTCCGCAGATTAGCACGCTACCTGGACGGCCGCGTCAACCGCAGATGGCTGGACAGGCGTCGCCGGCCGACCGAGACGCAAACGCCCCTGGGTCAGCGGGTTGTCGCAAGCTCGGCTCGCACCGCCGCCTCCAGCTCCTTCATGCGGAACGGCTTGCGTAGAAACCGGCGATGCACCTGCTGGGTAACGAAATACCCCGAGATGAGGATGACTTTGAGCCGTGGATTTTGCTCGGTGGCGAGATCGGCCAGCTCGATGCCTGACATCTCCGGCATCCGGATGTCGGTAATAAGCAATTGCACGGCCGGATCATCGTGCAGCCGGTCGAGCGCCTGCGTTGCTCCATCGGCCTGCAGCACGCGATAGCCGAAATCCTCCAGGAATTCCGCCACAACCATGCGCACTTCCGGCTCGTCATCCACAATCAGGATAGTGGCGGGCGGCGTTGAACTGGTCTTGGCAAACAAAGTCGCGGTCTCGTGCATGCGGAACACGCTCGCTGCGTGTGAGAAGGAAATGGTTGATGACGGCCCCGGAACGCCGCGCCCGGCTTGGCCAAGAGACTTCGGCCGTCCGCGAAACCTGTGCATAGCATTGCAGCGCTCGGCTGGATCGCGCTTTCATGCAGCGCGATGCGAACATCCATTCACAAGGTTGCGAACTGTAACCGTGACCGCGTCTCGGAAACGCTATCTCTGTCGTGGCGCGAGATTCTGTACCGTTCCTTGCGTCGTGCTCGCAAATCCGTGCCTCCCACACCGTCTCGCCAAGCGGCCAATCACGGCTTATCGTGCTATTCTGTCGCCGCGCTTCTCCGCGCAAGGAAGCCACATGACCCAAGGACCGCTTGCCCGCTTCAAGGTGATCGACCTGACCCGCGTGCGCGCCGGGCCGACCGCCGTGCGGCAACTCGCCGACTGGGGCGCCGACGTGATCAAGGTCGAGGCGCCGGAGGGCGACGCCGGTCTGGGCGGCGAACGCCACGGCCCCGACTTCCAGAACCTCCACCGCAACAAGCGCAGCCTGACGCTGAACCTGAAAGCACCGGAGGGCCTGGAGATCCTGCGCCGCCTGGCGGAGCGCTCTGACGTGCTGGTGGAGAACTACCGGCCGGACGTGAAGTTCCGCCTCGGCGTGGACTACGAGACGTTGCGCAAGGTCAACCCCCGGCTGGTCTACGCCAGCATCTCCGGCTTTGGCCAGGACGGGCCGTACCGCGACCGCCCCGGGTTCGACCAGATCGCCCAGGGCATGGGCGGGCTGATGTCGATCACCGGCCTGCCGGGACAAGGACCCGTCCGGGTCGGCATCCCGGTCGCCGACCTCACCGCCGGCATCTTCGCCGCCATGGGCATCCTGATCGCCCTGCTCGAGCGCGAGCAATCCGGTGAGGGCCAGTGGGTGCAAAGCACCCTGCTCGGCGCGCAGATCGCCATGCTGGATTTCCAGGCGGCGCGCTGGACCATCGGCCATGAGGTGCCGGGCCAGGCCGGCAACAACCACCCGACCAGCATCCCCACCGGCGTGTTCGCCACCGCGGACGGGCATATCAACATCGCCGCCGCGGGCGACGACATCTATCGCCGCTGTTGCAAGGCGCTGGACGCGCCGCAACTCGCCAGCGACCCGGACTTCGCCACCGGCCCGGCGCGGTCGAAGAATCGCGACCGGCTGAACGAGGCGATCGAGGCGATCATCCGCACCCGCCCCTCCGCCGACTGGATCGAGCGGCTGAACGCCGCCGGCGTCCCGTGCGGGCCGATCTACAAGATGAACGAGGTGTTCGCCGACCCACAGGTGCGGCACCTGGGCATCGCCCGCGCGGTGCCGCACAAGGTGCTGGGCTCGGTGGAGGTGATCGGCCAGGCGGTGGAACTCAGCCGCACGCCGTGGAGCGTGCGATCGGCCACGCCGGAAGCCGGCGAGCATACCGACGCGATCCTGGCCGAGCTTGGCTACGCCGCGGCGGAGGTCGAGAGCCTCCGGGCCAAGAAGGTCGTGTAGGCGGCGGGAGGCCGGATCGGTCCACCGTAGCGGATGGCGTCTCACCTGCGTCTCACTTCACTGTCCATGAGATCAGGGACCGCGATCCGGCGGGCGGCCAACACGTCGGGATGGGGACGGTGAGGACGGTACCGGCGGGGGCTGGCGGCTTCCCAGGGCTGTGTCACGGTTGTCTCGTGTCGCTGTAGATGGGACTGCACCGCTGGGCATGGGGTGTTGCCAAGCGGGGCGGCTCCGCTGGGCATGGGGTGTTGCCAGACGGCGCGGGCGTGGCCGCGGGGCCCGGATGGGTATGGGCGGTACCGGCCTCCCTTTCGGCTTGCCGGGTCGATCCGCGTAGGTCGGTGCGGCGACGGTTGGTCGGGGCCTGGGGCTGTCTCACGATCGTCTCGTGTCGCTGCGGATGGGACCGCACCGCTGGGCATGGGGTGATACCCAGCGGACGGCTCCGCTGGGCAAGGGGTGTTGCCAGACGGCGCGTGCCGCCACGCTGGATCGGATGCGGACAAAACGCCGGCGATTTGGTGCATGGAGTTCCGGCTGCCGCGCAGCGTCGAAGTGACCACGCGGCCGAAAGCGGCGCGCCGCACCGCAGGCAAGCAAGACTCAACGCAAATGAACGCAAGGGCACGCAGATGCACGCGAATGGGCCAGCGGCCACCGCATCGCCACGGCTCCTCGGCGACGGTGGCGCCCTTGTGGCCGTGCAGCCTCATACCGGACTCGGGGCCATTTGCGTGCATCGGCGTGCATCTTCTGTGCATCTGCGTTGAGTCCTGCTTGCCGGACCGCATGCCGCACGGTCCCGACCGGGGGAGCCAAGGCATGGCGCCGCGCTTCCCCGCGCCGGTGCTGGGTCGCGGAACCCACACACGGCATTCTCTCCCGAGTTGCGCGGAGCTTTCAGCGTGTTGCGGCGTGGTGGATGACGGGCGGTCGGTTGCAAGCGGTGCCCTCCAGGTTGGCTCGGCGGGCGGGCGTTGCCGAGCTAACGCCGGTCATGTGAGTCTGGTTATCACAACTATCAAGGCTGGAGTCCCCGCTCGACCAGCGACCGGGGCAGGATTCTGCAAAGGGGACGAAACGGACGGCGTCGAAAGGCTACCACTCGTACTGACCGCAAATATACCTCGGCCGTCCGTAGGCGTCGGCGCATTCCGGCGGGCATCCTCGAAGGAGCGATCCAGCCGTGGCGTGCCTGGTGGCCCAGGCTGCCGGTCGCGAGAGTCTCTGATTGCTGCCGCAGGGGTCGAGAACAAAAATGCGTGATTTGTATTGGCACGGCTCGATCGGGGCTCGAGGGTGGCGTGCTTTGAACCTGACAAAGCCCCTCCGGATCAAGGCCTCGATCAGCCGCAGAATGCCTGGTTTTCGCGCCTCGCGAAAATCCGGTGCAAAGCTGATTCTACGCAATAGCTGCCGGTGGCAGGGATTTCTTCCGTCACTACCGATCGCGGTCTCCCTCTTCGTGGCGCTCGATCAATCGAGTAGGTACACTGAACCGCGGAAGCTACCTGAACAGATCCGTCGCTTATACAGCGTCTGGCGCAGCTGCCTCACGTCCGATGCAGGTGTGATGCTCTTCGCTGCTGCCGAGACGGACGAGATGCATCACCGGAGGTTCCATGATGGGCGCAATCGTTTCGGTTAATGTCGGACTTCCTCAGAACGTCGCGTGGCAGGGCAGGACTGTTCGGACGGCGGTCTGGAAGACGCCGGTGACGGGGCGGATTTTCGCCCGCCGGCTGAATCTCGATGGCGACGGTCAGGGCGACCTCCGCGGCCATGGCGGCGAGCAACGTGCGCTTATGGTATACCAGCTCGATTCCTACCAGTACTGGGCAAGGTATCTTGGGCGGTCTGATCTTGTGGCCGGGAATTTCGGCGAGAACCTCACAGTGGAGGGCCTCGCCGATAACGAGGTCTGCATCGGCGATCGCTTCAGGATCGGCGGCGCCGTCGTCGAGGTCAGCCAGCCACGCGACACTTGCTACCGGGTCGGCATCAGGCTGAACCACCCGGAGATTGCCGCGCTGCTGGTTGCGCACCACCGGCCCGGCTTTTATTTCCGCGTCATACAGGAAGGTGAGATCGGCGCCGGCGACCGCGTCGAGAAGCTATCTGACGGCCCCGAGCGCATGACGGTCGCCGAGATCGATGCGCTCCTGTATTCGTCGGAGCACCCGCTTGAAGCCTTGCGCCGTGCAATCCGAATTCCGGCACTCAGCTTGGACTGGCAAGGCTCGATGCAGGCGCTGCTTGCCGCTGCCGAAGCGGGAGGCACAACGGGCAACGCCGGCCTCGGACTCGGCGCGTCGGCGCCCCTCGCGTGGCGGGGCTTCCGCCCGGTTGTGGTCGTTGCTTCGCGCGAGGAAAGCGCGGACGTCCGATCGTTCGAGTTCGCTGCCGAAGATGGTTCGCCGCTACCACCGGCACGACCCGGCCAATACATCATGGTCCGCATGAGACCGGGCCCGGACACTCTCGCCGTCACGCGAAGCTATTCGCTGTGCGGGCCGCCCGGGACCCCCAACTATCGGATTGGCGTCAAGAACGAGCGCGGACTCGCAAGCGGATTTCTCCACCAAAGCGTCCGGGCAGGCAGTCGCTTGGAGGTCAGCGCTCCTCGTGGCTCGTTCACGCTCGCTGCGGGTGCGACTCCCGTTGTCCTCATCAGCGCCGGTGTCGGCGTCACGCCGATGTTGGCGATGTTGCATGGTGCGGCTGCTACAAATGCCGAGGCGTCTCGGCCGGTTTGGTGGCTGCATTCAGCCCGTGATCGGGCGCACCATTCGTTTGCCAAGGAGGCGGACGATTTGCTCATTGCGCTCTGTGCGTCCCGTCGCTGCGTAATCTACAGTCGGCCTGCGCCGGGAGACAGGCTCGGACAGGACTTCGATCGACCAGGCCATCTTTCGCTCGAGCTGCTCCACGAGTTGGGGGTTCCCCAGGACGCTGATTTCTATCTGTGTGGTCCGCCCGGTTTCCTCGAGGATTTCCAGAAAGGCTTGGCGGCCTGGGGCATTCCCTGGCCCAGGGTCCACGTCGAAGTGTTCGGGCCCGCAGCCACTCTCACACCCGGCATCTCCAGCGTCGCCGCAGCCTTACCTCATCGTCCTGACGGCTCTGCGGGCGGTGGACCCACGGTGACGTTCTTGCGAAGCGGTCTCGCCGTGCCATGGGACTCCCGCTTCGGCAGCCTGCTCGAAATGGCGGAAGCCTGCGCCGTTCCCGTGCGTTGGGCCTGCCGATCAGGCGTATGCCACAACTGCGAGAGTGGCTTGATCGAAGGCGAACTCGCCTACGCGCCCGAGCCGTTGGACCCGCCAGCCGAAGGCAATGCGCTCATCTGCTGCTCAACGCCAAAAACCGCCGTCGAACTTGACCTTTAGTGGGTGCTGCTGCGAAATCCTTGCAGATGGCGGGCGGCCCCGGCGGCATCAATATGCCAAAGTGCGGATCGTGAGAACCTGCAAGGAGAGAGCCGCCCGCGATGGATATTACCGTGATCGGCATGGCGACGCTGTGATCGGCGGCGCGGCGGCGTCGGGGTATTTCGCCAGTTATGTGCTCACCCAGCAGGAGTAGAAAATGACAGCCTACGACGCGATTATCATCGGAACTGGGCAGGCTGGGCCACCACTCGCACGACGGCTGGCGGGATTGGGCATGCAAGTCGCCGTCGTCGAGCGCGGTCGCTTCGGCGGCACTTGCATCAACACGGGCTGCACACCGACGAAAACCCTGATTGCCAGTGCGTATGCCGCGCACGTGGCCCGCCGCGGTGCTGACTATGGCTTCAGCGCCGGCAACGTTAAGGTCGACATGAAGCGCGTCAAAGCGCGCAAGGATTATGTCGTCGGACTTTCCAATCACGGCGTTGAGCGGTCTCTCAAAAATCTGGAGAACTGCCAGGTCTATGAAGCCCATGCGCGGTTCGTGTCGCCGCGCGAGGTGCAGGCTGGCGGCGAGGTCCTGACGTCCGACCGGATTTTCATCAATGTCGGTGGTCGGGCGGCGGTGCCCGACATCCCCGGCCTTGATCAGGTCGATTACCTCACCAACAGTTCGATGATGGATGTGGACTTCCTGCCGCGCCACCTGCTGGTACTGGGCGGCAGCTACATTGGTCTGGAATTCGGTCAGATGTATCGGCGGTTTGGCAGCGAGGTCAGTATTGTCGAGCTCGGGCCACGCCTGATTGCGCGCGAGGATGAAGACGTATCGGCAGCAATCACCGATATCCTGGCGCGGGAAGGTATCACTGTTCTCCGCAGTGCGACATGCCTGCGCATCAACAAACAAGGTGACGACATTGTCATGACAGTCGATTGCGCAGGTACTTCAGAACTCCGAGGCTCGCACTTGCTTATTGCAACGGGACGCCGTCCCAACACGGATGATCTCGGGCTCGACCGCGCGGGGGTAAAGCGAGACGAACGCGGCTATATCGTGGTGGACGATGAGCTGCGTACCTCGGTCCCTGGCATCTGGGCTCTGGGCGATTGCAATGGCAAGGGCGCGTTTACCCACACATCGTGGAATGATTTCGAAATCGTCGCCGCCAATCTGCTCGATGGCGAGAGCAGACGGGTGAGCGATCGCATTCCCGCCTATGCGCTCTACATTGATCCACCGTTGGGGCGTGTCGGCATGACCGAGGCGGATGTTCGCAAGAGCGGCCGCCCTGCACTGATCAGCAAACTCGCCATGGAGGATGTGTCCCGCGCCTTCGAAAGAGGTGAGACCGAGGGCTTCATGAAGCTACTGGTCGATGCCGGGACCAAGGAAATCCTAGGCGCATCGTTCCTGGGCACCAGCGGCGATGAGGCGATCCACTGCGTGCTCGACACCATGTATGCGAAGGCGCCTTACACGCTGCTCAAGCGTGCGATGCATATTCACCCTACAGTCGCAGAATTCATTCCCACGATGCTGGACGACCTTGTTCCGCTGCCGGGCTCGGTAGCGGGATAGATCGCGCGTTAGTGGGCTCGCTAATTACCTCGGCGACCGACTTATCCAACTTTCCCTTCGCCGGGGTGTTCGTATCCGGATTCGCGTGACGGCCAACGTGCGATCGCACTGAGCGGCCGGGCCTCAATGATCAGGAACGGGAGCGGCAGCATGGATGAAAATGAAATTCGAGAGGCACTCAATCGTCACTGGGCCGCCTCGGACGCAAATGACTTCGATGTTGAGCACGACATATACCGAGAGGACGCAGTGCTCGAGTACCCGCAATCGGGCGAGCGCATCAGGGGCCGGCACAACATCCAGGCCTCACGCGTCGCACAGCCGAGCTCGAAGCGCTTCAGCGTGCGCCGCATCGTCGGCAGGGGCGACCTCTGGGTGACGGAATTCATCCTCACGTATGATGGCCAGCCGTCCTACTCGGTGAGCATCATGGAGTTCCTGGATGGCAGAGTGGCGCGTGAAACCCAATACTTCGGTGACCCGTTCGAGCCCGGCCCTTCGCGCGCCCATTTGGTTGAGCGAATGGGATGAAATCGACACGACAATAGCGCGCCCACGCCTGCTGGATCGGGCAGAGATTCCCGTCGATACTGTCCAGCTTGCCCGTTTTCTCATCGGCAAAATGCTCGTGCGGGTATTGGCCGAGGACGTGGCGGCCGGCCGCATCGTCGAGACCGAGGCATATGGCATCGGCGACCCCGCGGGTCACGCGTATCGCGGCATCACCCCGCGCAATCGGGCGCTGTTCCTCGAGCGCGGGCACGCATATGTCTATCTCGCCTATGGCAGTTCGTTCATGCTGAACGTCACGAGCGAGGCGTTCGGCCTGGGCGCGGGCGTCTTGATCAGGGCGATCGAGCCAACCGATGGCATCAGAATCATGGCGCTAAATCGCGGCACCGAGCGGGTCCGAGACCTGGCGCGGGGTCCGGGACGGCTGAGCACAGCCTTGAGGATTGATGGCCGGCTGGACGGGATCGACCTCTGTCAGGCCGGCCCGCTGTGGCTCGGATCTGACGGTCAGGCGCCGGACGAAATCGGGCAGAGCAAACGGATCGGCATTACGCGCGCAGCTGACAGTCCACTGCGATTCTACGCTCGGGGCAATCGGTTCGTCAGCGGTCCGCAGGCGCTCAATAGATGAGAGAAGCAACTTTACGGGTGAGGGGCCTGATCCTGCATGGTAACACCAACCGGCCAGACTGATGTCAGGTTTCACTGTCTGCGACTCGCAAAGCTGTCTCAGTTCTATCAACAGCCCAATCACGTCATCCCCCTTCAATCGCTTCACCGCGGCGGGAGCGATGACCACGGTGAGCCGAACCGCGTCGTTGCCCAACGAATCAGGGGCCGGCTTCACGATGACATCCTGGAACCATCGGCGCGAAAGCTTTTCTCGTTCGACTTCCCGGGCGATCTCGGCAATGCGCGAATTGTCCAACATGCGGGCAGACTGCCAGGATGGCGCGAGACGCGCACCTTCCGCGTCGCCGCAACGCCACCTTCGCCGGGACCACGATTCCGGCCAACGGGCCAGCCTGTCGCGGGCGAAGCGCCGCCGCGTCGCCACGCTCCCGAAACATCATGCCGATGCAAGTGGAGATTGCCTCACCGCGCTCGCAATGACACAAACCCCGCGGCGTCAGGACCAGGACACCAGCCGGCCTATACGGAAGCCAACCCCGGCCGGCGCCCGCACCAGCCAGCCGGCCCGAACAAAACAGGCAAGGAGAACAAGCGCGTGACCCAGTCCAAGGTGAAGACCGATCCCGCCTTCCCCCTGCCCGACCGCATGCGCGCCTGGGTGCTGGACGATCCCGGCGTGCTCTCCCTGGTGGACAAGCCAGTCCCGATGCCGGGGCGCGCCGAGGTGCTGGTGCGCATCGATGCCGTGGCGATCTGCGCCACCGACCTGGAGATCATTGCCCACGGCCCGCCGGCGCTGATCCGCGGCGGCCAGCCGTTCAACCAGAATTTCACCCCCGGCCACGAATACATGGGTACCGTGGCGGGGCTCGGCCCCGGCGTGGACGAGTATCGCATCGGCCAGCGGGTCACCGTGGAGATCCATGCCGGCTGCGGCCAGTGCAAGCGCTGCCGCGAGGGCATGTACACCGCCTGCCTCAACTACGGCCTGAACTACGGCGAGGTGGACAAGGGTCACCGTGCCAACGGCTTCACCACCGACGGCGGATTCGCCGAATACGCGGTGAACAGCATCAACACCCTGGTTGCCATCCCCGACACCATGTCGGACGCCGAGGCGACGCTGGTGGTTACGGCAGGCACCGCGATGTACGGCCTGACCGAACTCGGCGGGCTGGTAGCGGGAGAAGGCGTCGCGGTGCTGGGACCGGGACCGATCGGCTTGCTCGGTGTCGCGGTGGCCAAGGCTCTGGGGGCATCGCCAGTCATTCTTACCGGAACGCGCGACAACCGGCTGCGGATTGGCCAAGAGCTGGGCGCCGACCACGTGGTGAATGTGCGCAACGAGGATGCGGTGGAGGCGGTCCGCCGCATCACCGGCGGCAAGGGACTGGACTACGTGCTGGAATGCTCCGGCGCGCCCGACGCCATCAACCAGGCGGCGCGCATGCTCAACCGCGGCGGCCGCATCTGCCTCGCCGCCTTCCCGCACGAGCCGGCGCTAATCGACATCGCCTATATCGTGCGCAACAACATCTATCTCTATGGCATCCGCGGCGAGGGCAAAAGCGCCACGCACCGCGCCGAGGCGTTCATGTCGCAGAAGCGCTTCGACGCAACGAAAATCCATACCCACACCTTCGGCCTGCACGACCTGCCGACCGCGTTGCGCTATGCCCGCGAGCGCATCGACGATGCGATCAAGGTGGTGGTGACAACGCGCAACGCCGAATTGGCACGGGCGGCTGCCGAATAGCAACGAATCCCGATCGCGACAGGGCGATCATATCACCAGGGCGACAAACTCGGAGCCTATGGGGCTCCGCCCCGACCGTCCCCTACTCAGGCACGTGCCGACAGTGTGACCGGGCTCGGCCGGCCGGCAGCCGTCACCCCGGTCGCGCCATAGCGCGGGGCAGCAGAGGCGCTGCGGACCGCCCGCGCGATGATGCCGATGATCCGGCGCTGCACGGTGATCGCATGTTCCAGTCTCTGGCGATTCTCCTGCACCAGGTCGCTCAGCAGCCGCACTTGTGCCAGGGGCTGGGCGCCGACCTCCGGTTGAGCGGCGGCGAACGCCGCCGCGGCCTGCTGCTTTTCCGCCAGCATGCCGGCGGCGCGCCGCAGGTCGAGATCGGCAAGCGCCGCATTCTCGCGTGCCAGCACCGCCGCCAGGCGCTCGGCGGCCTCGTTCAGGTCATGCATCATCGGGTCCTTCCCTGCGCGGCTGCGTTCGCGGCTTCCTGGGTCCGCAGCATGCTGGCGAATACCGGTGCGGCGAGCCCCAGCCCGCCATGCGCCGCAATATGTTTGGCGATGGCGTCGATCAGCAGCGGCTTGACGGTCGCCTCGGCGTCGCCACCGCCAAACATGGATTTGGCGGTGTCTACCGTGTTGAACATCGGCGCCAGCAACTGGCTGAGTGCCATCGCCTCGAAGTCCTGCGCCGCCTGGTGCAGCTTGGCCACCTGGGCCGGCGGCAGGGTGGTGGCCGGATCAGGGGCCGGGGCGGCGAGTTGCATCAGCGCACCTCCAGATTGGCCTGCAACGCGCCGGCCGCCTTGATCGATTGCAGGATGCTGATCAGGTCGCGCGGTCCGACGCCGAGCGCATTCAGGCTGGCCACTAGGTCGCGCAGCGTCACGCCGGAGGACAGGATCCCCAGTTTGCGGTCGTTTCCTTGGTCGACGTCAATTTGGGTATGCTGCACGGTCGTCGTCGTGCCGCCGGAAAACCGCGTTGGCTGGCTCACTTCCGGCGTCTCGGTCACCCGGATCGTCAGGTTGCCCTGGGCGATCGCCACCGTGCTGATCCGCACATTGGCCCCCATGACGATGGTGCCGCTCGCCTCCTCGATCACCACCACGGCAGGGCTGTCCGGTTCGACGCGCAGGTCCTCGATGGCGGCGAGGGTGTCGACCGGGTCCCGGCCGCCGAGGTCCAGCGCCACGGTGCGCGGATCGGTGGCGCGGCTGACCGGCCCGATCACGGCATTGATCGCTGCAGAAATCCGCCGCGCTGTGGTGAGGTCGGAGTTGCGCAGGCCGAGCCGGATCGTCTTGAGCTTGTCGAGTTCGAATCCGATCTCCCGCTCGACGGTGGCGCCGTTGGCGATGCGTCCAGAGGTGGGCACGCCGCGGGTGACCGAACTGGCGGCGCCGTGCGCGGCGATCGCGCCGGTGGCAAGCGCACCCTGGGCGACTCCATAGACCTCGCCGTCGGCCGCGAGCATCGGCGTCACCAGCAGAACGCCGCCGGTCAGGTTGGTGGCGTCGCCCAGCGCCGAAACCGCGACATCGATCCGGCTGCCGCTGCGGGCGAAGGCGGGCAACTCGCCGGTGACCATCACCGCGGCGACGTTCTTGGTGGTCAGCTTGCCGATCTGGTCGCGGGTGTTGACGCCGAGCCGCTCCAGCATGCCGACCAGCGATTCGAGGGTGAATATATTGTTATCCAGCTTGTCGCCGGTGCCGTTCAGGCCCACTACCAGGCCGTAGCCGATCAACTGATTCTCGCGCACGCCTTCGACATCGACGATGTCCTTGATGCGCACCTGCGCCGCCGCCGGGACCAGGCCCAGCAGCAGTAGCAGGAGCGCGAGGAGTACGGAGGGGAACGGGCGCACGGTAAAGGGCTCGATAAGGATTTGTCGTCAGAGTGTGGCAGCCAGCACGACGGGTTAGCGCAAGTGTCGTGCCAGGCCGTGTGGCGCGGTTTTGCTCGCTTGGCGCGCGGCACGGCCCGGCAGGATATGCCGGGCGGCAGATCGTGGCGGGAAGAAGGAGCCGGGTCGGATGACGGTGATTGATCGTGTGGGGCCGCCGGCGCCAAGCCGACCGGGTGCGCGTGCCGGCGCCGCCGCCACGGCGGGTTTCCTGCCGCCGGCCGGGCCAGGCCCCGACGCCGCCCGTGCAGAGGGGATGTCGATGTCCGCGCCGGTGGCGCTTGAGTCGCTGCTCGCGTTGCAACAGGTGGACGAGCCGACCGAGCGGGACCACGCCGCCCGCCGGCACGGCACTGCGTTGCTCGTGGCTCTCGGCCGGCTGCAGCGCGCGCTGCTTGAAGACGGCGGCCAGGCGGGCGCACTGGAGCAAATCCGTGCGCTGGCGGAGGCGACGCCGGCGGCGGCCGACCCGGGACTCGCCGCTGCGGTGGACATGGTCGTGCTGCGCGCCCGGATCGAGTTGGCCCGACGGGGCGGTTGATCGGGGCGGCTAATCTGGGGCGGTTGATCCCGGGCGGCCGACCCGGGCGGTTGACCCGCCGCACCAGCATTTCGTTGCAAAGCCTTGCAGGTTGCGGCATGCACCCTTGGCGCGCCGGAGGCGCCCCGCTATAAGCCCGCGCGTTCACGATCCGGAATGGGCCGGGGAAATCGCCGCGGCAAGACGGCGGGCGGAATCATGAGAGAAGCGTAGGAACGGCAACGACATGATGATGACTCTTCCCCCAGACTATCGGCCTGCTGCCGACGAGGAGTTCATGAATCCCATCCAGGCCGAGTACTTCCGCCAGAAGCTGCTGCGCTGGCGGGCCGACCTGTTGAAGGAAGCGGACGGCACCCTGGCCAGCCTGTCCGAAGGCGGCATCCACGTGGCCGACATCACCGACCGTGCCAGCGTGGAGACCGATCGCGCGCTGGAGCTGCGCACCCGGGACCGCGCTCGCAAGCTGATAGCCAAGATCGACCAGGCGCTGCAACGCGTTGATAATGGCTCCTACGGCTATTGCGAAGAGACCGGCGAACCGATCGGAATCCGGCGGCTGGAGGCCCGTCCGATCGCCACGCTGTCGATCGAGGCGCAGGAGCGGCACGAGCGGATGGAACGGGTTCACCGGGACGACTGACCAGGGCCGTTCCCGTTGTATGGCCTCCCCGGCGCTGCCAGAGTCAGGCAGATGGAGGGGGTCGATGGATAGTGCGTCGCTGTATGACCACGATATCCTTCCCGGTCGGAACAGCCGGCGGGCGCACTGCGCAGCCTGACGGGACGCCGCGATCTGCCAAACCAGCGTGACCTCGCCAATGTCGTCGCGGACATTGAGGACGCGAGCAATAGCGAGGTGCGGGCCGTCCAGAGCCTGATCACGAACATCCCGGTTCACCTCATCCTGCTCCGGCCGGCGCCGCGGCTTCGATCCTGGCGATGCAGACTCGGTCTTCCGAGCCATCGGCACGCGGCTGCGTCAACGGGAGAAGGCGACCACAAGCGAGGTCGCAGTCTGACATCAGACATGGCTTGGAGGGTGGAGCGTCTGTCAACTGGTCAATACCGCTGCCGGGGCAACGGTCTGCCGCGCACTCGGGCCAAAGCTATGGTCCGGGACGGCGCCTGGCGTTCCCGTGCCTGCACCGCCCAGCTACAGTGTTGGTGCGCCGCTTGCCCCGCGGCCCGGCTGCCGTGCCCATCCTCGGTGGGATACGACGGAGGCGCTCATGGAGCTGTTCATCTTCGCCCGCTTCCACGCCCGTGACGGACAGGACGGCGCCGTCGCGGCGGTGCTGCGCGAGGTTATCGGCCCCACGCGCGAAGAGCCAGGTTGCCTGGCGATCGAGGCCTATCGGTCCACCCGCGATCCGCTTCTGTTCTACATCCACTCGCGTTGGATCGACGAAGTGGCGTTCGAAACCCATGCTGCGCGGGCGCACACCGTACGTTTCCTCGAACGGGTGCAGCCGTTGATCGATCACAAGCTGGATGTGACGCGCGCGCGACCCCTCTTGTAGCGACTATCGCCGGCCACCGCCGGCAGGACACCGCGAACCAGCATTCCCACGTCCTTCCCAGCATCGCCCAGAGGCTCCGGCGACTGTATAAAATCTGTTCCCGAAACTGATATGATGTGGCAACGTTCGACTTGGTCTGCTGCTGTAAAAACATGACACATTTCAAGGAAATACCAGACTATTCAAATGACCAAAGCTCTGGCGTGTCCCGCCAGGTGGACCGGGCTCTACTCGGGCAGAACGCCCTTCCCGAACTCCGAAGCCGGGTTTCGGCCCTGCCGGGGGACGATCCCTCGCGCGCGAAGGATTTATGGCCCGGCGGCGCTACACCTGGGATGCGGATCGTAGCTCGGCCTCCGCCGTGTGCAGCGCCGCTGCCTTAGCTGCCTCGAAGGTGTCAGCCGTGCCGCTGGCGACCAAGGTCGGGAGCGCATTCTTCCCCATAGGCCGTTGAACCTTCCAGGTCGGAACACTCTGTTCGAAGGATGCCTCCAGGATCAGCCCGGACCAGTCGGCCATAACGGATCCCTCGGGCCACATTGGCGTGGGAAGCTGTTTCCATTCGATCTCAGCCATGGGCGTCTCCCTGGGAACCATGACCAATTGAAACGGCGAAGGATGATCGAAGCCGGGAGGCTGGACGGCCGGCGGCGACGAACAAGCTGCGGTGCTGTGCCCTGGACTATAGAACTGCGCCCGCCCTGCGTCATGCAGAGCAAGACCGCCGATCTTTCCGGCGGCGCGCTGGCGTCGCGGTCGGGACGGTACGGCACCGCAAGGCAGCGGGAAAACTCCCCCAGGCGAGACAACGTAGAGCGTTTTCCGCTTGGCGGCGCGGCGCACAGGGCCCTCCGCCGGGGCACCCAAGCCGGGGGCCGCGCCGGTGGACCAGTTTTGGGGTAGTGCGTCGTTTTGAAAGTCCCGAGAATGAGACTTTCTGAGAAGCCAAATAAGCGGCGTTTCAATCTGGCTTTTTGCGGGTGCGGCTGGCGGAGGGAATGTATCGGAAAATCAGTCGGAACCCCACGCCTATCGCCAAGACGATGAACACCACCCCACCGATATCAAGATAGGGGTTGCCCGTGTCGGCCGTCACAGTTCCGATGGAAACCGGTCCAGCAGATACCCCCTGAACCGACACCGCCTCGTATTTTGTTAACGGCAGCTCCTTCGTCTGAACGACGACCGTTTGATCGGGACTCGCCATCAGCCTTCCCTTTCGCCGCTGAAGTGGCTATGCTTACCGCCAAGCAGTTCCGGAGTCGATATGCCACGAGGCCCCCGAGGCGAACGCCGCCCCGCCGACGTGATCGGCGCCGCAGTCAAGACCATGCGCATCCTTACGGGCGAGGAGACAGAGGAACTGGCCGACACGCCGCCACCCAGCCCGGCGGCGCAGCTTGGGAAGCTGGGCGGGGCGGCTCGGGCGAAGGCGCTGACAGCAGAGCAGCGGAAGGAGATCGCCCGGAAGGGCGCGGCGAAGCGGTGGGGGCGCTAGAGTCCACGCCCGTCATCGCCCTCCTGGTGATAGCTGAATGGTAACGACATCTGGTCGCCGTAGCGGGGATGCATATCGTCCAGTTTAGCCATAAAATCGTGCCAATCCTTGCTAAAACGCATGATCGTCACAACCGAGCCGAGTAGCCCGGTCAGCTTTGGATAGCCCTTGTTGCTTGTCAGCCTACGGAACAACTTGTCCTTATGTTTGCCATCCTCGTCGCGCGGGGTAACCTTCTTTAATTCTGCCAGGACGCCGGGGGCCAGCCGCTTGTAGATGATGTCGTTGGTGAGAGTGCCGAAATACTGCGGCCTCCTGATGGGGTCTTTCGGATACTCCAGACCACGAAGGCGAAATATGCCCTCATAGTACTCCGGAGGAAAAGTCCGGATGTATGGCTGCAATTCCTTGGCGATGAAGTCCTCCAGGATTTTTGCCAAAGAGTTGCGTGCGCGCACCTCCTGGTATCCTGTCGCCTCGTCAACAAGCGCCGTGATGCCGACGTGCGCCAAGGCGCGCATGACGGTCTTCGCCTTTTCGGCGATGATGCTCTGACGCTTGCCGAGTTTCCGTGCCTCGGCCGCATCGAGCCACACATCGCATATCTTCGGGATGATCTCGGCCTTGATCCCGCGGGCGATCTGCCCCGTCTGGGTGCGATACGCGACGGTGATGGATTGCAGATCTCCTAAGTGCTTGTAAACAAACGGCCTTAAGGTCTCGAATGCCAAAAAGTGAGGCACATCTGCAGCTAACTCATCCGCAGACCGGTTCGCCGACACCCAGCCGCTGTAGTACATTTTCATCTGCGTCATGAACTCGGTCTGGGTGAGAATCCTGGTGCCGTCCGACAGCACGGAGCAGGGGAATTCCATGTCGCCGATCTTGATCGACCCCGGATACGCAGCGTGGGGAATCTCCTTCGCCTTGTCCCACCGTGAGGCGGCAGCCTTCCGCCCGATCTCCTTCCGCTGTTCGGGTGTAAGCTTTTCGGCGCGGGCGTGGCCCCCCAGGGCCTTCCGCTGATCCTTTGGTTTTCCGTCCATGGCATCCATCCCATGCTTGCATTGTCACCATGCATGTATAAGCATGCTTGCACGGGCCGTGCAAGCATCGGTTTGCATGAAATAACTACTTGACGCCAAGCATAGGATTTCGTATCATCTGAGGCATGAACAAGCTCCCTTCCGCCAAGCGCGCCCAAATCCTCTCTATGCTCTGCGAGGGGTCGTCCATGCAGTCCACGGCTCGGGTCTGCGACGTGTCATTCAATGCCATCGCCAAGCTCCTGGCCGATGCCGGAAAGGCGTGCGAGGCGTTCCATGACGTCACGGTGCGCGGTGTAAAAACCAAGCGCGTACAATGTGATGAAGCATGGTGCTTCGTTCACTGCAAGCAGCGCAACGTGGCGACTGCCAAGGCTGCCCCCGAGGGCGCGGGTGACATCTGGACCTGGATGGGCCTGGATGCGGATAGCAAGCTCATCATCAGTTACGCGGTCGGCGGACGCGACGCCGACTACGCCAACGCCTTCATGCAGGACGTTGCCAGCCGGCTGGCAAACCGGGTGCAGATGACCACGGACGGCCATAAAGCCTACCTTGAGGCAGTTGAGGGGGCGTTCGGGGCCGATATTGACTACGCCATGTTGGTGAAAACTTACGGCGAGGGTCCCGCTTCCCCTGGCCGCTACAGCCCCGGCGTCTGCGTGGGAGCCGAGAAGCGGCGGGTCGAGGGCAAGCCCAATCCCGACCACATCAGCACGTCGTACGCTGAGCGGCAGAACCTAAATTTCCGGATGGGCATGCGCCGGTTCACCAGACTGACCAACGCATTCAGCAAGAAGGCGGAAAACCACTACCACATGGTTTGCCTCTACACCGTCTTCCACAACTTTGTCCGCGTCCACAAGACGCTGCGCTGCACCCCGGCCATGGCGGCTGGGTTATCGCAGACCCTTTGGAGCATGGACGATATCGTGAAGCCGATCGACGCAGCGGCGCCAGCCCCGAACCGGCCCCGCGTCTACAAAGTGAGAATTTCAAAGTGACGCACTACCAGTTTTGGATGTCGTTTGACACCACGGGCCTCTGCCCCTTGGATCCCCGCCAAGGGCGGAGCCCTTGGGACCCTTCAGTTGGAGCGGTTGGATGG
>Ga0209415_10005829_pt1 | contig 22036 bp, 18 predicted proteins | sample PeaSoiSIISIP2007_FD_187696 | JGI IMG/M metagenome (GOLD analysis project Ga0209415, IMG submission 187696) | Peat soil microbial communities from Weissenstadt, Germany - SII-SIP-2007 (SPAdes) (version 2) | ecosystem: Environmental > Terrestrial > Soil > Wetlands > Peat | place: Germany... | reverse complement strand
CCGGCACCGGCGGCGACACGGCGACCACCGCCACGACCTCGTTCGGCGCAGGGGGGACGACCTCGACGGCCGCCGGCACCGCGTCGACCGGGGCGACGGCGCCCACGACGGGGACGGCGTCGAGTGCCACCGCCGCGGGCAGCCCGGTGGCCTTCGTCGGCGACCCGGTGCTCGCCCGCCATTTCGATGCCACGACCGCCGATCCCGTGCTCGCGGCGCACCAGTTCCTCGCCGAGCTGGCGACGATCTACTTCGACGACCCCTCGTGGGCCGACCGCGGTGTCGTCGTCGCGCCGGGCACGGACGGCCAGGACGCCCTCTTCCTGGCCAACGTGCTGAGCGGCCTCGAGTCCAGCCCGATCCTCGCCCCGTCGACCCTCGGATCGCTGTTCTCGACCATTGCTCCCGGCGCGAACGGATCACCCGAGGTCGAGACGGTCTCACCGCCCCACGGCGCCACGGGCTCCCTGCCGAAGGCTTCGATCGTCGCCGCACGCCGGACCCTCCGCACGATCGCCTCCATCGTCCCCGACGACCGCAGCCTGCTCGGCAAGGTGAGCGACTCGATCCTCGAGGCCGAGTCGGCGCAGCCCAAGCAGGGCGACGCCCGGCGATTCGCCGGCGCGGCGAGCCGGGCGCTCGCCAAAATCGCCGGCTCGCTCGGGATCTCCGGTACGAAGACGTTCACGCTCACCTCCGCGACCGGCCGCATCCCGATCACCGTCCTCTCGGCCGCCTCGGCGCGGGACCCCGTCTACGTGGTGCTCCAGCTGCGTAGCGCCGAGCTCACCTTCCCGGCACCGGGCCATGGGACGTACCCGCTGAAGCTGACCGCGAAGGACTTCCAGCAGGACGTGTCGGTCAGCGCGCGGACGTCGGGGGAGTCCCGGCTCGACATCTCCCTCGTCGCGCCCGTCGGCGGCCAGGTGCTCGTGGGCGACGTCTTCGAGGTCCAGTCGAGAGCGGTGTCGGGCCTCGCCATCGCGCTGAGCGTCGGGGCGCTCCTCGTGCTCGGCGCGTGGTGGTTCCGCTCGTACGGCAGGCACCGGCGCCGGGTCGCGCGCGAGCGCGCCGAGCGGGCGGCGCGCCAGCTCGCCGAGCATCCCGCGGCCGGCGCGCCCAGCGCCCCCGCGTGAGGCCGCCCCGCTACCCGCCCACCGCCCCGGCGCGAGTAGCGGCGCGACGGGGGCGCAGCTCCGAGCTCAACCGCGCCTCGCTCGGCACCGCGGCGGGCACGCTCCTGTCCCGGGTGACCGGCCTCTTGCGGCTGGTCGTCGTCGCCAGCGCGCTCGGCGGCGGCCACCTCGCCGACGCCTTCAACCTGGCGAACAACACGCCGAACATCGTCCACGACCTCGTCCTCGGCGGGATCCTCGCCGCGACCTTCGTCCCGGTCTTCGTGGAGCGCCTGGCGACGCGCCGTGAAGCCGAGGCGCTGGAGTCGATCTCCGCCGTCGTGACCGTCTCGACGGTCCTGCTCCTCGTCGCGACCGTCGTCTTCGTCCTGGCGGCGCCGGGGATCATCGACCTGTACACCCTCGGATCGGCCACCGCAGCCGAGCACGCCGTCGCCGTCGAGCTGCTCCGGTTCTTCGCACCGCAGCTCTTCTTCTACGGCGTGATCAGCCTCATCTCGGCGGTGCTCGCGACGCGCGACCGCTTCGTGGTCGTCGGCATCGTCCCGGTGCTCAACAACGTCGTCGGTATCGTCGTCCTGGCACTGTTCGCCGCCTTCGCGCACTCGACGAGCCTGGCCGACCTCCAGCGCCACCAGGGGCTCATCATGCTGCTCGGGGTCGGGACGACGCTCGGCGTCGCGGTCCAGGCGCTGGCGCTGGTACCCGCCCTGCTGCGCTCGGGGATCCGTCTCCGCTTCGCTTGGCGGCCCCGCGACCCGGCGATCCGCATGATCCTCTCGCTCTCCGGGTGGACGTTCGGGTTCGTCCTCGCGAACCAGCTGGCCGTCTTCGTCGTGCTTGCGCTCGCCTTCCACATCGGTGCCGGAGCGGTCAGCGCGTACACCTACGCCTACACCTTCTTCCAGCTGCCCTTCGGGGTGATCGCCGTCTCGATCGTGAACGTCGTCACCCCCCAGCTCGCACGGGCCCACGCCCTCGAGCGGCCCCGCGTGCTCGGCGAGCGCTTCGGCACGGGGATCCGCCAGATCCTGGCCCTGGTGCTCCCCGCGACGGTGGGCTACCTCCTCCTCGCCCGCCCCATCGTCACGCTGCTCCTCCAGCACCACGCCGAGACGGTCACCGACGCGCACCTGACCGCCTCGGTGCTGGCGCTGTTCTCGCTCGGCCTGCCCGGGTTCTGCGTGTACTTCCTCGCGGTCCGGGCGTTCCAGTCGATGCAGGACACGCGGACGGCATTCGTCCTCTACGTGCTCGAGAACGGGACGAACATCTTGTTGGCGTTCGTCCTCTACCGCCCGCTCGGCGTGCGGGGCCTCGCGCTCTCCTACTCGGCCGCCTACACGGTGGCGGCGATCGCCGCCGTGATGGTGCTCCGCGAGCGCCTCGGGACGATCGGCGGCCGGCCCGTCCTCACCGCCTCGTTGCGCTCGGTCCTGCTCAGCCTGGTGATGGCGTTCGCGGTGGCCCTCGTCTCGGCACTCGTCGGCTCGGGCGGCGGAGTCGGCGGCTGGGTGCGCCTCATCGTCGAGGTGCTCGCCGGCGTCCTCGTCTACCTCGGGGGCGCGGGCGTAGCGGCATCGATCACGGCCTGGCAGACTTCCCGCCGGCACAGGCGCCGTGAGCGGCGACACTCCAGGGGGTTAGGTGTCCGGGATTCGGGTCGTCACTGACAGCGCGAGCGATCTGCCCGCCGATATCGCCACGCGGTACTCGGTCGTCACCGTGCCCCTCGACGTCCGCCTCGGCGACCTCGGCCCGGAGGAGACCCGCAAGCTGTCTCCTGCCGAGTTCTGGCAGACTTGCGCCAATACTGACGCGCTCCCCGAGACGTCGGCGCCCTCTCCCGGTGCGTTCAGGGACGCCTTCGCCCAGGCCCGCGAGGACGGCTGCGACGGCGTGGTCTGTGTGACCATCTCCTCGGACCTGTCCGCCACCTACCAGGCCGCCTGCGCCGGGGCTGCCGAGGTCGCCCGCGACATCCCGGTCGAGGTGATCGACTCCCGCTCGGCGACGATGGGCGAGGGGCTCCTCGTCATCGAGGCCGCCGAGCGGGCGGCGTCGGGATCCACGCTCAAGGAGGTCGCCGCCGACGTACGCGCCGCGGTGCACGCTGTTCGCGTGTTCGGGTCGCTCGACACCCTCGACAACCTGCGCCGCGGCGGACGGATCGGCTCCGCCCAGGCGTTCGTCGGCTCACTGCTGTCGATCAAGCCGGTCATCGAGCTTCGCGACGGTGTCGTCGAGGGCGAGTCACGCCAGCGCACCCGCGGCCGCTCGCTGCGCTACCTGGCGCAGAAGGTCGCGGAGGCGGGACCGCTCCGACGCCTCGCCGTCGTCCACGCCGCCGCGAGCGACATCGACGAGTTCCTGTCGGTCCTCGCCGAGGTGCACCCTGCGGACGACGTGATCGTCGGCTACGTCGGTCCGGTGATCGGCGCGCACACCGGTGTCGGGACGGTCGGCGTCTGCTTGCTCCGCTCGTGAGCCGCCACGCAGCACCGGTCCCGCAGACTGCCCTAACCTCGTGACCATGGCGGCGACCGACGAGGGACCCGGGCGCGGCGAGGACTGGGCGGGGCGTGCCGCGGCACTCGTCGAGTCGTTCGTCGAGGCGGTGCGCGACCGGTCGGTGCGCCCGATCATCTTCGCCCTGCGCGTGCTGCTCGTCGGGCTCGTCACCGGCGCTCTCGCCACCGTCCTCGTCGTGGTGACGGCCGTGGGCATCGTCCGCCTGCTCACCGACCTCGTCTTCGCCGGGCGCGTCTGGGCCAGCTACCTCCTGCTCGGGGGAATCTTCGCCGCGGCGGGGGCGTTCTTTTTGCGGCGGAGCGCGCGTGCGAGGAGGAGCGATGTCGGCACCTGAGATCCCAGGGCGGCCCGGGAGCGACGCGAGCGGGGTCGAGCGCGAGGTCATCATCCTCGGGTCCGGCCCGGCGGGTCTCACCGCTGCGATCTACACGGCCCGGGCCGACCTGCACCCGCTCGTCCTCGAGGGTGAGCCCTCGTCAACGAGCGACCAGCCGGGCGGCCAGCTGATGCTGACGACCGAGGTCGAGAACTACCCGGGCTTCGTCGACGGGGTGATGGGGCCCGAGCTGATGACGTCCTTCCGCGCCCAAGCGGCCCGCTTCGGCGCCGAGATCAGGACCGAGAAGGCGACCCGCGTCGACCTGACCAGGTCACCCATCGCCGTCTGGACGGGCGACCCGGACGCGACGGAGCCGACCTACACGACGACCTCGCTCATCGTGGCGACCGGGGCCCGGTCCTTGATGCTCGGGGTGCCGGGAGAGGCGCGCCTGCTCGGACACGGTGTCTCGACCTGCGCGACCTGCGACGGCTTCTTCTTCCGTGGCCAGCCGATCGCCGTGGTCGGTGGCGGCGACTCGGCGCTCGAGGAGGCGATCTTCCTCTCGAGGTTCGCCTCGTCCGTGCTCGTCATCCACCGCCGCAAGGAGCTGCGCGCCTCGAAGATCATGCAGGACCGGGCGATGTCGAATCCGAAGATCTCCTTCCTCTGGGACTCGGTGGTCACCGATGTGCTCGGCGAGGACAAGCTCGCGGGCGTCCGGGTCAGCGACGTGATCACCGGCGCGACCAGCGAGGTCGCGCTCGACGGCTGCTTCGTCGCCATCGGACACGCCCCGAACACCCAGCTGTTCGCGGGCCAGCTCGACATGGACGAGAACGGCTACCTCGTCACGCGGGACGGCACGCACACGAACGTCCCGGGCGTCTTCGCCTGCGGCGACGTCCAGGACCACGTCTACCGTCAGGCGGTGACGGCGGCCGGATCGGGCTGCATGGCTGCCCTCGACGTCGAGCGCTACCTGGAGTCGCTGGGCGAGGTATGAGCGAGCTGGTGCGCCACGCCGGCGCCCCGGACCACGGCTCGACCGGCGGGCACCTCCGTCCCGGTGCCGGAATGGCGCGACCCGGACGGGTGTTTGACAGGTGAAGGTTCTCGCCAGGGTGCGAGAAGGACGTCCGCCCGAGGGGGCGGCACGAAGGAGGAGCCTCCGGTGGGCGACACGACGATCAAGGTGACGGACGACACGTTCGACGAGCAGGTGGGCCTGGCGGACTCCGCCGTCCTGGTCGACTTCTGGGCGGAATGGTGCGGCCCGTGCAAGATGATCGCGCCGATCCTCGACGAGATCGCCTCGGAGAAGCAGGGCAGCCTCAAGATCGCGAAGGTCAACGTCGACGACAACATGAAGACGGCGCAGCGCTTCGAGGTCATGAGCATCCCGACGCTGATCCTCTTCAAGAACGGTGCGCCGGCCCTGCGCTTGGTCGGGGCCCGTTCGAAGTCTGCGCTCCTTGCCGAGATCGACCAGCACCTGTAAGCGCTCGTACGCCTAAGCGCTCGTACGCCGGCTCCGCCGGGGCGGGTCGCGGCGACGGGGGTGCCGTGCCGGGGAGTGGTCGTCGGCGCTTCACGGCGGAGGGCGCCAGGGTCACGGGCGTGGCGAGGATGCGGGGCGGCGCCCCTAGCATGATCCAGATGCGCGACACGACCCACCCGGCCGATGGAGCGGTGCTGCCGCTCGGGCCGGGAGACACGGGCGACGCCGTGCTCGACCTCCAGCAGCGGCTCGCCGCGCTCCAGTTGGTATCCGATGACGCCCCCGGCGAGTACGGCGAGCACACGGCGCGCGCCGTCGGCGAGCTCCAGGCTCGCCGCGGCCTGCCGGCCAATGGCCTCTGCGACCGCCACACCTGGTCCGCGCTGGTCGAGGCCGGCTACCGCCTCGGCGACCGGCCCCTGTACCGGCGCGAGCCGATGATGCGTGGCGACGACGTCGCCGAGCTGCAGCGCCGTCTCAGCACCCTCGGATTCGACCCCGGCCGGATCGACGGCATCTTCGGGGACCAGACCCGCACGGTCGTCACCGAGTTCCAGCGCAACGTGGCGCTCACGCCCGACGGGCTCTGCGGCTCGCGCACGCTCGCCGAGCTCCTCCGGGTCACCCGGCGCGAGGGCGACGCCGACCTGGTCACGCCGCTTCGCGAGCGCCTGCGGCTCGCCGGGGAGGGTTCCGGCAGCCTCCAGGGCCGCCGCATCGCCGTTACCGAGGGCGGAGGCTTCGCCGCCGCAGCGGCCGCGGTCTGCCGGGCCCTCGGCGATACGGGTGCCACGGCGCTCGCCTTCCACCACCCTGACCCGTCACACCAGGCGGCGGAGGCGAACGCGGCGGAGGTCGACTGCGTCGTCAGCCTCCGCCTCGAGCCCGGCGACTCGACCTGCTCGACCGCCTTCTACAGCGGCTTCCGCTACGAGTCGGTGGCGAGCCGCAACCTCGCCGAGCTCATCCAGGCGCAGCTGCCGGGCGCGCTCGGCCTCGACGACGGCGGGGTCCGCGGCATGTCGCTACCGATCCTGCGCGAGACCCAGATGCCGGCGATCGACGTCCAGCTCGGGTCGCCCGCGCTGGTCGTCCAGCGCACCGCGGCGCTCGCCCACGTCATCGTCATATGCCTGGCCAGCTGGATCGACGCCAGCCGGAAATGAAGCGTCGTCCACAACCTGTGCATGAGGTTGTGGATCAACGTTCACCTTCGGGTTAGCCCGGCACACCGCCCGCCGGCCAGGCGCCGGAGCTCGATCGGGTCATGGCGCCATGTTCTCCCTGTTGAAGGGCACTATTGCCGTGGCGCGTGCGAGCAACCTTCCCCGGCGCGAGGTGCCCCGGCGGCCACGGCCCGCATCCTCACGCTCACCTTCAGGTCGAGATCCGGTCCCGGCCAGGATCCGCTCAGTAGGGGTGCTCGCCGATCATCACGCGATAGATGCGCTCCAGATCTTCCAGCGTGGCGAACTCCACGAGCACCCGACCGCGCTTGGCGCGCATCTCCACCTTGACCCGGGTGTTGAGATGGGTCGCCAGCAGCTCCTCCAGCTCGAGAACGCCCGGTGGGCGGAGCCCCGGTGGCCGTGGCGCGGCGCCGGCAGGAGCGTCGGTCGCTGCGTCTGCGACGGTTCCCGCGGCAGTCGCGGCTCCTGCCTCGGGCTCGGGCGCGCCGTTCGTCCCGACCCGGACGAGCTCCTCCAGCGCGCGTACCGACAGGCCACCCTGGACCGCCTCCGCGGCGAGTTGCTCCTGCAGCTCCCGGTCCGGCGTCCCGAGCAGGGCGCGGGCGTGCCCGGCGGTGAGCTTCTGGTCTCGGACGAGCCGCTGGACCGCCGGCGGCAGCTGGAAAAGGCGCAACGCGTTGGTCACGGCCACCCGACTGCGCCCGACGCGCTTCGCGACGTCGTCGTGGGTGAGGTTGAAGTCCTCGATCAGCTGCTGGTAGGCGGCCGCCTCGTCGAGCGCGTTCAGGTCCTCACGGTGGAGGTTCTCGACCAGGGCCTGCTCGAGGCTGGAGACGTCGCTCGCTACCTGGACGAGCGCCGGGATCGTCTGCATGCCGACGCGCCGGGCCGCACGCCAGCGCCGTTCGCCGGCGATGAGCTCGTACTGACCGTCGTCGACCTCTCGGACGAGCACCGGCTGGAGGAGCCCCACCGCCTTGATCGAGTCGACGAGCGAGGAGAGGGCCTCCTCGTCGAACTGCTTGCGCGGCTGGTACTGGTTCGGCCTGATGCTCGAGATCGGAACCTCTCGCAGGGGGGAGTGCGCCGCGTGGACGATCTCCGTCGGGATGAGCGCCCCGAGGCCGCGTCCGAGGCCGCTACGCCGCGCCACCCGCCACCTCCTTGGCCAGCTCGCGGTAGGCGATGGCCCCGCGAGACGTCGGGTCGTGAACGGTCACTGGCTCGCCGAACGACGGTGCCTCGGAGATGCGCACCGAGCGGGGCACGACCGTCCTGCAGACGGCGTCGCCGAAGTGGGTCCGCACCTCGTTGACCACCTGGTCGGCGAGCTTGGTCCGGGCGTCGTACATGGTGAGGACAATCGTCGTGACCTCCAGTTCCGGGTTCAGCTGCCCCCGGACCAGTTCGACGTTCCGGAGCAGCTGGCCGAGACCTTCCAGGGCGTAGTACTCGCACTGGATCGGCACCAGGACCTCTGTCGCCGCGGCGAGGCCGTTGACCGTGATGAGGCCGAGCGACGGCGGGCAGTCGATCAGCACGTACGCGAAGTCGTCCCGCACCAGCTCGATCGCCTTGCGCAGCCGCAGCTCCCGACTGAACGCGGGGACAAGCTCGATCTCCGCGCCGGCGAGATCGATCGTCGCCGGCGCCAGGAACAGGTTCTTCAGGTGCGTCGGCTCGATGCAATCTTCCAGGGGCACGTCGTGGAGGAGCACGTCGTAGATCGACGTGTCGAAGTTACGGGCCTCGATGCCGAGGCCGGTGGTCGCATTCCCCTGCGGGTCCAGGTCGATGATCAGCACCCGATAGCCCAGCTCGGCGAGCGAGGCACCCAGGTTGACCGTGGTCGTCGTCTTTCCGACGCCGCCTTTCTGGTTGGCGACGGCAAAAGTCCTGGGCAGGAGGCGCGTTCCACCGCGGACGACACCGCGGGCGGCCGGCTCGCTGAGCTCCGGCCTCGGGCTGATGTGGACGTCCCCCGCGCCCTCGTTAGTGGGCGTCAACGCGCTGCCGCCTCGCCATCTCCGCGCTCCCTCCGCTTCGCCGATGCACGCGCCCGCAGAGCCGCGACTGTTTCACGTGAAACATCGTCCTCGGCGCCCCTCGGCACGGCTCGCCACATGACCCGCAGCTCGTGCTGCACGTCCTTGCCGGCGACCCGAGCAGCATACTCTCGGACCACCCTGCGGCGAGAGGGCCAATTCACGGTCAAGCGACGGGCGCGGACCTGGCTCGGTGTCAGAACAGGGGCCGTTTCCCTGGGATCCCGACACGGCGCGGGTAGCGTTCCGGACAAGGAGTCACCTGCTCCAACAGCGCGAACGACCACGGCAACGCCAGCGTCCGCCTCGGCGCGAGACCCACCAGCAGGCATCCGGCCGCCGGCCACCTTTCGGCGTCCCCCGAGCCGTCGGCCGGCGGCTCCGAGACGACCAGCCAGCCGCCCGGGCGCAGGAAGGGCGCGGCGCACTCTGCCGTCACGCCTGGTCGCCCAAAGCCCCGGGCGACGACGAGATCGAACTGCCCTCGGAAGTGCACGTCGCGCCCGGCCTCCTCGGCACGTGCGGCGACCACCCGCACGCGGTGCGCCCAACCGAGCTCGTCGACGAAACGTGAGAGCAGCTGCGCCCGTTGGGTCCGCCCATCGAGCAGGGTCACCGTTGCCCTGGTCATCCGCTGTGCGACAACGAGGCCGGGAAGCCCGCCACCGGTGCCGAGGTCCAGCACGGTGCCGTCTTCGGGGATGAGCCCTGCTGCAGCCTCGACGAACGCGGCGGCGTGCGCCACATGCTCCTCGACCGGCGCAGGTCCGATCGCGCCGATCTCCTGGGCCTGGGCAAAGAGGGCGAGGAGCCGCTCGTCGCCACCGTGGAGATCGCCGCCGCCCGTCATCGCGAGCTGGCCGGCCGCTGCCAGGACGAGGTCTCAGCCCGCACGACAGCGATCGCCGCGTCTCGGGTGTGCGGCTCGGGAAGACGCATACCCGGCCCGCGCGGCCAGATGTCGCTCGCCACCGGGCCGCGCGGTCGGGTCAGGCGTCGGGCGCCCCGGCCTCCGCCGCAACCGCCTCAGCGGGACCGGCGGAAGCCGTCCCCGCCGACGGCCGGATCACGACGTACCGGCTCGGCTCGACACCTTCGGAGGTGGTCTCGACACCAGGGATGTCGTTCACGGTGTCGTGGACGATCTTGCGGTCGGCGGGCGACATCGGCTCGAGCGCCTCCGGGACGCCGCTCTCGAGCACCTCGGCGGCGAGGCGACGGACGAAGCTCTCGAGCGCTGCCGCGCGCTTCGCCCGGAAGCCGCCGACGTCCACGACGACCCGGGCACCGTGCTCGTCGCCGCGGCGCTGGACCACGGTGCGCGTGAGCTCCTGGAGCGAGTCGAGCGTCGAACCTCGTGGCCCGATGAGGAGACCGAGGTCCTCGCCGGTCACCTCCACGATGATGTGCTCGTCCTCGACGCGCACGTCGGTCGTGGCCTCGTAGCCGAAGCGCTCGACGACGCCACGGACGAACGCACCTACAAGCTCAGCCTGCTGCTCGATGCTCATCTCGTCCTCCTCGTTCCTCGGTGCGCCTGTCGGCGCCCCCTCACGGCCGCCGCGTCCTCGGCGTCCACCGCGCCGGCGCCGATTGGCCCCTTGCGCCGCGGCCGGCCCGCCCGCGCCTGACCCGTCCAACCGCTCGCCCCCCGCCCCCTCGACGGCGGCGGCAATGGCAGGCTGCTCAGCTTCGCCGCCTGGAGACGGTCCTGTCCGCTTCGCCCCGGAGACGCGGGAGCGGTTCCTCGCCGGCTGCCCGGCGCGTCGCTCACGATCCTGGCCGGTTCCGCGCGGCTCCCGGCTGTCCTCACGTCCTTGCCCGCCCGATCGCTGTTCGCGGCTGCGGCGCCCTCGCTGCGGCCGCTTCGGGCGGGGTGCAGAAGGCCGCACCCGGGCGCGGATACGGGCGTCGGTCCGGCCGATCCCGAACACCCCGGCGCGGGGCTCGACCAGCACGTGCACCTCGGCGTCCTGCTCGTCCACTCCGAGCTGGTCGAGCGCCGATTCCAACGCGTCGGCGACCGTCCGGCCGGTTGTCTCAACCCACTCCACCGTTACCGAGGCCTCCGCCGCCGCTTGCCCTGGGCGCGCGGCTGCGCCTTCGGCGCCGGTGCCGATCCGTTCTGTGCCCCGTTCGACGACGAGCGGCCGTTGCGGGCGCCCGGCGTACCGGAGCGTTGGCTGCCCGAGCGCTGCGGGCTTCGCCTGGCTTGGCCCGGCTTCGCTGCTCCACCGCCCCCGCCGGCCGCACGTCCGGGCGCCCCGTTGCCGCCGGCGGGGCGCGCTGCCTTGGTGGAGCCACCGCTCACGTCGCCGTCGCCCTGGAACGCCGGCGCGGGGAGCAGGCGACCGAGCACACCCTTCGGCCGCCGCTCGCGTTCGATCGCGAGCTTGGCCTCGACGACCTTCGGGTCCTGCTTCGTACGAGTGCGCAGGTGCTCCATCGAAGCGAGGATCTGCGGGTCGCGCTTGTACATGAACTCCTGTTGGCCGATGCGGAAGAGGCTGGAGATGATGAAGTAGACATTCACGCCGGCGGGGATGCTGATGTAGATCACCGCGAAGATCAGCGGCATGATCTTCTGCATCTGCTGCATCTGCGGGTTCGCCTGCGCCGCAGCGGGGTTACGGCCGCTGAGCTGCTTCATCTGCACGTACTGCAGGGCGATCGCGACGAGGATCATCACCAGCAACGGGATCCTCGCGGCGAAGGAGAGGCCGCTCGTGCGCACCGAGTCGGCGAGGTTCAGCCCGAACGCGTCGAGGTGGGGCTGAAGCTGGCCTGCGTTCTGCGCCACGATGTCGTGGTACATGCGGGTGTTGTGGTTGATGTACAGCGGCTGGAGCCTCGGATGGGTCGGTGAGGCGCCGGCGACGCCCTTCGTCACCTGGTGGGTCAGGCCCCGGATGGTGTCGTAGAGGATGATGAACGCCGGGAACTGGAGGAACATCGGCACACAGCCGCCGGTCGGGCTGACGCCGTTCTCCTTGTACAGCGCCATCATCTCTTCGTTGAGCTTCTGGCGCATTTCCGTGCGCTCGACGGCGGTCGCGCCGGGCGGCGCCTTGTAGCGCGCCTGAAGCTTCTTCATCTCCGGGGCGAGGATCTGCATCTTCATCATCGACCGCGTGCCCTTGCGGGTGATCGGGAAGACGACGATCATCACCGTGAGCGTGAGCAGCATGATCGCCACGGCGTAGTTCGGGATCCAGCTGTAGAAGAGGGCCAGCAGCCAGGCGAACGCGATGAAGAGCGGGTGAACGATCTTTCCTAGAGATGACGCGAGCAGCACGGGAGGGGCCTCTCAGCTCGGTACGGGGTCGTAGCCGCGTCCGCCGAGCGGATGGCAGCGGGAGATACGGCGGAGCATGAGCCAGCTCCCGCGCAGGGCCCCGTGGGTGGCGATGGCCTCCGCCGCATACTGCGAGCACGAGGGTACGAATCGGCAGGGAGAAGGCCGCCCGGCTCGGGCGGCCTGGTAGGACCGGATGCCCCAGAGCAGTGCCCGGCGGCTGGCAGCCTCGAGGACGCTCATCTCGTCGCTCCGCTCGCTCGTCGCATCGTGTCGCTCACCCGTTCTTTCAGCTCATCGAAGGCTAGGCCGCGGACGCCGGGACCGACACCGATGAGGTAGGCGCCGCTGGCGAGCTCGTCCGCCATGCCTGCCGCGATCGCACGGAGGCGACGACGGCACCGGTTCCGGACGACGGCACCGCCGACCTTCCGACTGACGGAGTACGCGACGAGCACCTCACCTGGCGCGTCCTCCTTCGGCAAGAATCGTACCGCCACGGGACCACTCGAGGCGCGGCGGTCGCTCCGTGCGAGCTGCTGGAACGTCCTCCGGCCCTGGACGGTGCCCAACCGGCCGCTCAAGCCGACAAGCGCACCCGACCGCGCCGGCGGCGCGCCTTCAGGATCGCTCTGCCAGCTCGGGTCGACATGCGATGGCGGAAGCCGTGCCGCTTGGCGCGCTTCCTGTTGTTCGGCTGGAACGTCCGCTTCATCCTGCCCCTTTAAGAAAGACCCCAGATGGTAGCGCGGCCTGCCGCTCGATCGCGCCGGGGGTGGCCTGTGGGCCCTGGGCGGCCGTACAGAGCGCGCTGTAGGATGCGGACCTCCAAGGATCCTCCCGCAGTCCACAGATGTGGACCCTCCTGTGGAGAACTTCCTGACCGGAGGGCTCGGACTGTTGATCGACGCTCAGCAACTGTGGGACAGCTGCGCAGCGGCGATCCGTTCCCAGGTTTCCGACGCGACGTGGAGAACGTGGTTCGCGGGCATCTCGCCCATCGCCGTGGTCAACGGCACACTCGTCCTCGGCGTTCCAAACTCCCTGGTAAAGGAGCGTCTGGAGAGCCGCTTCGCCGGCATGATGCGTGACGCCGTGGCAGAAGCCGCCGGGACCGACCTGCCACTCCGCCTCGACGTGACGACCGAGCTCGCGCCGGGCGAGGACGTCGAGGCGGTCCTCGGCGAGGCGGCCGGGAACGGCGATGCTCCGAGCGCTCCGATCTCCACAGGCCAGGCGCGGATCGGCGTTCCCGACGGCTTCGGCAGCGCTGTGGAAGGGCCGAGCAGCCGGCACACCTTCGACGACTTCGTCATCGGCCCGTCGAACCGCTTCGCCCACGCCGCAGCGCTCTCCGTCGCCGAGTCGCCGGCTCGCGCCTACAACCCGCTGTTCATCATCGGCGCCGTCGGCCTCGGCAAGACCCACCTCCTCCAGGCGATCCGGAACTACGTCACCGAGAACTTCGCCCGGCTCCACGTGCGCTACGTCTCGACCGAGACCTTCATGAACGAGTTCGTGGAGGCGATCCGGAACAACACCACCGGGGCCTTCAAGCGACGCTACCGGGAGTGTGACGTGCTGCTCATCGATGACATCCAGTTCCTGGAGGGCAAAGAGTCCCTCCAGGAGGAGTTCTTCCACACGTTCAACTCCCTCCACGAAGCCTCGAAGCAGGTCGTGCTCACCTCCGACCGCCCCCCAGGCTCGATCGCCACTCTCGAGAGCCGGCTGCGCAGCCGATTCCTATCGGGCCTCATCGCCGACATCCAGCCCCCCGAGCTGGAGACGCGCATCGCCATCCTCCGCACCAAAGCCGAGCACGAGCGCTCGGTCGTCGACGACGACGTCCTCGAGTTCATCGCGTCGAACATCAAGGACAACATCCGTGAGCTCGAAGGTGCCTTGATCAGGGTCACCGCGTACGCCAGCCTCACCCGTCAGCCGCTCACACGCGAGCTTGCCGAGACCGTGCTCGCCGACCTCGTCGCCGGCCGTCAGCCGCGGCGCATCACCGCCCAGCAGATCCTGACGACCACCGCGGACCACTTCGGCTTCGCGGTCGAAGAGCTCTGCGGCCCAAGCCGACGGCGGCCGCTCGTCATGGCGCGCCAGATCAGCATGTACGTCTTCCGGGAGCTCACCGACTTTTCGTACCCGGCGATCGCCCGCGAGTTCGGCGGGCGGGACCACACGACGGTGATCCATGCCGTCGAGAAGATCGCCGCCTTGATGAAGGAGCGTCGCCAGGTCTACGAGCAGGTCACCGAGCTCCTCGTCCGGGTCCGCAATGGCGAGTGACCGCTGCTCGCGCGACCGCCCGGCGCCTCGGTATGGGCAGTGGACGGCTCCGTGGACGTCGCTGTGGACCGCCCGTCACGACCGGTGGACGACCGGTGGGGCATCCACAGCACGCCGGTGGTGCCCGCCCGCGGCCTGTGCACCACTGTGGACGACCTCCGGCATCTGTCGACCAGTCTGAGCTGGGCCGGAACGCCGTCGTCCACAATCCACAGCACCTACTGCTACTACCGCTTTCATCAGCATCCAATGAGAAGAAGGGAGTGCACGAACAGTGAAGCTCCGTACGGAACGGGACGGTCTGCTCGAAGCACTCGTGACTGCCGGCCGCGCATCGGGTCCCCGCGGCACAGGTGGGACGGGTTCGCCGAGCATCCAGCTTGCGCTCCGCGGGAACGACCTCGAAGTCACCGGCTCTGATGCCGATCTCGTCATCGAGGTGCGCTTGAACGTCGTCGGCGAGTCTGATGGCGTCGTGCTCGTGCCGTCGCGCCTGGTCGTGGACATCGTCCGGGCGCTCGAGCCCGGTGTCGTGACCCTGGTCGGCGACGACGAGGAGGTACGCATCACCTCGGGCCGCGCCGAGTTCGTCGTGCGCGTCCCCGTCGGGGCCGAGATCACCCGCCTCGCCCCGCCCGAGAGCGAGGGCATCGCACTCCCCGCCGTGCGCTTCGCGGAGGGGCTCCGCCAGGTCGTCCGGGCGGCGCTCACCGATGACACGCGGGCTCCGCAGCTGACAGGAGTCCTGATGGTCGCGACCGAGACCGGCCTGCGGCTCGTCGCGACGGACTCCTACCGCCTAGCCTTTCGTGACCTCGAGGGGATCAGCGCGCTCGACCCCGGGTCGCAGGTGCTCGTCCCGGCCCGCGCGCTGGCGGAGATCCAGCGCCTGGTCGGCGGCGGCGAGGGTGAGGGTGAGGAGGACACCTTGGTGTTCCGCCACACCGAGCTCGACGCCGTGTTCGATCTCGGTGCCGTGCGCTTGACGACCCGGCTGCTGAAAGGACCCTTTCCCGACTACGAGCGGCTGTTGCCGCCCTCGTACCCGTACGCGCTGACGGTCGGGCGCGAGGAGCTCGCCGCGGCCGTCCGCCGGGTGCGCCTGATGGTGCGCGACGCCAAGGACGCGACGACCCCGGTCCGGGTCACGTTCAACCCCGAGGGCGCGGAGCTCACGGTGCTCACCGCAGAGAGCGGCCGTGCCGTCGAGCGCGTGGACGGCCGGTTCTCCGGCGAGGAGCTTGTGGTGGCGTTCAACCCCAACTACCTGCTCGACGGGATCGAGGCCGTGCGCTCCGACACCATCTTCTTGGAGGTGATCGACTCCTCGAAGCCGGCCACGGTGCGGGGCGAGGGCGAGAGCGACTACTGCTACCTGCTCATGCCGGTGAGAGTCTCCTGACCGACGTCGTCCACCTGGAGGTTCGCGACTTCCGGAACCTCGCCGACGCCGAGTTCGACCCACCGGCCGGGGCGCTCACGGTCGTCACCGGCGAGAACGGAGCGGGCAAGACGAGCCTGCTCGAGGCGATCGGCTACGCCTCGACGCTCCGCTCGTTCCGCGGGAGCCCGCGCGAGGCGCTGGTCAGGACCGGCTGTGGCCGGGCGATCGTCCGGATCGAGGTCGAAGAGGCCGGCCGGCGCTCGCTTGTGGAGATCGAGATCGCCCCGGCCCGCCGAGACCAGGTCTTCTGCAACCGCCAGCGCGTCGGGCGCTCCCAGGATCTCCTGGAGACCCTCCGGGTGACGGTGTTCACCCCCGACGATCTGATGCTCGTGAAGGGCGGACCGCAGGAGCGGCGGGACTTCCTCGACGACGTTCTCGTCTCCGCCCGCCCGGCGCTCGCCCCGGCCCGCCAGGCCGTCGAGCGCGTCCTTCGGCAACGCAACTCGCTGCTGCGCCAGGCGGGCGGCAGGGCGAGCGCCGACGTCACGGCGACGCTCGACGTCTGGGACGCGCAGCTCGTCACCGCCGGCGCCGAGCTCGTCGCGGCGCGCGAGGCGCTCGTCGACGAGCTCAGCCCGGTCGCGGCCTCGGCATTCGGTCGCCTGACCCGCCTCGGCGACCCGCTGACGCTGGAGTACCGCCGCTCCTTCGCCGACGACCTGGCCGTCGCGCTCGTGAAGTCCCGCGACGAGGACCTCCGCCGGGGGGTCACCACGGCAGGCCCGCACCGCGACGAGCTCGGCGTGTCCGTCGGAGGCCTCGACGCCAGGACGAGGCTGTCCCAGGGCCGCCAGCGCAGCGCCACACTCGCCCTGCGCCTGGCTGCTCACGAGGTCGTCACGGCCCATGCACGATCTCGACCCGTGCTGCTCCTCGACGACGCGTTCTCCGAGCTCGACCCGGCGACCACCGAGGCATTGCTCAGCGAGCTCCCCGCCGGCCAGGCGATCCTCACGACCGCCGGGCCCCTGCCAACCGGCGCGCACCCCGCGAGGACGCTGCGGCTCGACCACGGGACGCTCAGCGGGTGAGCGGGGACCTCCCGCCGCGCCCCGGCTCCCGCCGCCCGTTGCGACCGACCCCCCCGCTCGAGCGAACGCTCGGCAGCTCGTTGGAGGAGTACCTGACGAGCCAGGGCTATGGCCAGGCTCGCCTGTTCGCCGCGATCAGCGGCTGCTGGGCGGAGGTCGTCGGGGCTGAGGTCGCCGCGCACGTCACGCCGAGAGCGCTTCGGGAGGGACGGCTGCTCGTCTCCGTGGACCATCCCGCGTGGGGCACGGAGCTCGCCTTCCTCGCCGAGGAGATCCTCTCCGGCCTGGCCGAACGGCTCGGCGAGGGCGTCGCCGAGCGGCTCGAGATCACCGTTCTGTCGTGACCTGGCGGTAGACTGGGGGCGTTGCCTCGCCGGCTCGACAACCGCCCGTCTCGGTCGCGCCGGCCGCACATGTCCGCCGCAGCCGAGGAGGCGCGCCCGTGGTGAAGGATCCCGACGAGCCGGAATCCCGCGACCCCGAAGCGCCCATGACGAGGGATTCCGAAGACACAGAGATGCAGCAAGAAGCGACACCGCCAGCCCCGCCCCCGGCATCGTACGAGGCCGGCGACATCACCGTGCTCGAGGGTCTCGAGCCGGTGCGGATGCGTCCGGGCATGTTCATCGGCTCGACGGGTTCGAGCGGCCTCCACCATCTCATCTGGGAGGTTGTGGACAACTCCATCGATGAGGCGATGCAGGGCTTCTGCACCCAGATCGACGTGACGCTGCTCGCCGAAGGCGGCGTGCGGGTGACGGACAACGGCCGGGGCATCCCGGTCGACCCGCATCCGAGCGACCCCTCGAAGACCGCCGCGGAGATCGTGCTGACCGTGCTGCATGCCGGTGGCAAGTTCGGCGGCTCGGGCTATAAGGTCTCCGGGGGGCTGCACGGCGTCGGCGTCTCGGTCGTGAACGCGCTCTCCGCCCGCCTCGACCTGGAGATCGACCGTGGCGGCAAACGCCACCGGATGAGCTTCGAGAAGGGGGGCCAGCCGACGGGGCCGCTCACGGTCGTCGGGAGCTCCCCACGCGGGCGCACCGGAACGACGGTGACGTTCTGGCCGGATGCGACCGTCTTCGAGGAGACGGAGTTCCGCGCGCAGACGGTGCTCGAGCGCCTCCAGATGATGGCCTTCTTGAACCGCGGGCTCGAGATCCGCTTCCACGACGAGCGGCCCGGTCACGAGCTCGAGGAGACCTTCCGCTACACCGGCGGCATCGTCGACTTCGCGAGGCACCTGAACGAGTCGAAGGAGGCGCTGTTCCGCAAGGTCGCCTACTTCGAGCAGTCCGAGAGCGACCAGGAGGTCGAGGTCGCCCTCCAGTGGAACACCGGCTACTACGAGGGCATCCACTCCTTTGCGAACGGCATCGCCACCACCGAAGGTGGCATGCACGAGGAGGGGTTCAAGAAGGCGCTGACGAACGTGGTCAACCGCTACGCGAAGGGGCGCAACCTCCTGAAGGATGCGGACGCCAACCTGCTCGGCGAGGACATCCGGGAGGGACTGACGGGGATCATCTCCGTGCGGCTTCGCGACCCACAGTTCGAGGGTCAGACGAAGGCGAAGCTCGGCAACGTGTCGATGCGCTCGCTCGTCGAACGCGCGACGAACCAGAAGCTCGCCGAATGGCTGGACGAGAACCCGCGCGAGGCCAACCAGGTCGTGCAGAAGGCGCTCCTCGCGCAGCGTGCCCGGGTCGCGGCCCGCCACGCCCGGGATCTGACCCGACGCAAGTCCGCGCTCGACGGGGCCGGGCTGCCCGGCAAGCTCGTCGACTGCTCGTCGCGTAACCCGAGGGACTCGGAGATCTTCATCGTCGAGGGCAACTCGGCGGCCGGGTCGGCCAAGCGCGGCCGCGACCCACGGACCCAGGCGATCCTGCCGATCCGGGGGAAGATCCTGAACGTCGAGAAGGCCCGTGTGGACAAGATGCTGAAGAACGCCGAGATCCAGGCGCTCATCCTGGCGATCGGCGCGGGAATCGCGGACGACTTCGACGTGGAGAAGGCCCGCTACCACAAGGTCATCATCCTCGCCGACGCCGACGTCGACGGCTCCCACATCCGGACGCTCTTGCTCACTATGTTCCTACGGCAGATGAAGCCGCTCATCGAGGCGGGTTTCGTCTACGTCGCCCAGCCCCCGCTGTACTCGACGCTCGTCGGGAACCGGAAGGTCTACCTGAAGGACGACGCCGCGCGCGTCCGCTTCCTCGCCGAGAACCCGAACCACAAGCACGAGTTCCAGCGATTGAAGGGCCTCGGTGAGATGGACTGGGACGAGCTGCGTGACACCACCATGGACTCGTCACTGCGCTCGTTGCTGCAGATCAACATGGAGGAGGCCGCGCTGGCCGACCAGGCCTGCTCCATCCTGATGGGCGACGACGTCGAGATGCGCCGGCGGTTCATCCAGTCGAACGCGAAGGACGTCCGTTTCCTCGACATCTGAGGCGGCCGGACGCCAAGGCCGGCCGCGCCCCGACCGCGGGCGTGGCAGCGGGAGCCCGGCAGGTGATCGTGCTGTCACACGATCCTGAACTGAACACCGAAGACAAGCATGGGAGGCATGCCACCATATGGCACCTGACGTGACGCCGCCGGGCGACGGGGGGGACGAGGCGCTCGGCGGCGCCGTCGAGCCGGTCGAGATCCAGGAGGAGATGGAGCGCTCCTTCTTGGAGTACGCCATGTCCGTCATCGTGGCGCGGGCGCTCCCCGACGTCCGGGACGGCCTGAAGCCGGTCCACCGGCGGATCCTCTACAGCATGTGGGACACGGGCCGGCGTCCGGACCGCCCGCACGTGAAGTGCGCGACGGTCGTCGGTGACGTCATGGCCCGCTTCCATCCCCATGGCGACACGGCGATCTACGACGCCCTCGCCCGGATGGTGCAGGACTTCAGCCTCCGGTATCCGTTGATCGACGGGCACGGCGAGTTCGGCTCGCCGAGCCCGAACGACGGGCCGGCGGCCATGCGCTACACGGAGAGCCGCCTCGCTCCGATCGCCCTCAGCCTCCTCGAGGGGCTCGACGAGGAGACCGTCGACTTCGTCCCGAACTTCTCCGGAGCGGACGAGGAGCCGGTCGTCCTCCCGGCGCGATTCCCGAACCTGCTCGTCAACGGCTCGCAGGGCATCGCGGTCGGAATGGCCACCAACATCCCGCCGCACAACCTCGGCGAGGTGATCGACGCCACCCGGCATCTGATCGACAACCCGGACGCCAGTGTGGACGACCTGATGCAGTTCGTGAAGGGTCCGGACTTCCCGACATCGGCGCTGATCCTCGGCCGCTCGGGGATCCTCGACATGTACCGCACCGGACGCGGCTCGGTCCGGCTGCGCGCGGTCGCCGAGATCGAGGAGACGCGAGGGGGCGGCGCCCAGATCACCGTCACAGAGATCCCGTACCAGACCTCCGTCGAGACGATCGTGAAGCAGATCGCCGAAGCCGCCGAGCGCGGCGATGTCTCCGGCGTCTCCGACGCGCAGGACTACTCGGCGGGGCGTGACACGCGACTCGTCATCACCTTGAAGCGCGACGCAAACGCCAACGTCGTGCTCAACAACCTGTACAAGCACACCCAGCTCCAGACGAGCTTCGGCGTGCACATGCTCGCGCTCGTCGACGGGGTGCCCCGCCTGCTGACCCTGGTCCAGGCGCTCGCCGCGTACGTCGCCCACCAGGTCGAGGTCGTCACGCGGCGTACCGAGTTCCGGCTGCGCAAGGCGCAGGCCAGGGCGCACATCGTCGAAGGTCTGCTGCGGGCGATCGACATGCTCGACCAGGTCATCGCGACGATCCGCGCCTCGGACGACCGGCCGGCCGCGAAGACGGCCCTCATGGCGGAGCCCTTCTCCTTCAGCGACGAGCAGGCGACGCACATTCTCGACATGACCCTCGGGCGGCTCACCCGGCTCGGTCGCTCCGAGCTGGAGGAGGAGATGGCGCAGCTGCGCACGACGATCGCCGAGCTCGAGGCGATCCTTGGTGACCCCGCGCGCCTTCGGGCCGTGATCTCGGACGAGCTCGCCGAGGTGCGCCAGAAGTTCGCCAACGAGCGCCGGACTCGGATCGTCCACGACCCGGGCGACCTCGGCGACGAGGACCTCATTGAGGACGAGGCGATCGTCGTCACGCTGACCCGGGCCGGCTACATCAAGGCCGTGGCGGCGGACGCCTTCCGCACGCAGTCCCGCGGCGGCCGCGGCGTCCAGGGGGCGCGCCTCAAGGAGGAGGACCTGGTCGACGAGGTCGTCCACACGACCGCGCTCGCGCACATCCTGCTCTTTTCGAACCGGGGCAAGGTCTACCGCCTCCGGGCCCACGAGATCCCCCTGAAGGAGCGGACGGCACGGGGGACGCCGATCGTCAACCTCATCTCACTCGAGCCGAACGAGCGGATCCAGGCGATCGTCGAGACGCGCGAGTTCGACCCCGACCGGTACCTGCTCTTCGCGACCCGTTCGGGCCAGGTGAAGAAGACGCCGTTCAGCGAGTACGACAAGTCGCGCCGGGAGGGCTTCATCGCCATCAACCTGCACGAGGGCGACGAGCTGGTCCGTGTGCTCGCGACGGGCGGCTCGGACGACATCTTCATGGTCAGCCGCAATGGCATGACGATCCGCTTCTCGGAGGGCGACGTCAGGCCGATGGGGCGGAGCGCCGCAGGTGTCCGCGGCATGCGGCTGCGCCCGGGAGACAAGGTCGTCTCCTGCGACGTCGGCCGGGACGACGCCGACCTGGTGATCGTCACCGACGCCGGTTACGGCAAGCGCACCAAGTTGGAGCACTTCAGCGTCCAGGGCCGGGGCGGTCAGGGCGTGCGGGGCATCCGGCTCACCCAGCGGCGCGGCTACGTCGTGGCGGCGCTGATGGCGAGCCTCGAGGACGAGCTCATCGTCGTGGCCACGGGCGGTGTCGTGATCCGCATCCCCGTGCGCGAGATCACCGCCCAGGGCCGAGACGCCACCGGCGTGCGGGTGATGAACCTGGACGAGGGCCAGAGCGTCGCCGCCGTCGCGCTGCTCACCAGCACCGAGGAGGACTGACCGGAGACGTCCGGGCACGCTAGGTCGCGCCTGCCGGGCGTTCAGGATCCGACGGGAGGCGAAGGCGCCAGTGCCGGTGGTATAGCTTGAACGTCTCGCCGGGGCTATAGCTCAGTCGGTTAGAGCGCAGCACTGATAATGCTGAGGTCGCTGGTTCGATTCCAGCTAGCCCCACC
>Ga0209415_10005828_pt1 | contig 22036 bp, 20 predicted proteins | sample PeaSoiSIISIP2007_FD_187696 | JGI IMG/M metagenome (GOLD analysis project Ga0209415, IMG submission 187696) | Peat soil microbial communities from Weissenstadt, Germany - SII-SIP-2007 (SPAdes) (version 2) | ecosystem: Environmental > Terrestrial > Soil > Wetlands > Peat | place: Germany... | reverse complement strand
CGAACTCCCCTTGCAGCAACAACGCAAGTGCATGGTTTAGATGAGCGGAGGCATTGTTCGGTTTCAGTGTGAGCGCGCGCCGGAATGCAACGCAAGCGTCATCGACGCGGCCCTGGTCCAGATTCACTAGACCAAGATTACAGTAGGCCTCCGGGAAATCAGCTTTCAGCGCAAGAGCTTTCTGATAGGAGGCGACCGCAGCGTCAAATTCGCCTTTCGCCTGGAGGGCGATCCCCAAATTGTTGTGAGCTTCCGCAAATCCCGGTCTCAGTGCAATCGCCCGGCGATGCGCGGCAATTGCCTCATCGACCCTGCCCTGATTCTTTAACGCAATGCCCAACGCGTTATGCGCGTCCGGATAACCAGGTTCGAGGGCCAACGCGCGCTTCTGGCAGGCAATCGCCTCATCCGGACGGCCTTGCTCAAGTAATGCGAGGCCGAGATTGAAATGCGCCGCGGGAAATGTTGGATTGATGGCAAGCGCGCGCCGATAGGCGCTAATCGATTCTTCAGACCTGCCTTGGTCTTTGAGCGCGTTGCCGAGGTTGCAGTGATACTCGGCAACCGCATCATTTATACGGATGGCTTGCCTGATGAGCTCGGTGGCGCGCACGTAGTTGGCGCGCTGGTATTCGACCACTCCGAGCAAATGTAGCGCATCCGGCTGGTTTGGCTGCACGCGCAAAACATGCTGGTAAATCGCTTGCGCCTCCTGCAGCCTCCCTGCCCGATGATGCTGCAATGCCATCTGAATCTCGCGGGACGTGTCGAGCATGAATTCAAATCAGGTAATTTAAATGAGGTCAGTGTACCGTTTCCGTGGTGCGTTTCCGGGAAAATGCCGAGTGGCCTTCGCTGCTGATCACAGCTTACTTTACGCGCTTCCGTCCTATATCACACCTCGCCGCTTGAGTTCCTGCTGCTGCGCGTCGCTGTAGCCGAGCACGGACAGCACTTCTGCCGTGTGCTCGCCGAGCTTGGGGCCGATCCACTGCGTCGTGCCGGGTGTCTCTGACAATTTCGGAACGATGCCGGGCAACTTGAACTGCTTGCCGTCCGGCAGTTTGTGCGTTTCGAGCATGCCGCGCGCGAGATAGTGCGCGTCCCTGACGATATCGGCGGCGGAATAGACTTTCCCCGACGGCACCCCGGCTTTTTCCAGCACCGCGAGCACATGCTCGAGATCGTGCCCGCGCGTCCAGTCGGCGATCGCGCGGTCGAGCTCTTCGGTGCGCGCCACGCGCCCGGCGTTGGTCGCAAGCGCCGGATCGCCGGCCAGATCGGCGCGGCCGATTGCCGTCATCATGCGCTTGAAGATCGAGTCGTTATTGGCGCCGACGATCACGAACCTGCCGTCGCGCGTCGGATAAGTGTTCGACGGCACGATGCCGGGCAGCGCATTGCCGGCGCGTTCGCGGATGAAGCCGAGCACGTCGAATTCAGGCACCAGGCTTTCCATCATGCTGAACACCGCCTCATACAGCGCGACGTCGACCATCTGACCCTGTCCGCCGTGCGTGTTGCGGTGATGCAGCGCCATCATTGCGCCGATCACTCCGTAGAGCGCGGCGATCGAATCGCCGATCGAGATGCCGAGCCGCACCGGCGGCCGGTCTGCGTAGCCGGTCACGTAGCGCATGCCGCCCATCGCTTCAGCGACCACGCCGAAGCCGGGCCGGTCGCGATAAGGGCCGCTCTGGCCGTAGCCCGACAGCCGTACCATGATGAGCCGCGGATTGATTTTCGCAAGCCGTTCCCAGCCGAGGTTCCACTTCTCGAGCGCGCCGGGACGGAAATTTTCGACGACGATGTCGGCTTCGGCGCACAACTTGCGCACGATCTCCTGCCCCTCCGGCGCGCGCATGTTCACCGTGACCGATTTCTTGTTGCGCGCCTGCACGTACCACCACAGCGACGTGCCCTCGTACATCTTGCGCCACTGGCGCAGTTGATCGCCGCCCCCGGGCGCTTCGATCTTGATCACCTCGGCGCCGAATTCGGCCAGGATGCGGGTGCAGAACGGGCCCGCGATCAGCGTGCCGAGTTCGATGACCTTGATTCCCTTTAATGGCGGTGACGTGGCGTCGCTCATATAATCCGGGATTCTTTCGCAGTTTCGTCGATGCGGTTGAGGCCGCTATTCTAATATGGCAAGGAAAACGCTGTTCTCCGTGCTCTCGCGCGCGCCGTGGTGGATCAGCGTGGCCGCTGCGGCGGCATTATTTGCATCCGTACGGGTGTTCCTGCAGGACATGATCGCATTCGCCGCGGCGCTGCCATTTCTCGTGATCGCCTGCTATGCGGGCTGGCGTCAGCTGCGCGCGCCGAGCATCACCAATGTGGCGGAAATCCTGGGCAAGGTGCGCGCGATGCCGTGGGAAAACTTCTCGGCCGTGATTGGCGAAGCGTTCCGGCGCGACGGTTACAGCGTGACCGAGATCGCGCAAGGCGCAGCGGACCTCGAGCTGCGCAAGAACGGCCGCGTGTCGATTGTGAGCTGCAAACGCTGGAAAGCCGCGCAGACCGGCGCAGGCCCGCTGCGCGAGCTCGAAGAAGCGCGGCGCGCGAGCGATGCGCACGAAGCCATCTATGTCGCGGCCGGAGATTTCACCGTCAACGCGCGCGAGCTCGCGACAGAAAAATCGATTCGGCTGCTGAACGATACCGAACTCGCCAAGCTTGTCGCGCGAATTGAGCGCGGCAAGCGGCGTTGGTTGCCGTGGTAATGAGTAATGAGTAATGAGCGATGGGTGATGAATTAAGAGTGAAATCACCCATTCCCCATTGCCCATTCCCCATTACCGGTTTACTTGGTTTTGATCTTATCCGCGTTCATCTGCGTTCATCGGCGGTTCCATCCTGCCTTTGACATGGCTGCTAAGTTTTTTTAGGGCGGCGCGCGTAGGCCCGGTCAAACGCCGCTTCAAGCCGCGGGTCGGTGCCGCGCACCTGATCGATGACTTGCTTCGCCCAATCGAAGTACTCCTGCTGCCGTTCGCGGCTCCACGCCTCCGGCGGGCTCGCCGAGATATCGCGCAGGTTGCAGATCTTGTCGGCAAGCTTCACCAGCTTCGCCTTGTAACTTGCGTGCGCGGCGTGTTCGATCTGCAGGCGCTTGCGCTCGGCTTTCGGTAAATTCGTGTCGTCCGTCACCTCAAGCACGATGTCGCGGATCTCCCTCCCGAACTCGCGCGCAAGTTCCTGCGACGTGGTTTCGGTGTCCTCGACCGTATCGTGCAGCAGCGCCGCGCAAATGATTTCAGGATCGCGTACGCCGCCTTCGTTGACGAGCGCGTTGGCCAACGCAATCGGGTGATTGATATAAGGCGATGCGTGCACGTCCTTGCGCCGCTGGTCGCGGTGCTTGCGCGCCGCAAACTCCAGCGCGTGCAGAATCAGCTCGAGATCGGTCAGACGACGTTTGCGTTTTACCTTGACCATAGCCGCGCCGCCGGAAACCCTGCGTGCCGGATTCAACTATACAGCGGAACCGGCGCAAGCAGAATCCGGCGCGCGGCCTGGGATCCACCGCTCAAAACACGCGCTGGCCGGGGCGCAGCGTTTCGCGTTCGCGTCGGCGCATCATCATCGCGCCCCACGGATCGGTCGGTGACGGCGCGATGACGCGCAGATGCGGCCGCGACGCCGGCTTGCGATTGGCCCGGAACAGCAGGAATCCGGCCCAGACCGCGATGCCGCCGAACAGCAGCGCGAGAAGAATGAACAAGCTTGTCATGTTAATTCCCTAACCATATGTCTATAAGACGCATTCTACGTGCCAGCGTTCACTGTGGATGACTGGAGGCGACGGACGCGCGAACACACGGGATGAACGGTGCGGCCGGCGCCGCAGCGTGACAGATCTCACATTGCGGCAGCACCCCTGCATGTCCGGTTTTCAACGCACGACGGGATCGATCGGCAAACGGCCGGCGAATCCAAGCAACTGTTCCAGGTACGCACCGTATGAAAAAAGCTTTGCTTCCGAGCGCAGCGGCCCCGCCACCTGCAGGCCGACCGGAAGCCCGTCGCCGGTGAAACCGCCCGGCAGCGCGAGTATCGGGCACGCCGTGATGCTGAGCGCGCAGGTCAGCGCGAGCCAGCCCATGTAGCCTTCGAGCTTCACGCCGTCGAGCTCTGACACGTAACGCGTTTCGACCGGGAACGGCGGGCACATCACGGCCGGGCAGATCAGCAGATCGTATTGCTCGAAAAATTTCGCGGCGCGCCGGATAATCTCGCCGTGCGCGATTTCCGCGGCGACGACCTCGCTCAGTTTCAGGCCGAGGCCGAATTCGGTGTTCCCGATCACCTCGGGCTTGAGCAGATGGCGGTATTTTCCGAGCAGCGGTCCGATGCGCCCGATGTAGATCGCGCCGCGCAGCACCAGAAAATTCTTCACCGCATCCGACAGGTCCGGCTGCGCTTCCTCGACGCGCACGCCGTCGCCCGCGATTTTCTCCGCCGCCGCCTTGCATACCGCGCGCACCTCGCGGTGCACGACCGGCGCAACGCCGAGATCGACGCTGAACGCGACGCGCTTCGGCTTGAGCGGGCGCGCGGCGGCGGCGGCATAGATTCCAGGCTGCGCGGGATGCGACAGCGGATCGAGCGGGTGCGCGCCGGCCTCGCACTCGAACATCAACGCGCAGTCGGCGACGTTGCGCGCCATCGGTCCCTCGACCGACAACGCGGAGAACGGCTGTTTCTGCGCACGCGGCACCATGCCGGGGCTCGGCCTCAATCCCACGGTCGAGCAATAGCTGGACGGCGTGCGGATACTGCCGCCGAAATCGCCGCCGGTCGCGAGCCATACCTGGCCGCTCGCGAGAGCCGCCGCCGAGCCGCCCGACGAGCCGCTTGGCGTCATGCGCGTATCCCACGGATTGCGCGTCACGCCGAATACGTCGTTAAACGTGTTGCCGCCCGCGGCAAACTCGGGCAGGTTCGATTTGCCGATCACGAGCGCGCCGTTACTCTCGAGCCGCTGCACGATGAGGTCCGACGCTGGCGCGATGCGGTCGGCGTATATGCGCGAGCCCGACGTGCAGCGCACGCCCTCGACGTCGGTGCCGTCCTTGACCGCGATCGGCAGGCCATGGAGGTAATGCGCTGGCGGATCGGTCGGCGGTTTCTGCATAAGTCGTTTGGCATGCTCGCGCGCGCGCTCGACGCACAGCGTCGGCAGCGCATTGAGCCGAGGGTCGGTCTCCTTGATGCGCTCGACGGCGGCGTCGATCAGTTCCAGCGGCGAGATTTTGCGCTGCTTGAGCATTGCGACCGCGGCGGCGGCGGAGAGCTTGCATAATTCGTTCATATCATTTGCTCCCGGGAACGATGCCAGCCGGCAGCGCCTCGATGAAGTTGCAGATCTCCCCGGGGCGCGCGAGCCAGATCTGCTCGCGATACTTGAGAATGTGCTCGATCACTCGCCGGAACTGCCGCAGCCGGTGCGGCTGGCCGAGGATGAAGCTGTGCAGCACCATGCCCATCACCAGCGGGCGGCGCGCCGACTCTTCGCGCATCTCGTCGAACTGATCGATCAGGTTGTCGCAGAAAAGCTGCTGCGGCGTGCGGCGCGACACGACTTCGAGCGAATCGTTGAGGTCGTGCGCATACGGAATCGACAGGATCGGCCCGTGCCTGGTGCGGAACCACACCGGCTGGTCGTCGAGCGGCCAGTCCATCATGTAGCGGTAGCCCGCTTCCTTGAGCAGGTCGAGCGAATCGCGCGTCTGCGAGATGTATGGCGCGAGCCAGCCCAGCGGCCTTTTGCCTTCGCGTTTTTCAATCGTTGCGGTCGCCTCGAAGATGCACGCGCGCTCCTGCTCGTGGTTCATGTCAACCTGGCGCTCGGTGTTGGTGCGGCCGTGGCCGACGATCTCGTCGCCGCGTTGGCTGAACGCCGCGACCATCTCAGGGCAGTAGTCATACAGCTCGCTGTTGACGAGCAGCGCATACGGCAGATCGTATTTCTCGGCGAATTCGAGCAGCCGCCATGCGCCGACGCGGTTGCCGTAGTCGCGCCACGCGTAGCTGCGCGTATTCGGTGATGGATGCGGCGCCGCATAATCGTTGCCGCCCCCCTCCCCGAACGCGAAGTGCTCGACATTGAGGCTCAGGTGAACCGCGAGCCGCTTGCCGCCGGGAAAACTGTAATCGGGGCGTTTCGAAATCGCCGAATAGTCGTAGCGGCCATGAGTTTTGAGCATGTATCTCTCCAGATTCGAGCCAATCAAATGTAACCGCAGATGAACGCCGATAAACGCGGATAAGATCCAAAACCAATTGCATTCATTGACGTTTTTTAAATGTTTTAATTCTATTCTTCCTTTGCGTCTTCGCGCCGTTGCGGCAAGGTTTTAGAGAGAGAATCGATCGGCGAACGCGCGGAAATCCTTGATATCTTCAAGCCGCATCAGGCCGTCGTAGAGTTTTTGCGTCACGGTCTTTCCCCACGCCGGCCCGCCGAGGTCGAAGAACTTCGCCGTCAATTCTTCCGGCTTGTGCGGATTGGCAGGCTCGCCTTTGGTCACAACGCAGTGTCCTGAGCGCGCGGCGCCGTCGCGCATGACGATGCGCACGGTCACCGGCTGCTCGTTCGGGTAGCGCGCGGTAAACGATCTGTCTTCCTGCAGATCGACGCGCTGCGCGAGCGCCTGCACCTCTCGATTGGCGACCGCGGCATCGTCGAAGCTCTTGAGACCCGAGCGGCCGTGGCAGAGAATGCTCGCCAGCGCGAAGGGCACCGAGAAACGCGCGCCGAAACTGCTGCTGATATTTTTCCCGGCGAGCATCGCCGCCAGCGCGTAAGCGCGCACCTCGATGCGTTCGATCTGCGCGACATCGAGTCTGCCGCCGGGAACTTTCGCGAGCAGGTCCTCGAGCGCGTCGATCGCCGAATGCACGTATCGGCCGGTCGGGTGCAGCTTGAAATAGCCGTCGGCGATCAGCCATTCGGCGCCGATTCCAGCAACCACTTTGTCCGGATCGAACGTGTCCGACAGCACCTTGCCGTAAATTGCGGAAACCCCGTCGATCCCGCCGGTAAAGCCGCACTCGACGAGCCGCGCCGCCGTCAGCCCCATGTAGCCCGAGTGCCCGGTGAAGATGTTGCGCACCGTCGCGCCGTCGAGCAGCGTCTGGCGGCTCGTCGCCATGCCCATCGTCGCCGCGACGTTGATCAGCTCGCGCATTTGCGCCGCGTTGAAGCCTTTGAGCCTGCCCGCCGCGACGGCCGCGCCGATCACGCCGTAAGTGCCGTGCGGATGCACGCTCAATTTCACCTGCGCGGCGCGGCTGATGCGCGACGACGATTCGTAGCCGAGCGCGACCGCGAGCAGCAGTTCGGCGCCGCTCGCACCGGTTTCCTGCGCGAGCGCGACCGCCGCCGGCACCACCTGGATGCCGGGATGGCCCTTCGCGAACAGGTTGCCTTCGTCGAGCTCGAGCCAGGTGCCGGCGGTGCCGTTCAAGAGCGCAGCGTCGAGCGCGGCAGCGCGTTTGCCCGCTCCGATCACCCACGCGTTGCCAGGCGCCGCCTGCGCGAGATGCTGCGCAACCAGCGCTTGCATTTCCTGTTGTTGCATGCCGGCGGCGATCACCGGAATGGAGTCCGCGATCACCCAGCGTGTGCGCGAGCGCGCACGCTCGCTCAGATCAGCAAGTTTCGTTTCGCACGCAAACCCGGCGAGCGTGGTCAGATATTGCGGCGGCGTGCGGTCGGACATGGACGATGGAGCGCGGCGGGGTTCCCGGTTTCTGTCGCATTCTACTACCGAAGCGCGGGCACACCGGCGGCGCGGGCGGGCCGCTCGACCGCTACGTTAGAATGGCGATGGATAATATCAACCGGAAACACTCATGACCAACCCCATTGCAGGACCGCTCGCCGGACTGCGCGTGCTCGAATTCGGCCAGATCGCCGCCGGGCCGTTCGCCGGCTCGCTGCTCGCCGATCTCGGCGCCGACGTCGTCAAAGTCGAAAAGCCCGACGGCGGCGACGACATGCGGCGTTGGCCGCCGATGAGCGCAGGCTCGCACGGCGCCGACTACAGCGAGAACTTCGCGTCGGTCAATCGCAACAAACGCAGCATCGCGGTCGATCTCAAAAACACGGCGCAGGTCGCACGGTTGAAGCAGCTGTGCGAAAAAGCCGATGCGATCGTCGAGAATTTCCGTCCCGGGGTACTCGATCGTCTTGGACTCGGCTACCAAACTCTGAGCGCGGCGTCGCCCAAACTCGTGTACTGCTCGATCAATGGCTACGGTCACGACGGGCCCTATGCGAGCAAAGGCGCTTTCGATGCGACGGTACAAGGCATCAGCGGCGTGATGAGCGTGACCGGCGAGCCCGACGGACCGCCGGTCAAGTGCGGCGTGCCGATCGGCGATTTCGGCGCCGGTCTATATGGCGCATTCTGCATCACGGCGGCCGTTCTGCAGGCAAGGGAAACCGGCCGCGGCGCGTTCATCGATTGCTCCATGCTTGCCGGCCTGCTCGGCATCGCGGCACTGCAGACGAGCGAATATTTCGGCACCGGCCGCACGCCGCGCCGCCTCGGCTCGGCACATCCGCGCTCGGCGCCTTATCAGGGCTATCAAGCGAGCGATGCGCCGTTCATGATCGCTGCCGGCAACGACAAGCTGTGGCTCGACGTGTGCGCGGCGGTCGGCATGCCGCAGCTGAAAGACGATGCGCGCTTTGCCACCAATACGCTGCGCGCCGCCAATCAGAAAGACCTCGAGAAAATACTGCAGCCGGTCTTTTCCAAACGCAGCAAGGCCGAGTGGCTTGCCGAATTCGACCAGCGCGGCGTGCCATGCGCGCCGATCAACACCTATCCGGAAATCCTCAACGACCCGCACGTGCAATTCAACCGGCTCGTGCGCGACATGACGCTGCCGAATGGAAAAAAAACCAAGACCGTCGCGTTCCCGATGAAAATATCCGGCTACGAATTCGCGGTCTACCGCCATCCGCCGGAACTCGGCGAGCACAACGACGAAGTCTATGCCGAGTGGCTCGCCGGCAAGTGACGCCTGCTAGGACTGCTTGAACGATACCAGCTCGAAGCGCTCCGCGATGAGCGTCTTGCCCTGCTGCGTCGTGGTCTCCTCGTAGGCAATATTCCTCCGGACCTGATCGGGTGCCATCCAGCGCGTGACACGCGACTCAGCGACATGGTCCTTGAAGACTGCCAAGCCGCTCGCTTCGATGCGAAATGCGTTGAATGTTCCAGCCGGAACCGTGATTGGTTCGCGCGCGACGATCTTGAGATCCAGATCGACAACGCCCGCATCGCTCGCGCGCGTTACATTCATGAACCGGGAGTGCCACTGGCGGCCGACCGCGTACTCGAGCGGCAGCTGCTGCCTCGGCGTCCAGCGCCGGCCGTCGGCAGCCTTCAGCACGTTGCCGAGCAAGTCGGTGATTAGTCCAGTGTCGAAAATGACTTCGCTGTCCGTGATGCGCTGTACCGTCTGTATAGTCTGCCTTTTCTCGGCCCGCGTTTTCAGATCGAGAACACGGAAGGTGTAAGTGTCGCCAATTTTGTAGGTCGTGTTGGCGACGGTCGAACCCTTGGTGAACGGATTGCCGGCGGAAGATGCGATCTGGATCTTCTTCTCGCCCTGTGCGGCAAGCACCTTTTCGAGCTGAAGCTGCGCGAGCTCGGTGAACTTGCCGCTCGGGTAGCGCCGCAGGTAGTCTTCGAGCGGCGCGGGGTCCTTCGCGGCCTTGATCCTCTCCCACAGCGCGAGTTCTTCCTGGAAGAGCCGTTCCTGCTCCTCGTCGGACAGCCGCTTGATCTCCTTCGGCGGGATGAACCAGAAGTCCTCCTCGAGCGAGGTGCTCTCCCACGGAATCTGCTGGCCCTCCGACTTGCGCCGCACGTTCAGCCGCACGCGCTTGAACACATCCTCGATCCTGGCCTCGGGCACCTTGATCTCGCGCAACAGGTTCTCGGTGTAAAGGCCGTTGGCGCCTTCGCCGTCGGCTGCGGTATTGCCCGGAGACGTCGCATAGGCAAGCAGCGAACCCGGCGGCGCGTCGAACTGCGAGAGCCCTTTCTGCTGGCTGCGCACCTTGGCTCCGAACGGGTTGTCGCGGCAGGCGTCGAGAATAATCACGTTCATCGGGTTCTGCGCTTTCACCAGCCCCTCGAGCAGCGAATTCAGCTCTACCGTCTTCGCCTGCATGTCTTCGAGCCTGTCTATCACCGCATCGACCGGGATCAGGTAGTTCTTCCACGCGAGTTGCGCGCCGTGCCCGGCGTAGTAGAACATGCCAACGCCTTTTTTCTTGCCGAGTTCGGCGCCGAACGCGCGGATCGCCTCTATCATGTCGTTCCTGCCGGCGTCGAGCCTGAGGTTGACATGGAAGCCGAGTTTCTGCAGTTCCCCCGCGATGCCTTGCGCGTCGTTGACGGGGTTCTTGAGCGGCGCTTCGACGTATTTCGTATTGCCGATCACCAGCGCGATCTTGGGCAGGCGCAGCAGCTTCAGCGCGCCGTCCGATTGCTGCGCCCACACCCACGCATACGGCGCGGGCAGAAACAGCGAGCCCGCAGCTACTCCAGCCTTGATGACGCGGCGGCGATTCGAAAAATGATCGAAAGTCATGTTGGGCCTCAACGTCCAGCCGGGCTACCGGCAGTCCCGCATTCCATCCTGCCAGAAAATAGCCGTGATCTTCAACCGAGCATGCCACCCGCGCTGTCCCACAGGAGCTTCAGGCCGACCAGGAAAACGACCGCGTAGCAGGTACTGAAAAAGAGCTGCGCCGGCAGCCGCCGAGTGAGCCACACGCCGAGCCAGATGCCGAGCGGCGTGACCGGTATCAGGACCAGCGAAGTCAGCAGCGTCGAGCGGTCGAAGAGCCCCAGCGACGCGTACGGAATCACCTTGGCATAGTTGATGATCGCCCAGTAAATGACGGTGGTGCCGACGAACACCGTCTTGTCGAGTTGCTGCGGCAACAGGTACATGTTGAGCGGCGGGCTGCCCGCGTTGGCGAGAAAGCTGGTATAGGCCGCGACTGCGCTCCAGAAACCGCCTTTCTTCCAGTCGATGCGCGCGGGCGGCGCGTCGCGCCGACCGAACCAGTGGTCGAGCGCAAAGATCACCGCGATCGCGCCGATGATGAGCTTGATCGCGTGCTCCGATAGCAGCCCCGCGGTCAGCGTGCCCAACCCGACGCCGACAAGTCCCGCCGGCAGGATGACGCGCATGTTGGCGCGGTCCCAGGTCTTGTGGTAAGTCCATACGACGAACAGATCCGACACGCACAGCAGCGGCAGCATGATCGCCGCGGCCTGCAGCGGCGGCACCACAAGCGACATCATCGGCACCGACAGCACGCCGATGCCGCCGCCAAACGCGCCTTTGCCGATCGCCGACAGCAGCACCGCCGGAATCGCCACCGCGTAAAACCACGGGTCGCTGATCATCGGCCGCAGTATAACCGCGCGCCGTTACCGCCAAATGCGCGTTCGTGATAGATTTGCGGTTCGCTTTGACAAAGATCAAAAAAGCGCCGCCGCAAAGAGCGCATAAGTGGCAAGCGGGGTGTGCGGTGGAAGGGGTCGGGAGCAACAGGCACGGCGAGACGGCCTCGATTCCGACTATGCGCCTTACGCTTCCCGCCCGACACCCCACGCTTTTCTCGCTAACGGTGAAACCATGAAAATGACTGAATCCACACTCGCCCGCACTGGCGGCCAACCTCCGACCAGCCCGCAGCAAGAAACGAGCAGCATCGCGTCGGTTGCAGGCACGCCTGCACGGTCGCATCCCCAAGGGGCCCCTGCTCCGCGCTCCGGCGGCCAATTGCTCATCGACGCGCTCAAGGTGCACGGCGTAGACATGGTCTTCGGGGTCCCGGGGGAAAGTTATCTCGCCGCGCTCGACGCTTTCTACGATGCGCGCAACGACATCAAGTTCGTGATCTGCCGGCAGGAAGGCGCCGCCGCCAACATGGCCGAGGCCTACGGCAAGCTGACCGGCCGTCCCGGCATCTGTTTCGTCACGCGCGGCCCGGGCGCGACCAACGCGAGCATCGGAATACACACCGCATTCCAGGATTCGACGCCGGTGATCCTGTTCGTCGGCCAGATCGACAGCGAGTACGCCGAGCGCGAGGCCTTCCAGGAAATCGATTTCCGCCGCATGTACGGCCAGCTGGCGAAATGGGTCGCGCAGATCGACCGCCCCGAGCGTGTGCCTGAAATGGTGAGCCACGCGTTTCATCTCGCGGTATCCGGACGTCCCGGCCCGGTCGTGCTCGCGCTGCCGGAAGACATGCAGACCGCGACCGCGGCGGTCGCCGACACCGCGCGCTACCAGCGCGTCGCCGCGCACCCGGGCGCGGACGACATGAACAGGCTGCGCGACATGCTCGCGCAGGCGCAGCGCCCGTTCGTGATGCTCGGCGGCGGCGGCTGGAACCAGCAGGCGTGCGCGGACATCCAGGCCTTTGCCGAAGCGTATGCGCTGCCGGTCGGGTGCGCCTACCGCTGCCAGGACCTCCTCGACAACCGCCATCCGAATTACGTCGGCGACATCGCGGTCGGACTCAATCCCGCGCTCGAGAGCCGCATCCGCAACGCCGACCTGCTGCTCGCGGTCGGCCCGCGGCTTGGCGAATGGACGACCATCAATTACACGCTGATCGACATCCCGCGGCCGAAGCAGAAATTCGTGCACGTCCATGCCGGCGCGGAAGAACTGGGCCGCGTGTACCAGGCTGACCTGCTGATCAACTCCGGCATGCCGGAATTCGCCGCGGCGGCGCGCAAGCTGTCGCCCGTGAAAACCACGTGGGCGGACGCGACCAAAACCGCGCGCGCCGAATATGCGGCGTGGCAAAAGCCGGTCGCGACGCCGGGCGCGCTCAACATGAGCGAGGTGATCGCGTTCCTGCGCGAGCGCCTGCCGCCCGCAACCATCGTCACCAACGGCGCCGGCAACTTCACGCTGTGGGTGCACCGCTTTTATCAATACACGGGCTTCCGCACCCAGCTCGGGCCGACCAGCGGCGCGATGGGTTACGGCGTGCCGTCGGGGGTCGCCGCCAAGCTCGTGCATCCCGGGCGGCCGGTCGTGTCGTTCGCGGGCGACGGCGATTTCCTGATGAGCGGCCAGGAACTCGCGACCGCGGCGCAGTACGATGCGAAAGTCATTTTCATCGTCGTCAACAACGGCCTCTACGGCACCATCCGCATGCACCAGGAGCGACACTATCCGGGCCGCGTCAGCGGCACCGAGATCCGCAACCCCGATTTCGCCGCGCTCGCGCGCGCCTACGGCCTGCACGGCGAGATCGTCGCGAAAACCGCCGATTTCGCGCCGGCGTTCGAGCGCGCGTGGAACGCCAAAACCGCGGCGCTGCTCGAGCTCAGGATCGACCCCGACTCGATTTCGCCGCGCACCACGCTGTCGGCGATCCGCGCCGAGGCTTTGAAAAACAAAAAGTAACCGCCGATGAACGCAGATGAACGCGGATAAGAGCGAAAAATAATAAACTGAATTGAAATGAACCGCGAGTTTCCCCGAACCAAGCACCCCAAGTCGGTCGGTCTTGTTGTGTATGTTCTCGTATTAGGTTTTCGTCGTCCGTCATCGGCGTTTATCGGCGTTCATCGGCGGTTTCGTTAGCATGCCTGGAGCCATGATTCGATACATCAAGGAAGACGAAGTAAAACAGATCCTGTCGATGACGAAGACGGTCGAGCTCGTCGAGGCGGCGCTCAAGGCGCGCGCCGAGGGCCGCGCCGTGGACGTGCCGCGCGTGCGCACGCGCACACCGTCCGGCACGCTGCACATGATGCAGGCCGCGGCGCCCGAGCTGAAGCTGATCGGCTACAAAGCGTATTACTCACAGCCGGGCAAAGGCACGCGTTTCCATGTCCACCTGCATGATATCGACGGCGGCAAACTCATCGCCATGATCGAGGCGAGCCATCTCGGGATGGTGCGCACGGGCGCGGCGAGCGGTGTCGCGACGCGCTATATGGCACGCCAGGAGTCTTCAATCGTCGGCATGATCGGCGCCGGCAAGCAGGCGGTCGGCCAGCTCGAGGCGATGTGCGAAGTGCGCAAGATACGCGAGGTCAGGGTCTACAGCCGCAACCCCGAGCGGGCGCGCGGTTTCTGCGCAGCATTGAGCGGCCGGTTGGGCGTGAAAATGCAAGCGGTGGAAACCGCCGCCGAGGCGGTGCGCGGCGCCGACATCGTCAACGTCATCACCAAGGCCGCGACGCCGGTGCTCGAAGGCCGCTGGCTCGAGCCCGGCCAGCACGTCAACGCCGCCGGCTCCAATTCGCTGATCCGCCGCGAACTCGACGAGGCAGCGGTACGGCGCTGCGCTCGCGTGGTGGTCGACTCGCGCGCGACCGCGCGCAACGAATGCGGCGACCTGCTGCCGCTCATCGAGAACGGTCTCCTCGACTGGGATGCGCTGCCGGAGCTTGGTGAAGTGATCGTCGGGCGCGTGCCGGGGCGCGGCACGCCCGACGAGATCACGCTTTACGAATCGCACGGCATGGCCATCCAGGACATATACACCGCCAGGCACGTGCTCGACACCGCGCGCGGGAAAAAGATCGGCGTCGATCTGCCGATCGGCGACTAGACGCACCGGATGTTACTCACGTTTCTCTCGCGGGAAGCCGCCAAGTTGCTGGGCTGGGTCGCAGGCAACAATCCCGCCGACCTCCCGCAGGTCGAGCGCCGGTGCGGCTCGTGGCACCACGCCGACATCGAATGGCTGGCGAACCGGGCGCGCAATGTTCCCGGCGATTTCGCCGAAATCGGCGTATTCCGCGGCGCCGCCTTCCGGAAAGTCGCCGCGCTGGCGGCGCAGCAGGGAAAACTTGCCCATGCGTTCGACAGCTTTGTCGGCATGGACGAGCCGACCGCCGAAGACGGCTCGCAATACCCGAAGGGAAAATTCGATATCGGCGGACCAGACCAGTTCATAAGACTGATGACGGAGGCCGGCGTGCCACGCGAGTCTTATCGGGTGTGGGCCGGATATGTTCCGGGCTGTTTCGAGCCAGCGCCGCAAGCTTTGCGCTTCTCGCTTGCTATCCTCGACCTCGATCATTACCGCCCGACCGTTGAAGGTCTGGCCTGGCTCGCGCCGCGCATCAATGACGGCGGCCTGCTCGCGCTGGACGATTTCGTGCCGTCGCACGATGCGCTTGCGACCAGGGCGATACGCGAGTTCCTCGCCACCGACAAACGTTTCGAGAAAATCGCTTTCTTCAATCAGCAGCTGATCCTGCGCAAAATCCCATCACGCGCCTGATGCACAGGCTGGAGCAGACCATGAACGTCAACACATCGAAAATCGGTTTCGTCGGCATCGGCGCCATGGGCACGCCGATGGCGGGCAATCTTGCCAAGGCCGGCTGCAGGCTCGTGATCTACGACGCCGATCCCGAACATGCCCAAGCGCTCGCCGCGACGCACGAAATCGAAGTCGCGGAAAATCCTGCCGCGCTCGGCGCGGCGTGCGGGACCGTGATCACGATGCTGCCCGACGGCAAGATCGTGCGCAAAGCGCTGTGCGGCGACAACGATAGTTTCAAGGGTTGCGTTGCCGCCGGCCTCAAGCCGGGCTCGCTGGTGATCGACATGAGCTCGTCCTCGCCGCTCGGCACGCGCGAACTCGGGCCGCTGCTTGAAAAACGCGGGATCAAGCTGATCGATGCGCCGGTGTCGAACGGGGTCAGGGGCGCGATCGCCGGCACGCTCTCGATCATGGTCGGAGGCGACCGGGCGCTGTTCGAGCAATGCCGCCCGTTGTTCGAGAAAATGGGCAAGCAGATTTTTTACGCCGGGCCGCTCGGCGCGGGCCACGCGATCAAGGCGCTCAACAATTACGTGTCCGCGGCCGGGCTGATCGCCGCCTGCGAAGCGGTTATCGCAGGGCAACGCTTCGGGCTCGACCCCGATGTGATCGTCGACATTCTCAATGCCTCGAGCGGCATGAACAACACCACGAAGAACAAGCTCAAGCAGTTCATGCTGTCGGGAACATTCGGCGCCGGTTTCGCCACCGGCCTGATGGCGAAAGACGTGCGCACCGCGCTCGAGCTGGCGCAGGCGATGAAGTCACCCACCTTGCTGGCAAAGCCATGCACCGACATCTGGAACCTGATGGAAAAACAGCTCGGGCCGGCGTCCGAGCACACCGAGATGTTCCGCTACCTCGAGCACGGCACGAAATAGCGCGAAGCTGGCGCAGACCGGCGCGGTTCGCTAATATGCTCGTCATGCGCCGACAACAGGGGGGCCCAATGTCAGCTAACAGGATATCGCGTGTTTTCAGCATGCTGCCGCTTCTGCTGCTCGGTTTTGCCGCCGCACCGGTACAGGCTTTGCAGATGCTGACCGAGGAAAACCCGCCGTACAACTACACGGAGAACCAGAAGCCCACGGGTCTTTCTACCGAGATACTGGTGGAAATGGGCCGCCGCGCGAAGATTCCGATGACCTTTGCGGTCATGCCGTGGCCGCAGGGCTACGAGCAGACACAAAGAAAGCTCGACACCTGCATCTATTCGACGTCACGACTGGAAAACCGCGAGCGCATTTTCAAGTGGGTGGGGCCGCTCGCGACCAACTCCTGGGGACTGTTCGCCAAGAGCGGCTTCAACGATCCCGTCAAGACGCTGGCCGATGCCCGCCCCTACCGCATCGGCGGCGTCACCAACGACGCCAAGATCGTATGGCTGAGGGACAACGCGCTGACCAATATCGTCGCCGTCAACGAAGACAAACTGATACCGCCCATGCTCACGCTCGATCGCAAGCAGCTTAATGCAGTCGACCTTTGGGTCACCGGCATCTATGCGGAAAAAACCGTTGCCGCCAGCGCCAACGTCAAGGACATCAAGCTGGTGCTGAAAATCAAGGACGAGCCCCTGTGGCTCGCGTGCAATCCCAGCCTTTCCGAGAACACCATCAAGGCGCTGTCGGAAGCGCTCGCGGGCATGAAGAAAGACGGCGCCTACAAGAAAATCACTGAGAGCTACGACAAGCGTTTCGCGCAGTGAGCCGCGGCCGCCAGCGCGTACGCATCCTCGACCAGTTTTAGCGTCTGCAGATTGTCGTCGGGGCCGGTCTCGAACGGCAGGCCCGACAACAACCGGTCGATGAAGTGCGCGATGGCGGCGTCAAAGCACGCCTGATAAGCCGCCTTGAAATCGACGGCCGCGCGTTCGCTCGTCTCGCCGCGCAATTCAATTCCCCCCTCGTGCAATATCACACTCGCGCGCGTGCCGATGATCTCGAGCCGGTCGGATACCGCGCTACCGAATCCGGGTGCGACGAAACTGCCGGCGACCACCACCGGCGCGCCAGCGGGGGTTTCGAGCATGAGTGTCGCCAGCGTCTCGCCCGGCATGTCTGGCTCGGTATTCAGCGTACGCGCCGCCACCATGGAAAGCGGGCCCAACAAAAAGCGCAACACGTCAAGCTGATGGATAAGCGTTTCGGCGATCATCAACCGTTTTTCGCGTGCCATGAAAGGCGCGCGCACGACTGCCGGACGGCGGCCGTTGGCGTCCTTGAGAAATCCCGAGCGATGCATGGTCAGCACGCATTGGCGCACCGGTCCGACGCGGCCATCGTCGATCCAGCGGCGTATCGCGCGAAAGTGCGGCGCGAAGCGGCGGTTCTCGTGCACCATCAGGCGCACGCGGCCGGCGACCCCCGCTGCGAGGGCCTTCGCCTCGGCTAGCGTCGGCGCAAGCGGTTTCTGGCACAACACGTGAACGCCATGCGCGGCGGCGAGCAGTGCCAGTTCGGCATGCGTGTCGCGCCACGTCGCAATGTCCACCGCGTCGAGCTTTTCGCCGGCGAACATTGCCGCGGCATCCGCATACACACCGCGGATCGCGAACGCCGCGGCGCGCGCCCGGGCGCGCGCTTCATCGCGATCGCACACGGCGACGACTTCGACGCGCGCGTCCTTGCGCCACGCGGCGAGATGATATTGGGAAATATCGCCGGCGCCGACAAGACCTACGCGCAGCCTGCCGCCCGCCGCGCGCAGCGGCCTAAGCGGCGCGGGCTGCGCCATGCGAACCGCGGAGCGCCGCTGCGGCCGAGCGCATGTCCGGGCTAGTCGGCGGTGATGTGGGCGGCGTGCGCAACCTTGGTGTACTTCGCCACTTCCCGCTTGAACATCGCAGCGGCTTCTTCGGTCGTGTTGCCGACCACATCCGCGCCCAGCGACGCCATGCGCTCCCTGACGTCCGGCAGCGCGAGCGCTTTCAGCATCTCGTGGTTTAGCAATATGACGATTTCGCGCGGCGTTTTAACCGGCGCCACCGCGCCGTACCACGTGCTCATCTCGTAGCCGGGCACGCCGGATTCAGCGATGGTCGGCACGTTGGGCAGCGCGGCCGCGCGTGTGTTCATGGTCACCGCGATGGCGCGCACGCGGCCCGCCAGGATGTGCGGAATGATCGGCGGCGCCGTGCTGAACGCCAGCATAACCTGCCCGCCGACCAGATCAATCGCGATCGGCGCGCCACCCTTATAGGGGATCGCCAGCATATCAGTCACCGTCATCATCTTGAACATCTCGCCCGCAAAGTGCTCGGGGCTGCCGACGCCGGAGGTCGCGTAGGTAAGCGCGCCGGGCTTGGACTTCGCAAGCGCGATCAGATCCTTCACGGTCTTGACCGGCAGCGACGGATGCACGCACAGCACGTTGGGCACGTTGGTGGCCACCGTGATCGGCGCGAAATCGCGCTCGATGTCGTAGCCGAGATTCTTGTATACCGGTTTGCTCATGATGTGCGCGACCGACATGAACAGCAGCGTGTAGCCGTCGGCGGGCGCTTCGGCCGCCACTTTTGCCGCGATATTGCCGTTCGCACCCGGGCGGTTCTCGACCACGAACTGCTGCTTCAGCACTTCGGACATCTTGGCGCCGACCGCGCGCGCCATGATGTCGGTGCCGCCGCCAGGCGCGTAGCCGACGAGGATGCGAACGGGTTTGTTCGGATACTGTTGCGCGAGCACCGGCATCGATATAAGCAATGCTCCCGCAGCCATCAGCATTGCTGCCAGCGTCAGCGCAAGTTTACGCGTTGCGAGTTTCATCAGTCTCCTCCTCGCGATTCATTGTGGTGTTGCCGCACCTTAAAGCGGGCCATGGCGGGTGTCAACAACAGTCATCGCCAAGTTACACGCTTTGACTGTTTTCGCGATCACATGCTACTGTCAAGACTCGCCAACGCGCATCCGATTGCCCCTATGAACATACTCGTACTGCCCGGCGACGATATCGGGCCTGAAATCACCGCGGCCGCGATGAGCGTGCTGCAACGCGCCGATGCCATCTTCTCGCTCGGCCTCAACTTCGAGACGCGGGAAGTCGGCATGGCGTGCCACCGCCGCATCGGCACCACGCTGCCCGAATCCATCGTCGAGGCGGCGCTCGCCGCCGACGGAGTGGTGCTCGGTCCCTGCGGCATGACCGAGTACCCGCCGCTGGAAAAAGGCGGCATCAACGTTCCCGGCACGCTGCGCAAGCGCCTCGACCTCTACGCCAACCTGCGTCCGGCGCGCAGCCGCGAGAGCCTGCGCAACGCGCGCCCAGGCCTCGACTGCCTCGTCGCGCGCGAGAACACCGAAGGCTTCTACTCCGACCGCAATATGTTCATGGGTAGCGGTGAATTCATGCCGACCGCGGACTGCGCGCTGTCGGTGCGCAAGATCACTGCGCAGGCGTCGCGCCGCATCGCGCAGGTCGCGTTCGAGCACGCGAGCAGGCGCCGCAAGCAGGTGACGGCGGTCGGCAAGCGCCACGTGCTGCAGATGGGCGACGGCATCTTCATACGCGAAGCGGCAGCGGTGGCGAAAAACTTTCCGGACGTCGCGTGGCGTGAAATGGACATCGACGCGATGGCGGCCGATCTCTATACGCGCCCGGAGCGCCATGACGTCATCCTGATCACCAACATGTTCGGCGACATTCTGTCCAACGCGGCATCGGCGATGGCCGGCGGCCTCGGGCTTGCGGCGGCGCTCAACGCGGGCGACCAGCACGCCGCGGCCAATGCCGCGCACGGCTCGGCGCCCGACATCGCGGGCCGGGACCGGGCCAACCCGACTTCGCTGATACTTTCATCGGCAATGCTGCTCGAATGGCTCGGCACGCGGCATAAGCGCGACGACCTCGTCACTGCCGCGCATGCGATCGAAGGCGCAGTCGATGCGTGCCTTGCCGATCCCGGCACGCGCACCGCCGACGTCGGCGGCAGCCTCGGCACGCGCGCGTTCGGCGCCGCGGTCGTCGGCCGTCTCGAGAAAAGCGCGAACAAGCTCGCCGCGGCTTAGCAACGCCTCGCCCATCAATACCTGCAAACGCGAAACGGAACCGCCGATGAACGCAGATGAACGCGGATAAGATCGAAAACAAGTGAACCGGTAATGGGGAATGGGCAATTTTACTCATCACTCATTACCCATTACATCGGCGTTCATCGGCGGTCGCGCGGCTCAAGCAGTTGCTTCGGGCTTAACCCATAAAAAATCCGGCGGAGGAAAACATGAAAACCAGATTGCGGCTCGTAGTTGCGCTTGCGTTATCGGCGTTTGCTGCCGGCGCGGCGGCGCAGCAGTACCCGGTAAAGCCGGTGCGCATTGTCGTGCCGTTTGTAGCGGGCGGGCCGACCGACATCCAGGGCCGCATGCTCGGCGAGAAGCTGGGTCAGCGGCTCGGCCAGCAGTTCATCATCGACAACCGCGGCGGCGCCAATGGCAACATCGGCATGGAGCTCGTCGCCAAGGCGCCGCCCGACGGTTACACCATCGTGATCGCGACCGTCGGCACCTGGGCTGTCAACCCCAGCCTCTACAGGCAAATGCCGTTCGACGTAGTGAAGGATTTCGCGCCCATCATGCAGGTCTCGACTTCGCCCGGCGTGCTGGTTGTGCACCCGTCGGTGCCGGTCAAGAGCGTGAAGGAACTGATCGCGCTCGCCAGGGCCAAGCCCGGCAAGCTCGATTACGGCTCGTCGGGCGTCGGCGGCTTCGGCCATATCTCGGGCGCGCTCTTTTGCCTGATGACCAAAACGGAAATGGTGCATATCCCGTACAAGAGCTCGGCGCCGTCGCTGACCGACCTGATCGCGGGCCAGATCCAGGTGCTGTTCAACAACGCGATCTCGACCGTGCCGTTCATCAAGTCGGGCCAGGTGCGCGCGCTCGCGGTCACGAGCCTGAAGCGCATGCCGGCGCTGTCAGAGCTGCCGAGCATCGATGAAGCCGGCGTCAAAGGCTACGACAACTCGTCGTGGTCGGCGGTCGCGGCGCCCGCCGGCACGCCGAAAGAGATCATCGCCAGACTCAACAGCGAGTTGAACCAGATCGTGAAGCTGCCCGATATCCAGGAACGAAGCGGCGCGGTCGGCGCCGTCATTGTCGGCGGCACGCCCGGGCAGTTCGGAGACTACCTGAAGTCGGAAATCGCGAAGTTCGCGCGCGTGGTGAAGGAAGCGAAGATCAGCGCGCAGTAATCACAATCAGCAACCGCCGATAAACGCGGATAAAGGGAAGAAGACTAAGCTCTCACCGCAGAGGACGCAGAGGACGCAAAGGAAAATCTAAGAAATATGTAACCGCCGATGAACGCGGATGAACGCCGATAAAAGCAGAAAGACAAAGCTCTTAACGCAGAGGAAGTAATTCATCCTTCATCTTTCCGCCTTCATCCTTTAATTATCGCCGCCGATAAACGCGGATAGAAACAAGAGCAAAAAATATTAGCCACAGAGGACACAGAGAGCACAGAGGAGAGGAGAGGCGAGCGGGAAAACCGATATTTCAGACTTGACCTCGTCGCCGACGCCCTGCGTGCACATCAGGCTGTCCCGGAGTCCGCGGCTTTCTGCTCGACGCGGTCGAGCGGGCTCTTCACTCCCCGCCCGCCTTTGTTCATCACGTGGGTGTAAATCATCGTCGTTTCGACGCTGGAATGTCCGAGCAATTCCTGGACAGTGCGAATATCGTA
>Ga0209415_10005827_pt1 | contig 22036 bp, 17 predicted proteins | sample PeaSoiSIISIP2007_FD_187696 | JGI IMG/M metagenome (GOLD analysis project Ga0209415, IMG submission 187696) | Peat soil microbial communities from Weissenstadt, Germany - SII-SIP-2007 (SPAdes) (version 2) | ecosystem: Environmental > Terrestrial > Soil > Wetlands > Peat | place: Germany... | reverse complement strand
CCGCTACGGATTCCAGCGGCAACACCAAGGTTTTTTCTTTCCAAGTGATCGTCGTGCCGCCAACGCCTGGCACGATCTCCAGCATCGACTACAACCCGGGCCAAATCATTCTGTCATTTCCGGCGCAACCCGGAGTGCAGTACGTAGTCGAATATAAGGACTCGCTCACGGACCCGGCTTGGCAGTACTTGACCACGGTTGTCGGCAATCCCGGCTCAATGCAAGTCATTGATTACGCTCCAGGCCCATCCACGCGGTTCTACCGCATTCAGGCTCCGTAGCCGCGGGTTTGCCGCATGCACCGGAGCTAAAAACGGATATCGAATGTCCTGCTCGTGTGAGCGGGAAGCGGGTCTTGATGCTGATACCGTGTGCGCGTCAAGACCCGCATGCCTGCACCCTTTCGACCGACTCACTATAGATAGTGAGCACCGACACTTGTCTCAACCCTTGCCTTTGTTACTTGGGGTGAGCGGTGCCGGCGGCCAACTGGCGCCGCGCCGGATGCCTTTCAGCCGCTTTCCGAAAACCCGCTCAGAACAAAAGAATGTTGGCCCAAAATGAGCCGACACGTCGCATTGAATATTACAAAGGCAATGTGGAAGTAACGACAAGACAACAAATAAACCTAGTTGCCTGTGACCTTTCCCAGGATTGCCTGTGGCAAAGGCTGAGACGGAAACAGAAACAGAGTGTGGTGCCTGTCACGCACAACACAAAGAAACATAAAGTATGAAAAAGAAACTACACCCCATCGGAGCAACCATCACCAACAAATTCCAGTTGATCATGAAAACCAACAAAATCCTGCCACTAATTCGATTGTTGTGCGTTGCGGCTATCGCGACAGCCCTTCAGGTTGCCGCCATACCCCAGCTTACATTACTGCCAATCGCCGACCAGGGAACGAATCGCGTTTACTCCTTCTCCGCCGGGGTTACGGTTGGCACCAACTACCGGTTGCAGGCTTCCACAAATCTGACCGCGTACAATTGGATGGAAGTCGGGAGCGCAACGGCCGCGGGGACGAACCTTCTTTTGAGCGTCACCAACGCCATCGCCACAGCCCCATCCGACCAGTTTTTCCGTTTGGTTGAAGCCACTGTTATCAGCACAAACACCGTGGTCACCAACGGACTGCTGCTCGCCACCAATCTGATAATCAACCCGGGCGTGACGGTCTCTGCGCCGGGAGACATCACCATCAACGTGACCGGAGCCACCACGCTCAACGGCCAGATTCAAGCGGCGGGCAATCTCACCTTGATTGCGCAAGGCGGGATGGACGTGGGCGCGAACGGCCTGCTCACGGCTGGCAGCAACGTGATTATCGTCAGTTCGCCCAGCCTGATCCCGACTCAGCCCCAGATGTCAAACACCTTCGCGGCAGACGTCGGCATATCAACCGGGAATTCCGGTGGAGGCGCCAGCCTGCGCGGCAAACCCACGCAGTTACCCCCGATCACGGGTGGGCTTAACTCGAAAGTCGCAAATATCTGGGTGGACGTCGGTGGGATATTAAACGTCGGCGACCCCAATAATCCCGCCGCCCCTCCCATAGTGTACCCCCCTATGAATAATGGAGTTCCCGGCGCGGCTGATGTCAGCGGCGTCAATGCCAATGCCAAGGGTGCCAACGGCGACATCGGCGGCGGCGTGAGCCTTTCGGCTGACGAGATAAATTTCAACGTCCCCGTGACTTTCACGTCCGGCAACGGCGGCAATGGGGGTGATGCGAAAAGCGCCCCATCGTCGGCCGATGCCACCGCGACGGCTGGCAACGGCGGCAACACCGGATCCTTTAGTTTTGTGGCGAGCGATGGCATCAACCTCAATGCTCAAGTGACGCTTAATTTTGGTGTCGGTGGCAATGGTGGAAACGCGGTCGCCTTCGCAGCCAACGGCGGCCCGAACATGCGAGGCTACAACGCCACGGCGACCGGCGGCAATGGCGGCAAGAGCGCACGGTCTGGAACTACCACCGGCTCGGTGCAGGGCCTGCAAAATCTCGTCGTCAACGCCCAGAAAGGAGGCCAGGGCGGCAACGCCAGCGCCTATGGCGGCTTCGGAGGCGCTGACACAAACTGCCCGGGAACAGTCGGCGGACCGGGCGGGAATGCCACCGCCACGGCCGGAAATGGCGGCAACGCCACGAGCTCTCTGACAGGCGGAGTTGCCGGTAGCATCAATCCCGGTCCAGGGGGCGACGCAGGCAACCCATTTGCCGCCGGCTTTACCGGGGGGAACGGTCATACATGCTGTAATCCGCCCCAGGGCCAGCCAGCCGGCAACGGCGGCAAGGGCGGCGACGCTACGGCAAACGTCGGCAACCCTGGCTTGGGACTTCCGCTGGGAAATGTTCCTCCCCCGGTCGGATCTGCAGGCAGTGGTGGCCAAGGCGGCAATGGCATGGGCCCGGGCAAAGGCGGCGGGATGGGAATAGGATCGCCGAATCCGCAAGTGGACAACGGCTCGCCAGGCGCAGACGGCAAGGTCTGCCCCTTCTGACGGATGTCTGCGCCGGGTGGCAGAACAGGGCCAAAACATTCTGGGGCTCAGGCTCCCAGAGTCACAGGGTCCCGTTCTAAGAAGTTGACCACGGCTCTTACAAGGCTGGGATGCGGCCTGCCCTGTTCTTCTGCATTGCGGCCCCGTGCCGTTGGGTTAAAGTTAGTCGCCAATGCAAAACAGCTTGTACCATCTGACCAGTTCGTTTGGCGGCTGGCGTCCACCTTCGCCAAGGCTACGGCGGACAAGTCGTTGCTCGCCCCTCACCAGTCCGGGGTATACTAGCGGCTTCCATAACTTCTTCGCGACGTTTGTCGAGATTCTCCCCGGCCGGCTCGGTCCCGAGGCCATAGTTGGAAGGCATACAAGGCCTGACCACCTGAAGTGCCTGAACGCGTCCTTATTGGGCCGATCCACTCCCATAAGTCCCATCCCTCCCATAAGTCCCAGCCTGAAGTGCCTGAACGGGTCGTTTCTGGGCAGATCAGCCATCAGCCGGCCACTTTACGACCACGATCTAATGCCTGTAACGTTAACGCAACCGCATCGCCCCGCAGCCATAGTTAACGTTAAAGCTAACCCGCCACGCGCGGCTTCTGGAGTGCGTCGGCAGAGCGAAGCGTCCCGACGGGTCGGGCTTTCGACCGCCTGCCACATCGGGGAACGCCAGCCGCTGCCCGAGCCAAAGCGGTGTCGCGCTTCGCTTGCCAACCTTTGCGATCTCGGCCTTCGGATTTCGGACTTCGGATCTCGGACTTCCCTCGGATTTCGGCCCTCGGATTTCGGATTTATTTCGCCCCGATGGGGCTCGACAGACTTTGTCGCCGGCCCTGGCTTCACTCGACCCTCGACCCTCGACCCTCGTCCCTCCTCCAAATTGAATGTTTGTCTTTCCGAAAGAGTATGACGTCATCGTCCTGGGTGCCGGCCATGCCGGCATCGAAGCGGCCCTTGCGGCGGCGCGCATGGGCTGCCAGACCCTGCTCTTGACGATAAACGCCGACACCGTCGGCCAGATGTCCTGCAATCCTGCCGTCGGCGGGCTGGGCAAGGGCCACCTGGCCCGAGAGATTGACGCCCTTGGCGGCGAGATGGGCTTGGCGACGGACATGGCCGGGCTGCAGTTTCGGATGTTGAACACCGGGAAGGGGCCGGCCGTCTGGGCCCCTCGAGCGCAATGCGATAAGAAGGCATATCAGTTCAGGCTGAAATGGGTCCTCGAGCGCGAGCCCAATCTAGACCTTCGCCAGGCCCAATGCCTCAAGCTGCTCCACAAAGATGGCATAGTTTACGGCGTCGAGACCACCCTGGAAGTGCAGTATCTGGGCAAGACCGTTATCGTTACCACCGGCACGTTTCTGAAGGGGCTCATGCATATCGGCCTTAACCAGCAGTCCGGTGGCCGCGCAGGTGAAGCCGCCGCAACCGGGCTCTCGGCATCGCTGATTGAAGTCGGGTTGGAGCTCGGACGCTTGAAAACCGGCACACCCCCGCGGCTCTTACGGCGGTCCATTGACTTCTCCAAGACCGAGATTCAGCCAGGGGACGAGCCGGTCCCCTATTTCACCCATTGGAAAGAAGATTTGTTCCATGTGGAACATAGCCCGGAGCGCCGGCCGAATATGTTCCACGTGGAACATTCCCCCACTCCCCACTCCGCCCTCCCCATTCCCCACTCGCCACTCGACACTCGCCACTCGCCACTCCCCATTCCCCACTCTGCACTCCGCACTCTGCACTCAAATTACCCCCCCGGCTCCGTCCTGGCCGCGCTCAACGGACAACTCCCCTGCTACATCACCTATACGACCCAGGCCACCGCCCGCATCATCAGGGAGAACCTCGACAAATCCCCGCTTTATTCCGGCATAATCCAAGGCGTTGGCCCCCGCTATTGCCCTTCCATCGAAGACAAAATCGTCAAATTCCCCGAAAAGGAGCGGCAGCAGCTTTTCCTCGAGCCCGAAGGCATCGCCACCGACGAAATCTACGTCAACGGCTTCTCCACCTCCCTGCCCTTCCAAGTCCAAGTGGAAATGATCAAAACCATCATCGGCTGCGAAAACGCCGAGATTCTCCGCGCCGCCTACGCCGTTGAATACGATTTCGTCTATCCAACCCAAATCCAGGCGTCACTCGAGACCAAAACCTGCCGCAATCTGTTCCTGGCCGGGCAAATCAATGGCACCTCCGGCTACGAAGAAGCCGCCGCCCAGGGGCTCATGGCCGGCATCAATGCAGCCCGCCGCGTGAAAAACATTGAACCTCTGGTTCTGCGCCGCGACCAAGCCTACATCGGCGTCCTCATCGATGACCTCGTCACCAAGGGCACGCTCGAACCATACCGCATGTTCACCTCGCGCGCCGAATACCGCCTGCTGCTCCGCCAGGATAACGCCGACCTGCGTCTCTCCCCGATTGGACACGACATCGCCCTCCTCCCCGAGCGCAAATCAAGGATAGTCCGCGAAAAACAAACCCGTATTGACGCCGAAATCCTGCGTCTCGAGACCACACGCCATGATTCTCAGACGCTGGCCCAACTCCTTCGTCGCCCGGAGGTCACTTACCGGGGCCTGCCCAATCCTGATCCAGACTTGACCGATGAAGTGGCCCAACAGGTCGAGGTCGCCATCAAGTACGCCGGCTATATCGCGCGGCAGGAGAGCGAGATTGCCAAGGTCAAGAACCTCGAGGACAAGCATATCCCGCCGGCCTTCGACTACTCATCCGTGCCCAGCCTGCGCAACGAGGCGCGCCAGAAGTTCATCCAGATCCGGCCTGCCACCCTCGGTCAGGCTGCCCGCATCTCCGGCGTTTCCCCGGCCGACCTCAGCATCCTCATGGTCTGGCTCAAACGCGGGAACGGAGCGAAGGCTAAGAACAGCCCACTTGACCCTGCTGCCTCTTCCCCCCTCGACACTCGACACTCGACCCTCGGCGAAGCCTAAGAACAAGCCCACTTGACCCTGCTGCGGCCTGCGTTTAGAATGAGCCCACGACCAAATGAAATTGTTTTGTAACATAGTGGCTGCGGCTGCTCTTCTTGGCGCCGCCGTCCAGGTTCGGGCCGCGTTGGTCAATGGAATTGACGCGGTGGTACACGATACGGTGATCACGCTGCGGGATGTTGCAGATGAGACGCGGAAAGCGGCGACTGAGCTGCGGCGCGAGTACGACCCGAACGACCCGGCCCAGGATGATGTTTTCACGAAGAAACTAGCCGAGGCTGAGGGTGATAACCTGAAAACACTGGTGGAACGGCAGTTGATCCTGCATGAGTACAAGACGGCCGGCTACAACCTGCCGGAGAAAGTCATTGACGATGTGGTGCAGGCGGAGGTCCGCGCTCAAGGGGACCGTATGGTGTTCATTAAGACGCTGGAGGCCCAAGGGACAACCCTGGAGCGCTATCGTCAGCATATTCGCGACAATATTATCGAGCGGGCCATGCGCGAGAAGAACGTCTCCTCAGTGGTCATCATCTCCCCGCACAAGGTCGAGGCCTACTATCAGGAGCATCGTGAGAGTTACAAGCTGCCAGACCGCGTCAAGCTGCGGCTGATCGTGTTGAATAAATCGAGCGACCCGGACGCGCCGCGGGCCAGGGAGTTGGCAGATGAGATTTTGGGTAAAATCAACGCCGGCGCTTCCTTTGTCGATATGGCAACATTGTACTCCGATGACAAGCTGCATCAACAGGGCGGGGATCGGGGTTGGGTCCAAAAAGGCGAACTTCGAGTGGAGCTGGACACGGCCGCCTTCTCGCTCAAGCAAGGCCAACGAAGCGGCGTCATTGAGACCCCCGAGGCGTGTTACCTGACTCAGGTCGACGGGGTGGAAAAGGCGCATTATAGTACCCTGAGCGAGGTGCGCGCCCAGATCGAAAAAGACCTGCAGGACCGCGAGCGCACCCGGCTGCAGCAGCAGTGGCTTGCCAAATTGCGCAAAAAGACCTTTGTTTCCTATTTGACGGGCCAGTAATTCGCGGCGTGCAGCCCGCGAAGGAGGCTCTTTCTTATGACGGGCCGCGTGGGCATCTCCCTTGGCGATATTACGGGCATCGGCCCGGAAGTGACGCTCAAGGCCCTGGCTGCCGAAGGTGGTTCCGATGGGACGCGCTACCTGCTCGTGGGGGACGTCGAGCGCTTGCGCGCGTTGAACCGGCGCCTGGGCTTGAATCTGCCACTGGAGTCCTGCCGCGGTCCGGACCAGCCGGGCTGGATAGCTGTGTGGAACCCGCTGGCAGCCGCGCTGCCGCAGGATCTCCCGCCCGGTTCGCCTGCTGCCGCCCAGGCGGCCATAGATTGGTTGCGCGCAGGGGCGCAGTGCTGTTTGCGGGGGGAACTCCAGGCGCTCGTGACAGCCCCGGTCAACAAGCAAGCCATCATTCGCTCCGGCTTGGCATTCATCGGACAGACCGAGTTCCTGTCCCAACTCGCCGGCACGGAGAGGACCGCGATGATGCTGTTGGGGCAGGATGAGCAGGGTCGTTGGCTGCGCGTGGCCCTGGCTACCACGCATCTGCCGCTCAAAGAAGTGGCCGCGCGGCTGGCGCAGCCAAAGCTCGAGCTGGTAATCGAATTGGCCGCTCGGGCCTGCCACGACTTGGGCCTGCCCCGCGCCCGCGTGGCGGTCTGCGGCTTGAACCCGCACGCCGGCGAGGGTGGGGAGATGGGCACCGAAGAGCAGACCATCATCGCGCCGGCGGTCCTGGCAACGCAACGCCGAGGATTCGAGGTGGTCGGCCCATTGAGTGCGGACGCCTTGTTCTACCACGCTTATCGGGGAGAATATGACGCCGTCGTGGCGATGTACCACGATCAGGGCTTGGCGCCACTAAAGATGGTGAGCTTCGAGACCGGCGTGAATTGGACGCTCGGCCTTCCCTTCATCCGCACTTCCCCCGATCACGGGACCGCCTACGACATTGCCGGGAAAGGCAAAGCCAACCCCTCGAGCATGCTCGCCGCCATCCGTCTGGCGAAACAACTGGCTCATTCCAAGCCCAGCTAGCGAGAAAGCTGCTTCTCGAGGTACTGGACGGCTTGGCGGACGTTGGCATCGACTTCCATGCGGTCTTTGACCAGGCGGCAGGCGTGCAGGACGGTCCCGTGGTCGCGTCCGCCGAAGGCCTCTCCAATGACGCTGAGAGAGTTCCCGGTCATGCCGCGGGCCAAATACATGGCGATCTGGCGAGGAAACGCGATATTCTCCGGGCGCCGCTTGCTGGTCATGTCGGCGAGGCGAATGTCGAAATGCTCGGCGACCTTCTTTTGGATAATCTCGACGTTGACGGAGGTGCGGCCCTCCTCGTGCAGGATTTCGCGGAGCAACCCCTCCACGACCTCGATGCTCAGCGGCTTGCCGCTCAACGAAGCGAACGCGGCAACGCGGATCAGTGCCCCTTCCAAGCGGCGGACGTTGGTTCGAATCCGATTGGCCAGGAAGCCCATGATTTCTTCGGTCAACTCGACGCCCATCAGTTGGGCCTTCTTCCGCAGAATCGCCAGGCGCATTTCGACATCCGGCGGCTGCAGGTCGGTGACCAGGCCCCACTCGAAGCGCGAGACCAGGCGATGCTCGAGGTTCTGGATCTCGCTGGCCGGCCGGTCGCAGGTCAGCACGATCTGTCGGCGCGCCTCGTGCAGTGCGTTGAAGGTGTGGAAAAACTCTTCCTGGATTCGCTCCTTGCCCGCCAGGAACTGGATGTCATCGATCAGCAGCACGTCGGTCTGCCGATATTTCTTGCGGAACTTGGCGAGTTGATTGTTCTGAATGCCATCGATGTATTCGTTGGTGAATTTCTCGGAGGAGATGTAGGCTACCCGGGCGCCCTTCTTGTGGGTGTCCACATAGTGGCCGATGGCATGGAGCAGATGGGTCTTGCCCAGGCCAACGCCGCCGTACAGAAAGAGCGGGTTGTAGGACCTGCCGGGCGCCTGTGCCACTGCCAACGCCGCGGCATGGGCAAAATTGTTGTTACTGCCGACCACGAAGGCCTCAAAGGTGTTCTTGGGATTGAAGTCCAACTCGACAATCTCCCCGGTTCGTGGCCCTGCCGGTTCCACCACAATGCTGGCTCTCACCGCACCCGGCTCGGCGCCTGGCAACGCCGGAACCAGCGGGCGGCTAGCGCCCACCTTGAATTGGAGCTGCAACTGTTGCCCACAGGTAAGGGCGACGACATCCTGGAGGAGGCCCAGGTAGTTGTCTTTGAGCCACACTTCGCAGAAGTCATTGGCCACCTCGAGCACCAGGCTGTTGCCCTCCTGCCCACAGGCCCGCAGCGGTGCGAACCAAAGGTTATAAGTGTCAATGTTCACCATTGACCGCAGGCGATGCTGCGCCGCACCCCAGATTGTCTCTGCGGAAGGTTGCATGGCTAATTAGTAAAAAACCCGCATGCCGGGCGATTTATTCACCTGACGTATGACCGCAAGTTCACCAGCGCATCCGGTCCTGCATTCGGCACCGCTGCCGGGCTCAAACAACAGAAACCATAGAAAACACCAATGTTCTTCCAATTTCCACTTTCAGAATGAGACCTAAGTCACTGGACACCAACTAGTTACGATTCCACTGGCTGACCCGCTCAGAAGTCGCTTTCACCTGAGCCCGATCGCCTTGGGCCGAAGCGCCGTTCACCCGTTCTGTTTAGGCAATCACACCCGAACTGGCGAGGACAACATATTAACTCTTATTCACGAGTTATTCACAGGCCGGTTCTGCCGTGAAATCAGGCCCTTTCTGTCGCTCCCTCCAGATGGCTTCTCGCCGCGCGATACGACCGACGCGCGTGCTTAGTGGTCATGAACATAAATACGCTGACGTAGGCGGCGAGGGATTTTTTGCGCAGACGAGGCGCGAACGAGGAGCATATCCGCACAGATACGTGACGAGCGAGCAACGAAGTCTGCGCAAAAAAGAACCGCCGAATGCGTCACCGTATTTATGTTCATGACCACTTAGACGGCGAGTTCGCCAGTCTCTTCGGTGCGGATGCGGACAGCGTTTTCAATCGGGCTAACGAACACTTTGCCATCTCCTATTTTACCCGTTTTTGCGGCCTTGACAATGGCGTCCACAGCACTCGCGACGATGGCATCGGCGAGAACGACCTCGACCTTGATTTTGGGCAGGAAATCAACGGTGTACTCGCTGCCGCGATAAATCTCGGTGTGGCCCCTCTGCCGGCCAAAGCCCTTGACCTCGGAGACGGTCATGCCTTCGACGCCCAGGCCGGAGAGGGCTTCCTTGACGTCCTCCAGCTTAAAGGGCTTAATTATGGCCTCGATCTTTTTCATGTTCGTTGCTCTTTGCGCAGAGGCGCATACTAACAACCGGCTTTGGGCTGTAAACAGCAATGTGAAAAAGCGGCCCTTTTTGTTTGAATAAAACCGGCCTCCTTCCCGTCCATCGTATCAGCCCGTGAGCCAGCACCGGGACGCGGCGTAGAGCCTGGCTGCCGTGGCGGTGTCGAATTCGGTCAACATTTGCCAGAAAGCTGTTGACAAAAATCGGACTCCGTGATTAGTTGTGGTTGGAAGGTGCGCCTGGATGGTTGTTGTTGGCGCAACGCTTGATTGATTTGCGGGAATGATGGCATTTGTTCTTTGTCAGCCCGAAAAAGATTTCGGTCAGAGTTCCGGGTACAGACTTGGACCGATTTTCTCCGTAATCCTACTGTTGTACTAATTCGAAAATTCCCCGGGCTCTTCGGTCATCCCCTGACTGACTAGCCCGGTTTTTTTTGCCCAGAGCACCTAGTGCTTGATTGCAGAAATAAGCGATACAGTCGGCCGGCCATTTGGATGGCTGGCGCGGCGCGAGCGAGGCGCATCCCCGTCCCGCGTGGCGGGACAACGAGCGAGCAACAAAGCCAGCCGTCCAAAGGGCCAACCAATGTGTCGCTTATTTCTGCAATCATGCATTAGACCAACCCCGTGATTTCCGGGAGATCGCAGATGAGGTTCAGGCTCTGGACGGCCTGCCCGCTGGCGCCTTTGAGGAGGTTGTCTTCAGCGCTCATGACGATGAGGCGTCCGGTACGCGGGTCCAGTCGCCAGGCCAGCTCGAGCACGTTGGTTCCGACGACATTCTTGGTGTCGGGGAGGTTCTGGCCTTCGAGAACTCGGACGAAAGGCTCGTCACGGTAAGCCGCCAGATAGCAGGCCGCCACTTTCTTTCCAAACTCCCCAAGGTCGCCCGGCCGATCGAATCGGGCGTTTGGCGCCAGGTACAAAGTCGTGAGAATGCCGCGGCTGACCGGGACCAGGTGAGGGGTAAATTGGAGGGTAACCTGGGTCCCGGCGGCCAGGGAGAGTTCCTGTTCGACCTCCGCGAGATGGCGGTGTTTGGGGAGGCCGTAAGGGCGGACACTTTCGTTGCATTCAACGAAGAGATAATCCGGCTCCGCTTTGCGGCCGGCGCCGCTGACCCCGCTCAGCGAGTCGGCGATGATGCCGGCGGGCCGCACCAGGCCAGCCCGGAGCAAGGGGATGCAGGGCAGCAAAATGCTCGTGGGGTAGCAACCGGGGCAGGCGATGAGCGAGGCGGATTTGATCTGGTCGCGATAGACCTCCGGCAATCCATAAACGGCCTGGGCCAGGAGCGCCGGGGCCGGGTGTTCGCGCGCATAGAAGTCTTTATAGACTCCAGGAGACTTAAGGCGGAAGTCGGCGCTCAAGTCAATGACCCGGCAGCCGAGTTGGAGCAGTGGCACGGCGAACTCCGCCGCGACTCCGTGCGGCAGGGCCAGGAAGACGACCTGGGCCTCTTGCGCCAGCAGTTCCGCCTTGGGCTCGCTAAAGCAAAGCTTCCGCGCGCGCGGATGATGAGCGAACTTGGGGAAGACCTGGGCCAAAGTCTGCCCGGCATATTGGCGCGAGGTAACCGCCGCCAACTGCACGCCCGGATGAGACAGCAGCAGCCGCACCAATTCTTCCCCCGAGTAGCCGGAGGCGCCGACGATGGCAACGCGTTTAGGGTTCATGTCTGAAAAAAAACCCTGCCGGCTTGAGGCGGCAGGGTTTGGAAACTGGTCCAGCCGGCGACTTTAGGCGGTGGAAATAAATAAAGGTGGCATAAGCCGCCGGGATTTTGGTGCCCAGCGAGGCGTGAACGAGGCGCATATCCGCAGCGATCTGCAACGAGTGAACAACGAAGCTGGGCGGCAAAAGAACAAGGCAGGTTGCGACCTTTATTTATTTCCACCGCCTTACCGCTTGCTGTATTGGAAACGCCGGCGCGCGCCGGGTTGCCCGTACTTCTTGCGCTCTCTCATCCGGGGGTCGCGGGTCAGCAGACCCTCGGCCTTGAGGGCAGGCCGGAAATTGGCGTCGACGGTCAACAGAGCGCGGGCCAAGCCGTGACGAACGGCGCCGGCCTGGCCGTTGGGCCCGCCGCCGCTCACGCTAATGACCGCGTCGTATTTCTCGGCGGTGCCGGTGGCGGCCAAGGGCTGCGAGACCACGACGCGCAGGGATTCGAGGGGGAAGTAGTTCTCGAACGGCCGGCCGTTGATCACGATTTTGCCGGAGCCGCTCGTCAGGCGCACGCGCGCCACGGCGGATTTGCGCCGGCCCGTGCCGAGGTGTTCAGGGGCTTTGATTTCGGGAATTTTGATGTCGGCCATACCGTAAAGGTTGAAAAAGGGAGTTGGCAGTCAGGAGTTATTTGGCCGCGGCCAAGGGCTCAGGCTTTTGGGCGGCGTGGGGGTGCTCTTTGCCCTTATAGACTTTGAGCTTGGTCATGAGGACGCGGCCGAGGCGGTTCTTGGGCACCATACCGCGCACCGCATGCATAATCAGCTTTTCCGGGTGGCCGGCGCGGACCTGGGCAACCGAGGTGAATTTCTCCCCGCCTTTCCAGCCGGAATAACTCATAAACTTCTTTTGGGTCTCCTTCTTTCCGCTGACCAGGACCTTTTCGGCGTTGATGACCACCACAAAATCGCCCGTGTCCATATGCGGCGTGTAAACCGGCTTGTTCCGCCCGCGCAGGATATTGGCGGCCTGCACCGCCAGACGCCCCAACACCGCGCCATCGGCATCAATCACGTGCCACTTCCGCTCTTCCAGCTTGACCTTCGGCAAATACGTTTTCATCTCAAATCCTGACCAAAGAAAAAGTGAAACTACCAAACAAACCGCCCAAGTCAATAAGGTTTTTTTGGGATTCTTTGGACTTTTGGGTGTGCCTCGGGCGGTGCGGGCCGGCAGGTGCCTTTTAGGCGCGGGCCCGGCTCCCGGCCATGAGGCCGGGGCGGGACGCAACGCTAGCCTCTAAATGCGGGAGAGCAGCTTCAGGAGTGCGAAGAGCGATACCCCCGCGATGAGCAGCACGAGCAACCAGCGTAGCGGGATCACCGAGAGTATTGACAGCCAGTAGGGCGGCGTCTTCCGCGTGCGTTCCCATTCCGTCCCGCGAATCTGACCTTCCCGGATGAAGGGCGCCCAGTAGTCCTGCACAAAAGACTGAACGAAACAACCAGAGTGACCGAACTTACTAAAACGATCACGAACTCCCACGGTACCAAACCCGAATGTCCCCGATGCTCCGTAGCCCCAAGTGACGGATTTTGCCAGAACCGGGAGGATATCGTGTGTTCCGCAATCGTTCAGAATCGGGTCCTTGCCCAGTTGTGCCGCGTACCGGGCGCGGCGGAACGTGTCTTTGACGATGCATCCGCAGAAGATGACGCGGTGTAGGCGGATGTCGGGCTCCTGCAGCGCCTTGGTGAGCGCATAGGTTCCAAAGCTGTGGGCGATAGCCGAGATGTGGGCCGTGGGGTTCTGGGCGCGCAGATCCCGCAATTCGCGCAGAAGGCGCGCCACCGGTGCTCGGCGGGTCCAAACCGGGCACAGGAAACGAAGGAGGTCAAGGAAGCCGTACCTCAGCGGGACAACTCTTGCACCCGCGTCCTGGACCAGGACGGCCCCAACCATCTCGGCCCATGTGGCGTGCGTTCGGATGCCGTGGATCAGGAGCACGAAGTGGTCCGGTTCCTGTGCAACGGCGCTTAGCTCTACGGCGGCTGCAACCAGGGTGCGAGCGGTCTCTCGCGCATCCCCGGGCAGCTTCTCCAGCTCCTCTTGAAAGACCTGTCGCCTCTGCGGAGGCGGAATCCGCAAAAGAGAGGCGACGATCCGGTCAACCTCCGCTTTGAACTCAGGCAGGGTCATTTTGGAGAATCACGCGGCCTTATAAATCACGCGCAGATTCTCCGGGCTGACATGAAGTTCTGAATCGGTGCGCCAGTCGTGGACCACCTCTGGTACGTCGTCCAAACTTGGGTAGTCACCGACTCCGCCCTGGGTTGAGGGGGAAACGACGCGAACGACTAGTTTGATAAGTCCGCTCCTGGCAAGCTCCCCGAGGATGATCGCAAACTCCTCCCGGTCCCGAGGTGTGACCAAGTCGCAAAGCCTGTTTAAGGTGAATTCGGCCTCCTGCCGGTTCGCCTTGCCCAGGATTTCCCTCAGTTTTGCGATGGCTTCCCGCTCCGAGGGAAATCTACTTGCTATGGACTCGAAGTTCACTCAGCACACACTCGTATTCTAATTTCGTGCAATTTGCGGTGATTGCAAATTCGTTATTCAGCCCGGAGAGCAGCATGTGAATTTCGCGGGTGGTCTGGCCCTCCACTGGGCGCCACCAAATGTTCGATGAATCGCAATGCGCCCCGTGCCCGAGGAACTGGTCTATGCTTGCCGTCGCACCAGTGTCCTCGAACAGGTCCGCTTCTTCAGCACCGGTCGAGGCGACCAGAGTCGTTCCCCTGCTGTTGGTCATAGTGGAATCGCTGAAGCGGACCTTTTTCGTGAGGGAGCCTCTTTGCTCCCAAAGCTGCGCTTTGGCCTTGGCCAGCGAGAATGGTGTAAAGACCTTCGGGGGTAGGAAGTCCTTTAAGGCCATGAGTATCCGGTGCAGGTCCTCCTGGTATTTTGTTGAATTGAGGTGGGATTGGATCCTCACCTCCAGAAAGCCGGACGCATGCAACCTCGCGACGTTCACCGCACGAATGTCTTTTATGAGCCACTCCTTAATGATTCGGTTGCCTTCCGTTCTCTCGCTCACGAATTCTCTTTCGCGGCGGGCCTCAATGATCTTGAAAACCCAGCGGGTGTGGCCCTCCACACTCTCCTCTCTTATCTCGGTCAGGGTTGGTACCGTGGGAAGGTCAACGATCAGCGGCTCTGCCAGGATGTCGGTGTGGCCTAGTTTCTGGCACAGGGAGCGGATGTGCTCTTTCTCCACGTACCCTTCGACATCTTTTTTCTTCGCGGTATAGAGGAAAACGTGGGAGCGACCGAACTCCTCCGCCTCGCTGAGGAGCCGGGTTAGGTCTCCGATGGTGATCTTGTGTGATTTCAGGTAAGGCGTCATCCGGCTGTCGCGCATCTCCTCCCAGCTCCCGGCAGAGTGCGGCACCCCCTTGGATTTGAGGAACTCTGAAACCACGGGAAGGCTGGTCATGTTTGGAAGCAGCCTCATTATCAGGTCGAATTTCTGCAGCGTGGCTGGTGGCACGCTCTCGACGGCGAAAGCCGGAAATTCGCCCTGTGGAATCATAGCGCCGCGAATTTGTCACGCAATCACGCGGCGTGCAAGCCCAAAAAAAGCACCGGGTCGCTCCGCGTCTGGGCAGGGCTGATCCGATACGGCGCAGAAAGTGGGAGGAGCCGGCTATTCCCCGGTTCCCCCTCCGACGTCGCCCTATGAATCCCGAACCGCCGGACGTCACCGGCGCATTGCCGCTCCAGCGGGTTGCAGCGCCCAACCTTGCTCCCTGATTCCAATGCCTTCCAAGTCCTCAGCCCCCATCAGATCTCCGTCGCCGCCGTTGGCGGACATTCGTGGGTTGATCCTCACCGTACGCGAGCGTGTCGCCCGAACCGTCAACGTCGGCCTGGTAATGCTCTATTGGCAGATTGGCCGGCGCATCCGCAAAGACATCCTCAGGGACGAGCGGGCGGAATACGGCGACCAGATTGTCTCCGCACTGCGGAGACAATTAAGCCGGACGCATTACGCAACTTGCGTAATGGGAAAAACGCATTCGAGGATGGCCGTGTCGTATGGAACTCGGCCCGCCGCACTTGCTCGGCCCTTTGGTGCTCGAGGGTGGCCGGCCGGAGACGGCTTGGCGAAATTTGTCGCTGGCCCTGTGGCCACGCCGGAGCTAATGAAATGGACCACTAAGGGGCCGAGGTTTTGGCAGCCGCGGAATAGACCAGCTTGCCTCCGAAATAGGTCTGCAAGACCTGCGCCCCGAGGATCTTATCCTCCGGGCAGGTCAACAGATCGCGGTCCACGACAACCAGGTCCGCCAGTTTGCCGGGTTCGAGCGAGCCGGCGTCGTGGTCCAGGAAGATAATGGCGGCGCTGTTGATGGTATAAAAGCGGAGGGCCTGCTCGCGCGAGAGGGCCTCCTCGGGATGGAGACGGCCCTCGTGCCAGCGCGCCTGGCGAGTGACGGCAGTGGCCATCCCGAGGAAGGGGTTGTAAGGGTTGTTCGAGCGTAGCGAGCCGAGCTTCTGCATGTGGTCCGAGCCGCCCCCGGCAACGGCGCCGGCCTCGAAGATGCTGCGCAAAGGCTGGAAATAGCGAAGGCGCTCGTAGCCAAACTGCTTTAGCAGCGTGCGCGTATCCAGGTAGAGCCAGGCCGGTTGAATATCGAGCATCACCCCGAGCCGCGCCGCCTGCTCAATGGCCTCGCGGCTCATGAAATTGGAATGCGACACGCAGGGCCGGGTCCGCCGCAGAGGCAGTTCCTTGCCGACCTCCTCGTAAGCATCCAGCAGCGCCTGCACCGCGCCGTCGCCGACGCTGTGGGCGGTGAACTGCAAACCCGCTGCCGTGGTGGCGCGGATCATGTCCCGCAATCGCTCTTCGGGAATGAACCGGACGCCCCGGTAGGCTGGATCGGTTATCCCGTACATGGCGCTGACGCCCCAAGGCTGCCGCATATAGGCGCTCCCGGTCAACATGCCGCCATCCAGGTAGGTCTTGATGCCGATGATGCGCAGCATCAGATCCTTGCTCTTAAACAGCGGATGCTCGGCAATGCGGCGGACATTCTCGCGAACGGTCGCCAAGTCGCCTTCCGAGTCGAGATGGTGTGACAACGCGACGCGCATGGTCGCGGCGCCGCTCTGCCGGTATGCCTCATAGACGGGGATTTGTTGCGGATAGGCGTCCCGTTCGCAGACGGCGGTGATGCCCACGGAATTATAGTCCCGGAACAATTCGGCCAGGCAACGCTCCTGCTCGAGGCGCGTCGGCTGCCGGCCGACGGCCGGCACTTTGACAAACCGGGCGAAGGTGCGGATCAAGCCGGTCGGCTCGCCGGTTTGCGGGTCCTTTTCCACCCGCCCGGGGCCGCCGCCCGGGACGGTGAAATGGCGGTCGATGCCGTTGAGCTCGAGGGCGCGCGTATTGAGCACGGCGTCCGGCCCGGTGGCAAAGAGCACGGGATGCCCAGGCGCGACGGCGTCCAGCTCGGCCCGAGTCGGATAGCGCTGCTCGCGCAGGCGGGTGATGAAGACTTGGCGCAGCACCAGCCATTGTCCCTCCGGCGCCACTTTTGCCCGGGCGGCAAAATAGTTGAGCACGTCCGGCACCGAATCCATCTGCGGGATCGGGTGGTCGAACTCGACCAGGCTGGACTCGAGCGGATGCGTGTGACAATCAATCAAACCCGGCAAGACCATCTTGCCCGCCAAATCGACCGTTTGGGTCTGCCGGTCTTTGCCGGCGAGGACTTCGGCGTTCGACCCCGCCTGCACGATGCGCTCCCCTCGGATGGCGATGGCTTCGCAAATCGAAAAGCGGTGATCGACCGTAACGATCTTGCCGTGATGCAAAATGAGGTCCGGCCCCGCCGGCTGGGCTTGCGAAACGGGAGAGATAAAAAGGCTGGCGAAAAGCGCGCTGGCAATGAACCGGAGCATGAACCGGGTATATACCGCGGGCAGGGTCGTCGCAATTAAAATCGGGAAATCCATGGGCCAGTCGCAGGGCTACCAGCCGTCCCGACGAGAAAAAGCTTTGCCGCAGGAGGAAGAGTTTGGGATTTGTTAACAATCGGATGACGACAAAAGCAGACTGTGCTCGAAAAATCGCAGGGTACCTCGCCAGCGAGATGTCGCACGAGGAACTCGCGCGGTGGGCCGATGCCGCTCTGACCGAAGAAGATTTTCAGGAAGGGGAGGGGCGGACATTGCTCGGTGTGCTGTCGGATTTAAGCGCCAGTCGAGCCGGCTCTTTCGTTTCCCGGGTTGAAGATTATCACGCCCTTCTGCGCGAACTGGGATTTCGGATGGAGTCCCGGCTTGTGCCTGCTTGAATTTCAGCAGCGCTCGTAGCCCAGTCGGATAGAGCATCTGCCCTCCAAGCCGGGAACCCGATCTTTGCTTTTGGAGAACCAGGCGACGAGCGAGGATCGGTGAGTGGTCCAGTGCTCCGAGAAAAGGGTCGGCCATCATCTCGCCCGCGCACCGTCAACAACCGGCGGGCCGACAAAAAAGCGATTTCCTCTCGGTGTTCGCTGCGGTAAAGATTGAGCGGTTTCATGGTGGAGTACGCCCTTTGCTCTGCCCCAATGGACGAATTAGTACGATGTGTGTGGCCGTGGCATCGTAGCTGAACTGGATGCCGCCGCCCTTTGCCGTGAGTCGATACTCTCCTAACTCGCACCCGTCGGTTGTATCGACGGGGCCAAACTGTGGTCGACCAAACGCTTGACCCAAGAACGATTTGATAGCGGGATAATCTCCTCGTGGCAGATAGATCACGAAACCATGCGGGTCCTCGGAGTAGCGCCAGCGGCACTTGACCGCCGGGAGCGCGTTGGTGGCAACCGGATGACCACCCCAAGCGACGGCGTTCTGGACAATGAATTGGCCGACGTCACCGCCGCCCTTGGTGAAGTGCTCGTGCGCGCAGCCGCATAAAAGGCCAACTACCGCGGACAGCGACAGGTAGGCACGCATAATACTCGATTTAACCCAACTTCTATTCTACAACGGCTGGTCAGTTTAACGCCAGCTCAGAATTGTCAGCGGACGGTCAAAAGGGACCGGGTCGGGTCGAAATGGTCCCTTTTGGATGATAGGACTCCTCACCTTGAGGAGCCATTAGGGCTGGCCGGAGTGCTCTTTAGCGGGCATATCCGCCGGCACTGTGGCTAAGGTGCTTAATGTGCCGGGACAGAGCACGATACTAGAGTTGGCGGCGCAGGGCTGGTCGCGGCGCCGCATTGTCCGCGGGTTCGGTTCCGGCTTCCTAAAGCCGCATAGGTATCGGGTGCAGTCCCGACGGCCGCCCGCCTCGCTTCACGGGCAACGCTGTGTCCTCCAGGCGCCTTCGGGCCTCGACGCCACGCAACGCTTGCTTGCCGGTTGGCAGCGCCTAAACTGTGCCCATGAGCTTGAGTTTTGTGGGACGGTTCCCGGAGTACCGCCCGCGGCGGCTGCGCCAATCGCCGGTCTTGCGGGAGATGGTCAGGGAGACGCGGCTGCACGCGGGGCAGTTGGTGTTGCCGCTGTTCGTTCGCAGCGGGAGGAAGTTGCGGCGGCCGGTCGCCGCGATGCCCGGGGTTTTCCAGCTTTCACCCGATGAACTGGTGCGCGAGGCCGCCCAGGCCCACGAGGCGGGGGTGCCGGCGGTGCTGCTCTTCGGCATTCCGGAGACGAAAGATGACCAGGCCTCGGGCGCCTACGCGCCCAAAGGAATCGTGCAGCAGGCGGTGCGGCTCTTGAAGAAGGAGTTGCCGCAACTGCTCGTCATCACGGATGTTTGCCTATGCGAGTACATGGCGCATGGTCATTGCGGGATCGTGCGCCGGCACCGGTCCGGGGCTGAGATTCTCAACGACCCCACGCTGAAACTTCTGGCGCGCGCCGCCGCCAGCCACGTCGAGGCCGGGGCCGACATCGTAGCGCCCAGCGACATGATGGACGGCCGGGTGCGGGCGATTCGCGCGCACCTGGATGAATCGGGCTTCGTCAACACGCCCATCCTCTCCTATGCCGCCAAGTTTGCCTCCGCCTTCTACGGCCCGTTCCGGGAAGCGGCGGAATCGGCCCCCCAATTCGGGGATCGACGCAGCTACCAGATGGACGCGGCCAACGCCGCGGAGGCCTTGCGCGAGGTGGCGCTGGACATCCAGGAAGGGGCCGACATCGTCATGGTCAAGCCGGCGCTGGCTTACCTGGACATCCTGTACCGGGTGAAGACCGAGTTTGGCTACCCAACGGCGGCCTACGCGGTGAGCGCGGAATATTCGATGGTCAAGGCGGCGGCGGCCAACGGCTGGATTGATGAGCGGGCGGTGACGCTCGAGGGCCTGCTGGCCCTGCGCCGGGCTGGGGCCGACATCCTCATTACCTACGCCGCGGCCCAGGCGGCACGTTGGCTTAAAGAGGGGTGACTCACTTGTTGCTGAGAATAAGCCAGACGATGAAGCCGACGAGGACCACGCCAAAGGCGCCGGCGGCGATCCAGAAAATCCGGTTGGCGCGGTTGTTTTTCTTGGCAAAACCGCTGCTGGCGGTATCGAAGCCGCCGGCGCGGGCGCCGTGTTCCACGAGTTCATTGAGGCTCACGCCGCGCTGCATCACCATGGTCTGATCCAGCTTCTTGGGGGCGGCGGGCGTGGTGTCGGTCTCGAGGCGCATTTCGACTTGGCCCAGCCGCAGGATCTGTCCGGGCTTGACGGTGGCTTCGGTAATTCTCTCGCCGCCGACGTACGTTCCGTTGGTCGAGTTGAGGTCGCGGACGAGGATTTCATCCCCCCGCAGGAGAACCTCACAGTGATGGCTTGAGACCGAGGGCTCAGGGATTTGGAAGGTGTTGTCCTCAAGGCGGCCGATCGTGGTCTTCTCCGCTTTGAGTTGGTGAGTGCGCCCGGTCATTCCCACGCTCAGAAGGACAAGTTTGGCCATAATGATGACTTTCTTACTGGCGGGATTATCGCCGCAGACCTGTGCAAGTCAAACGCAAACGCAACCACGCCAAAATAAAGGGCGCAGGAAGGTTTCTTCCCGGGCCCCTGCCCGCCGCATGAATGCCGCGTTCCGGCTGATCTCGCAAAGCCGCATTCATGCGGCTGCGAAGAAATCTGTCTCTCTCGTCAAAATAAACCTCAACGCCCCGGAGGTAAAGAGCCGTTATTGCCCCTGGATGAGCGCGCGGAAACGCCCAAAGAGCGGCGTTGAATCGTGCGGTCCGGGCGACGCTTCCGGGTGGTATTGGACGCAGAACACCGGTTTGGTCTTGTGGCGCAGGCCCTCGACCGTTTGGTCATTGAGGTTGATGCGGTCGACCGCCACGTCAGCGGGCAGCGATTGCGGGTCCACGGCAAATCCATGGTTCTGAGCCGTAATCTCGACTCGGCCCGATTCGAGGTCTTTGACGGGTTGATTGGCGCCACGGTGGCCGAACTTGAGTTTGAAGGTTCTGCCGCCAAAGGCCTGGCCGAGGATCTGGTGGCCGAGGCAAATGCCGAAGATCGGGATGCCGCTGCGGACCAAGTCCTGCACCGCCTGCACGGCATAGCGGAGCACCGACGGGTCTCCGGGACCGTTGGAAAGGAAGATGCCGGCCGGTTTATATTTGAGGGCCTCTGCGGCGGGGGTGGCGGCCGGCACGACTTGGACTTTGAACCCGTGCTGCCGCAACCGGCGCAGGATGTTGTATTTCATCCCGTAATCGTAGGCCACGATGGGAATATCCGCGGGCGGCAGCGGTTCCCCGCCCGCCCGCCCGGCGCCCTGGCCAGCGCCGCGAACCAGGCTGAACCGGGCGCTTTGCGAGTCGTTTTCGTCCCACAAAAACGGCGTCTGATGCGTGACCGCCTGGACGTAATCCACACCGGCCAGGCCGGGCCACTCCCGGGCCTGCCGCACGGCGTCCTCGTCCGAAACCCCTTCGGTGGAGATAAACCCGTTCAAGGCGCCGCGCACGCGCAGCTTCTTGGTGAGCGCGCGCGTATCGATGCCCTGGATGCCGGGAATGTCGTTCTGCTCCAAATATTCCGCCAGCGAATGCTCCGCCCGCCAGTTGCTCACCACCGGCGACAGCTCCCGAATTACAAATCCCGCCACATGCGGCCTCCACGATTCGACGTCTTCCCGGTTCACGCCGTAGTTGCCGATCAGCGGATAGGTCATCGTCACAATCTGCCCCTTGTACGAGGGGTCAGTCAGGATTTCCTGATACCCGGTCATCGAAGTATTGAAACAAACCTCGCCGGAGGCTGAGGCCCGCGCGCCAAATCCGCCACCGTGAAACAGGGAGCCGTCTTGCAATGCCAAAACTGCCTTCATTAACGTTTGCGACCGGCGGCGCGAGGCCAGGAAGAGCCGCCCGCCGGCCAAGCTCCAATCTAGCGTAAGCGCCGTGGAATAGCCAGAGCTTTGTGCCGCGAGGATTTCCGGCCTGAAACAGCGGTTTCGCATGAGTTTTTGAAAATGCCCACCCAGGCCAGTGTTTGCAGGGCTGGGAGCACTTTCGCATTCTG
>Ga0209415_10005826_pt1 | contig 22036 bp, 22 predicted proteins | sample PeaSoiSIISIP2007_FD_187696 | JGI IMG/M metagenome (GOLD analysis project Ga0209415, IMG submission 187696) | Peat soil microbial communities from Weissenstadt, Germany - SII-SIP-2007 (SPAdes) (version 2) | ecosystem: Environmental > Terrestrial > Soil > Wetlands > Peat | place: Germany... | reverse complement strand
CGCACGCATCATGTTCGTTCCGCGGGTCGTAAAGACCCTGTCTGCCGTCCTGCCCCATCCGGGCCTCGCCTTTCGTCCGTCTTGCCCAACGCCATCCCTCGTCGCCAGGAGGGCCGCTTTGCGGGCCTCCGGACGCGAGCCAAAGTCTCGCACGCTTTCGCGCCTAGCGCCATTTCGGCGGCATGGACGGCGGATCGGCGGGGCCGGCAAGCCGCGCTGCGGCGCAGCCTGCAGGTCCGCCCGACCTGCCCGAAAGCCCGCCTGAATTAGGGCTGGCGTGATTTCAATCAAGTCACGAAAAGCGGCGCATTGTTGCAAGTCCGCTGATGGTGAGCGGCGTCTTCACCACATCTCTCCGCGATCGCTTAAGCATGCAGGGCTAGTTTCCGGCCGGGGCGAGCCAGAAGGACCGTTCGATGGACGCCATTTCCGCGGCCAGGACCGGCGTCTTGAACGCGGTTCAGAGCTTCGACGGCGCGAGCGCCGATTTCGCCAATGCGTTCACCCGCCACGGCGGAGAGAACGCGGCGAGCGCGGCCGTCAGCCTGATCAACGGCCGCAACGGCGTGCGCGCCTCCATCGCCGCACTGAAAGCGGCCGCCAACACGCAAAAGGCCCTACTCGACATAAAGGTCTGAGCCCTGCGGCGCTCAAGCCCCCCGCGGGTAGAGGACCATCTGCGTGCAGCGGAAGAGCGCGATCGTCTTACCGGTTTCGGCGTGCGTGGCCTCGGCGTCCCAGACCTGCGTCGTGCGGCCGCCGTGGACGAGGCGGGCCTCCCGTCGGTCGCCGTGCCCAGGAAGTTCGCCTTGAGCTCGATGGTCGTGAATCCCACGCCGCCCTCGGGCAGGTTCTCCATGCAGCCGTAGCCGCACGCGGTATCGACCAGGGCCACGACGCTTGCGGCGTGCAGGTAGCCGTTGGGGGCCACATGATGCTTGGCGACGGCGAAACGGCCGCGCACGACGGCGGGATCGTCCAGGTTGATCTCGAGGCCGAGCCTGTCCGGCAGATAGCCCTTCTGGCGTTCGGCGAAGCGTTCGGTGGCGTTCATCGGCTAAGCGGGCTCGTCGGCTGAAGGTCGGCGCTGCCGAGTTGCCGTCGGCGCCGCGACGTCAGACAAGCGTCCGCAACGTAACCGGCGATAAGTGATTGCCGAAGACCCGATCCTGGCCATATTGCGCGGGCGGCGGGCCCGGAGGCCCGCCAGACGAGAGACAGTCAAGAAAGGACGTCCGATGAAAGCCGCCGTACTGCGGGAAGTGAACAAGCCGCTCGTGATCGAGGACGTCCAGATCGGCAAGCCCGGACCGCACGAGGTGCTCATCCGCACCGCCGCCTGCGGAGTCTGCCACTCGGACCTGCACTTCATGGAGGGCAAATACCCCTACCCGCTGCCGGCTGTGCTCGGACACGAAGCCGCCGGCGTCGTCGAGCAGGTGGGCTCGGAAGTGCGCACGGTGAAGGTGGGCGACCACGTCATCACCTGCCTCTCGGCCTTCTGCGGCCACTGCGAATATTGCCTGAGCGGCCACATGTCGCTCTGCCAGAGCCCGGACACGCGCCGCGACCAGGGCGAGGAGCCACGCATCACGTCCACCAGCGGTCCGATGAACCAGTACCTGAACCTCTCGGCCTTCGCCGAGCAGATGCTGATCCATGAACATGCCTGCACAGCGATCCGCAAAGACATGCCGCTCGACCGCGCAGCGCTGATCGGCTGCGGAGTCACGACCGGCGTCGGCGCGGTGATCCATACCAGCCACGTTCGCCCGGGCGAGACCGTGGCCGTTATCGGCTGCGGCGGCGTCGGCCTGTCCGCGGTGAACGGCGCGGCGATCGCCGGCGCCGGCCGGATCATCGCCATCGACACTTCGTCGTCCAAGGACAACATGTCGCGCAACTTCGGGGCGACCGACTTCATCGACGCCAGCAAGGAAGACCCGGTGGCGAAGGTGATGGAGCTGACCGGCGGCGGCGTGCACCACGCCTTCGAAGCCATCGGTCTGGGCAAGACCGCCGAGCAGGCGTTCAACATGATCCGCCGTGGCGGCACGGCCAACATCATCGGGATGATCCCGCTGGGCCAGACCGTGACGCTGATGGGCGCGGCCTTCCTGGGCGAAAAGCGCATCCAGGGCTCGCTGATGGGCTCAAACCGCTTCCCGGTCGACATGCCGCGCTTCGTCGACTTCTACATGTCGGGCAAGCTGAAGCTGGACGACATGATCTCGCGCCGGGTGAAGCTCGAGGAGGTCAACGACGCCTTCGAGGAGATGAAGACGGGCCAGATCGCCCGCTCGGTCATCGTCTTTGACGCCTAGAACAGCAGCGCCGCGCCAGCGGCGCCGTCCTATCTGACCGCCAAGAACGCCAAGTTCGCCAAGGTTCAGCGGTTGGGCGCAGCGCAGCGGCCTGTCTCGGTCTCTTGGCGTCCTTGGCGTCCTTGGCGGTCGAAAGCGGCTTCGCCGCGTTGCCGCGCTGGTAAGGTGACGCCCTGATCGGGTAGGACCTCGTCAGCATGACCGTGCAAGCCATCGTCATCATCGGCGCGACCGGCGATCTGGCGCAACGGATGCTCTATCCGTCGCTTTATTTCCTCGACGCCGAGGGTCTGTTGCCCCCCGAGATGCGCATCATCGGCGGCGCGCGGTCGGACCTGACCGACGAGGCATTCGTCGCCCGCGTCGAGGCGACCGTGCGCGAGCGCGCCGAGGGCTACTTCAATCCCGAGATCTTCGACCGGTTCAGCCGGCGGCTTAGCTACGTGGTCGCCGACGCCGCGCGGCCGGCCTCGTTCCGAAACCTGGCGAAGGTGCTGGCCGGCGCGCGCGAGGTGATCTTCTACCTCTCGACCTCTCCCAGCCTCTACGACTCGATCAGCGCCAATTTGCGCGAGGCGGAGCTGGCCAAGGCCGACAGCCGGGTGATCGTCGAGAAACCGATCGGGTGCGACCTGGCCAGCTGCCGCGAGATCAACGACGCGCTGGCGCGCACCTTCGACGAGCGCGAGATCTTCCGCATCGACCACTACCTGGGCAAGGAAGCCGTGCAGAACCTGATCGCGCTCAGGTTCGCCAACACGCTGTTCGAGCCCTTGTGGAACAAGGTCTCCGTCGAGCACGTGCAGATCACCGTCGGCGAGACGGTCGGAGTCGAGGGTCGCTGGTCCTACTACAACGACTACGGCGCGCTGCGCGACATGGTGCAGAACCACGTGCTGCAGCTGCTCTGCCTCGTGGCGATGGAGCCGCCCGCCAGCCTCGACCCGGACTCGGTGCGCAACGAGAAGGTGAAGGTGCTGCGCAGCTTGCGGGCCATCGCCGGACGCGAGGTCGAACGCAAGACCGTGCGCGGGCAATATCGCGCCGGCGTCGCCGATGGCGGCGCCGTCCCGGGCTATCTCGAGGAGGCCGGCGGCGGACCAAGCGACACCGAGACCTTCGTGGCCGTCCAGGCCAACGTCGACAACTGGCGCTGGGCCGGCGTGCCCTTCTACCTGCGCACCGGCAAGCGGATGGCCACGCGCAGCTCGCAGATCGTTATCCAGTTCCGCGACGTGCCGCACTCAATCTTCGGCGGCGACGACCTGATCGCCAACCGGCTCACCATCCGCCTGCAGCCGGAGGAGGAGATCGCGCTCTCGCTGATGAACAAGACCCCCAGTCTCGAGGGGATGGAGCTTCGGCCCGGCGCCCTGAACCTCAGCCTGACCGACGCATTCGCCGCTGAGGCGCCGCGGCGGAGGATCGCCTACGAGCGGCTGCTCCTCGAGGCGATCAAGAACAACCAGACCCTGTTCGTGCGCCGCGACGAAGCGGAGGCCGCCTGGATGTGGATCGACGCCATCGAGGAAGGTTGGCGGCACTATGGGGTGAAACCCGCCGCCTACGCCGCCGGATCCTGGGGGCCGTCCGGCGCGTTCGCGCTGACCGAGCGCAACGGGCAGAGCTGGTACGAGTAGCGCCATGGCCGACGACGACCGACTGTTCGACGACATGGCGAGCCTGAGCGCGGCGCTCGCTTTGGAGATCACCACCCGCCTCGCCGACGCGGTCGCGGCGCGCGGCCGCGCGAGCCTGGTCGCCACAGGCGGGACGACGCCCGGGCCGCTCTACGACGCGCTCGCGTCCGAGCCCGCGCCCTGGGAGCAGGTCGAGGTGACGTTGACCGACGAGCGCTGGGTCGGCCCGGCCAGCGCCGAGTCCAACGAGAGCCTGGTCCGTCGGCGCCTCCTCGTCGACCGAGCCGCGGCAGCGGCGTTTGTGCCGCTGAAGAGCAGCGACGCCACGGCTCGCGACGCCGAGATCGCCGTCGACGCGGCGCTCAAGGCCATGCCGCGGCCGTTCGACGTGCTGATCCTGGGCATGGGCGACGACGGCCACATCTGCTCGCTCTTCCCGCACGCGCCGGAGCTCAGGATCGCAGCCGACCCGGCGGCGGCGCTCGTCTGCGCGGTCAAGCGGCCGGGCGCGGCGGGCGCGGCCAAGCGGCTGTCGATGACCTTGCCCGCCGTGCTCGGCTCGCGCTGGATCGCGCTGCTCATCGAGGGCAAGCACAAGCTGGATGTCGTGGCCGAGGCGCGCGAGCCTGGCTCCATCGCCGAGCTCCCTGTTCGCGCCGTGTTGGGGCAGAGCGAAACGCCGGTCGAGGTTTGGTGGGCGCCGTGAGCGAGCCGCTCGACGCCGACGCCCTGATGGGGCGGCGGCCGGTGATCCCCATCCTGACCATCGAGAATGCCGAACACGCCGTCCCGTTGGCCCGGGCGCTGGCTCAGGGCGGTCTCGACGTGATGGAGGTCACCCTTCGCACGCCCGCGGCTCTCGCGGCGATCGCCAGCATCGCGGCCGAGGTCCCCGAGGTCGTGGTGGGAGCGGGCACCGTCCTGAACCGCGACGATCTCGCCCGTGCGCTGGACGCCGGCGCGCGCTTCATCGTGACACCGGGCCTGACCAAGGACCTGCTCGCAGCGCTTCTCGATTGCACGGTTCCGCTGCTGCCGGGCGTCGCCACGGCCAGCGAGCTGATGCGCGGGCTGGATGCGGGTCTGACCCGCTTCAAGTTCTTTCCCGCCGAAGCCGCCGGCGGCGCGTCCGTGCTGGCGGCGTTCGCGGGCCCGTTCGCGATGGCGCGCTTCTGTCCGACTGGCGGGCTGAACGCACGGAATGCGCCGGCCTATCTTGCGCTGCCCAACGTGCTCTGCGTGGGCGGCGCCTGGGTCGCCCCGCCCGCGGCGATCCGCGCCGGCGACTGGGCCGCGATCACCCGCCTGGCGCGCGAAGCGGCGGCGTTGGCCCGCTAGCTAGCTTTCGCTGCGGCCCCCTCGCGGCCCGTCCAGTCGACAATGTGGGCCAGAACATCGCTGGTCGCCGCGCCGAAGGCGTCGACGATCGGGCCGACGCGGTTGTCCGCGGCCGCTTGCTGGCTCTCGAACACTTCTTCGGCGATTACCTTACGGTCGACGGTGCCGACTAGCAGGGCATGCACGGTGACGAACACCGTCGGCGCGACCTTTGGGCCTGCGAGATAGCGCGCCTCGAAGGTCCTCACATCGAGCCGCAGGCTGACCGTCGCAGCGGCAACATCGCCAGCGCCCAGCAGGCGGGCTGGCCCGCTCGAAGAGTCGAACGCCGCCGTCTCGGCCTCGTCGAACAGCTGGGAGGCGGGTGCATCCCAGCGAGCCGCGGCGATGTAGGCCGCTTGGTCGCCGTCGATGGTGAGGATCTGGCTCCCGTCCGCCTCGCGGGCGAAGGTGGTGGGAAGGCGCTCCACGTCGAAGACGCGGGCGAGGTCGGCGGCGGCCCCGGCCGGCGGCGCGGCAGCGGTGAAACTGTAGAGCTGAGCCTCCTGCGCCTTCGGAAACAGGGAGACGCAGGCGGAGAGCCCGAGCGCCAGGACGGCGCAGAGCGCGACGCGAAGGCTTCCGGTCACGGCTTCACCTGCACTTCCTTGTCCGGGCCCTTGCTCAGGACCCCCTGCGGGCTCTGCTCCAACTCGTTCGAGAGCCGGTTGAGCGAGTCGGCCGTCTCCCTGAGGCTGGCGACGGCGGCTGTGAGTTGAGGCAGGCCGTTGTTGGCGAAGTCGGTGGTTGGCCCTTGTAACTTGTCGAGCATTTTGCGCGCATCGGTCGTTGCGCCCTTAAGCTCCGCGGCGGCGTCAGCGATGTTGTGCACAGCGGTCTTGCCATCGCCGGTCATGAGACCGTTTGCGTTGTCGCTGAGCTGCTTGATTGAGGCTGAGGCGGTGTCGATGTCTTTGATGGACTTGTCGAGGTCCGCGAAGAGCTGTTTCTCCTTCCGCGCCTCGTCCGCTACCGATTTGACGTCGCCCAGCGTGGTCGAGAAGTTCTGGATGTTCTGGTCCGACAGGATGCGGTTGACCCGGCTCAGCGCCTCAGCCGCGGACGTCAGCACCGTGCCTCCGCCCGCCAGCAGGGCCGAGAGCGCCCCCGGTTGACCGTGGATGATCGGGTACTTCCCTTCGTGGGCCAATGTCTTGAGCAGAGGCCTGCTAGGCGTGCCCGGTGTGATCTGGATATAGCTCACGCCCGTGATCCCCTCTGGCTCGGCGGTGGCGACGCTGTCATCGCGGATCGGCACGTCGCTGGTCACCCGCACGCGGGCGTCAACCTGGGTCGGATTGTCCTTGACCAGCCCGATGTCGACGATGTCGCCGACCTTGATCCCATTGAAGTGCACCTCGCTGCCCTTGGACAGACCATCGACCGGCCCTTGGAACACCACATCGTAGACGTCGTACTGCTGCGCGAACGAGATTCGCGCCAGCCAGACGACGAACGCCACCATGCCGACGAAGATCATCAGCGAGGCGAAGCCGACCAGGGCGTAGTTGGCGTTCCGCTCCATCAGGCGTGCTCCCTGCCTTCGTAGGCGGCCGCCGCCCGCCCCCTCGGACCGAGGAAGTACTGCTTGATCCAGGGGTGATCCAGCTTTTGCAGCTGAGCAATCGTGCCGACGGCGATGACCTTCTTGTCAGCGAGCACCGCGACGCGGTCGCAAATCGCGTACAGGCTATCGAGGTCGTGGGTGATCATGAAGACGGTCAGGTGCAAGCTGGCCGACAGGTCGCCGATCAGCTCGTCGAACGCCGCGGCGCCGATCGGATCGAGCCCAGAGGTCGGCTCGTCGAGGAAGAGCAGCTGCGGATCGAGCGCCAGCGCGCGCGCCAGCCCGGCCCGCTTGATCATCCCGCCGGACAGCTCTGCGGGCTTCAGCGCGCCGGCTTCCGGCGGCAGTCCGGCCAGCGCGATCTTCAGCTCCGCGAGCTCGGATATCAGCTTGGGCGACAGCCGCGTATGCTCCTGCATGGGGGCCGCCACGTTCTCCTTGACGGTCAAGTTCGAGAACAGCGCGCCCTGCTGGAACAAGACGCCCCAGCTGCGCTCGATCGCATCCCACTTGGCGGTCGAGGCGCGATCCAGGTCCTGGCCGAAGATCTTCACGACGCCCGCCTGCGGCACCTTCAGGCCGATCAAGGTGTTGAGCAGCACGCTCTTGCCCGCGCCCGAGCCACCGACGACGCCCAGCACCTCGCCGCGCCGGACGCGAAGGTTCAATCCCTCGTGGACCACGTGGTCGCCGAATCGCGAGACCAGCCCGGTCACCTCGATTGGCGGCGCGTGCTCGTCGAGCTCCTCGTGCTCTTCGCCGGCGTCGCTCATATGTTCAGCTTCATGTAGATGAGGGCGAAGACTGCATCGATCATGATGATCGCGAAGATGGCGTGCACGACCGCCGCCGTCACGCGCCGTCCGAGCGAGTCCACGTCGCCCCCCACCTCCATGCCCTGACGGCAGCCGATGCCGGCGATGACCAGCGCCATGACCGGCGCCTTGCTCATACCCACCCAGAAGTTCACCACACCGACGTTATCGACGATCCGCTGCAGGAAGAATGTCGGGCTGATGTCCTCCACCCACCAGCTGACCAGCAGACCGCCCGCGATGCCGGCCAACATCGCCACGAACGTGAGCAACGGGATCGTGATCAGCAGGCCGATGAACCGCGGCAGCACCAGCGCTTCGAACGGATCGGCCCCCATGATGCGCATGGCGTCGATCTCCTGCTTCATCTTCATCGCGCCGATCTCGGCGGCGAAGCTCGAGGCGGAACGGCCGGCCAGCAGCACGGCAGTGATGACGATGGCGAACTCGCGCAGCACGCCGATGCCGATCAGCTCGACCGAGAACACCTGCGCGCCGAACTGGGCGAGTTCGGTGGCGCCCAGGAAGCCGATCACCGCCCCGATGAAGAAGGTGGTGACGATCACGATCGGGATGGCGTCGAGCCCGGCACGCTCGGCGATGTTGAAGGTCGGCGCCCAGCGCATCCGGCGCGGAAAGGCCATGGTGCGCGCGATCACGATCAAGAGGTGCCCGGTGAAAGCCATCGTCTCGTAGGCCTCGACGCCGACGCCGACCAGCCCACGACCCAATCGCTCGAGCAGGTCGGTGAGCGGTTGGTTGCGCACCTCCGGCACCGGCGCCGCGGTCAGCGCGCGGGCGACCAGCTCCAAGAGCCGCGCCGTGCGGCGGGGCGCGTGAATCGCCTCGTGCGGCACCCGCCCCTCGACCGCGCGCAGGATGGCGAAGGCGCCGGCAGTGTCGCACCGGCCGATGCCGCTCAGGTCCAGCTGCGCCGACGTCACGCCTTGCAAGGCCTCGTTCAGGCGATCCGCGGCCGAGCCCATCTCGACGGCGGTCCAGTCGCCCGTCATGACCGCGGTCGGCCCGGCGTCGGTCTGGGTGATGGTGAAGTCGGCGGGGCTGTCCATGGTCCGGTTTTGGCCGCGTGTAGCGCCGTTGAAGTGACCGATACCCGACAGGAACCGCAATCAAGGCGGAACGGCAACCTTCACGTTGCGTCGCGCGCGCGGTTAGCCCGCGCTTAAGCGTGTTCTGCGATGTCTGGCGGCATGGAGCTGAGCCCAAAGCCGTCGATGGAGCGGCCGCGCGTGCGCCTGCTGGGCGGCGAGGTCGACGCGGTGACGCCCGACGCGGTGATCGCCTTCACCGAGGCGTGCGTCCGCTCTCACGCGCCGGCGGTGATCGCCAACCACAATCTGCATAGCCTCTACTGGCTGCGGCGCGACCCGGAGATGGCGGCCTTCTATGCGAGCGCCGACCTGGTCGAAGCCGACTCCCGGCCGCTGATCGCCTGGGGGCGGCTGTTGGGCCGGCCGATCGACGGCGGCTGCCGGGCGACCTACCTCGACTGGCGCGAGCGCTTCTGGTGCGCGGCCCAAGCGGGCGGCTGGCGCGTCTTTCACCTGGGTTGCGCGCCCGGCGTCGGCGAGCGGGCGGCCGAGGCGCTGGGTGTCCGTTGGCCGGGGGTTGAGATCGGGCAGCGGCACGGCTTCTTCGACATGGACGACGACGCCGAGACCGCAGCGGTGGTGGGTGAGATTGCGGCCTTCCGGCCGGACGTCCTTCTGGTCGGCATGGGCATGCCGCGGCAGGAACGCTGGGTCGCGCGCTTTCGCGACCGGCTTCCGCCCTGCGTGATCTTCACCGTCGGGGCTGCGTTCGACTACGAGGCCGGGGTGACGCCGGCGCCGCCGCGCTGGAGCGGGCGGCTGGGGATCGAGTGGCTGTTCCGCTTCGCCGCCGAGCCCAGGCGGCTCTTCTCCCGCTACTTCATCGAACCCTGGAGCCTGATCGGCCCAGCGCTGGCCGACCTCACCGGCCGCTAGCCTCGGCTTCGGAGCCAGGCGGTGACCGCCCAGGCGTGGCTGTCGTGGCGGAGCTTGACGAGCGCCTCGGCGGGCGTCGCCCAGACCAGCTCATGATCATGCTCGATCTTCAGCTCCAGACGCTCTCCCTCGAGCATCGCCTCGAAGAAGCCGCCCTGGCTGAGGAACGGCTCGCGGTGAGCGCTGATCATATACTGCTCGGCCGCGGCGACCCGCCGGCCGGCCCGGACGAGGAGACCCGTTTCTTCGCCAAACTCGCGCCTGAGCGCCTGTTCTTCACTCTCGCCCGGATCGATCCCGCCGCCGGGCAGGTCGTAGAATGGCGGTCGATCCGAGAGCGTGACGTAGACCAGGGCGAGCCGCCCTTCCCCCTCCAGCAAACCATACGCAGCCGGGCGCTCGCGGTAGTCGAGACCTGGCTCCGGCGCGCCAAAACGGAGCGGCGGGGCGGCCACTAGTCATTCCCGTAAAGCGCGTCGTACGGATCGAGCCCGCCGGTCACCACCTGGTCGACGCTGATCGCGGGGTAGCCGATCTGGGCGTGTGCGCTCGCGTTCCAGGCGGCGACGGTCAGGTCGCGCAGCTCCGAGGCGCCGGCCGCGACGCGCGCGACAGCGAAGGCGGCCCCTGCCGGATGCTCGCCCACCATGCCGCCCGCCTTCTGCATCTCGTAGAAGGGGACGACCGTCGCGGCCGTCTCGGCGAGGTAGTCGGCCGTGCAGGCTTGGATGTCGCGGCAGGGCTTCAGCGGCGTCATCGCCGCCTTGACGGCCTCAAGCGACACGAACGAGCGGACGAAAGGACCTTCGAACGGCACATGCACCTTGTCCTGGGTGTAGCCGTTCGGGTTCGGATAGTTTCCCCAGCCGTTGTAGTGCACCGAAACGTGCATCGGCTGGCTGCCGTCGCCGACATAGTGCGACCAGTCGCCGAGGTCGGCCAGGATCAGGTATTCGCGCCTGGCGAGGTCGTGCTCCTCCCAGGCCTTTCGCGCCGGATCGTGCTCGCGCGGGATGGCGGCGGTGAGCACCCGCCAATAGGCGAAGTCCATGACCAGCTGCTGCCAGCCGTCGACGATCGAATAGGGCAGATAGCCGGCGTGGTAGCTGTCGGACCCGACGGCGCGAAGCGCGGCGTCGTATTCCGAACGCGTGGGCGGCAGGGCGGCGAGCGCCGGTCCGCCCAGGACCTTGCCGGAATCGTCGACGTCGACGAAGTGGCCGGGATCGCGGCTGGTGTCGTGGGTCTTGCCGGCGCCCCGCCAGCGGTCGGGCTCGCGCGACAGCTCGCCCAGGTCTTCGATGGCGCGCGGAGTGTGGAGAAAAGCCGGCAAATCGGGCGGCAGCGCCTCGGCAGCGGCGACGCCGATGATCCGGTGCCCCGTTGCGCCCCAGGCCAGCGCCTGCGTTGCCGCGCCCAGCGCGAGCGATGCGGCGCAAACGGCGCTGGCGATTCGAGCGGTGGCGCGAAGACGGCGCATCGGAATCCCCTAGTCCCTGATATTGAGCGCTTGCTCGCAGCGGCCGATCCAGCGCTGGACCCGCGGGTATCGGACCAGATCGAAGCCGCCCTCGCCAGCCCAGCGGGTATAGGCGACCAGTGCGACGTCGGCGAGACTGATGGCGTCGCCAAGAAGGAAATCACCGTCGGCAAGGACGTCTTCCAAGCGCTTGAGCGCCGCGTTGCCGCGCTCGACCAGCCGGGGCTCGAGGTCGGCGACCGACTTGCCCAGCTCCCGCACCTGGAACCTCGCTACGGCGATAGCCGGCTCGTGGCTGTACTGCTCCCAGAACATCCACTCGAGCATCTTGGCGCGCTGAAATGAGTCGGTCGGGATCAGCGACGAGCCCTCGGCCAGGCAGAGGATGATGGCGTTGGATTGGGCCAGCCTGCGCCCGTCGTCGAACACAATCGCGGGAACTTGGCCGACTGGATTGATCTCCAGGAAGGCCGGCTTACGGGTGTCGCCGGCCACGACACTGGTCTCGATCCACTCGTAAGAAATGCCGACAAGGTCGCATATCCATTTCACTTTTAGGCAGTTTCCTGAAATGGATTCACCGTAGATTCGCAACTGCCTTCCTCCCGCCCGACAGGTTTGAGCGCCCGCTTCCCCATCCACCCTGCTGCGGGGAAGTCAAGACTTGACGTCACAGGCTCGGCGGTTACGACTTTGGCCCGCACACCGAGACGAGAAACGGACGGGGGGACGCTGATGAGGCGCATCCTGGCATGCCTCGCCACGCTGACGCTGACGGCCGCCGCGCCTGCGGCCGTCGCCGGACCAGCCCACACCCACGACGCGATCGGCGTTATCATCGCCGCGCTCAGTCCGCAGCCCGCCAGCAACGATGCCTGGAATCTGAAGGCGACGCTGTACCATGGCGGCGGCGCCATGAGCACGCACGACTCCATCGGCTGCCGGGTCTCGCCGATGCGCACGGTCGCGATCGACCGCAATCTGATTACGCGCGGCGCCATCTTGTTCATCAAGGAGACGGTGGGCTTGCTTCTGCCCGACGGCGGGCGGCACGACGGGTACTGGTACGCCTCCGATACTGGCGGGCTGATTCGTGGCCCACGGATCGACCTCTTCACCGGCCCGAACCAGGCCTCGATGCACACGCTCATGCCGCTCAACCTGAAGACGCTGACCGTAACAAAGGTCGGCGAATTCAAGGGCTGCCCGCCCGTTGACGGCTCGGAGACACTGACACGGATCGCCAAGGCCGCCGGCGTCGCGGGCCACGCGACCAACGCGATCGAGGCGAAATGGACCCGGCCCGAGCGGCCGGCGCTGCTGCGCGCGTCATACGAGACCGCGGCGGTCGGCGTGGATGGCTGACTCACGCCGAAGCCGTCGCCGACGCAGAGCTGGGCCGACTTCCGTCAACCGGCCATCGCAGAGTAGCGATCCGCTTAGAAAAACTATTGCACCAGCCCTGAAAAAAGCGGGAGCTTTCAGGCGTTTACACCGCGCTCGCGCGTTGACTTTCTGACAGCCTCCTAGCATCTGAGGCGCACCATATTAGGGCGCGCGCACCCGTTCTTTGGCGCCCGGACCGGCCCGCCACCCGCACGCGGCGCGCCGCCGCATCGATGGATTGTTAATGACCACGAGCCTGATCCTCGGCTTCGACGCGACTTTCGAGGGACTGCACGAGCGCGAGGGGCTGGCCGCGCTCGATGCGCGGTTCCTCGCGTATCTCGGTGCGCGCGATGAGTCGCTTCGGGCGAGGCTGGCGGCGGCTCGCTCGGCGCCAAGGGAACTCCCGCGCGGTGATGAGTCGGAGCTGATCCTCGGGCTCGCGCCGATCCTCGAGAGCTTCCTAGGCGAGCTGTTCGGCGTCACGGGCGAGCTCGCCCAGATGCGCTCGGCGCGCGACGGACTTGCCGTGATCTTCACGATGAAGCGGCTCTTCGTGCAGCGCCGCGCGATCCGCAAACACGCCGACGCCGACACGTTCGATGGCCCCACCCTGCGCAAGCGGCTGGAACCGCTGCTGGGCGGCGCGTTCACGGAGCTCGCCTTCGCGACGCAGGTCGACGCTTGGCTGAAGAGCGAAGACGCGCATGCCGAGGCGCTCGATCTCGCCTCCCGCTACGCCGCGTGGGCGACGCTCAGCGAAGCCGGTCGCCGCGAGCACCACGCGGGCGTGCTCTTCAAGGCGCCGGGGAAGACCGATCCCTTGCGGCTCGTCCCGGTCGTGGACGACCCGGTAAGCGGTATTCCTGCCCTCGGGCTTGCGGTCGCGCATCGACGCCGGCGCGAAGGCTTCGGCCTCACCGACGCCGGCATGGACGCGACCGGCGCGCTCGACCACGCCCACTACTGCATCTGGTGCCACAACCAGGGCAAGGACAGCTGCTCGACGGGGCTGAAGGAGAAGACCGGCGAGTTCAAGAAGAGCCCGTTCGGCGTGGTGCTCGCCGGCTGCCCGCTGGACGAGAAGATCTCCGAGATGAATCTCGCCGCATCGCAGGGGCTGACCATCGGCGCGCTCGCGATCGCAGTCGTCGACAATCCGATGTGCGCCGCCACCGGCCACCGGATCTGCAACGACTGCATGAAGGCCTGCATCTACCAGCGGCAGGACCCGGTCGACATCCCGCAGATCGAGACGCGCATCCTCAAGGATGTCCTGTCCCTGCCCTGGGGGTTCGAGATCTACTCGCTGCTCACACGCTGGAACCCCCTGAACGTTGAGCGGCCGCTGCCGAAGCCGGCTAGCGGCCACACCGTGCTGGTCGTGGGGCTCGGTCCAGCCGGCTTCACGCTGGCCCACCACCTGATGAACGATGGCCATGCGGTCGTCGCCATCGACGGGCTGAAGATCGAGCCGATTGATGCGGATATCTCAGGGATCGACCCCGCCGGCGCGCGCCGCCCGTTTCAGCCGATCCGTGACGTGGAGCAGCTGCGCGAGCCTCTCGGTTCGCGGGTGATGGCGGGTTTCGGCGGCGTCGCCGAGTACGGGATCACCGTCCGCTGGGACAAGAACTTCCTCAAGCTAGTCCGGCTGTTGCTCGAGCGGCGCTCGCAGTTCCGCATGTTCGGCGGCGTCCGCTTCGGCGGCGCAATGACCATCGAGAGCGCGTTCGAGCTCGGCTTCGACCACATCGCGCTGTGCGCCGGCGCCGGACGGCCGACCATCGTCGGCATGAAGAACGGGCTCGCGCCCGGCGTGCGACAGGCGTCCGACTTCCTGATGGCCCTGCAGCTGACGGGCGCGGCAAAGACCGACAGCATCGCGAACCTGCTCGTGCGCCTGCCAATCGCCGTGATCGGCGGCGGCCTGACGGCGATCGACACGGCGACCGAGGCATTGGCCTACTACCCCCTGCAGGTCGAGAAGTTCCTCTCCCGTTACGAGGCGCTGGTCGCCGAGCGCGGCCAGGCCGCCGTCGAAGCGGAATGGTCCGAGCACGACCGCGAAGTCGCCAGGGAATTCCTTGAGCATGCGCGGGCGATCCGCGCCGAGCACGCCGCCGCTGAGCGCGAGGGTCGGCCGGCGAACGTCATCGATCTGCTGCGCGGCTGGGGCGGCTCGACGATCTGCTACCGTCGTCGCCTGGTCGACTCGCCCAGCTACACGCTGAACCACGAAGAGGTCGCCAAGGCGCTCGAGGAAGGCATCCGCTTCGCCGAAGGGCTTACCCCGCAGGAGGTGGTGGTGGACCGGCACGGTTGGGTCGAGGCCCTGACGCTGCGCCTGAGCGTCGAGGAGGATGGCCAGACTGTCGCCACGAACAAGACGCTGCCGGCGCGCACCATCCTTGTCGCCGCGGGCACCCACCCGAACACGGTGCTGGGCCGCGAGGACCCCGAGCACGTTGAGGTCGCGGGCAGCTACTTCCAGGCGGTCGACGAGGCGGGCCAGCACGTGACGCCGGAGCCGATCACCAAGCCGGCCAGCGTCGAGGTGCTGACGCGCGTGTGGCCGGACGGGCGCGCCGTCAGCTTCTTCGGCGACCTGCACCCCTCGTATGCGGGCAACGTCGTCAAGGCGATGGCGAGCGCCAAGCAGGGCTATCCGGTGATCAGCGAGCTTCTGGGGCGGCGCACGCCCGGCCATACGCCCGACACGCTGTTTCGGAAGCTCGACGACGAGCTGCGCGCCACTGTGCACGAGGTCTTGCGGCTCACCCCCAATATCGTCGAAGTGGTCGTCCGCGCGCCGATGGCGGCCCGCGCCTTCCAGCCAGGCCAGTTCTACCGTCTGCAGAACTTCGAGACCCTCGCACCGGGCGATGCCGCCACACGCCTCGGCATGGAGGGGTTGGCGATGACGGGCGCCTGGACCGACAAAGATCGAGGCCTGCTCTCGATCATCGTCTTGGAGATGGGCGGCTCGTCCGACCTCTGCACCCACCTAAAGCCCGGCGAGCCGGTGATCCTGATGGGTCCGACGGGAGCGCCGACCGAGCTGCCGGAGGGCAAGACCGTGCTTCTGATCGGCGGCGGCCTGGGTAACGCTGTCCTCTTCTCGATCGGCCAGGCGCTCCGCACCAAAGGAAACCGGGTGGTCTACTTCGCCGGCTGTAAGCGGATCGTCGATCGGTACAAGGTCGAGGAGATCGAGCGCGCCGCCGACGCCATCGTCTGGTGCTGCGACGAAGCGCCGGGCTTTACGGCGGACCGGGACCAGGACCGCGCTTTCGTCGGCAATATCGTGGCCGCGCTCGAGGCGAACGCCGACGTTTTGGCCGACGTCGACCACATGATCGCGATCGGTTCCGACGCCATGATGGGCGCCGTCGCCAAGGCGCGCCACGGCGTGCTCGCCGGGCGGCTGAAGGCGGGCGTGAAGGGCGTCGCCTCCATCAACTCGCCGATGCAGTGCATGATGAAGGAAATCTGCGCTCAGTGCCTGCAGCTGCACCGCGACCCCGAGACGGGGGTCGAGAGCGTCGTCTTCTCCTGCTTCAACCAGGATCAGGACATCGATGTCGTGGACTTTGCGAGCCTGCGCGCGCGTCTCGGCCAAAACGGCGTCCAGGAGAAGCTCACCCGCCAGTGGATCGACCGCACGCTCAAGACGCTGCACCTGCGCCTCAGCGAGGCAGCCGAATAGGCCGCGCTAGATATCCCCGCCCACTTCCACGGCGGGCGTCGCGCGTTCGAGATGGATGCCGCACTCGGTCTTGTCGGAGCCGGCCCAGCGGCCGGCGCGGGTGTCGTCGCCGTCCTCGACCGGCGAGGTGCAGGGCCAGCAGCCGATCGAGGGATAGCCGAACTCGACCAGCGGATGCGCCGGCAAATCGTGCTCGGCGGCGTAGGCGTCGATCTGCGCTTTGCTCCAGTTGGCAAGCGGGTTGAACTTGATGTGCGGCCCGCCGTTCTCGACCACCTTCAGCCGCACGCGCTCGCCCCCGTGGAAGCGCTTCCTGCCGGTGATCCAGCCGTCGAAGCCTTCGAGCGCCCGGTCGAGCGGCAGCACCTTGCGGATATGGCAGCAGGTGTCGGTGTCGGTCTTCCAGAGGTCGGCGGCCGGGTCGTGCACCGCCAGGTCCTGGAACTGCGGGCGCAGGTCGCGGACGTCCCTCAGCCCGAGCTGCGCAGCGAGCCGTTGCCGATAGTCCAGCGTCTGGCCGAACAGCATGCCCGTGTCGAGGAAGAGCACCGGGATGTCCGGCTTGATCGCGGCGGCCATGTGCAACAGCACCGCCGACTCCGCCCCGAACGACGAGACGAGCGCCAGACGGTCGCCGAGCGTCTCGACCGCCGCAGCGATGATCGCCTGCGGCTCGGCGTCGCGGAGCTCACTGTTCAGCCGCGCGACGAGAGGAGCGGTTTCGCCGTCATACGCCATGGCGAGCCCCGGCGTCGGCGCGTTCGGCGAACGCTGGCGCGAGCCCATCGCCCGCGCGCTGGTAGACGTGCCGGAAGCGGGTCACGACGTGCGTCCATTGGTCCGGCGTCGAGCCATCGGCCGTCTGGAAGGCGTCGATGCCGCAGCGGACCATGAACCTGGCCTGCTCGCGCAAGACCTCGCCCACCGCCCGGAGCTCGCCCTCGAAGCCGTACCGTTCGCGGAGGATGCGCGCCGAAGAATAGGCCTGGCCGTGCAGGAACTTGGGAAAGGCGAGCGCAACGACCGCCAGCCTGGGCAGGTCCTTCTCCAGCTCTTCGACGTCCTCATGCGGCTCGATGCGCACGCCGACCTTACGGCCCTCGGCGAGGAGGCGCTGACCCTCGGCCTGGAAGCGCTGAAGCGAGACGATCACGTCGCCCTGCGGCGTCGGGTCCTCGTCGCCGACCGCGGTGAACGGATCTTCGGCGAGCTCCGCCCGCTGGCCGGTCCACCTAATGAGCGTCGGCATACACGGCTTCCTTAAACGGGGCGAGACCGGTGCGGCGGAAGGTGTCGAGGAAGCGCTCGTCGCCCTTGCGCTCGCGCAGGTAGACCTCGACCATCTGGTCGACGGCGTCGGCGACCTTGTCGGCGGGCAGCGCCGGCCCGAGCGCCTGGCCGAGCGAAGCTTCCGCCTCGGCCGAGCCGCCGAGAGTGATCTGGTAGAACTCCTCGCCCTTCTTATCGACGCCCAGGATGCCGATCGCGCCCACGTGGTGGTGCCCGCAAGCGTTGATGCAGCCCGAGATCTTGATGCCGAGCTCGCCCACGCGCTCGGCCAGCGCCGGGTCGGCGAATTTCCTGGCGATCGCCTGGGCGATCGGGATCGCCCGCGCATTGGCGAGCGCGCAATAGTCGAGACCGGGGCAGGCGATGATGTCCGTGACCAGGCCGCGGTTCGGCGTCGCCAGCTCGACGGCGTCCAGCCCCCTCCAGACGGCAGGCAGGTCGTCCAGGCGCACGTGCGGGAGGATGAGGTTCTGCTCGTAGGAGACGCGCGCCTCGTCCATCGAGTAGCGCTCGGCGAGGTCGGCGACGGCCAGCATCTGCGCGACCGTGCAGTCGCCGGGGGTTTCGCCCGGCTTCTTTAGCGACACGTCGACGATGGCGTAGCCCGCAATCTTGTGCGGCTGGACGTTATGACGCGCGAAGCGGGCGAAGGCCGGGTCCTTCTTGGCGGCCTCGAACGCGTTCGAGGTCGCCGGCAAGCTCTCGAAATCACGCGGCGCGAACGCGGCGCGGATGCGGGCGAGCTCGGTGTCGGGCAGGTCGATCTTCGCCTGGTCGGTCTTCTCCCACTCGGCCTCGACCTCGCGGGCGAACGCTTCGGCGCCCAGGCTCGCGACCAGGACCTTGATGCGCGCCTTCCAGATGTTGTCGCGCCGGCCGTAGCGATTGTAGACGCGCAGGATCGCCTGCAGATACGAAAGCAGGCTCTTGGCCGGCAGATGCTCGCGGATCGTCGGGCCTAGATACGGCGTCCGGCCCAGACCCCCGCCGACCAGCACCTCGAACCCCAGCTCGCCGGCGGCGTTGCGATGCAGCCTGAGCCCGATGTCGTAGACCTTGGTTGCGGCCCGATCCTTCGGGGAGGCGGTCACGGCGATCTTGAACTTGCGCGGCAGGAAGGAGAACTCGGGGTGGAAGGTCGACCACTGGCGGAGGGCCTCAACCCACACCCGCGGATCGTCGACCTCCTCGGCGTTGGCGCCGGCATGGGGGTCGGCCGTGATGTTGCGGATATCGTTGCCGCTGGTCTGGATCGCATGCATCCCGACCTCGGCCAGGTGCTCGAGGATGTCGGGCGCGTCCTTCAGCTTGATCCAGTGCAGCTGCAGGTTGGTGCGCGTGGTGAAGTGGCCGTAGCCCTTGTCATAGGTCCCGGCGATGAACGCGAGCTTGCGCAGCTGCTTGGAGGTGAGAGCGCCATACGGAATGGCGATCCGCAACATATAGGCGTGCAGCTGCAGGTAGAGGCCGTTCATCAACCGGATGCGCTTGAACTGGTCCTCGGTGAGCTCTCCCGACAAGCGGCGCTGGCACTGCTCGCGGAACTCGGCAACGCGGTCGGCGAGCATCTCTCGGTCGATGGCATCGTAACGATACATCCCGCCGCCTCCTCTACTTGCGCCTGATGAGTTCAATGCGGCCCTTCGAGCGGGCCGCGCCATGGGCGTGCAGCAAAGCCTCGATGGCCTCGCCGCCTTCAGTCTTCTTGCCGTGCTCCGGCTTGTTGGTGGGGCCTAGCGCCCGCACGCGCTCGCGGAAGCTCAGGGGCGCCCAGCCGCTGTCGGAGGGGATGACGTCGATCAGGTACGGATCGACCACGACGGTAATCTCGGTCTTGGCGTGCGCCTCGGCGGCAAGCGCCGCGTCATCGTCTTCGAACAGTTGGGCGTCGACGAACTGCTCGCCCCAACCGCCCGCATGGTCGAGGAAGACGGCCTCGCCGTCGTCCAGCCGGTTGCCGGTGAGCGCCTTCACGAGCGCGCCTCGCCAGCGTGGCGCACGAGCTCGGCGACGGGCTGGGCGCTCGCCAGAGCAGCAACCTCGCCGATGATGAGCAACGCCGGACCCTCGATACCCTCGGCCGCCGCGCCGAGACCGCCCAGTGTGGCGACGATGCGCCGCTCGTCAGGCAAACTGGCGTTTTCGACAACCATCGCCGGGGTCGAGGCCTCACGCCCCGCGGCGATCAGGCGCCCGGCGATCGTCGCCGCCGTCGAGACGCCCATGTAGACCACCACCGTCTGGTTCGGCCTGGCCAGCGACGCCCAGTCGAGGTCAGGCTCGCCTCCCTTGGCGGCGTGTCCGGTGACGAAAGTCACGGCCTGGGCGAGGCCGCGATGGGTGAGCGCCGCGCCCGCGTCCGCCGCCGCGGCCAGCGCAGCGGTCACGCCCGGAACGACATGCGCCTCGATGCCGGCCGCCCGCAGCTCCGCGAGCTCCTCGCCGCCGCGGCCGAACAGGAAGGGGTCGCCGCCCTTCAGCCGCACGACCGTCAGCCCTTCGCGCGCGAGCGCGATCAACAGCTGGTTGATGTCCTCTTGCGGGAGCGTGTGGTGCGACTTGCGCTTGCCGACGTCGATCAGCCGGGCGCTCGGGCCGGCGAGATCCAGGATGGGCTTGGGCGTCAGGCGGTCGTGCACGACGACATCGGCGGTCTTCAGCAACCTGAGCGCCTTCAGCGTGAGAAGCTCCGGATCGCCCGGGCCTGCGCCGACCAGCCAGACCACGCCGGCGCCTGCCTGTTGGCCCTTGAGGACCACGAGGCGGCGGCGCCGTTGATGCGGACCGACCCGGCTGGGCATGATAGCTCCTCTAAAGCCTCCCTCGATATGACGCGCGGGGCAAAGGCCCGACGCCCGCCCCGCGGAAATCCAACCGCCAAAGGGATCGTGTGCGACCGGAACCCTTGCAAAATGGTGCTCACGACGCCACCTCGCAACCAAGGACTTCTGCCGGGTCGTTCAGGAAAATTGATGGAACTTCGACGTCGATTGCCGCCGCTGAACGCGCTGCGCGCTTTCGAGGCGGCTGCGCGGCACCTGAATTTCAGCCGGGCGGCGGACGAGCTCTCTGTCACCCCGGGCGCGGTCAGCCAGCAGATCCAGAACCTTGAAGACTACGTCGGCGTCGCGCTCTTCAAGCGCACGCCTAAGGGACTGTTGCTGACCGACCCGGCGCAGATCGCCCTGCCGGCGCTGCGCGAAGCCTTCGATCGACTGGCGGAAGCCGCCTCCATGCTGACCGCGGCTGTCGATGGACGGCGGCTGACGGTGACCGTCCCGCCATCGTTCGCCTCCAAGTGGCTGCTGCCCCGGCTCGGCGACTTCGAGACCCAGCACCCCGATGTGGACGTCTGGGTCTCAGCCGACAATGAAATCAATGACTTCGCCTCGGGCGAGGTCGATCTCGCCATTCGCTACGGCTCGGGCCGCTATGCCGGGTTGGAGACCATCCGCCTGATGCACGAGACCGTGCTGCCGGTCGCGAGCCCCGCCCTGCTCGAGACCCAGCCGCTCGAAGCGCCGGCCGACCTGGCCAACCAGGTGCTGTTGCACGACGGCTCGCCCGACGCCGATCCTTCCTGCCCGGACTGGACGATGTGGCTGGCCGCGCGCGGGGTGAAGGGCGTCGACGGATCCCGCGGCCCGCGTTTCAACCAGTCGAGCCTGGTCATCGAGGCCGCAGTCGGCGGTCGCGGGGTGGCGCTCGCCAAGCGCACGCTGGCGCAAGCCGACTTGGACGCCGGGTGCCTGGTCGTTCCCTTGCAAATCGCGACCGCGGTCGACTTCGCCTACTACCTCGTGCACCCGAAGACGAAGGGGCGCCTGCCGCAGGTGAAGGCGTTCATCGCCTGGATCGGCCAGCAGGCCGCCGCCCACGAGGCGGCGCTCGCCTCGATCGACAACGGCGCCGGGATCTAGGCGCGCGGCGTCTTCAGCGAGCGGAGCGCCTGTTCGTGCGCATAGGCCGCGATGTCGGCCAGCGCCGCCTCGATCGCGTCGCGGATCGACACGGCAAGCAGGATACGGTCCTCCATCCGCTCGGCCCGCTCGGCCACCTCGCATTCGTCAGCGAGCGCAAAGGCGCCGACGCCGAGCGCCGAGCCCTTCAGGCTGTGCGCCGCGTCTCGCCAGCCCTCTGCGGCGGGGTCCAGCAGCCTGACCCACATCGCCGCCTGCTCGCGGAATAGCTCCAGCACCTCGTCGACCACCTGCTGGTCGCCGGCGGCGAAGCTCTCCAAGTGCCGGAAATTGACGGCGCCGGTGATGTCGCGTCTGGCCATGGCCGCTCCCCAGCCGACTCGTTCGAGCCTAGCCCAAGCGGGCGTCGGGCGGGAGGCGCGCTCGCCTTGCCAACAGATCGAAACTCAGTATGGTCCGCGCCCTCGCGAGACCGACCGATGCTGGCGGGGTCCGGGTGCATAGCTCAGTTGGTAGAGCAGCTGACTCTTAATCAGCGGG